>Ga0315314_1000105_pt1 | contig 118182 bp, 105 predicted proteins | sample TDP9_MG_FD_203631 | JGI IMG/M metagenome (GOLD analysis project Ga0315314, IMG submission 203631) | Freshwater sediment microbial communities from Lake Towuti, South Sulawesi, Indonesia - TDP9 | ecosystem: Environmental > Aquatic > Freshwater > Lake > Sediment | place: Indonesia: South...
TATTTGATTATCGCTAATTTCCCTACCTTTTTTTCTTCGCTTCCTCCAACCACATAGAAATATATTCCGCTGGCGACCGCTTGTTCATCGTTATTTTTCAAATTCCAGATGTATTCATAAATATATCGTTCAGCTTCCTTCTCTTTGTATTCTTTCTGAGAAAGAGAATATTCAAAAACTAATTCTCCACTAAGATTATAAATTTTTAAAGGTAAAGTAAGAAAAGGCTTATTAGTTACAATTTTTATAGTTGTATAAGTTTGGTAAGTAGGATTTGGATAATTATAAAATTTAACTAATTCTAATTCTGGAGCAACCCTGAGATACATAATTGGTCCCGAGACACTAATCCCGGTAATTGCTATCCCGCTATCCGAACCATCATATCTTTTACTGCTGGGGTTTGTATTAACGGTAAATTCGGTATTATTTCCTTCATAAAAAGGGTCACCGGTATCGCCCTCGTTAAGATAAGCGGGAGTTCGGTCCGCTTCTTCTAAATCAATCCCCGGATGAGTAAGGCTAATATTTATGTCGTTACTTGTTATGCGGGATTCATTATCAGCAATACTGCCATCAATATGCCAAATCAGCAAACCACTTCCGGGTAAAGAAGAATCAAAACCTACCTTTTGCCGGTTTTCAAAAAGAAAATATTCACCAGCACCCGCATCCCCTTTGTATAAACTTTTCGTAGAATTAGTTTCAATCTGGTAAATTTCGCTAAATGGAGGTGAACCAGGGGAAATCCATAAACGTTTTTTACACCAGGCTGAAGGATGAGTAGGTTGTGAACCTGTTGGTGAACCTGCCCAAATGCCATAAGCCATTAAACACCATTTACCTACCTGGCTATCAAGTTTCCCATTGTTGTCAGTATCTATCGTTTGGTAGAGGTCAGGTAAACCTAACTGGTGTCCAAATTCATGACAGTAAACACCAAAAGGTGACTTCCCTGAAGGTGCAGTTTCTGGCACAGTTAGTCCTTCAGTGAAACCTTGCGTATTGGTGAATGGTCCGTAGAATGCTGACCAAATATCCCCGGTATTTGAACCGCCTACCGCTTCATTACCGTAACCAGCGTGGATAACTATCACCGCATCGTATTGACCTCCAACGCTTTTATGTTTAACCGTGGTTGTTGACAAGATGGCGTCTCGGATTAACTCATCTCCTCGTTCTGTCGTAGCAGTTTCATATCCATAGTAAGACATTGTTTGAGCAAGGGGATACGCGGAACTGCTACTCGGATAGAAATCAAACTCAAGATTGAGAGTATGATAAGAAACTTCGTAATAGAAAGTAGTTAAACGGGTTATGTAATCTTTTATTCCTGCAAAATCGCTAATTTCTGGAGAGGTGCTATAAGTTCCTGAACCCAACGAAGAGAAATTTACCAAAATTACGGCAACTTTCTTTGTTCCGACTGCACCGATTGCTTGTTGGATTGCTTTTGGACTTAAACCCAGAGCCCGTAGTTGTCGGACATCAGGTATTTTATGGACATGGTCTTTTGGCTGACCGGGGATATGTTTACCGGAAATGTGGGGAGCAGCAAAGGCAGTGTAAAGTGTAAAGTGTAAAGTGTAAAGTGTAAACCAAAACAAAAAAAATAAAAATCTCAATCGGTGTAATCTTGAGTTTCTATCTGTGTAATCTGTGACTTTAATCTGTATAATCTGTGGTTTCAATCTGTGCGTAAAGCACCGTGGGTGCCACGAAAAGTGGCGTGGCCACCTCGTGGCTTTACGCCACGCACCTTTACGGTGTAATCTGTGTTTTTTCATTCGGGTTAATTCGTTTTTTTCATTCGTGTAAATTCGTGATTACAAAAAAAGTGCCACGAATTATTTCTAACCCGTGGCAATTAATCATCGTAATCATTCTTTATAATCACTGTAATCGTTCTTCAATAATCGCCGTAATCACTTTTTAGAAATTAACTGATAAGGTTAAAGCAGCAGCTACACTGGAAGGAATCTTATCCCCACCAGCAATTCGTGTTGTAGTCGGAGTCACCGCTGCCGCAAGGTCAAGGACAAGATGTAAGAAATTCAAACCCAACCCTCCAGTAAAAGTAAGTTTGCTTTCCGCTTCAGCTAAATTTTTCATTGCACCGGCTCTGGCGGAAATATTAAACCAAGTACGTCCAACAAGGTTGACCTCAGTGCCGACACTTAAAAGTTGGGAATCGTATCCGGAAACAGGTGTAGAATTTTTGGTTAAATCAATATCCGCGGCTAAAAGCCAGCCCAGGAAACCTTTTAATGGATAAAAAGCAACCCCGGCACGTAGTTGCGGTTCTAACTTATAATAATTTCCTTCCCCGGCTTGGATTGCTACATCTGGCTGTTTAAGTTTTGGTGTGTTGATATTTCGGGCAAGAAGACCTACACTTGTGCGGTAGGTTTTTCTCTTATCCCAAAGGAGTCCTAAATCTATACCAATTGCGGTTGTCTGTTTGGTATATTTTTCAAATTCCTTTCTGATATTTCCAATATCAGTTTCCGCCTCCCCAGTTAATAATTTCTGTTCAATAAATCCAACTATACCTACTAAATACTTTACATTTGCGCCAACTTTTAAACCTTTTAACAGAGGTATCCACTGGACATAAGGGAAAAGACGACCGTAGCCAACTCCAATTTCTACCACTGAAGCACCTTTAAGAGTAAGTGCAGATTGATTCTCGTTATAGCCGGTTTGATTAGCATCTCCAATAATCTGGAAAACCAGAGCTTCAACTTCTTTTATTGTATCAATTGTTTGAATTATCTCTTCTTTAGTTGCACCTTGGCTCCCCGCATAATCAATCAAGGCATTAGCAATTTGACCTTCGGTATAACCTCCCAGATCAACACCTAATTCGTCTCTTAGTATCTTAATTGTCCCCGCAAGTTCTCCACTTGCTTGGGATAGTTCTGGGTCAGCAGGCTCGTCTGTGCTTGCCCCTAACTCGGTAATTAGTTTGTAAAGGTCAATCCCGCTTGCTTGTGCTAATGAACGAGAACTTGCAAGTTTTGGAGCAGAAACCTGTGGTGCTTTAAGCCCAATATTCTTTACATCAATATTTGGGTCAGCACCGATGGAAGTAAAATTATTTACCGAAAAGGCAAGATTACCAAGCCGAGCATTACCATTGAAAAATAAATCAAGAAGTAAACCATTCCCGGGCTTATTCAAGTCATCAAGTGCTTTTATCCCCTCAAAGAATACCTTAATTTGGGTTAAATTTATTGCTCCACCCCCCTGCTGAGCAGTTTGAATTTGCTGATAGTCATTTGCTAAGTTACCAAGGTCATCAACGAAATTGAGAACATTTCCACTAAATTCAGCACCTAAATTTACTGGTAATTGTAAATCAAATAATTTTTGTTCAGCTAAGCCAGCTGGATTCCAGTATTGAGCAAGAGAATCTTCAGCCACGGCAACAAATGCGCCACCCATACCTAAGGGACGAGAACCAAGAATTTTGAAGGACTCAGCAGAAACAAAAGAAAGTGTAAGGTGTAAAGTGAAAAGTGTAAGGACAAGAAAATAGAAAATTTTTCTCATTTTCAAATTCCTCCTTTACTATAATTTTGTTTATTTACTTGGTTAAACTATAGCATATCTCCAAAAGTATGTCAAGAAAAATTTTATGTGATTTTTATTACGTTTGCGCCAAAACGCTAATCCGCCTGAGGCGGAGGCGATTTAGCGGCTTTTTTTTAGCGCTTTCGCGGATATTAATACCTAAGTGAATATTTAAATCCAAAGAAATGTCCGCTGTAATTATAAGATAGATATTTTTCAAACTTCATATTAGAGGTTTGTTGTTGGTAAGTATAAAAGAAAGTAGTTGTTGAGATATCGCTACTTTTTTTATTAAATGCTAAGGTCAGCAAAAATAGGAAGTTCCTTTGTTTTTCACCGGCAACAAAATTATTATTTTCATCTCGTGGTGGTCGGTTCGTATATAATTTGTAATCAAATTCGGGGTTGGTTACCAGTTCCCATTTTTTAGATAATTGAAAATAGAAAGGTAATCCGATAATCAGTTGGGTATAATCATAATATTTTGCCTGGTAAGAGACCGGCACGGTTGAACCTGCCGATTCAAAATGTTGATAATTCTGGTTAGAAGTTCGGTTCTTAACATTTATTGAAGGGACAATAACCAACCAAGGTCTAAGTTTCTGGACTCGTTCCGCACTTAAAGTTGAGATGATATCCTTTTGTAATTCTGAACTGTAATAGGTGCCATCCGGCTGACGAATATTAGTAATAACTTTCTGTTTTGTATATTGCTGTATTGCTACATTCAGGTTAAACCTATTTTCTTTATACACTGCACCAGTGCGTAGTTGGATTAAATGATGATTTTGTTTCCCAGCAGATGATTCTGCTTCTTCTGTACCTTGTTGGAATTCTTTTAACAAATCAGTATAGTTAGGGAATTCAAGAAAATGGTATTGTAACCCTATATCTACTTTCAGTTGACCAAATATTTTTTCTCCACTGACAAGTCCACCGGTACGATTATAATCGTAAAGTCCTAAACCCCAAGCTTCGTTAGCAACAGTTCTCCGGTTCTCTTTCAGGTAATCAAACTGTGCTTTAAGAGTAAGATTTTTTCCGAATAGCCAGTTGTATCGTAAAACAAAAAGATAATCAAGATAGCGGTCAGCAAATTTTTCCCCTTCCTGTCTTTTTAATCCTGGACCGAGATATTTAAGTTCATAAAGTCCAATTATTGAATGATTTTTATATAGTTTGGTTATCAGCCCGAAGTCATTGACTAAGTTAATGGTGAAATACCAATCACCACTTGAGGGAATGGATGCACCTTGAGTAAACTGAAAATCGTAATAAGGAGCAACCGGTACGGCGGTGAGCAGTGAGGAGTAAGCAGTGAGCAGAAAGAACGAAAAGACAATTTTTAATTTTGCCTGCCCCGTACCGAACTTGTTCTGGTGCGGGGAATTTTGACCCGTTCGGCTTCGCTCAGGGTCAATCCTGAGCTTGTCGTAGGATTGAATTTTAAATTTCATCATTAAAAGTACCAGTGGTATGCCCAGAAGGGATGAATGACAAACAGTCCTTCCGGATAGATATTAAATCCCAATTCTAAATGTTTAGAATACCAGGCAATCCGCGAGACAATCTTTCGTGATTTCAGTCCGTAGCCAAGGGACCCTATAACATATTTATTTTCTTTTATTTCATTCTCAATACCAGTAAAAATAAAATAATCGGCTACCGCTACATTCAATTCACTCATTTTGAATTCGCCAACTTCAACTGGTTTGTCAAGTTTGATATTAACTCCCGCATATGAATAATTAACTCCCACATAAAGACGAGCAGTTTCATCAACTGCTTTTGTGAAAATCAGCCCGCAAGTATAACCAGTAAGTGCTGGTTTTACGGTTTCAGTTGAATTCTCAGTTAAATATTTTGCTGCAAGGTCAATAGCCAACATTCTCCCGTATTGACCGATTAGGTCAACCTGTGGTATCCAGGGTTTGTAACCACCATCAGATAAAATTTTTATCTTTAGGTTAAGATTAAGCCAAGTGGTAGGTAAAACAGAGGGGAAGAGGTTAGTTCTTATTGTTCCGTGACGGTTTTTTAAGACCGGTGTGAAATCAAGGTTATCACTATGCAAGTTAAAAATAAAATCACCCGGGTTATCTAAAAAACGCAAACCGAGATTGATAATTCCCTCGCCAAGAGATGTAGTCCAGAAATCTTCTCCTTGGACAGGCGGGATACAGAGAAAAACAATTAGTAAGTAAGTGAGTAGGTGAGTAAGTAAATAAAAAACCTTCAAATCTAACTTCCTAATTTTGTGCAGATGATAGTTCAAGTTTATCTATTTGGGTAATAAGTTTTTGTGCTGTTGGGATGAACAGGTCAGGTGTAACGACAAGGTCAATATTCTTCCGCGCGAAAAAGTTATCTAACTTCTGATAATCGTTCAAAATATCTAATTTTGTCCTTTCCGGCAGGTCAGTGCTATCATCCACTGCGAGTATATCTGGATAAGGACCAAGTTCTCCCATTTTACAGAATAAGACATTCTGGAAAGCAATTTCTTTTAATACTGCAAACGGGTTAGATGTGTAGCCAGTAAAATCTTTTACTGAAAGTATATTACCGGAATTATTTATCCCATAGAATTCTGTCCCAAGATAAACAAATTTGTATTCATCTACACCGGGTGTAAATTCTTTAGTTGTATCTTTATTCTGATAAAGACGCATTTTCGGGGAAATCCCCCAGAACCAGAGCGAATCTTCACCACCGTTTTCTACATTTTCATATTCACTTGCAACCCAACCACCAACTGACGGATTGTACAATGGGTTATTCACTCTAACCATTGTGGTATCATAATAACCCAGGTCACCTTCTTGGTAGTCCTTTGTATCAACCAACCATTCACCGTGAGTTTCACTTATATACTTTGTATCGCCCTTAAAGTCCAATACCTCTTCTTCACCTATTTTTATTTTTTCTTCTCCTATAGGGTTACCATTTTTGTCATAGTAATATCTATATTCATAAATAGGTTCGGTGGTCGGTTCAAAAGTACCTTTAATAAGAATTTTATCTTTGCCATTAGATATTTCCATCCGCATTTCTCTTGGTTCTAACTCTTCACCTTTATTCATCATAAACGATGGCCAGTCAGCAAGGTCGTCTGGCATAGCCAAGTTGAATTTCAAACTTGCATCAAAGGAGTCAATTCGTGCACTATCAGTAAATGATGTATCAGTGAAATATCCTTTATAAGTATATTCTTGTCGTTTAGTAAGATTCAAAACCTGGATTGTTTGCGGGTCCGGACGGAAGAGATACTGTTCTACTCTTACTAAGTTACCGAAATGGTCACGCAAAGTTCTGCCGGTAGAGATATCAGTTTCACGAATTTCATCTATATATTCTCTTATGGTTATTAAGTCAGTTTTTGCATCCTGCACAAGTTCTTTTAATTCCTGTCTCAGTTCAGCAAGGTCTTCTTTAATTTTTATTCTAATTGGTTCTTCTCGTTTAGTTTTTTCTCCTTTTTCCGGTTCAACTGGTGCAAAATTCTGCCAAGAGTTGTCATTGATTATATTTACTTCTTCCGGTGTAAAATCTCTCGGTGGTGTAAGTTCACCTGAGGAATAAGAAAATACGGTTTGACCTTCTACTATTTCGGATTTTACTTCAGAAATTATGTTCGTAAACTCTATCTTCCCCGCAATAACCAATAGTTGAGCATCAGTTTCACTAACAATCAAAATAAGTTCTGTGCCGCGCACCGCGGCAACTGCGGTTAGTGTTTTGAAACTGAATTTATCTCCCGGTTTAAGTGGTGTGACTTTAACTCTAATTTGTCCTGTTTTCACTTCTACAGACCTATCTTTGGGTAAAAGTGTCATTATATTTAGTTCAGTATTTTCTTTAACCCAGATGGTTGAACCATCATTAAAGGTCAGTTCTACTTTGCCAGTGGAATAAGTTTTGAGTTTATCATTCTGTTTAAGTTTAATTCCAATCTTCGCCGGTAACCATTTTTCCTGTTTAAATATTTCTACTTTGCCGGTCAGTTTAGAAATAACACAGTCACTACCTAAAACTTCACCAAAAACAAAACTAATCATTAAACCAGTTATTAAAATAAAAAATTTATTTTTCATTCTTGTGTAACCTCCCTTTTTATCATCAATTTTAAGTGTATATAATAACCCGATAAAATATCAACCCCGCACCTTTTCCTGAAGATTGTTTAACTTTCAGTTACTATAGATAATTATACATAAAAAAGGTGCGGGGTCAAGAAAAATTTTATGTGATTTTTCTTACAATACACAGACTACACCGTAAAGGTGCGTGGCGTAAAGCCACGAGGTGGCCACGCCACTTTTCGTGGCACCCACGGTGCTTTACGCACAGATTGAAACCACAGATTACACAGATTTTTTCTTATCAAACTTACCTGCCCCGTATAGAGCCAAAGGCTCTTTTACGGGGTCAACTTATCAACTGACTACGTGCCGGCTTCCCAAGAAGTGAGATATTTTTTTTGTTCTTTGGTGAGAGTATCAATTTTTATACCCATAGATTTTAATTTCAAATAGGCAATTTCTTCATCAATCTCTTTCGGCACCGAATAGACCTTGTTTTCTAATCTCGTGCCTCGTGCCTTATGCCCCGTGCCTGCTAGATACTCTACACAAAGTGCTTGATTGGCAAAAGACATATCCATTACACTTGCCGGATGTCCTTCTGCTGCCGTAAGATTAATTAATCTTCCTTCGCCAAGTAGGTTTAATTTTTTCCCATTTTTCAAGGTGTATTCCTCTACAAACTCTCTAACTCTTTTAACTTTCTTACTCATTAACTTTAATGCCGGTATATCAATTTCCACATTGAAATGCCCGGAATTGGCTAAAATTGCTCCATCTTTCATTCTTAAAAAATGTTTTCTTCCGATTACCGTAACATCACCGGTGACGGTAACAAAAACATCACCAATTTTTGCTGCTTCATCTATCGGCATTATTTCATATCCATCCATTCTTGCTTCTAATGCTCTTAATGGGCTGATTTCACAAATAATTACATTAGCACCCATACCTTTAGCCCGCATGGCTACCCCTCTCCCGCACATACCGTAACCACAAATAACAAAATTTTTTCCCGCAAGAAGAATATTTGTTGCTCGTAAAATACCATCAACAGTTGACTGTCCGGTACCATAACGGTTATCAAATAAATGTTTAGTTTGTGCATCATTAACGGCAATAATTGGATATTTTAACACCCCATCTTTCGCCATTGCTCGGAGACGAATTACACCGGTTGTCGTCTCCTCAGTTCCCCCGATAATACCGTGAACGGTGAACGGTGCCCTCGTCCTGAGCTCGGGCCGAAGGGAACGGTGAACGGTACTAACAAGGTCTGCACCGTCATCCATAGTAATCTGTGGCTGAGTGGCCAGGACGGATTTTATATGTTGATAATAGGTTCGTTTATCTTCACCTTTAATGGCAAATACCGGTATTTGATAATATTTGACTAAAGCGGCAGCAACATCATCCTGTGAACTTAACGGATTAGAAGCACAAAGGGCAAGTTTTGCACCACCAGATTTTAAAGTGAGCATCAGATTTGCAGTCTCGGTAGTTACATGTAAACAACAACCTAAACGAATATTCTTCAGTGGTTTTTCCCGAGCAAATCTTTGCCGGATTGACCTTAAAACTGCCATTTCTCTTTCTGCCCATTCAATCCGTTTCCTTCCTTCTTCAGCTAACTTAATGTCCTTAATATGAAATTTCATTTCTTCTCCTTCTAACAATCTAACTCCTTTCAAGGTGAACCTTAACTATCTAACTTCTTTTTTCAATAACTCTACTTTGTCAGTTTTTTCCCAAGTAAAATCTTCATCATTTCTTCCAAAGTGTCCGTAACAAGCAGTTTTCAGATAAATTGGTCTTCTTAATTTAAGTGTGTTAACTATTTCTAACGGAGTAAGGTCAAAAATTTTTTTCACAATTTCAGTTAATTTTTCATCAGAAATTTTACCGCTGTTATAAGTATCCACCATCACTGATACCGGTTCCTTGCGTCCAATAACATAGGCAAGTTGGACTGAACATTTTTCTGCTAATCCTGCGGCAACAATATTTTTCGCAATATATCTTGTCATATAACTTGCTGAACGGTCAACTTTAGTCGGGTCTTTACCCGAAAATGCCCCTCCCCCGTGCGGAATTATTCCTCCGTAAGTGTCAACAATAAGTTTTCTACCGGTCATCCCAGTATCTGATTGCGGTCCACCAATAACAAATTTACCCGTTTCATTAACATAGTATTTTGTCTTTTCATCCAAATATTCTTTAATCACCGGTTTAACAATCGTCTCAATAATTTCTCGTTTTGCTTCCTCAGTTATCCGTTTCCCCGTAGAATCAAGAATTTCTTCCGTATGCTGGCAAGCAAGAACGACACTGTCTACACGATAAGGTTTATTATCACGATACTCAACGGTTACCTGTGACTTGCCGTCAGGACCTAAATATTTCAAAATACTTTTTTTCCTCACTTCTGCCATCCGTAGGGTTAATTTATGGGCAAGCATTATCGGTAAAGGCATACATTCCGGTGTTTCTTTACAGGCATAGCCAACCATTATCCCCTGGTCACCAGCACCACCAATATCTACACCTTGGGCAATATCCGGTGATTGCGTATGAATCGCATTGAGTATGGCACAAGTTTCATAATCAAAACCATATTTCGGATGAGTATAGCCAATTTTTTTAACCAAATTGCGGACCAATTGGTGTATATCTACCCATGCACTGGTAGTAATTTCTCCTCCCACAATCACCAAACCGACAGTAACAAAAGTCTCACAGGCTACCCGCCCAGTGGGATCTTGCTTGATTACTTCATCCAAAACCGCATCCGAAATCTGGTCGCAAATTTTGTCCGGATGCCCTTCGGCTACTGACTCGGAAGTAAAAAAATAATCTTTTGGCATCTCTCCTCCTCTTTCTTAGGAATCACAGATTCCACAGATTTTTTGTTAGAATTCCCACAGAACTCACAGATGTTTCATTAATAATCTGTACAATAAGACGTTTGTATTCCAATTTATTTTTTGCAAAATTAGCTAATATCCCTATTTTTAGTCCCGATGCTTTTAGATATGCAAGGACAGTTTTAATATGTGTCCGGACTAATTGAGAAACTGCCTTAATCTCTATAAGAACCTTGTTTTCAACAATTAGATCAATTCGTTGCTTTTTAATCACTTCGCCTTTGTATTGAAGAGCAATCTGTCTTTCAGTTTCTACTTTTAGTCCTCTTTTTTGCAATTCCTTGATAACCGCTTCATGATAGGCTGACTCAAGAAACCCCGGTCCCAAAGTCTTATGAACTTCGATGAGAGCACCTATAATCAAATAGGTAAGTTCCTTATAATAAAATGGTTTATCTTTTATCAAATCTGTGCTATCCGTGGAGTAAGAAGTAATTATCTGTGGCATCTGTGTTTTATCCGCGTATGTTTATTACCGAACCATCAAATACTGAAATATTTTCTTTAACCTGGGCATTGTTAGCGATTATACAGTTGTTTAACTCAACATTTTTTTCTACTTCAACATTATTCCATAGGGTTGAATTTTTTACTTTCGCTCCCTGAGATATTCTGCAATTGTTACCAATAACCGCAAAATCACCAATTACTACATTTTTTTCAATCAGACAATTTTTACCAATTACTGCCGGTGCATTTATTCTTGCTGAAGGATGAACTTTTGTTCCTGTATCTATCCAGACATTTTTTTTAATTTCTTCACCAAGAATTTTTATTTTAATTTTCCCTTCAAGAACATCGCGTTGTGCTTGTCGATATTCATATAAGTTTCCAATATCACACCAATAATTATTTGTTACAAAAGCATATATTTTTTCTTTTTTCTTTAAAAGTAAAGGCCAGAGGTTATGCCCAAAATCGTAAAATGTATTTTCGGGAACATAAGTAAACACTTCCGGTTCAAAAACATATATCCCGGTATTTACAGTATTAGAAAACACGTCACTCCAATAAGGTTTTTCAACAAATTTTTTTATTTTCCCATTTTTACTGGTGATAGTTACACCGTATTCCAGTCGTGTATCAATTTTTTTTAAAACCATTGTTGCAATAGATTTTTTTTTACGATGAAAATCAATTAAAGTTGAAAGACCAATATCAGTTAATCCATCACCGGACATTACTAAGAATGTATCCCTAAAGAAGTTTAGCACCTTTTTTACACCACCAGCAGTGCCTAATAATTTTTTTTCTTCCGAATAAATAATTTTCATTCTCCATTTTTTACCGTTATGAAAATAATTACGGATTAAATTCCCTTGATAATGAACGTTAATTATCACTTCTTCGATACCATAATTTCTTAAGAGTTCCAAAGTACATTCCATTACCGGTTTATTAGAAATCGGAAACATTGGCTTCGGAATAGTATAAGTCAAAGGTCTCAACCTTGTCCCTTCTCCAGCAGCAAGAATAAATGCTTTCATTTAAGTAAAACCCGATTACGGCGATTATTAACGGCGATTCCAGCGATAAAATCCTTACAGAAAATCACTGTAATCCCTCGCCTTTTATCACTGTAATCAATATCTTGAGCCTGCCGAAAGATTATAGACAAGTTTTTTGCCGAAAGCAAGCAATTTTTTTGTTCTTTCTAAAGAATCGGTTTCCGCATAAAGGCGAAAAAGTGGTTCGGTCCCTGAAGGACGAAGTAGTAGCCAAGAATCATTAGAAAAAATAATTTTTATTCCATCAATAGTAATTATTTCTTTCAATTGCCAGCCAGAAGGAATATTTCTTTTGACGAAAGTAATTACTTTTTCTCCAAACTCATCTTTTTCTATCTTGAGCACTTCTGACAATTTTAAATCTTCACGCAAAAAGAACGACTTACCATAATTTTTTTCTAACCTTCGGACAAGTTCGGAAGATTTTTTCCTGGTGTAAGCGAGCATTTCTAAAAAAAGGAGTCCAGAAAGTACACCATCGCGTTCTGGTAACCAATCCTTAAACCCAGCCCTTCCACGGAAGGGCTGGGTAAATCCATAACCGCCACTCTCTTCACCACCAACTAAAACATCACCCCCAAGCATTTTTTCGGTGATATATTTAAACCCAACTGGTACTTCTTCAAATGGTAAATTATATTTTTGGGCAATACGTTTTGAAAGATAACCTAAAGAAACTGTTTGCACAACTTTGCCAATTAAATTTTTTTCTTCAACCAGATAATCTAAAAGAAGAGGAAAAACTTGATGTGGTGTAAGATACTCTCCTTTCTCGGTAACTACTCCCAGACGGTCAGCATCACCATCAAAAGCAACACCAAGAAGCGCTTTTTCTTCTTTCACTTTCTTTTTTAATTCTACTAAACTATGTTCTACTTGTTCCGGCTGAAGTCCACCAAAAAGCGGGTCACGACGATTATGTATTGTGTGGACTAATATTTGCATATTCCGAAGTATTTCTTCAAGATATCCAGTGGCACATCCATAGAGTGGGTCAACAATAACTCTTGCCTTAAATTTTTTTAATAAATCAAAATCAATCCGAGAACGAAGATAAGCAAAATAATCTTTTAAGGGATAAATTTTCTCAATTACTGTTTTATTATCAAAAAGAGGCGGATTTTTCCCTAAGTAACTTTCAATTTCTTTGGTTATTTCTACACTTATCGGTCCACCATAAGAAGCACGAAATTTTATACCATTATACTTTGCTGGATTATGACTTGCCGAAAACATTACACCCCAGTCAAAATTGTAATTCTTCACTGTAAAAGATAGTAACGGCGTAGAAACTGTCTCGGCAGTAAGTTTTGCTTTCACACCATTAGCTAATAAAACTCGCACAAATATTTCCGCAAATTTATCGGATAAAAAACGCGTATCATAACCCACTACTACGGTAAACGTTGAACGTTGAACGTTAAACGTTCTTAAGTAGTCAGCGAGTGCTTGCGCAACAATTTTTACATTCTCAAAAGTAAAATCTTCAGCAATAACTCCTCGCCAACCATCCGTCCCAAACCTAATTTGGAATTTGGAATTTGGAATTTGGAATTTAGTCGATACGACCATAGTCGTCTTCTAAACGGACTACATCTTTTACCTGAGGAGTAGAAACTTCAATTATTTTCACATTATTAAATTTTGCTTCTAAACGATGAACAGTTTTTGGAGGAATAACAATTATTGAACCTTCTTTCATTACTTTTAGACTTTTAGACTTTGGTGCTTTTAGACTACTAATTTCCAAGAGATATTTTCCTTTATCAGTGTAAAGTGTTTCGTGTTTAAACCGATGATATTGTTTACTTAAACGGTGTCCTTTGTTGATTAAAATAATTTTACCGATATACTTTTTGTTGTAAGCAAACCAGATTTCTTTACCCCAAGGTTTCTTTACAATTTTCACCCCGCCCTTCCTCCTTCGTTTTTTTCCCCGCACTTGCCTAAATATTACACTTTTAGTATTTTTTAGGAAGGGCGGGGTTCATCATCGCCAATTACCGCTGATTATCGCTGATAAATTCCTGTAAAATGTTTTATCTGCAATGTCTTAATAACCCAATAACCAAATAACCAAATTACACGCGACTGTACTTTTTAATTACCGAACCGTCACCGAGAGCAGTGCCCGGACCTAAAACTGCGTAAGGTTCAATTTTGCATTTATTCCCAATAGCACAGTTTTCTAATTTTGCTCCTTCACCGATATAAGTATGGTCAAGAATTACCGAATCTTTTAAAATTACATTTTCTCCGACAAAACAATTTTTTCCGATACAAACATTCCCCAAAACTTGTATTGAATCAGAAATTTTTGTATTTTCTCCCAAGACTAATTTCTCTTTTTCCTTCATACTTTTAACTTTTAGCCTTACACCTTTAACTTTTTGGTTCATCAGATCAAAATTTGCCTGTAAATATTTTTTTACTGTCCCAATATCTAACCAATAACCCTGATGGATATATCCATATAAAGGTAAATTATTTTCAAGAAGTAACGGAAAAAGACCACGCTCCAAAGAATAATTTATCCCGGAAGGTTCACCTTGAGAGTTTCCTTCGGTCTGAACCATCAGGGTTGAAGACAGGGTCGAGGACACTTTGAAAGGAATATAATCAAAAACTTCCGGTTCAAAAATATATATTCCGGCATTGATTGTATCTGTAGTTATTTCGTCTAAAGAAGGCTTCTCTAAGAAACGTTTAATTCTACCTACTTTGTCTGTTTCTACTAAACCATAAAGCGTTGGGTCATCAACTCGGTATAAAGCAATGGTAACTTTTGCCTTATTTTTTTCGTGAAAAGAAATTATCTTTTTTAAATCAATATCGGTAAGCACATCGCCATTAAAAATTATTACTGGTTCTTTAATTTTTTTTCTCAAAAAAGCGTTCTTTACTGCTCCACCAGTACCCAAGGGTTCTTTTTCTACTATATAATCAATCTTCAATCTGCGATCTGTAATATGTAATTTTTTGAAGTATTTCCTAAAGGGTTGCGGTTTGTAGTTTAAACAAAAGATAACCTCTCTAATATGGCATTTATCTAAAAGAGCAAATTGGTATTCAATAAATGGACGATTAAGTAAAGGAAGTAACGCTTTCGGTGTAGTGCAAGTTAAAGGACGCAATCTTGTCCCTAATCCACCAGACAAAATTATTGCTTTCACCCCGCCCCTCCTGTAATCAATATCTTCATTGAGTTATAATCCTTCAGATTTGAAATTTATGTTTTAATATTGGTAAAAAAACATTTTTGAGCATTATGGAGGGGCTGGGTTCACCCCGCCCCTCCTAAGGATCCTCTTAATCTCTCTTTAAGTTTTTGCAAACTACTACCATAATGTTTCAACTGTCTTTCACGTTCAATTGCATCTAATTTAGAAGAATATGCTTCATAATAAACCAAACGAACTAGTAAATATTTTTTCGTTGAATAACTTTTACCAGAGTTACGTTCATTTAACCTCTTTGTTAAATTCGATGTATATCCGATATATACCCATTTACTTTTCTGACTTTTTAGCAAATAAACATAATGCATTTCGGTATAATGGAGGGGCGGGGTTCATTTTATTACCACTGATTACATTCACCCCGTTAGATATTCTATCTAACGGGGCAAGGATTAACAACCAGATTACACAGATTTTTTTAACCAACCTATCAACTATCAACCATTCACTAATTCACTAATTCGCTAATTTACTAATAACTGCCTTTTTAGTAGGCTCCTTTACGAGATAGAATTGCAGGAATAGTTTTTAATAAAATTTTTAAATCCAAACCTAAAGACCAGTTTTCCAGATAATAGATGTCTAAACGAATCATATCCTCATAACTTAAGTCAGCACGCCCACTTACCTGCCATAATCCGGTTATCCCGGGCAAAAGTTTAAGCCGTCTTTTAGCGTAATCATCGTAATGTTCCGCTTCCCAGAGCACCTGTGGTCGTGGACCAATCAGACTCATCTCACCTCTTAAGACATTAATCAGTTGCGGTAATTCATCAAGACTATACTTGCGTAAAATTTTACCAACTCGCGTAATGCGCGGGTCATTAAGCAACTTAAAGACCGGTCCGCCACGTTGACTTAAGTCTTTTAATTCTTTAAGTTTTTCGTCAGCATCTTTGACCATTGTGCGAAACTTATAGAAATAGAAAACTTTGCCACGGTATCCTTTTCTCAGATGGAAATACAAAATAGGACCGGGACTATCTAAGTAAATTAGTAAACAAACAAACAGGAGAAAAGGTAAGGAGAGGGAAATAATCAGTATTGAACCTAAAACATCAAGAAAACGTTTAAAGAAAAAATTTGTCCCCTGCAAAGATACCGGTTTAACCCCTAATACTGGTAGACCATATTCACCGTCAATAGTTAACTCTCCCATTTTTAAAGCCAGAATATCCGGGACAAATTTAAATTCCAAGCCCAATTGTTCACATCTTTCGGAAATTTCTAATAGATGATTATGGTCAACTGGAAAATGGGCAAAAATTACTTCTGAAATATTTCTCCTTTTTATTATTTGTTCAAACTTTGTTTTTTTTATTTCAGGTAAATAATGCGATTTAAGATGAGGTTGCAATTTAAGATAGTTACATACCTTCTGAGCAATTTTTCCTTTCCCTAAAACCAATATCCTCCGGGGACCCAAAAATTTTCTTAACCAGAAACGACCAAATAGTTTCATTACTTCATGGAATACATAAATAGAAAAAATATTGATTAACCAAGTAAATCCAATTACTAAACGTGAATATTCAAATTCACGATAAAAAAAAGTCATCCCCACAGTCAAAATTGTCGCTGCGGTTACTCCTTTAAATACTTGTATAAATTCGTCTAATGCAGTAAGAAATTTTTCCCGATAAAAACGAGAGTAAATAAAAATTATTCCCCAGAAAAAAACTATTACATATGCGGTGCGATGGTATGGTTCCCACTCAGGAATTCCTTTCGTGACGGGAAAAATTTTCATTACCCAAGGCCAAAAGAATCGCGCTTGATAGGCAAGGGCAAAAGAGAAGTGAACTAAAAATAAATCACCAACAAAAATTAATCCAAGAAAAAAATAACGCCAGTATCTTCGCCACATATTTTTATTTTAGCAAAATTTCCCCAAAAAATGAAATTCAAGTTTTGTTTTTGAAAGTGTAATATTTTTCCTCAACAAAATTTCTAATTTTTTCTTTAAATATCTCACGACTGAATCTTAAAGCATTATTTCTAATTTTTTCTTCATCAAATTTCATTCGTTCAAATTGATTTATCACATTAACTAATGCCTTCGTTGTTTGTTGATAAAAGAAGATGCCACTTAGACCGAGGGTTACGGTTTCCAAAGCACCGCCTTTACCATAAGCAATCACTGGTTTTCCACAAGATATCGCTTCCACAGGGACAATACCAAAATCTTCTTCTCCCGGGAAAATCAATGCTTTACATTTTTGATAATATTTACGCAACTCGTCCTGAGAAAGCCAACCAAGAAATTCAATATTTGCCTTTGCTAACTTTTTCAATTTTTTTTCTTCTTGGCCGTTCCCGACAATTTTTAGCGAATAACCTAACTGATTGAATGCTTCAATTGCTAAATCAACTCGTTTATAAGGCGCAAATGCAGAAACGATTAGATAATAATCACCCAATTTTTTGTAATTGCCCGACCTGCCCGCCGTTTCACTCTGGGAGGTGGGTTTGTCAGGCACAAAGAAGTTAGTATCCACTGGTGGATAAATTACTTCTGCATCACGATGATAATAATTTTGGATTCGCTTTCGTACATTTTCTGAATCAGCAATAAAGTAATCAACTCTGCTTGCGCTTTCCTTATCCCAACGTTGCAGATATGGTCTGATTGAGGACATTACCATACGAGTTAGAAGATTACTTTTGTTTCCTCCAAAATATGCATCGTACATGTCCCAGACATAACGCATCGGTGTGAGACAATAACAAATATGTAAGGTATCATCTTTGGGAATCACACCTTTAGCAACACAATGACTTACGGAGATAATTAAATCATATTTACTTAAGTCAAACTTCTCAATCGCCTTCGGCATTAAGGGTAAATAATAACGGTACCTTCTTTCTACGTCTGGCAGAAACTGAATAAAAGAGGTAAAAATTTTTCTTTTTTCAATTATTGGAGAAACACTCCCCGGGATATAGACTAAAGTATAAAGGTCAGCCTCCGGGAAAATTTCACACAGGGCTTCTAATACCTTCTCCCCACCGCGCATTCCAGTCAACCAGTCATGAACAAGCGCCACTTTCATATGTTCCTCAATCTTTATATTTTAGTTTTTTAAAATAATCACAAATCTTGTTTCTATAAGTTTTTAGTATTTTGTACAAATCTATTATAAACATAGAAAAATTATAGCCCATTTTACTTTGAATATATAATTTTTGTTTGATTCTCAAGTCGTCAGATAAACTCAGGTCAGGAGTTTTTAATTTGATCTTATCTTCCCAAAAATACATAACAATATCTTTCCCTTGTTTAGTCCATCTTTTTTTATATCTTTTAGGAAAATGGAAACATTTGTATGCACCTAAAAATGAATATTTTGGTTCAATCAATAATTCGTCATTGGAAAGAGTAAAAAGCCAAAAATGGTGATTATAGCCAGGATAACTTCCGCTTAGAATTCCGTCAACACCGAGAGTGCACTCAATTTCTTTTGATGGAACTTCTATGTATCCTGCTTTGGCAACTCTGTTTATTTCTTCAACAGCTCTAAATGGATTTACGAGGTCTTCTAATATATGACAACATACACAAAAATCAAAATATTTGTCGGGAAATGGTAAGGGTTTTGCTGAACAAATGTTATGAACATATCAAGTGTCTCTTGAAAAATTTGGTTTATCCCCGCCCCATATTCCAGATTTACTGTATGTTTTTTTCTTGTATATCTCCAAAAAATCATCGTATGCTATAGTATCAACAATATGTGTTGCCAGAGCAAAGGGAAAATATCCGCCTCCAATATCCAAAATCAACGGCGGTCTTTTTAGTTTTTGCTGAATAGATTTTACTTTTTCTATAACTAATGTTCTCATTACTTTTTTGTTGCAATGATTCTGATTTGATACCAATCGCCAAAAATTCTTCCGTAGATTTTACACATAATATCAAAGATTAATTTGCCTAAATACTTTCGTATCTGATAAGCACCGGGAGGCCAAAGATACCTTATTCTGTCTATTTTCTTCACCTTAAAACCGGCCAAAGTAAACAAATTATATGCACACTGGGGTGTCCATGTATATAAGTGTTGATTTATATCATTTGGTGCATAACTCTTCTTAAGCTCATGAGGTATTACAAATACTATTTTCCCGTTATTTTTCAATTTTTTATGAAGGGCTTTTAATTCGTCTAATGGGGACAAAGTGTGTTCCAATACATTGTCAGAAATAATTACATTGGCCCAGTCGTCTTCAATCTTGTTTATACTATCAACAACAGTGAGCCCGTTTTTTTGTGCCTCCTCTATGGCGTAAGGATTAATTTCAATTCCTATTTTTTCCTTACATTTAATATTCTTCAAAAAATAGCCACCACCACAACCGTATTCTATTACTTTATCGTTTTCCGTAATAAAATCTTTGAATTTGAAGATATTTTCTCTGCCTCCGAATTCTCCCATTGTTTTTTGCCATTCAAAGTATTTCTTGTCATAACAATTCATCATGTTTACATTTTGTATACTTCTTTAAATATTTCCAGAGTTTCTCGTGCGGTTTTTTCCCATGAGAAGTTCTTTACCTGAACAAGCCCTTTCTTTATTAACTCTTTGGTTAGCGATTTGTTTGTTATTATTGTTAAAATTTTGTTAGTGATGTCATCCGTATCTTCTGGATTGCAATATAAAGCAGCATCTCCGCATCTTTCCCTCACTGCTGTAATATCTGAAGCCAATACCGGACAGCCAGAAGCCATAGCTTCTAATGGTGGCAAAGGTGATGCTTCATAAAGTGAAGGAAATACAAATAATGCTGCATTCATATAGTAGTTTAATAAGTTCTTATCATCTAAGATTTGGTCTTTAAAAATAATTTTTTCATGGAATTTTGTTTTTGTGTTAGTAAATATAGGTGGTTTGGAACCTATTATTATTAGTTTATGGTTTATTTTGTGTTCAATTTTAAAAAATGCTTCAATAACACGGTTTAAATTTTTTAACGGATTCAGACTACCTACATAAAGAATATAATTTTCTTTTTCGTATTTCGGTTCTTTAACTTTAAAAATTTCATCAATACCATTTTGTACGACTACTACTTTGTCTTTTAACTTAGGATAAGCAGATATGATTATATTTTTTTCTGATTCTGAAACTGTTATTACTTTATCGCAAATCTTCAATATTTTTGACATCGCATAGTGGTAATATGTTCTAAAAAATATATTGTATGCAGTCGGAACATTCTTGAATGCTAAACTATGCAGGGTAACAATTATTTTTAGATTTTTAGGTTTATAGAATGGTGTTACATTACTTGGGCAAAAAAGTATGTCATATGTCTTTGCTTTTTGTGGTAAGACCGTGTGTTCCCAGAGATGTTGAAAATATCTATTATTGCTTTTTGGAATTGCTACATCAAAACTAATATTTAGTTTTTTGAAATAATCAATTATATTTTTAGTATATCTTTGGACCCCAGTTTTATATCTATGTTTTAACACTCGGCCATCAATTAAAATTTTCATAGGTTTTTATATACATCTACAGTTTTTTGCATTATTACTTTTGTGTCATATAGACTTTTAACATATTTTCGTCCAAGCATTCCTAATTTTTTGCGAAGTTCAGGATTAGAGTATAACTGTAAAATCTTTTCTTTTAACTCCTGCACATTTTTTTCCTGAAAAATTAAACCAACACCGTTAACAACCTCAGGAATTTCACCCGATGAGGAACCAATTACGGGCACCTCGCAAGCCATTGCTTCTATAAGAACCCTTCCAAATTGCTCTCTCCAGTTAGAAGTGGTTATTGATGGTAATATTAAAAGGTCCATACAATTTATGTATCGGGGAAGTTCAGAATAAAATATTCGGTCAATAAATATTACTTTTTCACTAAGATTAAATTTTTTAATTAACTTTAACAAACTTTCTTTATAAGGTCCGTCTCCAATAATTATTAATTTATCTTTGATTTCTAAGGAACTTATCGCTTCTATTAGAGTATCAATCCCTTTCTCCTTTACAATTCTGCCCACATATCCGATGGTAAAAGTAGCATCAAAGTTATTTAAGAGAGATTTTTTTAAGTCCGAGACATCTATTTTTCTAAATACATCAGTATTGACCGATAAGGGTAAATACTCAACCTTCCCTTTATATTTTTTATATCTTAATAAAATTTCCCGTCCTTCATTTTTGGTCACGGTTAAGACTAAATTTGTATTGTTCAGAGCGTATTTCTCAAACCATCTAAAAGGTATTGGATATTTTCTAATTAAATTTTCGCTAGTGTATATTACTGCTTTTGTTTTCAATCTTAGCAGTTTACAGAAAAATATTGTTTGAAAAGCGGTGGTGCTCCATGGTTCATTGTTTATAAAGATTATATCTGGATTTGATTCTTTTAAATATTTTAAGAGGGTAAATGAATAAAATCTTACCGAATTATGTATATTAAGAGATGTTTTTACAGTAATAACTCTGTAGCCTTCATCTACAAGTTTTTTATATCCTAAGGAATATTTTTTTGCGAGATATTCTGGAATTATTACTGTCTGTTCAAATTCAGGATAAAGTTCATTACTTACCAGCCCCACCCTGGTAAAAGGTTCAACATAGGCGTGTGATATGACTACTATTTTTATCATAATTTCTCGCTAATAAGATAAAGTTCATAAAAAGTAAAAATACCTGAGAAATAAATAATGTCCAAGCTGCTCCAATCTCACCATAGACAGGTATTAAAGTAATGCACAAGATTAAATAAAGTAAACAACCTAATGCAAAATTTATTAGAATTTTTTTATGTTTCTCTATACTGAGTAGGGTGAATAGGATAAGGTCGTTTAAATATATAAATATAAGTGCCCCACTTAATATCTTGAAAATGGATATTGTAGATTTATATTCACTCCCATAAAAGAAGTGGGTTAGCTGAGGCGAAAGTATAAAAATAGTTATCGCAAGTAGAATAGAAATAAATAAAGTAAAAATTGTTGATTTTTTGAAAAGTTTAAGGTTGTCATCGGATAATTTTTGGATGTTGTTATTTTCACATAAGAAAGGAAACAAAACACTGGTAAATATTGACGGCACCCAAAAAGTTCCTTCTATTATTTTAAAGGCAGCACTATAGTAAGCAACTGATTCTGGATTTTTAAAATAGTTAAGTAAAACAATATTTAACTTAAATAGTATACCACCGATAAAAAGTAACAATCCAATGGGAAAAGAATTTTTAAATATATTATGCCAGTTTTCAAAATTTATTTTTTCAAAGATTTTTATTTTGATGTTATAGATTTTCTTAATTAATAGCAAAGCAATAATAAGTGATAGCGTGCTTGCTATAAAAAAACTGAGAGAAACACTTACAAGTTTTATCTTGAGAAAATAAATTCCCAAAAAACTCAATGTTATAGATGTAATCCTAAATAAAAGAACTAACAACGTTTCATAAACTAATTGTTTGTTGGCTCTGAAAATAGAGTTTATCGGGTCTATGAAGGAACTTGCTATAAATGAGAGAATGAAGATGAGCAGAATCAATAAAACATCGCTTTTTAACAGTCCGATGAATACAGATATAAAAAATATAATTATGGACAAAAATATTTTTATTTCAAATACATTGCTTAAGTAAAAATCACCTGATTTTTTATCCCGAGAAATAGTTTTTGTAAGAAATAAATTAGTTCCGAGGTCATTGAGTATAACCAAAAGTGCACTCAGTGAAAAAATATAATTAAAATATCCAAAATCCTTGCTTCCTAATAATCTCGCTAATATAATGATAAATGCAAACCATAAGCCTTTATTTATGATTTCTCCCAACCATCTTATAACTGTATTAAATATTATTTTTTTTTCTTTATCCATTTATATTTGTGTTTTTGTTATCTGCATTTAGTTTTACCGCGTAAGGTAAAGCCAGAAGTAAAGCGAAAAATTCCTTTGTGTTTCTAACAAACGGGTCTCCGAACTGGGCAGAAATAAATAATCCTAAAAAACTTATTGCGGAGCAAGAAAGTAAACCCCGTAGGAAACCCCGCCCTAAAGGGCGAGACATTTTCTCTATAGGACTACTTACTGTTGGATTCATCGCCGTCCTGAAGGACGAGGCGTTATTCCAACGGGGTAAAAGTCGAAAAAAACCATCATTTGGTAATTTTTTATAGATGGCAAAAGTGTCCCAAAAATATTTCATTATGATAATCAATAAAATAACCATTGAAAAAATTCCTGCTTCCGAACCGTAATGTAGAAATATATTATGTGCCATCTCAGTCAAGTCTTTGTTAAAATATTTTTTTGCTGCCAGTTGAAAATTTCCTAACCCTACACCGGTTAGTGGATACTTTTTTATCATTAAGACCGCTGTCTGCAGATGTTCTTTTCGGTCAAGAATTGAAAGTTCTTTAGAATCAAAAGTTGACAAAAACCTTTTAGATATCCCTGACGACGAGGTGAAAAAACTACCTAAAACAAAAGAAATAAAAATGAATATAACAAAATACAAAATACCTCTAATTTTATAGCGAAATAAAAGATATAAAAACAGAACACTTCCTATGGCTAACCAGTTGCTTCGTGAATAAGTTAGAAACAGAGCAATCATCTGAATAATTATAATAGGGAAGAAGATTAGTTTATATCTGAGTTTATTTCTTGTCACCGCTTTAGCCCAGCCTCTGCACGCAGGGGCTGGGTTAGCGGGATCTCCGACAAATATGTGAAAAAACCCAAATGGTATGGTTATGGTCAGATAGGTTCCCAAAGAATTGAGATGAGTGTATGGACCAAATATTCTATACCAGGTTCTTCCACCTATTCCAACTAACGTGACTTTCCCAAATAAAAAGTCAATTACGAACCAAACACTAACTATAAAGGCACAAATAGTAATTATCTTAGGGAGAAGATTGAGAGAAAATTTATTATTGAGGTTGTAGACTAACAGATAAAAAAAAGCAAATATAAGTATAAATTTAACAGTTTCTTTCAAAGTCAGAAAAATATTTATAGAATTTAGGCTGGAAGCAAGAAAGGTAATTATTAAGGCAATAATTAAGGGGAAAAGAGGTAATTTTTTAAATTCAATTTGTTCTTTATTCTTGAGGATTAAAATTAACCACAAAATAAATAGAAAAACGATTAAAACATCAGTTGAAGTTATCCAAACCCCTCTGATATTCTTTTCAATATTGAAAGGAACAATACCAATCACCAGCAGCAACAAGTAATTTAATATTTTTTTCGTCTTAGATTCCATTTATTTCGGTATCAGAAAGTGTTCCCTTTACCAACTTCTTCAAAACTAACCAGACTTGTCTCGACCAAAACATCGGGATGAAAATTGTATCCCCAATTTCACCCCGTATAGATACGAAGTTATCTAACGGGGTAAATATCTTTTCCACAATCGTCTTGGTCTTGGATTAACCTACGAATGTTTCCATTATAACTTCCAGATGATTACGTCTTTTTTCCTACCCCAACTGTAAGCAAGTTTTTGTAAATCAACCAGCGCTTTTATTTTTTCTTCAAATGGAATTTTTGCTCTTTCCTTACGAAAATCATCTTCCTCTTTGAACAACTCATCCCTTGTCAAAATCCTATCGTCAATAACGATTTTTTGTTCATTCCCCATAACAGTTTTCCTTAAATTCTTTGAGTTTTTCACCCAACCCGTACTTAGTTAAAATACGACCCAATTTCTCTAAATCTATTTCAGTTTGTTCCAATAACATTTGTATTTTCCTTTTATCTTTTTCTCTATTTGTCCTTAAGAATAGTGCTATTAAATACTCCGGTGAAATTATCTTTGTTTTTACTCCCTCATACTCCGTTTCCTGTGCATTCTCTATTGCTTCCTTTTCAAGCACATCGGCCGGAAAAATATCAACCGGGACACCTTCTATAATTAACCAATGTTTTTCCCACACATATCCTTTGCCTTTAAGGTATTCATATATCGGAGATAATATGATTAATCCTTTTTCGTTTGTTTCTTTTTCGAGTAGTATAAAAACATCTAAGTCTTGCGTAAGAAACGGCTCAGTCCACCTTAAAGCCGCTATTGCCCCACCAATAGCATAATCTTTTATCAAACCTTTTTCTTTTAATTCGTTTATAACTACTATTGTATTTTTCATTTCACCACACTTCTATATACCTCAAAGGTTTCTTGAGTAATTTTATCCCAGCTATGATTTTCTATAAGATATTTTTTAATTTTTCTCCTTTTCTTCCTCATCAATCCCCAACCTAAACAACTCAACCCTCAGTCATCTTCTACTCAAGATTCGTAACTTCACAAGTTCTTTCAAAACTAACCTGAGAAAAAATGTATTTCCAATTAAATTTTTTCTAACAAACTACCTCTCTGATTTTCTCTTCAAAAGACCTAAGAATTCCCATCTTAGAAAAGTGTCTTATAACATATTCTCTCCCTTTTCTTCCGTATTCCTCTCGTTTTTCAGAATTTCTATACATTTCCATTATTGCATTCAACATCTGTTCTGTATTTTCGGGTTCTACAACTATTCCGCACCCGGGTCCGTTTATTACATTACAAAGTTCGCTTCCTATATTCGCACCAGCAACCACAGGTCTGCCACATGCCATTATGCCTAAAAGTTTTGATGGCATTACAACATCTGTTACCACTTTTTGCTGAGGAATTAAACAGACATCAGCTGCAGATAGCATATAAGGAAGCATCTCTTTCGACTGCACTGGAAGAAATAGCACATTTTTTAGTTTTAAACTTTCATATTTTTTAATAAGTTTTTTCTTATAAACACCATCTCCGACAACAATATGAATGATATTTTCATTATTTTTTGTCATAGCTGCTACTTCAAGTATAGTATCTAATCCTTGCTTTACTCCAAGATTACCTGAATAAAGAACTACAAATTTATCTTCTAAATTATTTATCTTTCTGAATTTATTGATCCTGGGTAATGGCTGTAAATATTCTGTATCCACCCAGTTGGGGAAAAAGAAAATTTTTTCCGGCTCAATTCCCTTTGCTACAATTTTTTCTTTCATTTTTTTACTTATTACGGAGACCATTAATGCTTTTTTATAAATAAATTTTTCTATTTTGTATAAGAAAGCCAATATTATCCTGTGTTTTATCATTCCGAGTTGAACCGCAGTATCGGGTTGTAAATCCTGAATATGAAAAATAAAAGATGTTTTTTTTATTTTACAAAATATATAAGAAGAAATGCCTAACAGTAAAGGCGGTGAGACATTTATCAGTAAATCTGGAGGACTTGAAAACATAAGTCGTATAAATGAAGAAAAAATAAATGATACTTCATGAAAAATTCTTTTTAATGTTGTAACTCTTTTGGGTACATAAACAAAACTTCTTTTAACTGGAATATTATTGTAAATTTCGTTAAAAGAAAATTTCCATCGGTATTTTCTTTCTACTTTCCAATGTGGATAATATGGGAAAGCAGTAAATACGGTTACTTTATACCCTAAGTTAGCCAAATACTCACACATTTCAGTGTTATAAACTGCAATACCAGTAAGTTCCGGATAGAAATTTATTCCTAAGATATAAACTTTCATAGTTTTAACATGGATTTAAATGCCTGAATATATATTTGTATATCGTATATTGTTCTTATTTTTGCAATTCTTAACAAAATATAACGCAATCTGAAATAAAATTTTTTAAAAGCAAATCGCTGGAATTTTTCAATTTTATCAGGCGAAATTGTAGGAAGTTTTATATGAGCTTTTGAACCATGATATGTCTCCCAGTTTTCGTCCATTAGATAACCATTATCTTTGGCCCATTTATACATAGGCGTTCCGGGATACGGAGTCGTGACATTAAAGACAGCGAAGTCAGGGTTTGTAGATATCGCAAAATTTAAGGTTTTTTTCATAGTCTCTAATGTCTCACCCGGATTACCGTACATAAACGATGCACGGCAAGTAATTCTTACTTTTTTTGTTGACTTTAGAAGTTCCTTCGCTTTATTTAAACTGATATTCTTATTTATGTTTTTAAGTATTTTTTCATCTGCAGATTCTATCCCATAACAGATATGGTGACATCCTGCTTTCTTCATCAATCTTAATGCTTCCTCATCAATTTTTTCAACCCTTGAGTTACAAGTCCAGGTTAAATCAATATCTTCACTTAATAATTTATCACAAAATTGCATTACTCTTTCCTTTGATATCGTAAAAGTATCATCAGAAATGGAAATTTCTTTTATCCCAAAAATTTTGGCTAAGTATTTTATTTCTTCAATGATATTATCTACTGAACGATAGTACATTCTGTCTCCCCAAATTGTGTGTGTAGCACAGTATGTACATCTATTGGGACATCCCCTTGCGGTTATTATATTAACCGCAGGCAATCTTTTATAAAGTCCCAACGGTGGGTGATATTTTTTCATCGGCATAAGATGAAATGCTGGGAATGGTAAATTGTCTAAATCTTTAATTCTATCTCTCGGTAGATTATGGACTTGTCTCCCATTCACTTTATAGGATAGACCTAATATATTCGCAATATTATTCCCCTGTACCAATTCTAAGAAGGAAAATTCACCCTCACCTCTGATTACAAAATCAACATTTTTGTTTGTCAAGGTTTCTTTTGGCATTACTGTAGGATGCACTCCACCCAAAACAATTTTTGATTCCGGATATACTAATTTACACACACGAGCTACTTCAAAAACCATGTTTATTTCAGTCGTAGTAGCAGTAATACCAATATATTCAGGTCTTGATTTAAATTTTCTTAAATAATCAATAAGATTTCCTATATCTACTCCTTCCACTGTAGCATCCAGGATTGCGACAGAAATACCATTTTTTTCTAACATCGCTGCAATATATCCTAATCCTAATGATGGAAGACAACTCTCTACTTTCAGTTTCTTCCTGACATCCTGTTCCCTTCTTTTCCAGGGTGGATTAATTAATAAAACTTTCATTTTTGACCTTTTCTCTATTAGTTTTGTTCCAAGTAATAAACAATATTTTATTCCCGAGAAACCCAAAAAGAGAATTTGTTATATAGAAAAAAACAAGAAATACCGAGGAGATAATTTTGTTTTCAAACAGTCTAAACCATTTAGGCGGGAAATGTGGATAATACATCAGATATCTTTTTGAAATACAGAATTTAAACCCCAGTTTCTCTGTTAACTTTTTTAGTTCTTTTTTGCTAAATCTGTATACATAGTTTCCTGCTTCTTCTCGATTTTTTGATATACCCAACAAAACAGATATTCCTGTTAAGAATGCTTTTGCTGGTTCTATGGTGAAGAAAAGTTTGTTTGCTACCCGAATTGATTCACAAATACCTTCAGATGGATTCTCTAAATGATGAAGACCATCATGCACGCAAACAAAATCAAAAGAATTGTTTTTGAAAGGTAAATTTTCCACATCGGCAACCACAAATTCAGCATTAAACCCATATTTTTCACTTCGTATTTTTGCTCTTTTAACTGCTTCAAAAGATATATCAGCACCTACTACCTCTGCACTATTTTTAGCATAATATTCAGAAGCCATTCCTGAACCACAGCAAACATCTAACAAAGTTAAATTTTTCATTTTAAATGGCAAATTGTTAAATGCTTTTTTAAATTTGTAATCTATAAGATATTGATACAACCATCCTGTACCATGTGGCCGATTTATCTCAAAATTTTCATCGCATTTCTCATTATAATACTTTATCTGATGTTGCTTAAAATTTTTTATTCCTTCCTCAATATCTTTACGATTTAACAAAATGGGAATAGTTTCTAAAATTGGATACATATTTTTACATTCAGAACAAGTAATATTCCCGGTAATTATTTCATTACTGATTTCTTTAGCAACTATTAATTCTATTTTTTCTGATTTACAATTAGGACAAGATAGAATATCTAATAATTCTTTTTTCATATAAAACCCATTTTATATTAAAACACTTCTATAAAGTTCTTTCATCTGAGGAACTGTTTTTTCTAATATATATTTTTCTTCTACCATTTTTCTACCCTGCTCGCCCATTTGTTTTAGTTCATCATCCGGCATTTTCATCATTTTATCCAAGTTTTCAGCAATGGACTCAACCGTTGGTAATGTAAATTTCCCTGCCCCATACTGTTCAATATCTCTTAAACCCGTCTCCTTGGTTATAAGTATTGGAATTTTCATCCACATTGCTTCAAGATTTGTAAGCCCTATAACTTCTGTTTTTGAGGGGCTAACAAATATTTTTGCTAAATGATATGCGGCTAATTTTAATCTTCCAGTTAAAAACCCTGTAAAGATAACACGATCTTCAATTTTTTTCTGTTTAATCCGTTTCATAAGTTTTGTCTGTAACCCAACTTGGTCAGGACCGACTATAAGTAAAATATGTTCCTTTTCTTTTTCTGCAATTTGTGCCCATGCTTCAATGAGTTCTTGAATACTTTTTACAAAATAAAGACGACCAAGAAAAAGTATAATTGAACGACCTCTTATCTGTGGAAACTTTTCCAACAAACCATTCACATCCGGTGTGTCTGAAAGAATTTTTGGGTCAATACCATTTGGTATTACTTCAATTCTTTTAAGGGAAGGAATAAGTTGTTTTAAATAATTTTTTTCGTTCTCGGTAAGAGCATGAATACAATTAGCATCTTTTAAATTTCTATGTTCAATTAACCTTAAATATGGATATAATTTCCACCATTTTCTTTTTAAATGCCAGGGAGATAACATCCCATGTGTTGTAATAATATATGGTACTTTTTTTTTCAACGCTATTTTAGCAGCGATATATTGTGGATAAAGCCAAACACCATGAATATGCATTAAGGTATTAGATTGGTATTGCCGATTCTTTAAAAATCCTGTCAGTTGTGGAGCGTATCTCCAGTGTTGAAAACAAGGGAAAATGTGAATATTATCATCATTTTTTAAGAATATGGTTCCGTCATTTTCAGTAGTCATTATTTCTAAATTAAAATCATTGTCCTTAGAAAAAGTATCATATAAACTCCGGATAACAAAAGAAACACCCGTATTTTTACTTGAAACGCTATGGGTAATATATATTAAATTTATCATTTTATAATTAGTATTTCTTTTTTGATAGTATCCAAATCATTATACCTACTAATGGATACTTAATCCAAAAAGAAAATGTAATAAATGCTCCAAATGCTACAGCTAATAAATAACTAACCGCAAACAACTTTATTAAATCAAAGTGTTTAAAATTCCAAAAAAGATATTTAGCAAACCAGATTATTCCTATTAACATTGTAATAATACCCATAAGACCAAATTTTGCTAACATATAAACAGGCATCAAATGAAATACGCGGACATTTGATATACTTTCTCCATACGTGCTCAAAACTGTTTCATCTTTTGAACCGGACATATCTACGCTTCCACCGAGACCAAATCCAAAAAATGTTGTCATAATATTATAGCGAATAGTTTGTTCAACCTTAATTAATTCAAAAATACGGTGTCCTGTAGATTGACCTAAAATATTAAATAAATTATCAGGATTATCCCAATTGGATATTGTTTTTTCAACTGAAAATGTTTGAAAAAAATGTTCTAATAATCTATAAGACCTATATTTGTAGTGCATACCGAAAATACCACTAACCACTATTAATGCAGTAATAATAGTGAAATTTCTAATGAATTTTAAACTAACTCTTTTTCTGTAAAAACGTATTATGAGCAGATACGCCATTATTATTGTTACTTGTAAAAGTTGTGTTTTATTACTACCGCGACCAAATAAGCAGAAGGCAGATACAATAATTGCAAGAATATATTTACTAAGTGATTTTTCGAAAAAGTATTTAGATAAAGCTGGAAAGACAAAACAAAGTAATATTCCACTTAATAACAAAATAGGCTCATACCCAATAGGTATACCGATTATTGCCAACAATCCTAACACCAAGTTTATGTGAAATAACCACTTTATTAGGGTTTTAATATTACTTTTTTTGAGATATTTCTGTGATAGGATATAAAACAATATAGGGCTAAAAAGTAAAGTAAAATCTGCTAAAATATAAGAAAATTTATTTCCGCACAATACCCCGTAAACTGCACTTATACCGAGAAGTAATACAAAAAAAAGAGGGTAGGAAAACCCATGAAATAATAACAAATAATCCAACGCCAACAGTGAGAAGGGTAAAATAACTAACAATGCCCAGAAACGATTGACATAATAACTTACCCAAAAAGGACCAGTTCCGGTCATAAATTGAGAGACAAAAAAAGAGGCTATGCCGGTAACAAGGCACGACCATATTATCAAGCCGGCTAACTTCGCTCCGTTTCTATCTATTCCATAAGGAAGTCGTATAGTAAATATGTCTGGTTTTATTGTATTTATAGTATTCATGGTATCCTATCCTGATTTGAGATTCTACTAATGACTCTTTTCAAATACCACATACCGTCTCCTTGATAAATATAAAAGAATAATTTAAGTAAACTAAATATTTTTGAATACACAAATACCCATTTTCTATTTATTTTATGTTTTTCATATACAACTTTTATTTCTCTTTTCGCAACCTCTGGTATAGTTGAAGTTTTTGAGTTTTCATGGACTCTAAAACCAGTTAAAAAATCATTGATAAACTTAAATTTTGCATTTGCCAGAACAAACTTAATTTGTAACTCATTGTCCATACAAAACCTAAATTTAGTATCTAATCCACCGATTTTATAAAATAACTCCCTCTTCCAAAAAGAAGCAGGTTGATATACTGCATATCCCCCGTAAAGGAAACCAAGTCGCGACACAAACGGAATCCAAGGTATTGAGATTCGTTTTCCAATAATTTTATCACTATCATTTATCAGATACATATTTCCATAAATCACATCTATTTGGGGATTTTCTAAAAATACTTTGGCTACTTTTACCAAACTATCTGGCAAATATACATCATCAGAATTTAACCAGGCTAAAATTTCACCCGATGATTTTGCAAAGCCTTTATTTATTGCATCTGCTTGCCCATTGTCCATTTCACTTACCCAATAAGTAAGATATTTTTCATACTTTTTGATTATTCCTAAACTCCCATCGTTAGACCCGCCATCTATTATAACATATTCAAAATTCGGATAGTTTTGATGGAGAACACTCAATATTGTTCTTTCTAAAAACTTTTCTTGATTATAGGATGGTGTGACAATAGAGATTTTGGGATAGCTTAATGTAGTCATTTTCATCTCAACAGATGAAGTATATGTTTTATCTTGGTTAACAAATCCATACCATATTTCCGAAAAAATGAAAAGGGATATACTATATAGATTTTCCAATACAAAGGATAAAACTCACTTGCTTTTAATAAATATTTTCTTCCTATATTAATCTCATTACTATATAAAAAATTTAACCCATACCCATAGTAGAGATTGGCAAGTCTTCTCCTTTTATATTTCTTAAGAAAAGGATGTATCTCGCAGACTTTATCTATTGCTTTTTTAGCATCTTCAAATAATCTAATTTTGCTAACAACATTAGTGCTTTCTTGATGAACTCGTTTTTTTGTAAGTGGCAATTTTATATATTCTATTTTAAACCGATTTGCAACCCGCATCCAGAATTCAAAATCATCCCAGCCGAATAAACTTTCATCAAAAAAACCTAATTCAGTAAAACATTGTCGCTTAATCATCATTACCGAGGCCGAATTTATAGGATATAAAAACATTTCTTTTATTATATCTTTTTGACTTTTTCTCTTGAGACCATTAAATTGCCAAAAGATTTTGTCTTCTTCAGTTACAAAATTCATACCAGTACAAACCATACTCAAGTTGTCTTGTGACTTCTTAAATATTGCTATTTGCCGTTCAATCTTGTCAGGTAACCAAATATCATCTTGATCCAAAAAAGCAACATACTCTCCGGTAGATGCTCTAATTCCTGTATTCCTTGTTGCAGGAATTCCTTTATTTTGTTCATGCAGGATATAGCGAATTCTCCGATCAAAAAGATAGCGGTCAATTACAGTTTTAGAATTATCTGTAGAACCATCGTCAACAATAATAAGTTCCCAATTTTGATATGTTTGGTTAATAACACTTTCTATTGCCTTTTGAATAAATTTCTCGCCATTATAACAGGGGATAATTACGGAAACTAAAGACTCTTTAAGTTTAGTCTTTATGCTCCTTTCAATTATTACTTTGTTAAAAGTTTGTTCTAATTTTTCGGCTGCCTTGTCCCAACTAAAATTTCTAACGACATGGTTATAGCCCGCTTCAGAAACTCCTTTTCGTAATTCTTCGTTTTCCACTAATTTAATGATATTCTCTGCCATTAACTCAGGTGAATTAGGAGGAGATACTAAAGCAGTTTCTCCCGGAATGGTATAGTCAGGAACTGCTCCAACACTAGTAGTAACAACTGCACACTTGCAAGCCATTGCTTCCATCGGCGGCATGCCAAATCCCTCTTGATGACTTGGAAAAACAAAAATATCACATGAATTATAAATCTCTCTTAATTTATCATTAGAAGGCTTTTCATAAAACTCTGCATATTTTGGCACATTTTCACCTGAATCCGGACCATACATAACTAATTGAATATCTGGGTATTTTTCTCTTACAATCTCAAAAGCCTTGATTCCATCTTCAATGCCTTTCCACGGTATTTTGCGATAGGGCATTAAAATCCTGATCTTATCGTTGTTCTTTTTCTTATCTTCCCAGTAAAACTGATCCAAATCTGGAGAATGTAGTATCAAGGCCTCGACTTCTACACCAAGCTTATTTTGGAGTATGTTTTTTAACCATGTTGAATTAACAATAATTCGTAACCCAAGTTTATAACTATTATTAACTTTTTCTTCAGGTCCTCCCCATATTTCATAGTGTTGAGCAAGGTAAAACTTTTCGCCTTTGCTCTTGCCATATCCACTCACATAATATGCAGTCGCCCACCATGTAGCTACAATAATATCAGCATCAGGTACATATTTTTCTTCAAGTGTTGGTACCCTGATTAGATTTGCTTTAAGATTGAACCATTTTATACAAGGGGCTTGTTTTAGTCTTACGATAGCCCCCCTATATCTGCTCAATAAGTTTCTAATATTATACCATTTGGTTCCTGAACTCATCGGCAGCAGGGGATATATCACATAAACATTATGTCCTCGGTTTTGCAAGTGATTTGCAAATTCAAAAACCGCTTTCACCCCACCTGAGACTTCTATATTTGGTAATATAAATGTTATCTTCATATATTGTAAACTCTACTGTCTACTTTAATTTTCATTAGTTTTATTCTTCAAATCTTTAACTAAGAAAAACTGAAAAGCCAAAGATGGGTGAACGTAAACAAATAACTCAGATATTTCAACTAATATAGTAAATACTCTCCGAGGTTTAAACTTGATAACCGCTTGTCCTTGTTCAACTTTCCACAGTGCTTTTAAGCCATTTAGTCCATAAACTTTAAAACCAAGTTTTCTAAGTTCGTTTACCGTCCAGCCAGATAAGTGTGTTTCGGTTGGATTATCGTCAGGCCCAGCATATGTGGGCAAAAAACCATTAGGTGTAGTCAGGATGATTTTTTTTCTTGCAATTTTTTCCATCTGTTCAAGCATAATCTTACCGTCATCTTTGCTCAAGTGTTCCAGAACTTCAGTCGCTAACACAGTCAAAAGATTTTGGTTTAAAATATGAAGTTAGCTGTCTTGCATCACCTAAAATATACTCGTTATGAATAGATAACTTTTTACTTTTAGAAATATATGGTTCATAGAAATCCAAACCTACTGTATACATTTTCTCTCTATCCTCCACACCAATAAGAACCGAAGACCGACCGCATCCCACATCAAGTATCTTCTGGCTATCCTCAAACTCTCTTGAAAGTAAAGAGGACAATCTATAAACTCCAATTAAACCGCGATAAATTCTTTTCAAGAACTTAGTTAAACCTTCCGTAATTTTTCTATCACCAGCCGGGGATGTTTCAAATAAAATAGTAAAATAGGATAATAACTTGATGAAAGACTCCAAGGTGCACCCCAGGAATTCAAACATCCCTCACAACTCTTTATAATTTTTCTTACTCTCTTCGTTTCATAACTATGCCAGATATCTGTAGGTGATTTATCTCTTACATTTCCAGTTTTCATATCCCATAGATTTAAACAAGGCACAATGTCACCATTACACTTCAGCACACAAAATGTATACATAGCAAAACAAGGGAATTTAATAGATTTACCAGTTAGTTTCCTGAGCCATAAATCTTTAAGCGGTGAATCAGGTTGCGATTTTATAGTCTCAATAAATTTATTACTGCTACCAACATGTTCCTCACCAATATTATTGTAAAATGAAGATTCATTATACCATCCTTCTAAAAGGTATACATTCAATTGTTGAGCGTATGCTCTAACTTCCTTGAGTGAATCTAATGTAATATCAGAAAGTGTTATTTGCAAGCTAATAAATAATCTATCTCCATACTTTTCTCTCAATGGCGCTATTTCATGTAATAACCAGTCTACTTTTTCAAAGTTACCTTTAACACATCTTATTTTGTCATGTTTTTCTCCAATACCATCAAGAGAAACACCTACATCAAGACAGATATCATTTGTAATTGCAGTTTTTACTACTTCAATAACTCGCTCTGGTAATAATCCATTTGTGCTTAACTGGATAGTAGCCTCGGGCAAGGCCTTGTGTATACTTAGAATAATTTCTTTAAAGTCATTTCTCACTGTAGGTTCGCCGCCTGTACATAAGACATACTTTACATCTTTAAACAAATCATCTTTAAAAACTTGCTCTATTTCATTGGGGACTAATGGGTTCTTAGTAGGCTCTTTTTGCCAAATATTACAATGGATACACCGGGAGTTACACCTATCGGTAACCATATATACTATCCACCTCGGCTTAAGTGATTCATTTGTAGCTCTTAAAATTAAATTTCTTATCCCGTTGATTGTAATATTAACGTTTTTAATAACCTTTTTAACTGCTTCCATGTTTTTATTAATAACAAGCAACCCAGGCAGTCTATTCTTTAATAAATATGCTAACCGGACCCAACATCCACGCCTCTTTATAACCAGTAAAAAATTTATTTTCCCTATGATTGAGAGAAATTATGACGTATGGTATGAAATCATTAAATGGTGTGTTGTATTTTACTGCGGAGGATATATTTTTTACACCAAAATGTTCAATACGAACTACCGCACTCTTAAGTAAAACCCAAAATGGGTATTCCCAATCCGCTAAAAATAGCCCGATATTTGAACATTTCCAAGATTTTACAAAATTTGCTGCTTGGATATAGGGCTCCCTTAGATCCTGACGGTTCTTAAAATACAAGTCAATCCTGGTAGTGCTAAAAATACTAGGGTTTTTAATATGTCCGATAAAAGGTCTCGGCCCATGGTAAAAAACCCATGGAAATGACAACATCACAAGAAAAATACTTATTAAACTTATAACCTTGTAATTAAAAACTTTAGATAACACTATTGCAACAAATGGTGAAAAAAGAACAAACAACGGCAGATGAAGTCGACTATGCCAAGGTTGCCATTTGAGATAGAAGGCAAATCCCAAAAATGCAACTATTACACAAGTTACATAAGATATACTTTTCTTAAAGTGTCTTAATTCTCTTGAAATGAGACAGAAAATAAGAGACACCATTATTAGAATAAGATGAATTGGATTACCAGTTTCGTCTTCATGGATTGGCAATCTTCGGACACAAAATTTTGTATCTCCAAAAGTTGTACGAGGGTCGTTGATGTCTTGTCCCAAAAGTATGTGCAATTGACGAATTTTTCTATCTATCACAGCATTGATTTGTACACTTTGTGTATCAATATGTAAAGCCACGTTTCTGATGATATTTGAGATAAACGCTGGCATAGTCAATATTTGATTTTCCACTGAGTATTTAGAAAGATTTCCATAAGGTATACCCAAAGGAAATTTGAATAGGTCAAAATTGCGTACATAAAAACCAAGATTAATAAAAAGAGTAACAATTGCTACAACAAAAATTGATTTTAACATATTCCACTTAAGTATTTTAAGACTTGAAAAAACAAACCAAACTAAAAACGGAAATACGAAAATGTAAGCTGTTGCTTTGGTTAAAATGGCAAGCCCAAGGCTCCCTCCTGTAGTTAATGAATAAATCCATCTTGGTTGGGTTTTTAATAAGATGATATTGTAAACAAAGCAAACTAACCAAAAAGAAACCACATAGTCATTCTGAGTACTTGACGCTTGAAGAATACCCATAGGAATGGTTACTGCTACAACAGCAGCCAGAATCTGTCCCTGTTTATTTGCTCCAAGCTGTTTTGCAATAAGCGACACCCCTAAGATGCTGCCAATCATACTAAACCACTGAACAAAATTCGCAAAACGATCCCCACCATTTAGAATTTGAAAATGCATAATAGCAAATTCTGCCCAAGGAGTAGAGAATAACTGTCCCAATATGTGTGTCGGATAATGAGCAACACTACGATTTTGAATCCAATGAACTACACGACTCATATGGTAAGTCATGGAATCCCAAGTATTAGGTGGAGATATCAGTGCAATCAGACCAGTTACGGTAATAACAAAAAATACCAATAAAATTTCTAATTTGAAATCTTTAGGAATTTTGAAGTCTACAATTAGACCACTTTTCTTTTTAATCAGGAGAAACCAGATGAAAGATAATAATAACCACGTGCCCAATATTGAACTAAAAGTAAGCAATTTGAAGATACTCAGAATTTCAGTAATCGTGGTGAGCGAAATCCCAAAAACAATAGCTGCTAATAAAAAAGATTCACGAATATTAAACCTGTGACAGAAAAATAAAAAAGTAAAGTAAAAACACACTATCAGAACAATAACAAACATTTTATGCTTTCAATATCTTCCCGTCTCATAAGCACGGGATTTTCCTCCTTATGTTTTTTACATAACCATTCTAAATACTTTCCGTCTCTTCCGACTTCCCTAATAATTTTCAGTATTTGGTAAATCATTATTATCTTCTCTATCGCTTTATTTTTCTAATAACAAATCAAATCCTTGACCAGGTGTCATCTTTCTATAAAACTCAATAATATCTATGGGATCTGCGGATTGGACTGTTTCATTTATGAGCTTTGTTTTAAAACCATATTCCTTGAGTTTTTGTAACATTCTCAGTGGATTAGTACCTAATTTTGCAAGTCCATCTGGCCAAAATTCTATAAACATTTTTAGATTATTATTGCTTTTCAATATCTCTTCAGCTCCATCTACCATAAGTCCTTCAGCTCCTTCGGTATCCACCTTTATAACATTTACTTTATTATTTCCAACCGTTTTCTCAAAGAACTCATCTAGACTTATGGTTTCTACTTCTATAAACCCACCTTTTTCTATGACCTTATGCTTTGAAGCAGACAGAACATTCTCTTTTGAAAGGGAAGGATTTACTATCCGCTCTTTTTCAAAATAGAGCTTGGACTTTCCTTTTTTATCAGAAACTGCTTTTTTAATGGAAACTACATTGGTAAAGCCATTTAGCTCGATATTCTTGCTGAGAAGCTCATAATTACATGGCTCAGGCTCAAAGGCATACACAACACCAGTTTCTCCAACTAATCGCGCTGCAATTAAGGTATAATATCCTATACCGGCTCCAATATCTACTACGGTCATCCCTTGAGTTATAGTCTTCTTAAATAATTCAGTTTTATATTTTTCCCAAACACAATCCAATAATAGGTAAGGAACCATACTTTTATCCTCAGCATTTACATACATCTTATTTCTTTGAACATTATTGATTAAGATAATTCCCTTGGGCTTAAGTTTTTCATATATTAGCAGGGGAAAAAGCCCCCCCAATCGGACAAGGGTGCAAACGCCAGGAATTCTTCCAAGTCCTTTCCCGGAAAGCCTCCTAAAGAGAAAACTCTCAATCCTTCTAAAACCGCCAAGAATTTTTTCCAAAAAAGAAACTTTCATATCCACGTTTCTCTTTTTATGCTCTCTGAACAATTCTTCTAACTAAATCTATATCCTTTTTGTCTATTACTCTAATCAGGTATAGCCCCGCAAAATATAATAATCCTGCTAATGGCAATAATACAAACAAGGCTAAATGAGTAAAAGATATAACAAAGAAACCCATCATTATGCTGGCAATAAGGATTTTGCTAACAATAATTGCTACTTCCTTATTGAGAATAGGATAACCGATTTTGAGACCGTAAATTAAGCAAAGCATTAATGATGCAAATTCAGTTAATACAGTCGCGATGCTTGCTCCAATTAGGCTATATTTGGGAATCAGAATTAAATTCGAAACCACATTTACCAGAACACAAATACCGGTTATCTTGGTTACAACGGCCTGCTTATTTAAGCAATTGAGCAAATTGCCAAATGGGATGGTCATGAAAATAAGCACCGAAGACCAGACCAAAATCTGAAGCGCGCTTATTGAGTTCATATATTCTGTTCCAAATATCAGTAAAATGAGTCTTTTCGCTAAAAGTGTTGTTCCTATTCCGATTGGGATGCCAAGAATAATTAAGTATCTAAAAGATTTTTCGAAGGATAAGGTTAAAGAATCTCGCGAAGTCACATAGAACTTAGACATAACCGGATAAATAGCGGCAATAAAAGAATGTGGGATAAATAGTAAAATAAGTACCATCCTATAGGCGGCATTATACCAACCTACCACTGTATCTCCTTTCATTAAGGAAAGCATAACAGAACTAATCCAATAGAAAATCATTACAAAAGTTAGTGCCAATCCAAAGGGTAATGCTTCCTTAATCGTGGTTTTCCAAAAACTCCAATTTATTTCTATCTTTCGTTGTAACCATTCCAAAAATACTTCGGAGAATTTTATTCTCAAAATACCTATGCTATACGCCAAAATAACAACGCCAATTAAAAAATAGAGCAAGGCAAACCCAACTACACTGAAGTTCCATTTCATCGCAAAGATAACTCCACCAAGCATTAAAGTGCTATTCAAAATTTGTCCTAAGGATTGGTATTCCATTTTTTCATGTGCCTGAAAGACAGAATTGAACATCTGAGTGAAAGCACCAAGGATAATTGATAACGCTATAAGATAGACAACTTCTATTGTCTGTCTCGGATAATTCAAAAGGTTTATAGTTAAAGCGATTAGTCCAAATGTGATGGTGGCCAAAATTATTTTCATTCCGCTAATATTAGCGAGGTATTTTGATGTTAAAGATTTACCTCTAGCAACTTCTCTCACGGTCAACGGGGAAAGCCCAAAATCAGTAAGGACACCAAATATTCCAGTAAAGGCGAGAGCAAAGGCAAGAATACCAAAATTTGCCGGTCCTAAGTAGCGAACAGTATACATCATATATAGGAACGATAATACATGACCCCCTACTTGGGCTACAAATAACATTCCTGTATTTTTTGCTATCCTTTGTATAGTATTCATAATTTTATGTGTATTTTTTTATTCACCTATATATATGATTTTAGACCCTTCATTCTCAAACTTAAATTTCAATTCTCTCAATTGTAAGACTTTTCTTACATCGTTTTGGTACTTCTGTTCGCAATAAAAAAGAAAGAATCCTCCTCCTCCAGCACCGAGTAATTTACCACCAGTAGCTCCAGCTTTCAAGGCTTTTTCGTAATATTCATCAAGAACAGGATTTGAAATGTTATTTGCCAGTCTTTTCTTAAGCAACCATCCTTTATGTAAGATTTCTCCAAAATTTTTTACATTTCCCTTGTTTAAAGAATCCTTCATCTCCTCGGCTAACTTAACCATCTTTTTAACTATTTCATATTTTTCAGTTTGACTCATATTCTCTTTTTGCTCGCTGAGAATTTGTCCCGATTTCCTCTCATTCCCTACATAAAACATAAGAAGATTTCTTTCCAAATGCCTTTTCACTTCTGAGTTACAAAGGATAGGTTCTATGAAAACTGTCTCATCTTGATTAAACCGGATATAATTTAACCCACCATAGCTTGCTGCATATTGGTCCTGCTTACCTATTGGTTCTTTTAAGATATCTATTTCTATTTTACAAGCCTCTTTTGCCAATTTTTCTTTAGTAATAAACTTCCCTTTATACGTATATAAAGCATGAAGAAGACAAACGGTAAAACTACTGGATGAACCGAGACCCGTTCCTGCTGGCACATCAGCGATGCTTGCGATTTCTATTCCTTTTTCTATTTTAAGTAACTTAAGACATTCCCTTACCAACGGATGCTGTATTTCATTAATTTCATTCACATCCTCTGTCTTTGAATATTTTATTCTGATCATATTATGAAAGTAAGGATGAATCATAATGTACATGTATTTATCTATTGCGGTGCTCACCACAGAGCCATACCCATTTTTTAAATAAAAATCTCTTAAGTCACTTCCACCCCCAGCAAAACTGACCCTGAATGGTGTTTTGGTTATTATCATTTCAAAACTCCCTTGATTATATCCAGTCCTTTAAAACTTCCCATATCATAAAATCTTTGACCAGTGGGAAAAGCTAAAAGTTCCTTCATTTTTATCAATTTAGGGAATATTTCTTCTTCTAAAGAACATATTTCTGTTCGGGGAATCAAATCTACGACATCTTTTCTGAATACCATCACTCCAGCATCCACATGAGTCATTTTCTTAGAATCTTTTTTACTATAGTCTGTAACCAGATTTGTTTCTCCAATGGCTATATTATTAGGAGTAATCATTTCAGAGTTATTATAGACGGTAATTACCCCTATTTTTGTGGAGCGACGAAAATATTTTATTAACTCACCATAATCTATAGGCAAAAAGGTATCACCGTTTAGAAGTAAAAATTCTCTTTCTAACTTATCACCTGCATTCTTTAAAGCTCCACCGGTTCCTAAAGGACTCGCCTCATAAGAATATCCAATCTTTAGACCAAATTTTGAGCCATTATAAAAATACTCTTCAATTTGATTCCCAAAATAACTGACCAAAAGTAACACTTCATTTATACCAAAGGATTTAATAAGTTCTAGTTGGTATTGTAGAAAAGGTTTGCCATGGATAGGAATCATTGCCTTAGGTTTTTGATATGTAAGAGGTCTAAGACGCGTTCCTTTACCTCCTGCTAAGATTACCGCCTGCATACATTTTCCTTGTACCAATCAATTGTTTTTTTAAGTCCTTCTTCAAAGGATGTTTTTGCTCTGAAGCCGAATTCCTTCTCAGCGCGAGTCGTGTCAAGGCATCTTCTCGGTTGACCGTCAGGTCACCTTAAAGGTTGAGGTTAAGGTTCAGGTTAAAGCTCACGCTTATGAGTCTTTCGTGCCATTTGCGTGCCATTTGCGTGCCATTTTACACCAACTCATAGTAAGTTTTTTTCCCTCCACCCTTTCTTATAATAATTCTACTCTTCGTTAGCTCTTCAAGGTCTCTGAATGCTGTTCTTTCTGAACAACTTGTTAATTTAGTATACTCAGAACGTGATATTCTTTTATGGGCTTTTAAATATTCTATTACTTTTCTTTGTCTTTCTTTGAGTTTTTCCAGCTCATCCTCTGAAATTTTATATTTTCTTAAAGTAACTACTAAGCCTCCAGAAATTTCTTCAAAAATTGGTTGTGGTAGTCCGTGCTTCAAACACCATTCTATTATTCTATTGGTTCCAGTTCCCCATTCTTCTATAAACTTGATCAAAAAGAAACACTTGCCAATCAGAGGATTTCTCAAAATTGATTTGTGCTTTCTTTTTAGGTCTTCTGGTGTTAACGGTTCTGGCAAGGGACCAACGCCCCATATCTCAATTCTATCGTCAAAAATTCTTACTTGAACATTACCGGTTATTCTATAGTCTCTATGGCAAATAGCATTGGTAATTGCTTCTCTTATGGCTTCAATAGGATATTCCCAGGTTTCAACCCTTTCTGTTCCCTTAATTTCTGCATGTAGTTTAATATGTTCTTTAACAAATTCTAAGATATCTTCTCTTTGGTCAATTATATTTCCACCAAAAACTTTCATATCAATAAATTCTAACGGCTTAGTGCCTTTAAAACGTGCACACCTTGTTTCTGCCTGTAAGAAGAACTTCTGAGGATTCTTACCAAATAATAGAATTGCAGCATTTGTCGGTTCCCCATTCCTTGTGAGGCTTAATTTATCTAAAGTCTCTTTAGCTGTAATATTCGGGTTTATCTCTAATCTTCTTTCAAAACTTGCTTTTTTCAAGAACCCTTTAACTTTGGTCTCATCAATGTCTTTTAACCCTGCCTCCTGACAAATCTGGGAATCAAAATATAATTTTTCTTTATGTTTTTCTAAGATTAGTCTTTCATATTCGTCTTTGGACATTCGAACTGTTGATTTGCCAACTCTTTTAAAAGGTCTGCCAAATGCCAGGACCAGATGGTCAGACGATTCTTTTACTTCAATAATAATTATTTGCTTGTTATTTATTTTTTCTACGGTTATCCGTGGATGCATCTTAGGGTCAGTGTTCTGAGAGATTTGATTAGTGAGATGTTCAAGGCTATCTTTGCCAATTTCTACACCAAGTAGCTTACCAAATTTAGAAATACCAATAAAAATCTTACCACCTTCGGTGTTAGCAAAAGCAGAGATTGTCTCAACTATCTCGTTAACTGAAGATAGGGATGATTTCCATTCAACAGTAAGGGACTCGGTAGTGCCAATTGGTTTTACCATCTTCCCTTTGCTCATTTTATTTTAATTTTTCTTTTTTATACCATTCAATTGTTCTCTGTAATCCTTCTTCAAGAGGAGTTTTTGCTTTAAAACCAAATTCTTTTTCTGCTTTTGAGGTATCGAGGCATCTTCTCGGTTGACCGTCGGGTTTAGAAGTATCCCAAGTAACTCTACCCTTAAAACCGGTTAACTTTGTAATAAGTTCCACTAAATCCTTAATGGAAATTTCAAAACCTGCACCAAGATTTACCGGCTCGGATTTGTTATATTTTTCAGTTGCCAGTAGAATTCCTTCAGCAGCATCTTCTACATACAAAAATTCTCGGGTTGGCTTACCGGTTCCCCAGACAGTGATAGAAGGTTGAGATTGTGCCTCAAGGCACTTACGGATTAATGCGGGAATTACATGCGATGTCTCTAAATCAAAATTATCCCTCGGCCCATAGAGATTAACCTGCAATAAATTTATAGAATTAAAACCATATTGCTGACGGTATGCTTGCGATTGGACGATTAACATCTTTTTTGCTAAACCATAAGGTGCGTTCGTTTCTTCCGGATACCCATTCCACAAATTCTCTTCTCTAAATGGAACAGGTGTATATTTGGGATAGGAACAGATTGTTCCTACATTAACAAATTTTTCTACACCAAAAATCCTTGCCTGTTCCATCAGTTGCACCCCCATCATCAAGTTCTCGTAGAAAAATCTACCGGGATTAGCACGATTTGCTCCGATTCCACCTACCCTTGCTGCTAAATGAATTACAATATCCGGTTTTACATCTTGATAGACTCGTTTCACTGCTTCCATCTCTACCAGATTATAATCCTTACTGCGAGGAACAAAGATACTTTTACATCCTCTTTCTTTTAATTTTTCTATTACAAAAAAACCAAGAAAACCTGCACCACCAGTAACTAATATCCGTTTAGTCCTTAGTTTATAGTTCATAGTTTATAGTTTTAATCAATTTTCCACCATCTTTCTGGAAATTTTTCTTTTAAAATTTTATCTCCTTCACCAATGGGCTTAAGTCCAATAACACGCATATCTGCATCTACCATTATCTTTACCAAATCCTTAAAAGTAATTTTCGGTTGCCAGTTTAGTTTTTCTTTGGCTTTAGTCGGGTCAGCAATTAGTTCTTCCACCTCGGTAGGACGGAAGTACCGTTGGTCAATTTTTACATATTTTTGCCAGTCCAAACCTACATAGGAAAAAACCTTTTCAACAAATTCTTTTACTGAATGTGATTCACCGGTTCCTAAGATAAAATCGTCGGGGCTGTCTTGTTGGAGAATTCTCCACATTGCTTCAACATATTCGGGGGCAAAACCCCAGTCTCTTTTTGCCTCTAAATTACCTAAGTAGAGGTAATCCTGTTTTTTTGCCAAGATTGCCGCGATGGCACGAGTGACCTTACGAGTTACAAACGTCTCTCCCCGTCGTGGACTTTCGTGGTTAAACAATATTCCGTTAGAGGCAAAAATATTATATCCTTCCCTGTAATTTTTTACCATCCAGTAAGCATAAACTTTAGAACAGGCATAAGGGCTTCTCGGCTTAAAGGGAGCATTTTCATTTTGTGGTGGCTCAGCTGAGCCAAACATTTCACTGGAAGATGCTTGATAAAATTTTATAGTATTTGTGCTTCTTCTTATTGCTTCTAAAATCCTTGTTGTACCTAAAGCGGTGACATTGCCGGTATATTCGGGCGTATCAAAACTTACTCTTACATGAGATTGTGCTCCTAAATGATAAATTTCGTCAGGTTTAATGTTGTAAATAATATTAGAAATCTGTTCCGAATCGGAAAGGTCGCCATAATGAAGAAATAGTCGTGCTCCCGACTTATGAGGGTCAACATAAATGTGGTCTATCCTTCCAGTATTAAATGTACTTGTCCGCCTGATAATCCCATGAACTTCATAGCCCTTACTTAACAAGAATTCTGCCAAATACGCACCATCTTGACCGGTAATACCAGTAATTAATGCTTTTTTCATCCTTCAATTCCTCATTCCGTAAAGGGACGTGCCCCCAACGGGACTTTTCGTCCTTTAATGAACTCAGGATGACCCTGTCTTCGGTAAACTCAGACCCTTCAGGGTGAATTTCAGGGTGAACCCTGAACTTGTTAAAAGGAATAAAACTGAAGGGTCATTTTTTAGATGGCCTCCTGAAATTTTCTCTAATTTTGTTCGATTTTCTTTTTAATATTTCCTAACATTTTTAAGTGTTAACCTTTCTAAGTCAGCATCAACCATCATCTTAACTAATTCTTCAAATTTAACTTTTGGCTCCCAACCTAATTTTCTCTTTGCTTTACTGAAATCACCTCTTAGTTCGTAAACTTCGGTGGGACGATAAAGTTGTTTATCTGTAACCACATAGTCCTTCCAGTTAAGTCCAATATAACTAAAAGCTAATTCTGCAAATTCTTTAACCGAATGCGTCTCACCAGTAGCAATTACATAATCATCGGGATTCTCTTGCTGAAGCATAAGCCACATTGCCTCTACATAATTCCCAGCATAACCCCAATCCCTTTTAGCGTCTAAATTACCCAGCCTTAATTCCTTATCTAAACCTAATTTAATCCTGGCTGTGGTGTTGCTTATTTTTCGGGTTACAAATTCAAAACCGCGCCGTGGTGACTCATGGTTAAAAAGGATTCCGTTGCAGGTAAATAACCCATATGCCTCCCGGTAATTTCTGGTTAACTCAAAACCAGCAAGTTTGGAAATTCCATAGGGTGAACGAGGATGAAATGGTGTATTTTCATTTTGTGGTGTTTCTTTTGCTAATCCGAACATTTCACTGGAGGCAGCAAAATAAAATTTACATTTTGACGCTTTTTCTTTAATTGCCGATAAAACAAAATGAACTCCATTGATGTTTGTGTTAATCGTAGAGAACTCATCTTCAAAAGAATAACTGACAAAACTTTGTGCCGCTAAGTGATAACATTCATCCGGTTTTACTTTCTCAACTACATTGAAAATACTGGCATAACTTTCTAAGGAAGCGGGATGTAAAATCAGTTTATCTAAAAGATGTTTTATCCTTGAAAGGCGATGTTCCGGGTCTTCAAAGGCTACCCTCCTGACAATCCCGTGAACCTCGTAACCCTTACTTAACAAAAATTCAGCTAAATAGGAACCATCTTGACCGGTAATACCAGTAATTAATGCTTTCTTCATCCTTCGATTCCTCAGGATGACCCTGTTTTCGGTAAACTCAGACCCTTCAGGGTGAATTTCAGGGTGAACCCTGAACTTGTTGAAGGGAATAAAACTGAAGGGTCATATTTCTCCTTTTCTAAACTTTTCCCGGATTTTAATTATGTTTTTGGGGTAAGTCTTCCTAAACTTATTTAATTGGTATAACCATTCAAGTCTGAGTTTTATACTTTTTTTTTCGTTAATCTTCTACTCAATACCTAATTCAGCTAAACGCTGGACCAAATCCACCTGATTTGGATTTACTGTTTTAGATACATTTTCTTCAGTGTTGAGAATAGTGAAATCGTTATCGCTGCACAAATTATTGTTATCTGTATTGATATATTCTAAACCTTGCAAATTCAAGTTACGCAGGGAAATTTCTACAAGTGTAGCTAACTCGTTATTACCCTGAATTGCAAATTTACGCTTACCATTTTTGTATTCGTTAAGAATTATTTCTTGAATTTTTTGCTTGAGATTTCTCAAGGTGGCAATCGTTTTGAGAGTATAAAGGTAAGATTTTTTTGTTTTTTCAGCAAAACCTTGAGGAGTAAGAATATACTGTATTTTACGGGCGTTAAGTTGACTTACTTTGAGGTATCCTTTTTTGACAAGACGTTTAATAATCAGATTAGTCAACCCAAGAGAGATACCAACTTTTTTTGCAACTAAGCGTTGACTCGGCTGGTGGTTATTACTGATTTCTCTAATTACGGCAAATTCTTTTTCGTCCATATTAACACAGATTACACAGATAGACAAACCGCGGATTACACAGATAAAGTGATGTTCAATTTGTGAACATTATAGAAATAAAAAAAAATCTTGTCAACCCCGCACCTTTTACAAATTATAGAAATTAATTCACATTCACCCAAAATTGTCATACCTACCAAAGCGTTGACATCAAGCAGGAGTTGCAAATTGCTCCAAAATTTTACATATCACCGCTTTTAGCGGGATCTCCGAAAAAAAGGTGTGAGGTCAAGAAAAAAATCTATAATTTTTATTACTACCTATTTTTAATTTTCTCAATAGATTCCGTAAAAAAAACAATAAATACTCCAGCAAAAAGACTAACTGTACCAGCAAGAAAAATATTCATCTTTATCCTTGGTTTCACCGGTTTTTTTGAGATATAAGGTTGTCCAACTACCTCAATACCGGTCAGATTCTTAATATTCTGCTCCAAGACGATTTTTTCCATCTCTAAGTCAACTAATTTTCTGTTGAAATCAACCGGATTGAAACCAACCGGGATAAGTTTTCCTTCCTTAAGCAACATTTCGTAAGCTTTTGGGAACGCCTTTGAAGAGAAAATAGCCTTAGACACTTCTTCTAATTGTTTTTTGAGTCTTTCTTTCTGTTGTTCAACCGGTTTTTTCACTAAGGGATGGTTGTTTATGTATTGAACAAACTCGGATACGGTGTCGGAAATGTCCTTGGTGTTTTTCGCTTCAATGGTTACTGTCAATTTGTCTGTTGTATCCTTTAAATCGTTCAACTCAATTTTAGTCATGGATTTATGAGTTTCTGGCAGAATAAATTCCATTTTTTCTTGATTAATTTTCCCAATGACACTGACTATTTCTTTTGCTGTTGGTGTTGGTATTTGTGTTGGTAATTGTTCCCTTGTTGCTGACATTTGTTCCGTTGCTACCAATCTTAAAATAATTTCCCCGCGGTAAATCTTCGGCATAAGAAAACTTATAACCCCGGCTGAAATTACAGAAACAGCGAATAAACCAATGATAAATTTTTTTCTTTTTACAATTACTTTCCAATAATCGTAAAGGTCAATCTCCTCTTCGTAAATTGGTGCATTCTGTTGATTCATAAAATTCTCCTCCTTCAGAGACACGGATTACACAGATTTTTAACCACAGATTACACTGATTAAAAGCCAGATTGCCACGGATTTATCTGCGTTAATCAGGATTTTTATCTGCGGTAATCTGCGTCTATAAACCAGTGGATTGTTTTTTTGAGTCCTTCGGTCAAAGAGACTTTTGGTGACCAATTTAAGTATTTTTTTGCTTTACTGATATCCGGGCGACGTACTTTAGGGTCGTCAACCGGTAAAGGTTTGTAAACAATTTTACTTTTACTTTTTGTGAGTTTACGAACTATTTTTGCTAATTCATTCAAGGAAATTTCATCTGGATTGCCTAAATTTACTGGTTCATTAATTTTTGAAAAAAGAAGTTTGTATATCCCTTCAACCATATCAGTAATATAACAAAAAGAACGTGTTTGCCTACCGTTACCATAAACAGTAATTGGTTTATCAGAAAGTGCTTGGGTAATAAAATTGGGTATTGCCCGTCCATCATCTTTCCGCATGCGTGGACCGTAAGTATTGAAAATCCGTGCAATTCGCACTGGTATTTTATGATATCGGTGATAAGCCATGGTCATTGCTTCGGCAAAACGTTTTGCTTCATCATAAACACCACGCGGACCTACTGGATTAACATTACCCCAGTATGATTCCGGTTGCGGATTAACCTGCGGGTCACCATAAACTTCACTCGTTGAAGCAAGCATAAAAATTGCTTTTTTTTCCTTGGCTAAACCAAGTGCTTTATGTGTCCCCAAAGCACCAACTTTTAATGTCTGAATCGGATATTTAAGATAATCCATTGGACTGGCTGGCGAAGCAAAATGGAGCACAGCATCAATTTTACCCGGAATATGGATGTAATTGGTAACATCGTGTTTAATAAACTGAAATTTTTCATTGCCAAATAGATGTTCTATATTCTGGATATCACCAGTGAGCAAATTGTCCATACAGATTACCCAGTGTCCTTTCTTAATTAAGTAATCACAGAGATGACTACCAATAAACCCCGCACCTCCTGTTATGAGAATTTTCATTTATCGTTCTCCTGCTTGAGTTCTGGTTTATAATGAAACCTTTGTGTTATTATATTTTCTGCAAGGAGGGGCGGGGTAAACCCCGCACCACCAGTTACTACAATCTTCATAGTTAATACGATTCAAACAGATAACGACCACGATTCAGACAGATAGAATTATCTCGTCTGAATCAGCTCTTTACCTCGTTTACATCGTCTTTCTATCGTCCGACTCCTTTGTAAATAAATCCTAATTTTTTCATTTCTTCCGGTTCATAAATATTTCTTCCATCAATAACGATTGGATGTTTTAAAAGTTCTCTTAACCGTTTTAAATCCAACTTTTTAAATTCATCCCATTCAGTGAGAATAACTAAACATTCGCTATTTTTTGCTACTGCGTATGAATCCATACAGAATTTTATATTTTTGAGAACTTTTTTTGCTTTCTCCATCGCCTGCGGATCATAAACTTTAATTTTTGCCCCCTGTTCCTGAAGCATTTTGATTATCTCAATTGCTGGCGAAAATCTTATGTCATCAGTATCCGGTTTGAAAGATAAACCAAGAATACCGATAGTTTTACCACCAATTATCCAGATTGTTTCTTCAATTTTCTTCAAAATATTCTTTTTTTGTTCTTCATTGATTTTTTTTACCACTTGCAGAAGTTCAAAATTGTAGCCGAGTTTATTAGAAATCCAGGAGAATGCCTCCAAATCCTTCGGTAAACAAAACCCACCAAAACCACAACCAGCGTTAAGAAACTCTTTACCAATACGCTTGTCTAAACCCATCCCTTCAGCAACCTTTTTTATATCCGCACCAACAAGTTCAGAAAAATTAGCCACTGCATTAATAAAAGAAATTTTCGTTGCCAAAAATGAATTTGAAGCATGCTTAATCAATTCGGCACTTTTAATATCCGTAACCAAAATTGGTGCTTTTATTCCAGCATAAAGTCCACGCATAATTTTTTCTGCTTTTTTCGTTTTTACTCCAATAACAATACGGTCAGGATGAAGAAAATCGGAAATTGCCTGCCCTTCACGCAAAAATTCGGGATTAGAAACAACATCAAATTCACAATCACTATGGTTATTCCGTTGAACCGTTGTTTCCACCCATTCACCGGTTTCTACTGGAACGGTTGACTTTTCGACAATTACTTTATATTCCCGCATATGCCAAGCAATCTCCTGGGCTACTTTCTCAATTGAAGATAAATCTGCCGAACCGTCTTCTCTTGGTGGTGTACCAACAGCAATAAAGATTATTTGAGATTGTTCTACACCTTCTTTGATACTCGTAGTAAAAAATAATCTTTTTGCTTTTGTATTTCTTTTTACAAGTTCTTTTAAACCCGGTTCATAAATTGGAATTCTTAATTTTTTTAAAAATGCAATTTTTTCTTTATCATTATCAACACTAATAACCCGATTACCTAACTCCGCTAAACAGGTACCAGTAACTAATCCTACATAACCACAACCAATCACACAAACTTTTTTCATCCTTTTCTCCTTTCTGGAGAAACGATTCAAACAAGATAACTACCAAGATTCAAACGGATAAAATCTTCTATCTGTCTGAATCAGTTTTGTTATCCGTCTGCATCGTCTTTTTGAAGTAGTCAACAGTCCTTTTCAGTCCTTCAAAAAAATCAACCTCAGCGGTAACTTTTAACTTTTCCTGCATCAAGGAAATATCCGCAAGTGTATGCCTGACATCACCCAGTCGGGGGGGTGTAAATGCTGGTTTAATATTCTTCTTCAGAATCTGATTTAAATACTTTACAATATCCAACACGGTATAGGCTTTACCAGAAGCAATATTTAAAACATCACCATTAAGGTCAGGAACTAAAGCCGCTTGAATTGTCGCTTTTACTACATTGTCAATATAAGTAAAATCACGTGATTGCAATCCATCACCGTGAACTGGTGGTGACGCATCTTTTAACATACAGTTGATAAATTTTGGAATCACTACTGCATATTGTGACTCAAGAGATTGTCTGGGACCAAAAACATTAAAATAACGCAAAGAAACAGTTTTTAAACCGTAAGCCCTGCTGAAAACTTGACAGTAATATTCTCCCGCTAACTTAGTTAATGCATAAGGTGAAATTGGTTGTGGCGAAAATTCCTCCTTCTCTGGCAAACGATTAGTCTCACCATAAACTGAACTGGAAGAAGCAAAGACTACCTTTTTGATTTTTTCTTCCCGCGCGGTGAATAAAATATTCAAAGTACCAGTTAGATTCACTTCGTGATAAGAAACCGGGTCTTCCATTGATTTCGGTACTGAACGTAAAGCCGCCTCATGAATTACATAATCTACATCCTTCATTGCTTGTTTTACTTTCTTCAAGTCGCGAATATCACCTTCGATAACTTCCAGTGATTGAGTGATTGGGTGATTAAGTGATTTAGTAAAGTCAAGATTTTCTCTTTTACCAGTAAAGAAATTGTCTAAAACCCGGACTTTTTCCCCACGTTTAACCAATTCTTCAACAATATGGCTACCAATAAACCCCGCACCACCAGTCACTAAGTATACGCTCATAAAACGCCTCCATGCTCAAATTGGTGCGGGGTAAACCCTGCCCCTCCGGTTACCAAAAAAACGCTCATAGAACCTCCAACAATTACAAATTAAGAATTGGAAATTAAGAATTCAGCATTCTTCATTCTCAATTCTCCATTTTGCTTTTAGTCTGAAAGGTATTCTTTCAGTGCTTCTTTCCAGTCACGCAAAGGTTTGAACCCCTGAATCCGCCAATTATAATTGTCTAAAACTGAATATTTTGGTCTTTTTGCTGGACGGTTCAATTCCATTTGGTTGATTGGCAAAATTTTAAGGTGATCACCTCTTTTGTAACCAAAAAAATTTGCGATCTCTAAAGCCATCTGATAACGGGAAGCACTATCGGCATTCGTCAGATGATACAATCCGTAAAGATTCTTAGTAATTAATTCATTAATTGTTATCGCTAAATCTTTAGTATATGTTGGTGAACCAATTTGGTCAGCGACAATCTTTAATTCTGCGGATTTCGCGTCCCTCGTCTTTGCTCGGGATGGTGAGTTGACCGAACCAGAATTTTCGCGGATTTTGCGAAGAATCTCGGTGACAAAATTTTTTTTTCTCTTCCCAAAGAGCCAAGCCGTACGAACTACATAAAATTTGTTCAACAAATGACAAACATAAAATTCGCCATTATACTTTGTTTTACCATAAATATTTATCGGATTAGGTAAATCATCTTCCCGATATGGTGTATCTTTCTCTCCAGCAAAAACATAATCGGTAGAGATATAAAGCATTACTGTATCAAAACGTTGACAGGCTAAAGCGACATTACGTGTGGCTAAAGTATTCACTAAATATGCTTTCTCTGGATTTAATTCACAAGCATCAACATCAGTTAATGCTGCGGTATGAATTACCAATTCCGGATTAACTTTGGTCATCACTTGATAAGTTGCTCCAGGGTCAGTTAAATCAACTTGTAACCATTTCTCCTTCTTCACAAAATCTGGACACTCACTTCTACCTAAACCGTAAAGTTCATTTTGCATAGACAATACTTGCCATAAGTCATATCCTAACATTCCCCCAGCACCAGTAATAATAATCTTCATTGTTAATACGATTCAAACAGATAACGACCACGATTCATACAGATAGAATTATCTCGTCCGAATCAGTTCTTTATCTCGTTTACATCGTCTCTCCATATTGTTTTTTATAGAATTCTTGGTATTCTTTTTGTTTCTCTTTAATTTTTTTCCACCAAGCGGGATTCGTTTTGTACCATTTGACCGTATCTTTTAAGGCTTTTTCAAAAGAATATATTGGTCGCCAGTTTAATTCTTTTTTTATTTTTGTGCAATCAAGTGAATACCGGCGGTCATGTCCGGGACGGTCAGAAATAAAAGTTATCAAGCGATTAAGTGATTGAGTGATTAAGCGATCCTCATCAGAAAGAATTTTGATTATTTCGTTTGTCAGTTCAAAATTGGTTAACTCATTACCACCACCAACATTATAAATTTCACCTTCTTTCCCTTGATGCAGGATTAAGTCAATTGCTCTACAATTATCTAAAACATATAACCAATCACGCACATTTTTTCCGTTGCCATAAAGCGGTAAAGGTTTATTTTCTAAAGCATTAGTTATAAAAAGTGGAATAATTTTCTCCGGATGTTGATAAGGACCAAAATTATTTGATGAACGCACAATTACTACTGGCAAATGATAAGTCGTAAAATAAGAAAGTACCAAAAGGTCAGCACTGGCTTTAGAAGCGGCATAAGGACTATTTGATTTAAGCGGACTTTCTTCGCTAAAAGAACCATCCTCAATACTTCCATAAACTTCATCCGTAGAAATCTGGACATATTTTTTTATCTTAAATTTTGAAGCGATTGTTTCTTTTGTTACTTCTAACAAAACATAAGTTCCGTAGACATCAGTTTTAATAAAACTTTCCGGACCAAGTATTGAACGGTCAACATGCGTGTTATGAACAACAATGTTTCCTACTCCACAGGCAAAATTTTCAAGAGTAGCAACTGAAATATCATATACATAATTATTGTAATTTATTTCTTTGTATTTTTTGGATAGTAAAGAGATGGTAAAATCACCACCAATTCTGAAGGTATAGGCACCAAATCTTTCGTCGGTTGAAACAGAATAATTGTATTTTAATAATGTCAACAGTAAACTAAATCCCACAGCTAATTTTTGAGATGTTGTTGTATATCGCAAAGTGTTATAACTTTTATTCTTGATAATCTCGCCATTGCCAAAGACCATCGTTTTAAAAAACTTTTCTTGAAATTCTGGTTTTAACTGGAAAACAAACGAAGGAATGCATTTGTTATGAGAACCAAATCCAGCTTCTTTTCTTACAAAATTAAACAATGATTTATTTGAAACTATCAGCTGAAACAATCCATCTTTTGTTTTTGTGATACTTGGATTAAAACCAAGTAATTCCAAGTCACATTTTAATTTTAAAATCCATTTTCTATCTTTGTTTGAAATACCAAAGTGATAAGACCCATTTTTCTTATTAAAAGATGTCCATCCTTCTGTAATATAAGCAGCGAAGATTCTTAATAACGCAAATAACTGTTCCCCGTGAAAATTAAGATACTTATTTTTCTTGGAAATATGATTTATATTTCTTAAACCAAGCAATTCGGGATTCCCTGTAGGCGTAGTCAAATTAAAATCAGAATCATAAATTGAGTGATTCGGTGTAACCTCAATTTCACCCCATTTTTGTGAAAGTTTAATCAATTTTCCTTTATATCTATGTCTGCTTATTTGATTTATTGGCATCCAATAACCTATTCCACCTTTATAAGAAAGTGCTTTATAATTTGTATTATTTAAATTTATTACTTCTACTTTACCCTGTTTGATAATTTTGTTTCTTTTGTCTTTACTTAATTTATTGAACAATTCCTCTAAAGTCACTATTTTGATTTTACCCATACACCAAACAGACAAGTAAGTGTTATTAGAAACACTTTCCGCAGCAAAGTTCACTATGCAATCAGCATTTTTGGCTAATTTATTTACAATTTTTTCATCACAAATATCACCTTTAACAAATTGATAGTTTTTATTTTTCTCAATATCTTTTAAATTTTCTAAGTTTCCTGCATAGGTTAATTTATCCAGATTAACAATTTTATAGTCCAGATATTTATTCAAAATATAACGGATAAAATTTGAACCGATAAACCCAGCCCCTCCGGTAACCAAAATCCTCATTTATTATTCTCCTGTTTTTATCTTTGATTTAAAATATAATCCCTGTGCTACATTTCCAATAAAGAGGGGCTGGGTAAACCCTGCCCCCCCCCAGTTATTAGTAACTTCATAGATTTAGATTGAGATTTATACCTCACCAAAATTCACCACCCCTGACGATTTTTCCAAGGTCGGTAAGGAACTTCCTCAGAATCCAAAGGTAACCGATACTCATCAGGCTTTGCACGATTGTAAACTTCAGTTGGAAGATTAAGGATTAAACATTCTTCTTCATCGAGACATTCAAACCCGTGCACAACGCCTCTCGGGATAACCAAAAGTTGCAGTTTTTGCTCTTCAAGAAAATATTCGGCAATCTCTCTGTAACTGGGAGACTTTTCCCGGCGGTCATAAAGGACAATTTTTACTCTCCCTTTGATTACACAAAAAAAATCGTCCTGTTTAAGATGATAATGCCATCCTTTCACCCAGCCTGGTTTACAACTTGTTACATAGGCTTGCCCAAATTTTTTAAAAATTTTTTCATCCGAGCGCAAAATCTCAAAAAGTGCGCCCCGTTCATCCCGGTGAATAACTAAATCTTTTAAAATTACCCCTTCAATCATCTTCCATAAATAATGATTCAGGCAGATTTAAGCAGATTCAAACAGATAGGTTTTTATCTTGTATGAATCAGTTAACTATCTGTCTGCCCCGTAAAGATTTTCATCTACGGGGTCTGCATCGTTTTTTAAAGGACTTCAAGACGACTGGAATCGCCAACCATAATTCGGTAAGCAGCTGGTTTTTTATCATTTTTAATTATTTCCACATTTTGTCCAATTAAACTATCAGTTATTCGGGCAATATTGAATATTTTTGAATTCTCTAAAATAATTGAATGTTCAATTTCACTTGCTTGAATTTCTACATTGAAATATACAGAAGTGAAAGGACCAATATAGGAGTCTATAATTTTACTATTCTCCCCAATGATTACCGGACCACGGATTTTGGAATTAATTATTTTTACTCCTTTAGCAACAGAAACTTTACCTTCAATTTTTGATTTTGCATCTATCTCACCCTCAATTTTGAGGTAATTACCTCTTGGTTCTAAAGATTCAAGAACTAACCGATTTGCTTCTAAAATATCCTCAAGTTTACCGGTATCTTTCCACCAACCGGTGACAACTTCTGCTTGGACATTCAAACCTTTATCAATTAAATATTGGATTGCATCAGTAATTTCTAATTCATTCCGCCAAGAGGGTTTAATATTTTCTACCGCTTCAAAAATGTTTTTATCAAACATATAAACACCAACTAAGGCTAAATCACTGGGTGGCACTTTCGGTTTTTCCACTAATCTCACCACTCTTTCATTTTTTAATTCCGCAACACCAAACTGTTGGGGTTCAGAAACATGAGCGAGAAGAATTTGTGCATTGGGTTTTTTCTGGATAAATTTTTTTACTAACTCAGTAATCCCTTCACGAATAAGATTATCACCTAAATACATCACAAAAGGTTCATCTTGAAGAAAATTTTTGGCAATTTTTACCGCATGGGCTAATCCTAAAGGCTCATCCTGGTCAATATAAGTTATTTTTGCTCCCCATTTTTTACCATCTCCACAAGCAGTAATTATTTCTTTTTTTGTTTCACCGATAACGATTCCAATGTCTTTAATTCCTACATTTACAATATCTTCAATAACATAAAAAAGAATTGGTTTGTTTGCGATTGGAATAAGTTGTTTAGCAAAAGTATGCGTAATTGGACGTAACCGTGTCCCTTTACCACCACTAAGAATTAAAGCTTTCAATAAAAAAACCTCCGAAAGTTAAGATTGAGATTAAGACAGGGAGTAAAGTTTTACACCTAAGAATTAAGTTAATGACAAATTATAATGAATAATTGGGTAAAATGTCAAATCTTACTTACTTGCTTGTTTTCCTCCTCAATTTCAATCTAAGTCTCAATTTTAGTGATTTTCATCGCCAGGGATACCATTCTGCTTCTTGTTTTCGTAAATAGAGCGATTCCCTTGCTTCACCAGCAATTTTCAAATCTAAAGAAAACCAAAATTCCTTAACTTGGGAACGGTCACGATAATAAAGATTTAATACCCAGCAATGCAAGTCACGAGTTAGAGAAATTTCTTTCTCAAAATAAGGGCTCACACCGTGAGAAAAATCTTGTCGTCCAGTAAATTCTATCTTCCAAGATTTTGTTGGTGCGTAAGCAAAACCGCTACGCAAATAATATTTATCTGGGGCAGAATAAGTAAATCCCACTAATAAATATTCCTTTCGCAATTTACCTAAAGTAAATTCAATTTGCCAAGAAAGAATTTCTTGCTTTTCTAAACTGTAAATATTCGCTAAGTAAGTGGCAATATTTTCTTTCGGATAATAGGTTAACTGGTTTACAAAATCGTTTTTCTTTTTTGTAATAAAATTGTAGCCACCGGTCGCTCGCCAATCCATTCTTCTGGTAGGTTGCCACTGGCTAAGAAATGATAATTGTTTAGTTCCTGCTGATTTTCCAAATTCAGCTGCATAATCGTATCCAAAATCAAAGGAAAATAAATCTACTGGTCGGTAACGCAAATTTGTCTTTGTTTGATAGTATTGACGCAAAAGATTTCTTGGGTCGGTTTTGTTAGTAATACTTAAAGTAATTTGAGGAATTAGAACTAATGCTCTACTCAAATTGAATCGGTTAGTAACGCTGAGACTATCTTCTGTTTCTAACTGATAAAAACCTTTTGTGCGAGTGTAATGATTACTTAAGTCAAAAGAAAAATTGTAGAACAACAATGGTAATAATTTTGATTTAACTGGTTGAGTGAAAAGAGTAAAACGTGGAACATAAGTTTCTGTACTGCGGAAATGGTCAAAATCCCAACAACTATAATCTTGAATAATCATATGGAAAGTAAAATTCTTTTCCGAATAGGTAAGATTAAGATATGATTTAATTTCCCTATTAAGTCTTTGCCAATCTTCACGAAAATAGAGATTACTAAAATTATAGTCATTGAGCAGATTGAGATTAGTCGTGAGTGTAAAATTCTGCGTTAATTGAGACCAATGTATATAACGCAAATTCCAGCGCTCACGAGAAGTATCTTTTTCTTTAATCCGATAAGCAAAAACAGTACCCCTTATATTGTTTGGGAGATTGTAATTATATTCTCCACCGGTTCCCCACCCTTTCTTTTCCAAATAGTCAAGATAAACTTTAGCATAAGTATTTTTGCTTACCGGATAACCAATTTTATTTCGTAAATAAAAACCTTCACTTTCACTATAACCGGGATAGATTTCAACACTCATCCTTCGTTCTTTTAATGAACGCCAGTAAAAAGGTAAATAAAATAAAGGTATCCCGTGCACATAAAAAAGAACATCCCGGATAGATAAACGATCCTCAAGAATAAGGTCAATTTTTCGTGCTTTAAAGAAATAATGTGGAGATGAAAGTTCACAGGTTGTCAGTAGCGAGCCGGAAGAAATAAACTTTTTTTCACCGGTTTTTTCAATCCTTTTTGCGCTTAGATACCAGGGTGCAAAAATCAATTTTCCTTCAAGAAAATTAGCCACTTTATTTTCAGTATTGTAGTTTATAACTGAAGCCGTAATTTTTTTTCCCTTTTCTACAAATACCACATTACCCTGAGCGGTTATTTTTTTTTCTTTAACCATAACTTTTTCTGCTTTAAGTTCAGCTTGGTCACAGAAGATACTCACATTTCCTGAAAGATCAAGCCTATTTTCTTCAGTTTGATACTCCCCGCGGTCAGCTCGGAAATCTAATTTTTTTTCTTCACCCCGTAAAAGATTCAACTCTACGGGGTCACTATAAAAAGAGGTAATCACCTCAAAAGTTAAAGAAGAAATTAAAAAAAAACTAATGGTTACCTTTGGCCAGTAGCGCAACACCGAGAACTCCTAAATCTTCTTTTACAATAACTATTCTTACTTTCCTAAGTGGTTCAGGAAATGCTCTTTTTTTTAATGTCCTTTTCAGTTCCCCAAGAAAAAAATTTGCGGCTTTACTTATCCCACCACTAAGAACAACCATTTCTGGGTTAAGCAGGTTGATTACCCCAGCAAGAGTTATTCCTAAATTTTTTCCCACTTCTTTCCAGATATTCTTTGCTAAACAGTCATTTTTACTTGCTGCTTGGGTAATTATTTCCGGGGTAATTTTTTTCAAGTCACCCTTCACTAATTGTAAAATTATACCCTTTCTCTTCCTCATAATTCCTTTTTTTGCCATTTCTATAAGATTATTTGCACCAACATACCTTTCAATACATCCATAATTGCCACAGTTGCAACGTAACCCTTGAGGATACAAAGTTATGTGTCCTACTTCGCCTGCTGTACCGCTTGCTCCACGGTAAAGTTGACCATTGATAATTATCCCTCCTCCTAAACCTGTTCCTAAAGTAAGACAAATTAAATTTTTTATTTTTTCTTCACCAGTTAAAAGATAAGCACCCCAAGCAGCAGCGTTAGTATCGTTCTCTAAAATTATGTTCAATTTTGGAAAATATCTTTTTATCTTTTTGACTATTTTTACATTTTTCCAACCCAAATTCGGCGAAAAGTAAATTATCCCTTTTTTTTGATTCACCAGCCCAGCAACGGAAATACCAACATTTTTAGTTGAATTTTTAATCAAATATCTTATTTGAAGAACAATTTCTTCAATCGCTTTTTCTGGCTCTTTTGGGGTAGGAATAATTTTTTCGCGTAATCTCTTTCCCCACCGGTCAATTAAAAGAAAACGCAGATTAGTTCCCCCCAAATCTATGCCAAGATAAGTTGCTTCTTTCTTTTCCATTGAAGAATTATCTTTTTTGCTTCACCGACAGTATAAAGTGAGCCGGTAACTAAAAGAAGTGTATCTTTATTATTAACCTTACTAAAAGCAAAATTTAATGCTTCTTTAACCGTTGGTTTAAGAAAAATTTTTTCTTTCCTTAAATATGGTTCTAACTGGGGAAATAAAACCCCTGGTTCAGCAGCACGATAATAAGTGGGCTTAGTAAGAAGCGCTTCATCAATTACTGGACAAATTTCTTTCATCATTTGAGAAATATTTTTATCCGCTAAAATTCCTAAAATAGCAAATATTTTTTTTCCTTTTAGGCAAGAGAGATTTTCCTTAAGAGTCCTTATTCCGGCAGGATTATGTGCGCCATCTAACAAAACAGTGATGAACGATGGGTATCGTCTCTCCAGCGACCTACCGATGCCTGCACCTGCCTGCACCTGTGAAGCCTGCACAGGTATCGCAGGCACAGGTGTGACGCCTGCACAGGTGAGACACGGATGGATGATGAGTTTACAAATCTCAAAGCGACCTGGCCAGGAAGTGTTTTCTAAACCTTCACGAATTGCTTGTTCGGAAATAAAAATATTATTTAGACGCAAAATTTCAATTGTTGCTAAAGCAAGTGCTGCATTTTCAATTTGATATTCTCCCAAAAGTTTTATCTTTAAATTTTCGTAATTTTGGAAAATCCCTTGGTAATTGAAAACTTGAAATTTGTGCTTCATCGGTTTTGCTGCTAAATATTTGACCAAGAAATCTTCTCCTAAAAAAAATAAACGGTTCTTTCTTTGGGCACAAATTTTTTTAAATAAGGAAAGAACATTTTTTTGTTTTACTCCGGTAACCGTAAAACTATTTTTCTTGATAATTCCCGCCTTCTCATAGGCAATTTTTGTCAGCGTTTTCCCTAAATATTGCGTATGTTCATAATCAATATTGGTAATTACGGAAACTAAAGGTTTAGGAATTACATTAGTGGCATCAAAACGACCACCCATTCCTACTTCAAGAATAAGAAAGTCTATCCTCTTTATAAAAAAATACTGAAAAGCCAGTGCAGTAAGAAATTCAAAGTAGGTCAATTTAGTAAAAAGTGAAGGACTAATCTCAGAGAGTTTTTTGAAAAGAAATAAAAAATCTTTTTTAGAAATAGGTTGACTATTAATCTGGACTCGTTCCCGAATATCAAGCAGATGTGGTGAAGTATAAAGTCCCACCTGATACCCAGCGAATTCTAAAATTTTCGCAATAAAGGCAGCAGTTGAACCTTTACCATTAGTACCCGTGATATGAATAACTTGCAAATTTCTTTCCGGATATCCTAATTTTTTAAGAAATTTAGCAATCCGTTCTAAACCAAAAAGAAAACCAAAACGTTCACGTTTTTCTAACTCTTTGACTACTTCTTGATAATTCACCCCGTTAGAAATTTTAAAAGTTCGTAGACCTGTTCTATATTGTTTTGGATTGACTATAAACATTCTGGAATTTCCAACGGGGGTCACCTGTTTAAAAAAAACTGAGAATACAAATTAATGTTTTTTTTGCTTCTTTACGCTCAACAATTAGATCAATCATCCCATGTTTGAGCAAAAATTCTGCCTGCTGGAATCCATCCGGTAAAGGTTGACGAATAGTTTGTTCAATTACCCGCGGACCAGCAAAACCAATCAATGCTTTCGGTTCAGCAAGAATAATATCACCAAGGAAAGCAAATGATGCCGAGACGCCACCTGTTGTCGGATCGGTAAGAATAGAAATAAAAGGTAAACCTTTTTTACCGAATTTGGCTAAAGCGGTCGCGGTCTTGCCCATCTGCATTAAAGAAAACATTCCTTCTTGCATTCGTGCACCACCCGAAGCCGAAATAACAATTAAAGGTAACTTTTTCTTTGTCGCTTTTTCAACTGCCCGAGTAATCTTTTCCCCGACTACACTACCCATACTGCCACCGAGAAATTCAAAATCAAGAATACCAATTACTACCCGATGTTCACCAATAAATCCTTCCCCGGTAACCACCGCTTCTTTTAAACCAGTTTTTTTCTGGTCTTCAGCAATTTTATCTAAGTAACTCTGGTTAGTCGTAAAAGATAGAGGGTCAGCAGAAAAGAGATTCTTATCATATTCACGAAAACTTTTTGGTTCTAAAAGATAAGCAATTCGTTCCCGTGCACTGAGACGAAAATAGTAACCACATTTAGGACAAACTTTAAAATTTTCTTCTAACTCTTTGTTATAAATAATTTCTTCACAATTCTTGCATTTTGTCCATAATCCTTCTGCCTTATTCTTAGCAGTTGAATTTTTTTTCATTTTTTTAGGCATAAGTTTTTCTCCTAATTACTCAAATTTTTTTTCAGATTGAAAATAAATTTCTTCATCTTTAGTAATGGATTTCGGTATTTTAGGTAATTACCTCTACGGATAATTTCAATTATTGCACTACCAACGACGATACCATCAACTAAATTTTTCACTTCATCAACTTGTCTCACCGTGGAAATACCAAAACCCAAGGCTAAAGGTTTATTGGTATAACTTCGTACCTTCCCCAGAAAAGGCTTTAATCCGGGAGATAATCTATCTCTTGCTCCGGTAACACCAGTTAAGGAAACTACATAAACGAATCCTTGACTTTCTTGAGTAATAATTTTAATCCGTTCTTCACTGGAAGTAGGAGCAAGAAGATAAATCAAATCTATCGTTCTTGGTAACTTTCTTCCCTCTTCAGGTAATAAATCAGGAATAATTACGCCATCAAAACCATTTTTTTTTGCTACCTGAAAAAAATTGTTATATTGATATATTGGATTATAATAACTCATTAACACTAAAGGAAGATTACTCTTTTTTCGTATTCGTTTGACAAGTTTAAAAATTTTTTCCAAATTTGTTCCTTGATTTAAAGAAACTAAAGAAGAATATTGGATTGTTGGACCATCAGCAATCGGGTCAGAAAAAGGTACACCCAGTTCAACAATATCTACACCCCATTCTTCTAAGGAATAAACCAATTTTTCCGTCATTAAAAGATTAGGATAACCAGCAGTAAGGAAAACAATTAATGCTTTCTTTTTTTCTTTTCTTAATTCTTGAAATTTCTCATTAATTCTGTTCATTTATTTTTTGAACTTTACACTTTACCCCGTTAGAAACCTTACTCCGTAAAGGCAGAGTAAAAGTTTTATCTGGTTTGCTGAGTTTATTGCTGATATTTCTAACGGGTTTTACACTTTCTCACTATCTCCATATCCTTATCCCCGCGTCCGGAAAGACACACTACTACAATCTGAGGTAAATACTTCTTATCCTTTTTCAATTTCGGCAAAAAATTCTTTAAATAAGCAAGTGCATGTGCTGGTTCCAGTGCAGGGATAATCCCCTCGGTCTCAGAAAGTAAACGGAAACCATCAATTGCTTCTTTATCTGTCACCGAAACATATTGGGCACGACCAATATGTTTGTAATAAGCATGTTCCGGTCCAACTCCCGGATAATCCAAACCCGGAGCAATAGAATGTGTTGGTGCAATCTGTCCATTTTTATTTTGAAGAATATAACTTTTTGTTCCGTGCAAAATACCAATTTTACCTTTGACTAAACTCGCTGAATGTTGGTTTGAATTTAAACCTTTTCCTGCCGCTTCTACACCAATAAAATTTACTTCTCGGTTATTAAAAAAAGGAGAAAATAAACCAATCGCATTAGAACCACCACCAACACAAGCAATTAAATAGTCCGGTAAGCGCTTTTCGCTTCCCAGTATCTGGCGTTTAGTCTCCTGACCGATTACCATCTGAAAATCACGCACAATCAATGGATAAGGATGCGGACCGACACAGGAACCAAGCAAATAATAAGTATTCCGCACATTGGTTACCCAATCGCGTAAGGACTCATTAATCGCATCCTTCAAAGTTTTACTTCCCGAATTTACTGGTTTAACCTTTGCCCCTAAAAGATTCATCCGGAAAACATTAAGTGCTTGTCTCTGAACATCCAGTTCACCCATATAAATATCACAAGCAAACCCAAAAAGTGCCGCGGTTGTCGCAGTTGCTACACCATGCTGTCCCGCACCCGTCTCAGCAATAATCCTTTTTTTCTTTAAATATCTCGCTAATAACGCTTGCCCAAGAGTATTATTTATCTTATGTGCACCAGTATGACATAAATCTTCCCTTTTTAAATATACTTTTATTCCACCAAAAAATTCACTTAAGTTTTTTGCATAGTATAATGGTGTCGGACGACCAGCATATTTTTCTAAGTAAAACTTAAGTTCTTGCCAGAACTTTCGTTCTTTTCTTACTTGGTTATATACCTGCTCTAATTCATCTAAAGCGTAAACTAAAGTTTCGGGAACAAATCTTCCCCCAAATTTACCAAAATAACCCTTTCGGTCAGGCAGTTCCATAATTTTTAAAAGAGTAACATCCGTAAACCAGCAAATAATAATAAAATAGCAAATATCTTTTTCAAAAGAAAATTGGGAATAAGATGGGCTAAACTTGCTCCCAGAAAGCCACCAAAGAAAAAACCGATACAAACAAAAATTGCTACCGGTAAATTAACATTTCCAGAATAATAATATTTTAATGCAGCCAATAAACCAATCGGTGGAATCATAATTGCTAATGATGTTCCCTGTGCCTGATGCTGCGTCATTCCTAAAAGAAAAACAAATGCCGGAATAAGAATTGTCCCTCCACCAATACCAAAAAAACCACTAAATATTCCGGTCAGTATTCCCAAAAGAAGAAATAAGAGTATTTTCATCATTTTCTACTCCTTTTTTCAAATTCTTATACTTCTTACCGTATGAATAAAATTTCTCATCTTCTCATAATCTTTACGCCGCGGAAGTCGCTCTACACCACTGGCAACATCTACCGCATAAGGACGTACTTTAATTATTGCTTCTTGCACATTCTCCGGATTCAATCCACCAGCAAGAAAGATTGGTTTTGGGTTACCCATGGAGGTGGCAACTTCCTCTTTCACTTTCACCGCTAAATCCCAATTAAAAACTTCCCCGCTTCCTCCCTCTATACCCAGGACATAAGTATCCAACAAAAAATAATCCACTTTGTCTAAATACTGTGGAATTATTTCTAAACTTTTTTCATTTTCTATTCTAAATGCCTTAATAACCTGTAACCTGTAACTTGTAACTTGTAACTTAAGATTCTCACAGTATTCCGGCGTTTCTTCACCATGTAACTGAACCAACTTAAGATTACATTTCTTTACAATTTTAAGGACAGTCTTTATTTCTTCATTAACAAAGACACCTACCGCCAAAACAAAAGATGGTAGTTTACTAATAATTTTTTTTGCTAATTCTACTGAAATTTTGCGTGAACTACCTTTGAGGTGATCACCTCTATAAAAGTTAAACCCTAAATAGTCAGCACCAAGATTTGTTGCCCAAAGTGCATCTTTCTCATTAGTGATTCCACAGATTTTAACTTTTACCATAAGAATTTGGTCCTTTTAGGGTGAACTCTCAAGGTAAACCTTTTAATTTTACTAAAATTTATCAAAAAATGCAATTTAGTGGAAAGAATTTATCTGTAAATGTTTCTAAAACTTTAAAGTAAAGGAAATACGGTGGGTATTGCCGAGGTCAGCGTAGGGAAGGAAAGAGTAGTCAATTTGGTAAGAGGCGATTACCTCAGAAAGTTTGAAACCTAAACCGAAACCGAATTTAGTTAGTTGGTTATTGTCGGAGACCCCGCATTTGCGGTGGGTTGACAGTTCATTGGAATTTGAGATACTGTATCTTCCACGGAGAGCAATTGTATTGAGGAGCCAGTATTCGGTGCCGAAACCAAATTCAGTTCTTTTTTCAAAAATTCCATAAGTAACATTTATTCCTATCACCGCTTTAGCGGGATCTCCGAAATTACAAATGCCAAGAATTTTATAGGCTAAACCAAAAGATAAGGTTAAAGGCAAACTATACCCTTCCTTGATGAATTTCATCTTCGGACCAAGATTTTGAATCGTAAAACCAAGAGATAACGGCAGTTTATAAGTTGATAAGTGTGCCAATATCAAAAGCAAAACCGTTAGCGGTTTCTTTTTCAATTGCCTGATGAATTATCTTCAGGTTTACTCCAATTGATATTTTTTGGTTAATAAATCATTGCTCCAGATATCGTCCCACCACACTAGCGCCTTTGTGGTGGGATTGTTCAATCATCTTCCATTTTATATTTTCGGCAGATGTTTCAGTGCTTCTTTAACTTTTTCGGCTGGATATTCGTAGTCCTTAAGTTTACCGGAGAAATGATCATCGTAAGCTTGCATATCAAAATGTCCGTGTCCACTGAAATTGAAAAGGATAACCTTCTTTTCACCGGTTTTTTTACATTTTAATGCTTCGTCAATTACACATTTTATCCCGTGTGCAGTCTCCGGAGCGGGCAAAATACCTTCACTGCGGGCGAACATTACTGCCGCTTCAAAAACCGGAATTTGTGGATAGGCAACTGCTTCAACAATTTTTTCATCATAGAGGAGACAGACCAACGGTGCATCACCATGATAACGCAGTCCACCAGCATGAATTTTTTCCGGAACAAAAGTATGTCCAAGAGTATACATTTTTAATAAGGGAGTCAGTCCAACCGTGTCACCGAAATCGTAAGTATAAATTCCTTTAGTTAAAGTTGGGCAAGCAGTAGGTTCAACCGCAATCGCCCTTAAGTTTGGTTTTTTTCCTTGTAATTTATCCATTAAGAAAGGAAAACTTATACCCGCAAAATTGCTTCCCCCACCGATACAACTAATGACAATATCCGGATATTCATCAATCTTTTCTAACTGTTTTTTTGCCTCTAAACCAACAATCGTCTGATGGAGAAGCACATAGTTCAGAACCGAACCTAAAGAGTATTTTGTATCCTCATGAGTAGCGGCATCTTCTACGGCTTCAGAGATAGCAATCCCTAAACTACCGGGTGAATCGGGTGTCTCGGCTAAAATTTTTTTACCCGCATTAGTTTTGTTCGTCGGGCTGGGATAAACTTCTGCACCCCAGGAATGCATCAACGATTTCCGGTAGGGTTTCTGCTCATAACTGACTCTTACCATATAAACTGTACATTTAAGACCGAAAAGATTGCAACCGAAGGCTAAAGCACTACCCCATTGCCCGGCACCGGTTTCGGTAGTTAAACGTTTTACTCCTTCTTTTTTATTGTAATATGCCTGGGCAACCGCGGTATTTGGTTTATGACTACCCGGTGGACTAACACTTTCATTTTTGTAATAAATCCTTGCTGGTGTATCAAGCAATTTTTCTAACCGAGAAGCACGCTGTAACGAAGTCGGACGCCAGAGTTTATAAATTTCTAAAACTTCATCTGGTATCTCTATCCATCTTCCCTGACTTACTTCTTGCATAATTAAACCCATTGGAAAAATTGGTGCTAAATCTTGCGGTCCGATCGGTTTTTTTGTCCCTGGATGAATTGGGGGGTCTAAAGGTTGTGGTAAATCTGCCTGAATGTTATACCAACTGGTCGGCATTTCTTTTTCACTGAGAGTTACTTTTACTTCGCTCACTTTTCTTTTCCTCCTTTTTTAGTTTTTAACTCCTAACTTTCTAACTCATAACCCCAATTTTTTTACTGTTTCTTTTATATTTTTACTGCGTATTAAAGTTTCACCGATAAGCACTGCATTTACACCGGCATTTTTTAGCAATTCTACATCTTCTCTTGTTTTTATTCCACTTTCAGAAACTACAATTTTGTCTTTGGAAATTTTCTTTCTCAATTGCAAAGTGATGTTCAAATCAACATTTAAATCTCTAAGATTACGATTATTTATCCCGATAATTTTTGCTGAAGTATTCAAAACTCTATTCAATTCTTCTTCATTATGTACCTCAACTAAAACATCCATTCCTAAGGAATGGCCTAAACAGATGAATTCTTCAATTTCTCTTTCAGTTAAAATTGATGCAATAAGTAAGAAAGCATCCGCACCAAAATAACGACTTTCGTAAACCTGGTAAGAATCAAAAATAAAATCTTTACGCAAAACCGGCAAGTTGACAATTTTCCTAACTTCTTCTAAGTAGGTAACTTCGCCTAAGAAACATTTCTCTTCAGTAAGCACAGATATGGCAACCGCACCAGCATCTTGATAATCTCGTGCAATGCGTTCAAGAGCAAAATTGGTCACTAACTTACCAGCACTGGGTGAAGCTTTTTTAATTTCAGCAATAAGATGAAGTTTTTTCTCAGGTAAGGAAATTGCTTGGAGAAAATTCCGTGTTGGTGGAAGATTTCCTAATCTTTTTTTGAGTTGTTCAACGGACAGTTTATTTTTTTGTTCTTCTAAACTTTTCTTTTTTGCGGTAAGAATTTTTTCTAAAATATTCATAGAGGTCAGTAAAATATTTTATTCTACATGCTTGTTCAAGAGAAGAGACAATAAGATATGCTTCAGTAAGATTTCTTCCAACTACAAATGTCCCATGCCCTTGCACAACTACCGCTTTGAGGTGATTACCTCCCTGTTTTCTTAGTGCTTGCGCACATTTATTTGCCAGTTCATTTGTGCCTGGTTCACCAGTGATAATTGGTATTTCTTTCAAAAAATATTTAGATTCACAATCTTCAAGAATAAGCATATTATCCTCACAAATCATTGATTGGATAATCGCAAAAGGTGAATGGGTATGAATAATCGCTGAAACTGGCAAGGTTTGATAAATTTTTTGATGGACGACAGTTTCTGCTGATGCCCGGTTAACGGGTGCCGAAGCCAGTTTCTCCGGTGTTTCATTCAAATCTACTTCTACAATCGCATTTCTCTCTAATTCATCCAGTAAACTACCTCTTGCCGTAATCAAAATTTTCTTCCCTTTGCGGATACTAATATTCCCAAAATGTGCACTGGCGAGCCCATAACGGACTAATTTTTCACCAATTTTACTAATTTCCTGCCACATCTTTCACAAAAGTGAACCTGATTACGCAGATTAAAATCCAGATTATACCGTAAAGGTGCGTGGCGTAAAGCCACGAGGTGGCCACGCCACTTTTCGTGGCACCCACGGTACTTTACGCACAGATAAAACCAATTTGTTAATCGGTGTAATCATCCTTTAGTTAATTCTTTCAATTGGTTAAGTTTATCTAATGCTTTCCCAGAATCAATTGAATTTTCAGCAATACTTAGTGCTTCCTGAAAATCTCTTACCAGAATACCACCTTTCCGACGACTGCCTTTTTTCCTTTGGGCAAGTAAAGCAAGATAGATTACTGCTCCGGCATTAAGCAAGATAATATCCTGATAATGATTTTTTTTACCCTCTAAGACATTCAAAAGAATTTTCTTATTCTCTTCCGGAGTGTATCCAGAAATCATTTTTGAAGGAATACGAGTGAAACCAAGAGCTTCTGGTTTTATCACAAAAGTATTCACTTGCCCATTAGCAACTTGAGCGATGAATGTTTCCCCGCTTAGTGTAATTTCATCTAAGCCGTCACCATAAACAACAAAAGCAGATTTTGTACCTAATTTCGCTAAAACCCAGGATAAGGACTCAACTAACTTTTTCTCATATACACCAAGTAACTGCACATTTGCCCCTGCAGGATTAGTTAAAGGACCTAAAATATTAAATACCGTCCGTATGCCAAGTTCTCTTCGTGCCGGCATAACATACTTCATTGCTGGATGAAGCAACGGTGCAAAAAGGAAAGCAATACCAATTTCATTCAAACAGCGTTCCATTATTTCTGGCGAACAGTCAATTTTTACACCTAAGCTTTCTAAAAGGTCAGCACTACCACATTTTGATGAGACGGAACGGTTACCATGTTTTGCTACCGTGAACCCAGCACCGGCAACTACGAAAGCAGTTGCCGTGGAGACATTAAAAGTAAATTTCCCGTCACCACCGGTGCCACAGGTATCAATAATTATTTCTGATTTACAGTTAATTTTTCTTACTTTTTCCCGCATTACTTGGGCAAAACCATAAATTTCGTCTACAGTTTCTCCTTTCATCCGTAAAGCAGTCAAAAAAGAAGCAATCAATGGGTCACTTACTTGCCCGGACATAATTTCATCCATTACTTTTTTTGCTTCTTCAACAGTTAAATTTTCTCGTTCAACCAGTTTTTGTATTGCTTCCTTAATCATTTTTTATTTAAAACGATTACCGCGATTTTAGAAGGCGATTACAGAGATTAAGTCTAAAATCATAATCACCGTAATCGTATTTTATTAATCACTGGAATTATTTTTTGTATTTTCAATAATTGCTTCTTCAATTAGCATTATCGGAATACCTTCACGAATTGGATACATTCGTTTGCACTTTACACAAACAAGATATTCCTGCTCTTCTTTCTTTTTCAGTTTTACTTCCGTCTTACACAAAGGACAAGCAAGTATCTCTAAAAGTTTTTCATCAATCATTTTTTCTCCTTTAAGTGAAGAAAAATTTGTAACAATTTTTTACCTTCAATAGTAAGAATCGATTCGGGGTGAAATTGCACACCCTCAACTATTGCCTTTTGCCTTCTGCCTACTGCCTGTTGTTTAAGACGAAGCCCCATTATTTCTCCTTCTTTTGTCCAGGCAGAAATTTCTAAACATTTAGGTAAAGATTTTCTCTCTACAATTAACGAATGGTACCTTGTTGCTTCAAAAGGATTAGGTAAATCTTGAAAAATCGTTTTTCCATCATGATAAACCAAAGAAGTTTTGCCGTGTAATAACCTCGTTGCCTGCACAATTTTTCCACCGAATGCTTCACCGATACATTGATGTCCTAAACAGACTCCTAAGATTGGAATTTCCCCTGCAAATTTACGAATTACTTCTAAGGAAATACCAGCATCCTTCGGTGCACCTGGTCCGGGTGAAATTATGATATATTCTGGTTTTAAGGAAGCAATTTTGTCAACTGTAATTCGGTCATTACGATAAACAATAATTTTGAGGTGTTCACCTCCAGGAGCAAGTGCTCCCACTGAGATAGTCATCTCTTTCGTTAGTTCACCCAGGTACTGCACCAAATTATAAACAAAAGAATCATAATTATCAATAACAAGAATCATTGTAACCTCACATAAATTCGGTTACATTGATGACACAGATTTTTAACTACCGATTACACCGATTATAGTCAATGAAGTCATCTGTGTAATCTATGTACTCATCTTTGTTCGGTAAGTTCTATTGCTTTAAATAAAGCTGCCGCTTTATTTTTTGTTTCCTGGTATTCGCGTTCCGGTGAAGAATCAGCAACAATCCCTGCCCCTGCCTGGATGTAAGCATAATTATCCTTAACTAAGATAGTGCGAATGATAATTGCCATATCCATATTCCCTTGATAAGAAAAATATCCTATTGCACCCGCATAGGGTCCTCGTCTTACCGGTTCTAATTCTTCAATTATTTCCATCGCCCGTATCTTGGGTGCACCAGTAACTGTCCCAGCCGGAAAACAGGCCTCAAGTAAACTAAAAGCATTTTCATTTTTTCTTAATTTACCAATAACCGAAGAAACTAAATGCATCACATGCGAATATTTTTCTACAACCATCAGTTCCGGCACTTGAATTGATTGGTATTCACATACCCGTCCTAAATCATTCCTTCCTAAATCTACCAGCATAATATGTTCTGCACGTTCTTTTGGACTCTCTAAAAGATTTTTTTCTAATTTTTTATCTTCTTTTTCATTTTTACCACGCGGACGAGTGCCAGCAATTGGACGCACTTCTACATTTTTTCCTTCCTTCCGGACAAGAATCTCGGGTGAAGAACCAACCAGATAGAAATCATCAAATTTTAAAAAAAACATATACGGTGAAGGGTTAACTGTCCTTAAGGCACGATAAATATCAAATGCTGGACAATTGAGGTGATTACCCTTCGGGCTGAGTCCCTCAGGGCGAAGCCTCTTGAGGTGATTACCTCTAATCTTTTTCCGAAACTGCTGAGAAAGCACTACCTGGATAATTTCACCCTCACGGATATATTCTTTCGCTTTTTTCACTACCCGAAGAAAACTCTTTTTGCTAAAATTAGTTCCTATTGAGGTGATTACCTCTTCTCGGTTTTCTTTTCTTTGCAGAGATTGTTTTCCTTCTTTCTCAATCCGAAATAAATTTTTCCAATCCGCTAAAGGTTTTCTTAATTTAGAAACTAAATTTTCAATTTTTTGACATCCTTCAGCATATTTTTTTTCTATGTTTCCCTCCGCTTTACCGGAAGTAAATTCATCTCCTAAGAAAACACAAGAAACTACTTTAATTGTCTGTAAAATATGGTCAAAAATTATTAAATTATCCGTAAAAAGAAACAGACAATCAGGCAAGTTCAAACGGTCAACAGTTTTCTGAGGTAATTTTTCTAAACAACGCACATAATCGTAAGAAAGATAACCAACCGCACCACCCCAAAAACGCGGCATCCCGGATAAATACACTGGTCGGTAACGACTAAGTAATTTTTTTAATTCTTTTAGCGGATTATCTCCATTTTCAATTTTTTTTTCAAAAATGTATGAACTACCTGTAGAAAGAAAAGAATAACGACCAAGTTTCTCTCCTCTTTCTACACTTTCTAAAAGATATACATATTTTTCTTTCAGACAATCGGTAATTTTCAGAAAGGCAGAAACTGGCGTTTCAATATCTCCAGGTATCTCTTGATATACAGGAATTAGATTACCTTTTTTGGCTAAGATTTTAAATTGTTGAAAATCGGGATAAAACATTTTATAATCACAGATTCAAACAGATTCTGGCGGATTCATACAGATAAAACTCTATTATCCGTTTGCATCAGTTATCATCTGTCTGAATCAAGTCATAGCTATTTTTTGTAAACTTTCTTCGGGTCAAAAACTCTTTTTTCACTAATTTTCCAGGTGCCGTCTTTCTTTATCTTTCGGAAAAAACAAGAACGATAACCTTCATGACAAGCACCTTTACCTAATTGTTTAACTTTAATCAAAAGAGTATCACCATCACAATCAAAATATATCTCTTTTACCAACTGATAATTACCTGATTCTTCACCTTTAATCCAATATTTTTTCCGACTTCGGCTCCAGAAACAGGTTTTTCCTAATTTAATTGTCCGTTTCAATGTTTCACGATTCATATAAGCAAGCATTAAGACCTTACCATCAGTAGTATCCTGAATGATTACCGGTATCAATTCTTCAGAATTAAATTTTAATTTTCTTAAAATTTTCAAATTTGAGGTAAGCATCTCCCGAGAAAATCTCCTCTAACCCTCACTTATTTTTATTGCTTCACTTAACTTAATCTTCCCCGTATATAGCGCTTTACCGATAATTATACCCTTCAAACCCGGAGGTTCTAATTCTTTTAAATTTTTTACATCATCTAAACTGGAAATACCACCACAAGCAATTATATCTCCTCCAAAATTTTTGCAGACATGTTTTATTGCTTCCAAATTTGGTCCTTCAAGAGTGCCATCTTTTTTGATATCCGTGTAGATAATTTCTTCAATTCCTAATTTTTTAATTTGTTCAAGGATTTCTTCGACAGAAATAGCAGTGACTTCTTTCCAACCAGCAATGGCTATTTTCCCATCAACCGCATCAATACTCACTATTATTTTCTTTTTATATTTATTAACCATTTGTTTAACCAATTTAGGATTATAGATTAAACTTGTTCCAAGAATAATTTTATCAATCCCAAGTTTTATTAATTTTTGGGCAGTTTTTACATTCCGTATTCCTCCACCTATCTCAAGAATAGCATTTACCGTTTGACGAATTTTTTCAATTAAAACAAAATTACGCATTACACCCGAAAATGCACCATCTAAATCAACAATATGGATACGTTTTGCCCCTTCTGTTTGCCAAAGTTTAGCGATAAAGACCGGGTCTTTAGAATAAATTTCTTCTTGTTCTAATTTTCCCTGGTACAAACGGACACAATGTCCACCACGAATATCAACTGCGGGTATTACTAACATGTTAAAATGATTACACAGATTTCTAAAAGACGATTACACCGATTAGAGTCGACCTTTGGTTGAGGGTACTCCTTTAATACGCTGGTTAATCTCAACTGCCATTTTTAATGCTTTCCCAAAACTTTTAAAGAGTGCTTCAGCAATATGATGATTATTTTCTCCATGTTCAAGACGGAAATGTAAAGTAATCCCTGCACTATTCACTAAAGCACGGAAGAATTCTTTCAATAAAGAAAAGTCAAAAGAGGCGATTACCTCTTTTCTTCTTGTTCGGATAACGGGCACAGATGTCGGCTTAAACTTAACCTGATAAACCAAGTAAGGGCGTCCGGAAATATCTACTGCGGTAAGGTCAACTTTACTTGAAACCAGACTTTCATCCATTGGAATTAAAGCATAACCGTAACGGTTAATTCCTTTGAGGTGAGCACCTCTTTTTTCTCGTAAACATTTTTTAATTGCTTCACCTAAGGTTATACCGATATCTTCTACTAAATGGTGGTCATCTATCTCCGTATCACCCTTAGCTTCAATTTTCAGGTCAAAAAGTCCATGTTTAGCAAATAAAGCAAGCATATGGTCAAGAAAGGGTACCGTCGTATGGATTTTTGAATTACCTTTACCGTCTAAGTTCAGCTCAATTTTTACCTTCGTCTCTTTAGTTTTCCTTTCCAATCTTGCTTTGCGCATTTTTTAGGTCTCCCCTGCCGCTTCGGCGGGTCACCGCTGAGGTGACCGTATTTTCAAGGATTGATAATGATATCCCATCCCTTCAGTTTTTGCTAAGGTCAAAGCAGATGGTAAATCTTCTTTAAATTTTTTTTGATTGTAGTTGATAATACTTATTCGTTTCAAAAAATCGTAGACGGAAAGACCGGAAGAAAATCTTGCCGTTCTTCCGGTAGGTAGAATATGAGAAGGACCAGCGAGGTAATCACCAATTGCTACCGGTGAATACTTACCAATAAAAATTGCTCCTGCGTTTCTAATTTTTTCAATAATTCGTCTAGCATTTTTCACTACCAGTTCTAAATGTTCTGGTGCATACTCGTTGATATACTCAATCCCTCCTTCCAAAGAAGAAATTTTGATTATTTGGACTTGTTTTCTAAATCGTTTCGGTATACGTTTTTTTACTTCTTTAAACAATTTTTCTTCTTTAGTAAGAAGTGTTGCTTTAGCTAAAGGGTCATGTTCGGCTTGGGCTAAAAGGTCATACAAAATATACCCCGTTTCTGCTGAATTATCCGCTAAGATAATAATTTCTGATGGACCAGCTAAGAGGTCAATTCCTACTTCACCAAAAAGTATTTTTTTGGCTAAAGTAACATAAATATTCCCCGGACCGACAATTTTATCAACTTGCGGGACCGTTTCTGTTCCATAAGCAAAAGCGGCAATTGCCTGTGCACCACCGAGACGATAAATTTTGTTTATTTTACAGATATCTACAGTAACTAAAACTTCTGGAGTAAGATTTTTTGCTGGCGTAGTCAGATAAATTTCTTTAACTTTCGCTACCTGTGCAGGTATCGCGGACATCAGTATTGTTGAGGGATAGGCATATCTTCCACCTGGAATATAGATACAGATTCGTCGAAGAGGTACAAATTTTTCTCCTACCGCACCTTCCCTTATTTTTTTAATTGCCGATAATTGCTGAGTATGAAAAAGCTGGATATTCTGGTAGGCTTTTTTTACGGCAAGCAAAAATTCTTTTGTTATTTTTTGGTATGCTCTTTCTATTTCTCCTTTTTGCACAGAAAAATTTTCTTTTCTTAAATCAAAATGGTCAAATTTACGGGTATAAAAAAACAATGCCCGGTCACCCTCATTTTTTACCCGTTCAATAATTTGCATAACTTTTTTTACAATTTTATTTTCCATTTTTAACTTTTAATTTTTTTTATTCGTGCACCTAAATTCTGCAGTTTAGGAACGATATTTTTATAACCTCGTTCTAAATGATAAATATCATTTATTTCGGTCTTTCCCCGAGCAATCAATCCCGCCAAAACTAACCCTGCGGAAGCACGCAAATCGGTTGCTTTCACTTCGGCACCAGAAAGATGTTCTACACCTTCAACTATTGCCGTATTACCTTTAACTTCAATTTTTGCTCCCATTCTTTGTAGTTCACCGACATGGAGAAAACGATTCTCAAAAATTGTTTCCCGAATTATACTTTTTCCTTTAGCCATGGACATCAGAGTCATCCATTGTGCTTGCATATCAGTAGGAAAACCCGGATAAGGCAAAGTTTCAATATCTACTGGTTTAATTTCTTTATCCCCAATAACAGAAAGGGATTGTCCGTTCAGGTTAATTTTTGCACCTACTTCACCTAATTTTGTGAGAACTATTCCCAAATGTTCGGAAATAATTTTATGTAAAGTTATTTTACCGCCGGTAATTGCTCCGGCAAGAAGAAATGTTCCGGTTTCTATCCGGTCAGGAATAATTGTATGTTCGGCACCACGGAGTTCATTTACACCAAATATTTCTATAGTTCTTGTTCCCGCACCACTGATACTTGCGCCCATTTTGTTTAGAAAATTTGCTAAATCAACAATTTCTGGTTCACAGGCAGCATTTTCAATGACCGTCTTCCCCTCAGCCAGACTTGCCGCCATCAGCAAATTTTCGGTTGCGCCGACACTGGGGAAATCAAAAACAATCTTTGTTCCATCAAGTTTGTTCGCAGTTAAGATGACATAACCTTCTTCAAGAGTAATAATTGCCCCAAGCTGGGTCAGACCTTGCAAATGTAAATTGATTGGGCGAGAACCAATCGCACAACCGCCAGGTAAAGAAACTTTCGCTTTCTTCATCCGGGCTAATAACGGTCCCATTACTAAGATAGAAGCACGCATTTTACTTACTAATTCATAGGGGGCAAAGGGATGAAGATTACCACCGGATTTAATAAAAAGAGTATTTTTTTTTAGTTTAATTTTCTTACCTAAAACTTTAAGTAAGGAACAGATTGTTTTTACATCTTCCAATTGGGGAACATTATGAAGTAGACAAGGTTCTTCGGTTAAAAGTGTCGCCACAATACAAGGTAAAGAAGCATTTTTTGAACCGCTAATTTCTACTTCGCCAGATAATTTTTCTCCACCGTGGATAATAATTTTTGCCAACTTTAATTTATCCTCCCTTTTCTTCTCAACGGAAGATATCTCCCATTCCTCAATAGGGGAAACCTTAACGGTTCTCCCCTGATTGTGCTCGTTGGCTTCGCCTCCTCGCTGTCACCCCTTCCCAAGTGGAACTATTCCTTAAAGGAAAGGTTGAGCAAGGAGTTCCGATGTTACCTCGGGACGACTGTCAGCAAGGGAAACCAAAGGTTTCCCTTATGATTATCCTGTCCCCCTCTTAAGTGGTATAATCTCCTCCAATAATTACTCGCTCAATATCGGAATAATCTTTGACTACTTTTACTTCTCGGTATCCGGAAGAGAAGAAAATTTTTTCTACTTCTTCTTTTTGTCCGTAGCCGATTTCCAAGAGCAAATAACCTGCTGGTCTGAGAAATCTTTTTGCTTGCGGAATTATTTTTTCATAATATTCTAAACCATTGTTTTGTGCAAAAAGTGCATTTGCTGGTTCGTAAAATAGTTCTTTCTCCAGAGTTACTAAATCATTTTCCGCAATATACGGTGGATTAGAAACGACAAGGTCATAAGTGGTAAGCGAGAAGCGAGAAGTGGTAAGTGACTGAAATAAGTCTCCGGCTAAGAAAATAATTTGTTTATCTACATTATGTAATCGTGCATTTTTTTTCGCAAATTCTAAAGCTCTTTTAGAGATATCGGTAGCAATTATTCTTGCTTCCGGTAAGTATTTAGCTAAACTAACCGCAATATTTCCGCTTCCTGTACCTAAATCCAGAATAGTTAAAGGTTGAAAGTTCAAGGTTGAAGGTTCTTGATGATTTTCATTTTTAACTTTTTTTAAATTTTGAACTATTTTGATTGTTTCTTCTACCAAAATTTCGGTTTCCTGACGCGGAATAAATACACCCGGTTTTAAAAAAAATTTTAAACCCATAAATTCAGTCTCACCTAAAATAAACGGTATAGGTATTCCTTTTTTTCTTTTTTGAATAAATTTTTGACAAAGAAAAATTTTCTCCGCATTTACTTTTTCGGACAAACGAAGATACAGTTCAGGACGACTACAACCATAAAGATGAGCAAGGAAAAGTTCACTTTCAATTCTTCTTTCTGAGATATGTTCTTCCTCTAAGCGAGAAATCGTTTCTTCAAGGAGAACTTTGAGTGTAGAGTTTCTTCTCATCAGTAGATATTTCTTCTTTCTTTAGAGTAGCAAAAATTGGTTCCAGTTCACCATTGAGTATTTCTTTAAGATTATATAAAGTTAACCCAATCCGATGGTCGGTAATCCGATTCTGGGGAAAATTATAAGTACGAATTTTTTCTGCCCGTTCCATTGTACCGATTTGGATTTTTCTATCCCGAGATAAAGATTTTTCTTGTTCTTCACATTTTTTTGCTAAAAGGCGCGCGCGCAAGATTTTCAGTGCTTTATTTTTATTTTGCCATTGAGAGCGCTCATCCTGAGATTGGACAACAAGACCTGTAGGTAAATGGGTTATTCTTACCGCGGAATCAGTCTTCTGTAAATGTTGTCCCCCTTTCCCTGAGGCACGAAAAGTATCAATCCGCAATTCTTCTGGTTTAATTTCAATGTCTACCTCTTCTGCTTCCGGTAATACCGCTACACTACAAGTAGAAGTATGAATTCGTCCACTCGCTTCAGTGATGGGCACTCTTTGCACACGGTGTACTCCGCCTTCGTATTTGAAATCAGTCCATACATTTTTCCCTTGAATAAGAAAAATTATTTCTTTAAAACCACCGTAATCAGTTGGATGAACAGAAAGTAATTCTATTTTCCAACTTTTCTTTTCGGCATAACGGGTATACATCCGATAAAGGTCAGAAACAAAAAGTGCTGCTTCTTCACCACCAGCACCAGCACGAATTTCTAAGATAACATTTTTCTCACTAAACGGGTCAGGAGGTAATAAAGATAAACTAATTTCTTCCCTAAGTTTTCCTAATTTCTCTTCTAAACTAACCAATTCATCTTCAGCCAGTTTTTTCAGTTCTTTATCTTTCTCATTATGAACCATTCCTTTAAGATTTTCTATTTCTTTTTCCACTTTTCGGTGTTCGCGTATTTTCTCCATTATAAGTAGCAAAGTAGCATATTCCTTTCGGTATTCTTGGTACCGTTTAAGATCTTTAATTACTTCAGGGTTACTCAAGAGTTCTTCTAATTTCTGAAAACGCTTTTCAAGAGAAATAAATTTTTTTTCCATCTTAAGTAGTCTTACAAAAATAAAACTTGATTAAATCTGTGTAATCGCTTGTTCCAATCAGTGTAATCAATTCTGAACTTGCTAAAGAACTGAACTTAGGTTCACCTTGAAAGGTGAAGTTACTCAAAAATAAAAAAAGACAGAACTTACCTTTTTCCCGTTCCGTCTAAAAAACTCCTAAAGTAAAAGTTCTACTTTCTCCTTTTCTTAAATACTACTTTCTTACGGACTGTTTTACCTTCAGTCTTTTTATAACGTCTCTGGAATCTCTCTACCCGTCCGGCAGTATCCACAAGTTTTTGTTTACCGGTAAAAAATGGATGACAATGACTACAAATTTCTAATTTGATTACTGGTTTTGTTGAACGAGTTTTGAAACTATATCCGCAGGCACAAGTAACTACTGTATCTACATACTGTGGATGAATCCCTTCTTTCATTCATTCTTCTCCTTTTTTGATTACCTATTTTACTTTATTTCTTTCCTTTTGTCAACCATATTTTTACCGCATCCCGTATTGAAAAGATAAAAAAAGGAACCATCCCATTTAAGGATTCATCCTGAAGAAGACTCATCCTGAAGGAGGGTTCTTCTTTAGAAAGATTTTTACAAAATACTACTAAAAACTTATCGTAAAGGAAATTCTGTTTGTCCGTTCATAACCAATCATCCTGCTCGCGGCAACATTTGCATAATCAAACTGAAAATTGTTAACTTTGAATCCTCCACCATAGGTCAGTAGTATTAAGTATTTTTATGGTTTATAATTGTATTTATTTTCGGAAAAATGTATTTCATAACATCCCGGGAGGATTACCTCCCAAAATCTTCGGAGATCCCGCTAAAAGCGGTGAAAAGTATTGTTAAGTTTTTTTTCTGGCAACACAAAAATAAAGATGATTATGAATATGCGGGTTCATTTTTTTAAGAACTTGGTTAAGAAATTTACCAAATAAACTCAATGGGGAACCTTGTCCTTCTTTTAAAAGAAAATTCTTAGTGACAATTCGCCCTAAATCCTCAACCAGACCCGGCTCGTGAGATATTGGTAACGATTCTAAAATTTCAAAACCATTTTCTTTCAGTTCTTTTTCCAGTTGACCTTTCGAATAGCGGTATTCAAAAAAAAGAATACCCTTTTCTGGGACAATGCCAAAACTTGCGTATTTGCCTTTTGCTACTTCTTTGCTTGAGATTTTCTTTTCTTCTAAAAGACTTTCTCTTGCTCTCCGGCGGTCGTAAAGTATTCTTTTTTTACCAACTAAGCACCTAAGAAAAGCGTTTTCTTTTAACTCTTTAAATAAATCTTTCAAAGGATATTTTATTTTTCTTAACCAATTGTAGGCAGGCACACTTACAAAGGCAAGACCACCGGGTTTTAAGACCCGGCACATCTCTTTAAGCGCACGAGCAGGTTCTGCGATAAAATGTTCTATTACACCATGTGAAATATATGCGTCAAAGTAATTATTTGAGAAATCAAGCAAATTGACATCACCCTGACGCATATCAATCGCCGGATATTTCTCTTTCACACTTTCTACACATTTGCGAATTAATTCCACACCAACAATTTTATAGCCAAGTTCAGAGAGAAAAATTACTAACCTACCGTATCCTGCTCCACCTTCAAGAATTAAACCATCCTTCGGAAGCCATTTAAGATAGATCGGCAAAAGTTCATCTTTTCCGCAACCCGCAAGTTGTTCGGATAGGGATGTCTTTCCCCAGATTTCTGACCATTGATATTCTAATTTCTCTTCTTCTTTCATTTCACTTTAGATTTGCACTTTACCGTTTAGCACTTTTCAATTACTCCATCGCTCCACCTGCCCGCCACGACTTGGCAGACTTTGGTAGGTGGGTCGCTAAGTCACTTTATCGCTTCCTCGCTTATCACTTTACCGCCTATCGCTACCTCTATTATATCCCCCTCCCAGAAAAATTTGTCAAGAGGTTAAATAAAAAATTTTTTGATTTCTCCAGGAAAAAAGCAAAAAAATAAAGAAGCCCCCTCTTCAGACGGAGCTTCTTTAGGAAAACTAACTTACTCTTTTAAGAATGAAAAAATTAAACTAAGCGGCTGGGGCGCGTTCGATATACTTTTCTTCTTTTTCTTTATCTTGATAACCGCTGACGATCCCTTTAAGGGTGAAAGGATAAAGAACTACTCCTAAGTAAACATGTAATGCTACGGTAATAATAAAAAGCCAGCAGGCAACAAAATGGATCACCCGCACATTTCTTAATCCACCAGCAAGGTCAATCACCCAGGCAAGTTTCGCTGGCCAGTAAAGAGCGAAGCCAGTAAGTGCCTGAATAATTAAAAGTATCCACCAGCCAAAATAGGTTGCTCTCTGCCCAGGATTATATTTGCCAAAATCGGGATGTTTTGGTCTCAAGAAGAGATAGAATCCAATCATCGCTGGTATATCACGGATTGCTTTCCCGGTCGGAAAAACAATTTCCTTAATGTCATCACTGGTAAATGAATAGTAAACCCGATAAATAAAAGTGAAAGTAATTAAGTACATAAAAATGAAATGTATAGTCCGGGCAGTATTAAGCGTACCGAAAACATTAAACCCGCTCGGATAAGAAATATTTAGCCCACTTAAGATTAAAAACAACATTGAAACCAGATGCAGAAAATGACAGACCCGCGCAGCTCCGCTGTGCTTGTAAACTTTTTCCATAATTCAGCCTCCCTTTACTCTCAACGGAGGATATCCTCCGATTGTGCTCGTTCACTTGGACACTTCGTTAGTCCAAGATGAACTCACTGTCCCCTCCTTAAGAGGTATTGAGAAAGAAGAACGGAGGCGGTCAAATTGGAGTTCCCTTTTTTATTTTAGGATGCCGTAATGAAAGACCGCCTCCAATTTATTCTTAGTAGATTTTGAATTTCTTAACTTGTTTCCGTGCATCAAGAATATGTACTGCACAAGCAATACAGGGGTCAAAAGAACGAATCACACGCACTATTTCAAGTGGATTATTGGTATCTTTCACCGGTGTACCAATTAGTGCCTGCTCAATTGGTCCAGGTTGACCTTTATCATCACGCGGGGAAGCATTCCAAGTCGTTGGCACAACTAATTGGTAATTAGCAACTTTACCATTTTCAATTCTCATCCAATGTCCGAGAGCACCACGGGATGCTTCGGTTAAACCAATACCTTCTGCTTCTTTCGGAATAGTGTATGGTGCATGTGTTGGCTTACCCGGTTGTAGTTGCATTACCCATTTTTCCATTGCTTCCGCACATATTTTTGCTTCCAATACTCGTGCCGCATGACGACCAAGCACCGAGAATGCCTTCGTTGTAGGTACACCAAGTGATTCGGCAGTTCTTACTAAGATTGGATTCTGGGCCCGGTTAACAAACATCCGTGCCAGAGGTCCAACTTCGTGCACTTTACCATCATAGCGTGGCGCTTTCAGCCAAGAATATGCTCCTGCTTTATCTAACGCTGGTTTCGTCTTACCATTTTTTGGATTCAACCCACCACAGTCGTCAGTATACCAAGAATATTTTACATATTCAGCAATTCTAGCCGGGTCAAATTTAGTATCTTTACCGTTAGTAAAAGTACCTGCCTTAATCAATTTTTTCTTTCCGTCAGCAGTCTCTGGATAAACACCGTAAGAAAGTAAGTTTTTACATCCTGCACCAATATTCCAGTAGTCAGGATAAACTTTAGCCACCGCAATTACATCCCGGAGATAGACATCATCAATGAACGCTTTAACCTCTTTTAACCGCCAGAGAAAATCGGTTATCTTATCTACGGTCACAGTTTCCGAGACGCCTCCGGGAACAACTGCACACAGACCCGGCATTCTCCCACCAAGAATAGTAAGCATCTCATGAGCTTTCATCCGGATATCTAGTGCTTGAATGTAATGTTTAACTGCCGCATCATTTACTGTTTTCGGTAAACGATAATCACCTTTATAGCGTGGAATAAAAGGAGGAACACTGGGTCCAATTACATAATCCAGTGCCGCAAGATGATAGAAGTGAAGAATATGCGACATCAGGTTATTACTTGCCTGAATTAGGTTACGAAGAATTCTACCATTTTCCGGTGGATTAACATCAAAAGCATCATCAGCACATAAACACGCAGCCTGCGTGTGTGACACTGGTCAGACCCCTCAGACACGAGGCACGAGAACATGCGGATCTACTGGGTTTCTGCCTTGAAGTATTGTCTCAATCCCACGATGCATTGTTCCCGAACTGCGGGCATTGATAACTTTACCACCTTCCACTTCAACTTCAATTTTTAAATGTCCTTCAATTCGCGTTACGGGATCAATAACTACTTTTACTTTTTTTGGAACTACTTTTGGAACTGCTTTGGGGGCTGCTTTTGGAACTGCTTTTTTGGGAACTACTTTTTCTGGCATTTATTTTTTCACCTCCCCTTCCTCATCATTGGGAGATATTTCCCAATGGTAATTCCTTTTTAAGAGGAATTATTTTTATCTTTTTGCACTTTTCCAGCCAATAAAATGGGCAGCAATACCTGCCGCGGTTAATATACCTAAAACCTTACCGATACGGTCAGCAGTTGTCCTTACTCCGGGCAAAATTACACCCGGTGTCCGGGCAAATAATGGCGAAAGTTTATCTGGCCAGCCCGGTTCAGTGCAACCACGACAGCCAGCACCGGAACGAACACACCAGTTCACATGATTATTCCAGGCGCGAGTCGGACAATCAGCGTATGTCAGAGGACCTTTGCAACCGAGTTCATAGAGACAACCTTCATCGCTAAAATGTTTAGCAAATTTACCTTCATCAAAATCTCTTCTTCGTTCACAGTTGTCATGGATACATTTACCAAAGAAAACTTTTGGTCGACCATAACGGTCTAATTCCGGCATCCCGAAAAGTAAGACATGAGCAATCGTCCCAACCATCCAGTCCGGATGCGGTGGACAACCAGGAATATTAATTACTGTCTTCTTGAGATATTCCTGCACACTGACTGCACCAGTATAGTTACCCGCTGCTCCCGGAACACCACCGTAAGTAGCACATTGTCCAACAGCAATAATTGCTTTTGCCGCTTTACCTAATTTGGTTACCCATTCACCCATAGAAATACCTTTACCTTCTTTTTCGCCAATTTCACAATACTTACCGCTTTTTGTTGGGATTGCCCCTTCAACAATTAAGAAGAATTGTCCTGCTTTTTTCTTAATTGCATTTTCGTAAACTGAGATTGCTAAATCACCAGATGCGGCCATCACATTTGGATGAAATTCAAGAGTAATGATCTCAAGTAATACTTCTTTAATGTTCGGATGGACAGTATTCAATAAGGAAACCGAACAACCAGCACAGGACATACCTTGAAGCCAGAGCACGGAAGGATTTCCCGCAGCTGCTTCGGCTAAAGCCTTGTACACTTCTGGAATGAGCAGTTGTGAAAAACCGGCGGCTACTGCTGAACCACTACAAATTCTTAAAAACTCCCTTCGTGTTAAAGACATCTTTTCACCCCCTTCAATAAGTTCAGGATGGCGAGTGAACCGAACCACCCTTTTTAGAAATAAAAAAGGCTATCCCACGAAACACGATAGCCCCAAATTATTCTCTTCTGCTTCTTTCCGAAAAGAAAGTCTCTTTTTTACCCTTTTGAAAATTGAGGAAAAAAATAATAAATTCATCGTGAATATAATTTTACTAAATACATTTTTTTTTGTCAAGAGTTTTTCAAAAAAAAATTTTTTACCCACACCTCGCTTTGAAAGTAAGATATTCTCCCAGTAGTTTTTTGCAACATTTATGGTATCATAATCCCACCACAGTATCGCCATTGTGGTGGGACAAATGCTACTGTGATACCATTATTGCCACTTCAAACGGTGAGGTCTGCCCCGTAAAGATTTTCATCTACGGGGTCTGCCCGTAAAGATTTTTCATCTATCCCGTAAATAAAATTCTACGGGGTCTACGAGCTCTGCCTCAAACGATAAAGTGTGGGGTTTACTTTTCTAACCAGTTGAGCATACTTTCAATTTCTAAGTCAGAAGGAAGTAATTTTTTCGCAATTAAGAATTCTTTTTTTGCTTTCAATGTTTCATTTGACTCCAAGTAAAGAAAACCTAAATTTTTATGTAAGTATGGGTCAAAAGGGTTTATTTGTAAATACTCTTGGTAATTTTCCTCCGCTTCTTTATATTTTTTTTCGCTCAAGTAGAGGTTTGCTAAATGGAAATAACTTGCTCCATAGTTAGGATTAGTTTCAATTGCATTAAGTAATTTTTTTTCTGCTTCTTCTTTTTTGTTTAACGAAAGATAAACTTTAGCAATTTTGTTTAAAATAAGCGGATTATGTGGCTCCTTTTTCAATGCTTCTTCATATTGGCTTAATGCTGCTTCATATTTACCCCGCAGACGAAACTTGTCACCAAGACGGATATGTCCACGCAAGTCAACACCAACGAACTCATCAATTTCGTCAGCAAGACTAAACTCAATTTTTTCTATGCTTACCCCCGGATAAGTTCTCATCTCCGTCTCTTTAAGACTATCTTGCCAATTTTTTTCAATCCTTTCTTGGTTTAAACCGTAAACCATATGGAAAGCAAGATCTTCATTTTCAGTAGCCCTTAGTTCATTTAGTAGCCCAAGAAGTTTCTCCTCACTGTAGTTTCGGATTAAATAGTCCACCGCATTTACTACTTCCGCAAAAGCCAAACTTACTTCCTCTTGTGAACTGAGTTTAACCAAAGAAGGACTCATCCTTGCAAAACTAATCAGTTTGTTTTCCTTATAAGCATTGACTAAGAGGTGCTCATAAGAAGGTAAAAGATAGGATAATTCTTTATCTAACCATTTCCGGTCAAAATATTTGGCGATTCCTTCGTGTAACCACAAAGGACAATGATAAAGGGTTAAATGATTAACCAAATAATGCACATACTCGTGGGATAACGAATCCAACCAGCGATAACCATAGGCTAACAAGCGTGGTGAAACAATCATCAGACGGTTAAATTTGCAAATACCAATTGCACCAGAAGCATCTACCTCTTTTTCGCTTAAAGTTGAAGAAACAAGAAAACTATCTTTTGTGCTATGTATCTCAACCAAGATTTTTTCCTCTGGATAATAGTTAAATTCTTTACCTAACTTCTGATGTATTTTTTCTAACCCTTCCAAGGCGTAATCCTTAAGAATTTCGTCTTCCGGTTTTAAGCGTAAACGGAAATGTTCACTTTCAAATTCTTGAAAATCCTTATTTTTCTCATAAATTTCACTATAAAATTGGTAAATTTCTTGCAGATTTTTATCTTGCGGTTGTCTCTCTAAAACTTGTCCAAGTTTTTCTTTTGCTTTAAAGTAATCACCCTGGTAGAAATAAACTTTTGCTAACAAAAACTCATAATGTAAACTTCTCGGACTAAATTTTTTCTCAATAAGTTCTTTGACCTGTCCTATTTCTCCGCTTTCTAATAAACGCTCAATTGAAGTGGATACCTTTTCCTGAGTGTAAATCTTGCCTGTAAAAAGCAAAAAACCGACAAGAAAAAATAAGAAAAATTTTTTCATAATTTTTCTATTATACTAAATTTTCTTTAGTATAATGAAAAAAAGTTGTTCGGGAAAGAAGGGCTTACTTTAACCCATGTTTTTCAAGTAGGTCTTCATCAGTAAGAATTCTTTTTGTTTCACCTTCAGTAATCTTTTCACCCTGGTCTAAGACTACTACACGGTTACATAAAGTGGAGATAAGGTCTAAATCATGAGTAGCAATTATTTTTACTAAAGGCAAATCCTGTATTATTTTTAACACTTGTTTTTTGGCTCGCGCATCTAAATTACTTGTCGGTTCATCAAGAAGAAGAATTTTTAAATCCTGCGCTAAAACTGTGGCTAAAGAAACTCTTTTCTTTTCCCCTAAACTAAGATGATGAGCTAACCGTTTACCAATGTCAGGTAAACCTACTGCATTCAATGCTTCTTGGACCTTCTCTTCAACTTTCTTTTTCTCCTGACCAAAATTCAATGGTCCAAAAGCAATATTATCAAACACTGTCGGCATAAAAAGTTGGTCATCAGGGTCTTGAAAGACCAAACCTACTGACTGGCGGATAATATTTAAGTTTTTGTGGTCAATTGATAAACCATACACCGTTCTGGTGTAGGGTAAACCTAAAATTTTTATCTCCCCTTCCTGAGCATGCAAAATACCATTAAAATGTAAAAGCAAGGTTGATTTACCGGCACCATTCGGACCAATTATCCCAATATTTTCATCCTCATAAATATCAAGATTGATTTTTTTCAAAGCAACTGTGCCGTCTGGATAAGTAAAACTTAAATTTTTTACTTCTACAATTTTATTCATCTTTTTGATTACGGATTCAAACGGATTTTGACGGATGTATACGGATAAGAATTAGCATCTGTCTGCATCCGCATTAATCTGTCTGAATCAGAGATGTATAAGAATAAATAGGATACTTAAAAAAATGAAACTAAAGATTATTTCTTTCCTACTTATTTTAAAGTCGTCAAAAGTTATAATCTCTCCGTTATATCCACGGGCACACATTGCTTGATAGACCCTTTCTGCACGTTCGTAGGCACGAATAAAAAGTGTAGCGATAAGATTACTGATAATTTTCACTTGCCCTAATCTATTTTTTCCGAAATAGCGCATATTCCAAGCACGTTGCATCCGCATCGCTTCATCAGTAAGCAGAAAAAGATAACGATACATAAAAGAAGAAAGGGTAAGCAAAATCTTTGGAAAATATAATTTTCCCATCCCTTTAAGTAAGAGAGAAAATTTTGTTGTAGAAGAGAGAAGAATTAAAACTAATATCGCCAACCAGGACTTAAAGATTAAACCCAAAATCCAGAATCTTTGATAAAGCAGATTAAAAAAACTAAGCAAAAAAACAAAAGGTAAAATTACTAAAGAACGTTTAAAAATATATAAAATTGGTATCCGACTTAAAAAAATTAAAAAAAGAATAAGCAAAAAGTAAGCAAACAATCGTCCTTTTTCAGTTAATGGTGTGGCAAGAATAAAAAGAAGAAAAATAGAAAAGGTTACAATTTTTACTCGTGAGTCTAAACGGTGTAAAAAACTGTCTAAATCGCTATATTTATCTAAAAAGGAATGTTCCATCAGTGTATCAATTTGATTACACAGATTTTTAACTACGATTACAGCGATTAAAGATTACTTATCTGTGTCATCAAACATTTTTCTTTTTATAGGATGCTCTTTTTCTTAGAAGATAAGCTAGAACCGTGGTTATCCCAAAAGTTAGCAGAACTCCAATCAGTCCGGCTAAAGAACCAGCGATTATTTCATTCTTTATTCCCGGGAAAACATAATCCAGAAGCAGGGCAGAGAATACTTCCTTTCCCTCATTTTTCTCTAAAAATTCTTTCTCTTCAGCAATTTTCTCTAAACCATCCGGCAACTTACTCGCAAAATGTGAAAAAATCACTGCTAAAATGACACTAACTAAAAACCCGAAAAGAACTAACTTCTTCATAGTCCTATATCTTCTCCAGTGCTAACAAATCTGGTCTTATTTTCTCCAGAAAACTTAAAATACCTACGGTGATTATCCCTTCACCAAGACCAATTAAAGTATGTATACCTACCATCGCTGGAAGAACAATTCTCAGCGGTACCGTTCCCGAAAAGGCTAATTCTAAAGCACAAAAGGATGCTGCCAACATAATTGATAACCAAGCCGAGAAAAATATACTGATTGGACGCGGGAAAAGTTTTGCACAAATGAACCATAAATAATAAGCGAGGAAACTACCAACTACACCCATATTAAAAATATTCGCCCCTAATGCAGTCAGCCCACCGTCCTGAAAAATTAAACATTGCACGATGAGCACAGTAGACATTACTAACAACCCAGAAAAAGGACCTAAAAGAACACCAGCAAGCACACCACCCATAAAATGCCCGGAAGTACCACCAGCAACTGGAAAATTCAACATCTGTGCCGCAAAAATGAATGCTGCCGTTACTCCCAAAAGGGGAACCTGTTTTTCACCTAATTTTTTATTCGTTTTCTTAACCGCTAAACCAAGAAATATACCCGAGACGACCGCTAAACTACCCCAAGTCTTCAAATCTAAAAATCCATCCGGTATATGCACTTTTTCCTCCTATTAAAATTCCGTGTGGAAACCGAAAGTAATTTTTTCGTCAGTACCTTTAAATCCATTTCCATAAGCACAATTTATTGCCGAAACATCGCCCAGTTTATAGCGCAATCCAAACAACCAATTTTGTAATCCTATTTTTTCACCGATAACCTCACCAACCAAATCAACCTTTGTTAATGGATATTCAACGGCAGAACTGTATATAATCTTACCCTCAATATTTTCGTCGCCAGATGCTTCATAGCCAAAATTGAAATGAAATGTCAGTGGCGATATCTCACGAGAAAAAATTCCGTTAATAAAATATTCTTTTGAACCAAGTTCATTGTTGACACTAAATGCAAAAATATCTCGTATTAACAAAAATTTAAATCCAACCGTTGTCGTTCCAAATTGTTCCACTGGTTTCGGTTTTATTTGATAAGGAAATGAAATTCCAATATCCATTTTTTCTGTTATTCCATGCTTTAAAGAAATACCACAGGAATGATTTCTTAACTCATCTCCACTTTTACAGTTGTCGTAACCAACTTCTAACTCGTAATTTGTTTTATTCACAATCCCAATGTCATCTGTGCTTAAAGGATGTGCTACTAACAAAACAGAACCGACGAGTGAGACCGACAAAAAAACCAAAATACTTTTAACCATCCTCCTTCCTTTTTGCTACAAATATTAAAATCGTGTTACTATCAAAGAAAAAAAATTATTTCACTTCCTTACCAGTTGTACTCATGGTTAAAGCGGTATGTTTTACCCCTTTGGTTGCCCGTAACCCATCAGCCAGTTTTCTCACTTCATTCACCTTACCTTTGACTACCACAATTTCTAAACAATTATCTTCATCTAAATGGATATGCTGTACCGAAATTATCAGTTCGTGATAATCATGTTGAATATCGGTAAGTTTGTTCACTAATTCCCGCCGGTGATGGTTATAGACCAAAGTAATTGCTCCCGCAACCTCGCCACCTTTCACCCATTCCTCTTTGACTAAACTTTCCCGGATTAAATCACGAATTGCTTCTGAACGATTCGGATATCTCTTTTTCTGAATATCTACATCAAACTTCTTTAACAATTCATTCTCTAACGATACACCAAAACGTACTAAATTCGTCATTGAAGCACTACTCCATTTATCCCGTGGATAAAAATCTTTACGGGATTTGTGGCACCTTTTTGAAAATTGTAACACAAATAAATTTTTTTGTCAACACTTTTTTGAAAATTTTTCTTTCGGAGCGAATTTAACCTAGCAATATGGAACAACAGAGATTGCCCCCGTAAAGATGTTCCATCAACGGGGCAGGCAACTTTCAGGGATTCATCCTGAAGGAAGACCTGACCCCAACTTCTCCACGTTTTTGACGGTTATCACCTACGCGGTGATAGCGGTTACATACCTTGAAATTTGAAAATTTCAAGTCCGACACGTTTCTCTGAGAATGTGACACCGGGTTCAAAAATCTCATCCGTCCACATTTACCCATTTATCGGTCCCATCTATTGCCAATGTTTCTTGGCGCATTTACTGCAAAATTTTTTAAGTTTGATGCCGGGGCATTAACCCTTCCGATACTTTCTGGATAGTAAATTTCACCCTTTTTGATTTCTTTCCCGCATTCATCACAAATATGCGGAATTTTTGCTTTGGTTTCTTTCAAAAATTTTAAAGCATCGTATTTGCTCATTTTACTAATTCGCCTTTCATTGCTTTGGATAAGATTGATGCCCTAAGTTCGGTAAGGTCAGTTGCGGTTTCTGCTTGTAGTTTTTTTAACTTTTCTACTTTTTTTCGCAAGGTATCAAGATAAGAGACAATCTTTTTTTGCTCGGAAAGTGGCGGAAGAGGAATTTCGGTTTTTTCTAAAAATTCCTGTGGCACTCTTTGTTGTCCTGCTGTGCCGGTAAAATGTCTTTCTGCTTCTTTACGAAACCAAGGCTGTCTAATATAAAAATAAATCCATTCTGATAAAACCTTGCCCAGAGGCCTTAAAATATGAAATTCAGTTGAACCAAAACCGATACCATTAATCAAATTTTTAGCTATTGCCGATTTACCATTCTCCATACAAGGAGTAATTTTCGCAAATAATACATCACCTTCTCTAAAATATGTATATCCTTTTTTAACCTTCCCTAATAATTTTTTGTCTTGAGTAATAATAGAACCACTAACATCATCAACGGCTGACATCGGTATGAATGATACTTCTAAATTATCTGATAAATTTTTTAGCTCGGATTTGCTTGGATCGATATAACAAATTTCGTCCATTTTTCTCATTCCCCACTTTTTCTCGACTTTGTTAAAAATTTCGTACAACGCCGATGGCAAAACCTGTTCAGTTTCTTCTAAGGCTTTTTGGCGTAATTCTTTGGCTTTATCAATTTTCTCAAAAAGTTCCTCAATCCGAGCGACAATTCGTTTTTGAATTTTTAGAGGTGGGATAGGAATTTGAAGATTAAGATATTGTTTCATTGGTAAATTTCTTAAACCAGTAGTTGTAGTTTGGAGATATTCAACAAATTTCCGTCCCTCAAAATTTAGAAAGTAATACAAGAATTCTGAATTAACTAAATTGTTAGGTCGTAAACGCTGAACAAAATTAGAAAATAGGTAAATATCTTTTTCGTTGGGATGCTTAAATAAAGTACATCTTCCAATTAAATTACGGCTTCCGCTTGATTTAACTACAAGTATGTCTCCGCCTGCTAAACAAAATCTATCGGTTTTGTCTTTTTCAATATACCTGAAAGCTACTGAAGTTAAATCTAACTTTCCGTCATGTGTTATTTCAGTTGATCTAATAACGGGATAGGCATTTTCGCCCATCTTGGGTTTTTCTCCCCAAATGCCAGATTGATTCACTATAAGTACTTCACCTAATTTTTTTGTTGGCCAAGTCATAATTTTTCAATTTCTTGTTTTAAATTATCGACAAAATCAACATAATCGTCTTCTATTTCATTTGGTTTTAAATCTCTAAAAATCAATTCTTTCAGTTTTTTAATAATTTCTTTAGTCTGATCATTAGAAAGATTTTTTAATTGTTGTTTGATTGACTCTAATCTATTGGTTGATGACAATTCAAAGTTGTTATCTTTTAATTCAATATTATTCTCATTTAAAATCTGGAGGAACTTATTCTTTAAAATATCTGGTTTTATAAAATCCTCACTTGTGGCAATATTCCTTTTTTTAAAAATTTCATCGTATTTCTTCCACACCCCGTAACCTTTATTATCCTTAAATTCTTTTTGTTCTTGTTTAGAAATTTGATCCCCGTCTGAAACAATAAAAAGTTTTCGCCCACTAAATTCAATAATCGGAGCTATATTCTTAATGCTTTTTGTCCCTATAGCGTGGCTCTTGGCAATTTTTTCAAAAAATTTCTTTAAATTTTTGTCTTTTATTTTTTGTAACCCTATCTCAAAAAGTTTCTTATCATCCCAACCTTCAAATAAAATATTTTCCTTTTCTAAAATCTCGTAAACACTTGCTCCTAGGGCTTTATACAATACCTCCTCGTCTTTGTAATTTTCCTCCGTGGCCAGTTTAATAGTAGTTATCTCATTCTTTTTTTCTACGATATAATGCCTTTCTATATTTTCTCTATCGATCATAAAAATAGAATGGGAACTATACATAACATAATTATTTCCAGCTAACTTTTTGAGTTGTTCCATTAAATATCTACAACCGCTGGGGTGCAAACTATTGTCGGCTTCGTCTATCAAAATTAGAGAGTTTTTTAATAGTTCTTTTTTGGCTGGTATAGATAATAAGAGCAGAATGGTTACAAACCTTTTAAAACCATCGCTTCGTCTTTTAAAATCCCAAATATTTTTTTCTTCAACGCCACAATCAATATTCTCGCCACCAGGGCTTAATGAAAATTTAATGGTTTTGTATTCTTTCCATGCTTCTTGAAAGTATTTGGTAGAGGCCCTGCTCACTCGTTGCAGAAGGCTTCGAAAGACGTTCGGTGACTTATTCCTTGTTTCTGTAATCTGTCGACCTATTTGATCTTCGGAAATATTGGCAAGAATAAACATATTTTTCAGTGGGATACACAAATCTAAATTTTGGATAAATGTATTTATTGAAATAAAAGGAGGCAATAGATTTTCTTCTTTATATTCCCAATAAATTACTTTTGGTAGTTTTTGCTGTACCATTTCTGTAATTTTGGAACCCATAAGTTCTTTGAAATTTTCTTCTGTCGCGTCTTCTACGTTTTCTTGGGGTATATTAAATTTAATACACAAATCAGGATCGATAAGTTTAAAATTTAATAGATTTAAATTTTCTCCTTTTTCATTTTGAAATGTAAAATTAACCCTACTTCTAGGTTTTTTAAATTTCGTAATAAGTTCAAAATTCTCTTGTAGACTCCAATACCTATAAGTTTTAGTGTTATTTTTAACATCTATTTCATAGAGACCCTCATTGCAATGGTGTTCACAAAATTCTTTTAGGTTATACTCTTTACCATTTATTTTTATTATTTTTTTAGAGGTGGCGCCAATTAGAGTTTCTTTTTGAATTTTTTGATAAATCTCTTCAATTTCAGTATCTTCGAACTCAAAAATAAATGATACCTCAGAATTTTCTATAATACCCTTAGTTGGTTCTCTCACATCTTCTTTTTGCGGCTGGAATTTATTACTTAATAACCGTAAAGCATGAAGAATGTTAGTTTTCCCCGATTCATTAATTCCCACCAAAACTCGCGGATTTTCTTTAAAATCGATTTCAATACTTTCTATTGATCTAAAATTTTCAATTTCTACCGATTTAAGTTTCATATTTCTAATTCCCCCATATTAAAGTTTTAACTTTTTCAAAATTCCTTCAATTTCTTTTTCTTTTTTCAAAATACCTCTAAACAGTTCCTTTGGCGGGCGATAGGTAGCACTTGTTATTCTATTCGGGTTCTTTGCTGATAAATCGTAATCACGGTTGATGATATCATCAATTTTGACAACCCAAGAATTTTCAGAAATTTCTCTTTCCTGCCATTTTTTATGGGCATCCTCTAAATCTTCGTCTTTTATAGGGTTAGTTCGGGTATAATTCTTGTCATTTGGTGGAGTTAGTTCGTAATACCAAATTTCCTTGGTGGGAATACCTTTTTCAAAAAATAAAAGGTTGGTTTTGGGACCAGTTCCACCTTTTGGCGAAACATTGGCAAAAACACCGGAAGGTAAAGAAATAATTGTATGTAAATTATTATTTTCTAAAAGTTCTTTTTTAACTTGGAGATATGCACCTGAGGTTCTAAATAAAGCTCCTTCAGGTTGGACAATTCCACATCTGCCGCCGACCTTTAATTTTCTCATACAATAATAAAGCCCAGCTAATTCGGTATCCGAGGTCTTAAAAGGTAAATTAGCAAGTAACCTTTTTTCTTCTTCGCCACCGAAGGGCGGATTAGTTAAAATTATTTCCACCCGACGGTCATCAGGAATTGACCTTATATCTTCAGCAAAAGTGCCATCTTTGAGGAAAGTAATATTTGGTGATTCAATGCCGTGAAGCATTGAGTTCATCATCCCTACCAGATAGGGGAATGTTTTTGCTTCCTGACCATAAAAAGTCTCTTCTTGTAAAATTTTATGTTCTTTTAAGGTCTTTGCTTTTTCTTGAAGATATTTAAAGGATTCAACCAAAAATCCAGCCGAACCACAAAATGGGTCAAGAATTTTTTTACCAATTTCTGGTTGGATAATTTTTATCATAAACCTGATAATTGGTCTTGGGGTATAAAATTCACCCGCTCCACCGCCTTTTTGTCCAGCAGTCATCATTAACAAATCTTCATAAACAATGGATAAAATGTGGCTATCTTCGGGTTTGGAAAAGTCAATTTCATTGATAAGTTCTACAAGTTCAGCCAAAGCGTAACCGGATTTCATATAGTTCCTAATTTCAGAAAAAATAGTTTTGATTTTTTCTTTTTGTGGTGTGCCGGATAGATTGGCTAAATATGGAATTAATTCTTGGTCAATAAAATTGAGAAGTTCGTCACCGGTTAATTTACTTGCCCAGTTCTTCCATTGATATTTTTTTATTAAAATCGTTTCGTAATCAGGATTAAGTAATTTCTTTTGTTCTTCTAAGTCGTCAAATAATTTCAAAAATAAAAGCCAGGAAAGTTGTTCTACATATTGCAGAGGTATTAACTTGCCCTTTTGTCGCATTATATCGCAGGCTCTTTTTATTTTGTTAGATAAGGTTTGTCTGTCCATTAGTTCAGTCCCACTCACTACAAGAGTTTATTAAGTATAAAGGTTTTCTTTTATTTGATTAAGCAGAGACGATAGGTCTTTCGTTTTTAATTTGGTAATGATTGCTTTTAAACCACCGTATTTTTGAGCAAATCGATGAATTGTCAAAACTTCTGGTTTTAATTCTCCTATTCCAGCAATGCGATACTGGTCAATGAGGTCCAAAACGACTTCTTGGGCTTTTTCTGGAAATGATTGAAAAAATTTTTGTTTAAGTTGGATTAACGCTCTTGCTCTTTCATCCCGACTAATGATTGGCGCATCAAAAGCGACATTAGCCAAAATATCAAATCCGTCAATATCGCTTCTTTGAAAAATTACCGAAGAAATAACCTCAGGTGAGATACCTTTTTGGGACAAATCGTTCAAGAACTCTTCTCTGATTTCATCTTGAACCCAAATTTTTCTTAAATCTTCAAGATTGACAACTTTTTCTTTAATACCTTCGCATGAATATTTAATATACTCGGCTTTTTTGAGTAACTTACCACCCGCTTCAACCAAAATCTCTTCTTCAGTTTCAATGTGAACTGGGATATTTTCAATCCGAATTAGTTTTCGTGGTTCTCGTTCCCTTTTAAGGGTGATGGTTAAAATTTCTTCTGGATTATCAGTAGGAGCGGTTTTAAATTCTTTTCTTAAGTAACCGCTGGCAGAAACAATTATTTTGATTGGTCTTCTGGGCAATTTATCAAAAAAGAATAATCCTTCTCTATCTGTTTTTCTCAAAATTTGCTCATTTGGTCGTGGAATAACAATAACTTGTGCTCCTTCTATCGGTGAACCAGTTTCACTGTCAAAAACTTGTCCTTTTAGGAAATAATCAAACGGTTCTGGTGGACCGGGCGGTCCCTCAACTTCTGGTAAAAGTTTTTCAAACAATTTGGTGGCACCGGTGTAGTCAATAATTCTAAAGAAATACTTATTACTTGTTTCATCAATTCGTGTACCTCTACCGATGATTTGATTAAAAAGCACTACTGAAGAAAGAGTTCTTAAAAAGACGATATTCTTAGCACTGGGAATATCTACACCGGTGGTTAAAAGGTCAACCGTAGTGGCAACTACAGGGATTGTTTTCTCTGAATCCCGGAAATTTTCCAACTGTTTTTTATCTACCTTATCCTCAGCAACAATTCTTGCTGCATAATTTGAACCAAAATGAGCAAAATGGTTTTGTAGTTCTTTCTTCACATCTTCAGCATGGTCAATACTGACACAGTAAATAATAGTCTTGTCTTTGGGTCCATAAGTTTCTAAAATCTTGGCTAGATTTTCACAAATTTTTTTAGTGCGGTCAGGTAAAGTGATTTCTTTTTCAAAACTCGTTGCTTTGTAATAATCTTTTATTTCGTCTGCTAAACTTTCCTCTGGATAATATATTTCTGCTCCTTGCAGAGCGGCTTCTTGGAGTGAGATACCGCCGGCTTTATCAATGTTAGTATAGACACGCTGGACTAAATAATTAGCCAAGTAGCCGTCTTCAATACCTTGAGTAATTTCATATTTGTAAACCGGTTCGCCAAAATATGCATAGGTGTCAATATTATCATCCCGCTTAGGTGTAGCAGTCATTCCAAAATGGATTGCTTTATTGAAATATTTTAAGATTTCATACCATCTTCCCCAGCCGGAACGATGACATTCGTCAATAATAACTAAATCAAAAAAATCTTGCGGGTATTCTTGGTAGAGACGCTTACTTTCATCACCGCTATACAAGGTTTGATAAGTAGCAAAATAAATATCGCGAACTTTGGGAGTTTTGCCTTCAATAATTTTATCACGAGCATCACCCAAGGCTTTGAATTCATTATACGCTTGGTCTCTTAGAACCTCGGCTCTGTCTGTCAAATAGAGAACTTTTTTGAGATAACCTGATTTCCAAAGTTTCCAGACAATCTGAGAAGCAACATAGGTTTTACCCGCACCTGTAGCCATGGTTAAAAGGATTTTTCCTTGTCCTTTTAAGATTGCTTCCAAAACTTTGTTAATCGCTACCAATTGAAAATAGTGAGGTGATTTTTGAGGGTCGTAATATAAAGGTTGAAGGAGGGGGTTGCTCTTTAGATTTTGAAAATTAGAAACATTTTGCTGAGTAATTTTTAACCATCGCTGGTAAAGTTCTTCCGGGGTAGGAAACTTACTTAAAGAATTTTGCTGACTGGTTGAGAAGTCAAATTCTTCAATACCGTGACCATTGGTAGAATAGGCGAACCGCAGATTAAGTCTCTCTGCGTAATCTTTTGCCTGGGAAATTCCATCTGCGGGATGTTTAAACTCTCTTTTTGCTTCAATTACGGTAATGGGAAATGATTGATTGTAAAATAAAACATAATCAGCGAATTTCTTCCGTGCCCTTTTTGTTTTGTCCCCTTCTACAATCACTTTGCCTTTTGTAATAGAAAAACTACGCCTGATATTCTCCTCGGTCCAACCCGATGCTTTTAGTTGTGGATCGAAAAGTTTAACCCGTGTATCCTCTTCCCCGAGCGTAGTTCTTAATTCCGCTGCGATTTCTTCTTTAGGTAATTTGTAAAAATTTTCTTCAACCATCTTTTATATCTGAGTGCCTAATTTAACTAAATTAATTTGATCGGGTCAAATTTTGCGTTAACCAAATCGTCAACCTACTTTAATTGTAAAATCTCCTCCCTCCTGATTTTTCCCTGCACCTCATTTCCTACCAAAAAAGTTTCAATTTCAAAAAGTTAAAATATTAAGAGCGTCCCGAAAACCACCAAAATTTTCTACACTTTTTTGTCTAAATCGATTAAAAAGTCAACTATTTTTTTAAAAGCAATTTCTGAAATGAGAATATAATCTTTAATATTTTCTATACCCCACTTTTTTAAAATATCATAGATTTCACAATTAGCTCCAATGTGAGTCGGATAACTATTTCTCAGTTTCTTTATATTTCTTAAATCAGAAATTAATATTGGATCTATCTTTATCTGATTCTCACTACAAAAAGTTTCTAGATAATTTAAACTTCCTGACTTGGGTTTTTTCTTCAATTTTAATTTATCTATATTAAACCTATCTAAAAATGAAGAAAATGTATTAAGCATTGCTACAAACTCCTTCTTGTTTTTTGGTCTATCAAAAAGATCTAACGTATTCCTTTCATGAGGTTTAATAAAATCTTTAATTCCATATTTGGAATAAACTTTATAATTTATAGATTCAATTAGGTCAAGAATAGAAGCAATATTCTCAACATCAGCTAAATTTGATTTTGAAATCAAATTTTCGTAATTTAGCAAATAGCCCACTCTATGAACAAACTTACGAGGGTCAAAAGGTTTGGTCATATATTCATCGGCTAGAAAATTAACTTCCCCTAAATACTTTGCCAGTCCTCCAGATATTACAAATACTTTCGGTTCATCATTATTAGATTTCTCTCTAATTGCTTTTAGAAATCCTATACCCATTTCATTATAACTCTCAGGTCGATTAAGGTCAGTGATAATTAGGTTGGGAATTTGCACATCAAGTTCCTTTAAAGCGTCTCTACCTAACCGAAACTTCTTTATAACAAGATTGCCAAAGACTTTTCTTAAAATAACATCATATAAATTAAGGATTCTTTCTTCATCATCAACGAGGTAAATTATTTTTTTCATAAATATATCATCCAGTATCTGACCTAATTAAATCAACTTGTTAAACTCAATTTTGACTTACAAATTTGCGTCTTTTGAGCTCAGCAAAGAACGCCAAATGGCACGCCAAACGAACGCCAAAGTACGCCAAAAGCACGCCAAAGCACGCCAAAGGGATGGCGTGCCAAAGACTTTCGCAACTTACCCCCAAATTTGCCTCTTTTGCGGAGAATTTCATTTTGTCTTATAAATTACAGAGAGTAGTCAAAGAGACGGGAGTGTTCGGGGTCATGGACGGAAATTAAGTTGCCCCTGACTGTTCCGGAAAAAGATTCGTGCGTTTCAAAGTCATAGCCCTGAAATCTGTCTTCTTTGACGGTGAACTCTATATATCTTTCGTCATCGCGGTGGATAATGTATAAACCTGCTTTTTCCGAGCCGTTAAGGGAACATTTCTGCTCCGGGTCGTAAACCGAGATGGTGCTCAGAGTGACCTTACCGGTAAACTGGAAATTCCGGGAAGCGAAATAGTCATAGATTGCGAAGACTTCTTTCCCGCTGACCAAACGTCCAACTATGTAAGCTACTGCCCGGCGAGTATAATCTCTCATCCTAATTCACCAATTCACTAATTCACTTGCATTTTACTCCGTAAGTCTTTTGTAATATTCTTTAATCAGTTCTTCGTAAAGTTTGGGGTATTTCTCTTTTAACGCTTCAAGGATTTCCTGACGGAATTCTTTCGGTGGTTTGTATTCTTCGGCACTGGGTAATTTTACATACCCAATCTTTACTCCTAAAATACTACTTCTTGGGTATTGAATGAATCCGGCAACTGGCTGTGCAACCTTCTTTTCACTACCGGCTAACTTTTGCATTGCTTGAGAGATACCTTCTCTTCCTTGACTGAGCCAGTATAAGGCATCCTTTTCTTTATCTAACGCTTCGTCAGTAGTATAACGGTTGAGACCTTCTTCAGCATCCTGCATTGCTTTCTGTGCATTTCTCAAATTTCCGCTTAGTTCCGGTCCAAGAAGGGCGCTTTTTTGTCCTAAGGTCTGCAGTTGTAGGTTTAATTTTCGGGTCCGCTGAGCAAGTTCGTCCTGTTTTTTACTTAAATTTTGTAGTTCATTTTTTTCTTTTTCGCTAAAAAAATTAGCATTGTCCGGTTTACCACTCTTTTTCAAGAGGTCAAGGATTGTTTCTTCTTCATTTTTTATCCATTTTGTTTCCGTAGTTATCCGTTTAAAATTTTTAATTCTTTCTTCAAATTTTTTCCCTTGTTCAACAAATTCAGCGCTCGGTTTTTCTTGTTTCTTTTCTAACTCGGTATGCATTTTTTGCCAATTTTCGTATTCTTTTACTTGTATTTCATAAGTAACCTGAAGAGAAAAAATAATATTTTTTAGTTCATTGACAATTTCTTCTAAAAGTCTAACTGAGTCATAAACCTTTTTTTCACTAAATTCAGTATAGACCTTCCCCATTTTTGGTAAAACTGAACCGGTTACTCCCTGAATTGAGGAGGCAAAATCAGGAAATTTTTCTACCTCTGAAGTGGTTACCTTTTTTGTCCGTTCAATAACTTTTCTTTGTCTTTCGGCAAGTTCTTCCAGTAATTTTCCCTGGAATTGAAACAGTGTATCCAATCGTTTTTGTTCGTATTTGGTGGTCTTTTCTATTTCTTCACTTTCTTCTTCAATCAGGTTATCTAACTCACGACTATGTTCCTTTAGTTCTTCACTTAATTTATCTATTTCACTATAAGTGGATGTTTGTGCGGACTGTTGTAATGTCTCCAAAATTTTAGAGAGATTCTCGGCTAAAGATTTGGCATATTGTGATGCTTGTTGCAAGTCACCTCGGGCAAGTGCTTGTTTAAGTTGATTGAGTAAATCGCCGGTCTGTCCAAGATTGATTTCTTTCACTGCTGGCTGATTGATAAATTCTTCGGGTAACTCTTCCGGCATTTTCATCAAGAGTTGTTGAATTTGATTAAATAAGTCACCAATTTTATCTAAAGTTTGATTAAATTCTTTTATTGTTTTTTCATCTAAGGAGGTTAATTTTTCCAAGTTCTCAGTTAGATTCGTCCCGATTTCATTAAGTTCTTCGGTACGGGTGAGTAAATCATACATTCGTTGGTATTCAAGTATATCTTCATTTAATAGTGACATTTTTTCTAAATTCGTAACAATTTCTTCCTGTTTATTTTTTGTCTCGGAGAGATTTTTTTCTTTAATCGGAGTAAAAATTTCCTGCATTGGCTTCTGGTGAAGATATTCAAGGTTATCCTTTAAAGAAGAATATTCTTCGTAGGTTCTTTGTGTAGTCAAAGGGTCATTTTTCATCCGTTCCAGAGTTTGGGTTAAACCTTTGATATCTTCTTGAGTTTTTTCAGCAATTTTTTTCTGCCGGTTTTCTAACTCCTGCCAAGGGATTAGTTGTTCTGCGGGAGAAAGTTTTTCTATTTTTTCAGCAAGTTTTTGTGCTTCAATTTGTTCAGCAAGTAAGTCAAGTAAATTTTCCCGGAAAGAATAAAGAGCATTTTCAATTTCTTGATGTTCGCGTTCGTAACTGAAAATTTCAATTTTTAAAATTTTAGTAGAACTTTTTTTTGGTCCGGAAATTGTGTCGTTGTCCATAACCTGTAAATAATATTCAACTATTTCTCCTGGTGAAAAAGAAAATTTACTTAAATCCCATTCCCAATCAGTAAGTTCTTCTTTTTTACCCGGAGAAAAATAAGTTATCGTCAATGAATGCCAATCTTTTTTCTTCTCCTGACAGTAAAAAAGGTCAACTTGTTTCAGACCAAAATCATCAATTGCCTGATAGGTAAGTTTCAATTTGCTTTTCTCTGAAACAACCAAATCTTCATTCGGGGAAAGGAATTCAATTTTTGGAAATTCATCATTTTTTATTTCTATTTTGTATTTACTCGGCTCAGGATTAGTGTATCCTTCCTCATCTAATAGTTCAAACCAATAAGTATTTTTTTTATTTACCAAGATTTCACCTCTGACTTTGTTTTTCTCATATTTTAATTCTTTTATTTCTCCGTCAGCAAAAACAAGGTTTGCTTTTTTTAAGGGTTTATTTACTTTTGCTTCCAGAACAACTTTTGTTCCTAAAAGTGTTTTTACATCACCATTTGTTTTTTCTATTTTTTCCGTTAGTAGTTGCGTATAACTTGGATAATGATACTCAAAACTGAGGTCACCGATTTCCGGTGGAGAGATGACTTTTACCTGATATAATGGGCTGAATAATTTACCCAGGGCAACACGGTATTCTAAATTCTCTAAAACTGAAGGAAAGAGAAAACGATAAATTCTTATTCCTGAAGATTTACTTTTTTCAAAAGTCATTAAATTTTTCTTCCATTTACCTTTGAGGTGATTACCCTTCGGGGCTGAGACCCTCAGGACGAAGCCTCTTGAGGTGATTACTTCTTCGTAACGATAAAAAATTAACGGTTTACTACGGTAAGTAACCATTTCTTCTAAAGAAGGAAAGATTTCAGCAACTATTTCTAAATTACTCCCCCGTGGTAAAGAGAAATTACCCGGTAAGACATTTATCTTCCCTACATATTCAATAAGGAATAAACGCGCTAAACTGTAATTAAAAATTCTTGGGAATAAAAAATAGGTGAACATAAAAATGAGAAAAGAAAAAAGAGTAAGAAAAATGTATTCTCTCAATCTTAAAGGAGGAAAAACTTTTGCTGATTTTACAATTTTAATTTTTTCGCTAACTTCGTCAATTAAAGCATTAATTAGTTCTTCTGAGAAATGAAGCTTTCTACTTTCTCCCAATTGCAAAGCATTAAGGAAATCATCTTTTAAATTTGGATAATTCTCTGCCACCAAAAGCGCAATTTTCTCTTTTCCCCAGTAAGCACGAATTTTAAGAAAGGTTAATATCAGCAAGGAAGCAAAAAAGAAAGATATGAGAAAAGGCAAAAATAGTGAACGGAAACTTTGCAGAAAATTTAAAAAGTAATCAAGTAGAACATAAAAGAAAAAAATAAATATACTTATACCAGTAAAAAGTATTAACTGTTCAATGAGAGTAGAGAAAATTATCTTCAGCCGAATTTTCTTCACTAAAAGAATTAATTTCTGGTAAGTTGAACTCATTTTTTTAATTTCCCACGAGCGAGAATTAAATAATTCCTTGCTGCTTGGTGTTCTGGATTTATCGCTAAAACTTTTTCTAAAGCAGTAATAACTTCCTTCCAATTATTCCTTTTCCAGTAAACTACGGCAATATTAAACTGAGCATCAACATTTCTTGGATTATATTCAAGTGCCTTCTGGTAAGTAGCAAGTGCATCATTTTCTCTATTCAGCCGCTCGTAAACTACACCTAAATTGTTGTACGTATTGGCAAGGTCAAACTTAATTGTCTCTTTCACTTCTGGAAATGAACGATATTCTTCTGCTTTCTGCAATAAATTAATATAAGAATTTGCTGCATAAGAATAAAATTTTTCTGCCTCCAGAAAACGATTTTGGACAAAATAAAGGTAACCTAAACCAGAATAAACTATTGGAAAATCGGGTTGCATCGTTAAAGCAAAAAAGAATTTTTTCTTTGCTTCTTCATAATTTCCTTCTTTAAGATAATTGAACGCCAACTGCTGGTAACCTTTCGCATATTCTTCAATTAAATCCGAACTAAAAAAGTCATAATGTTCAAAATAACGATAATTCCCACGTAGAGAATAAAATTCGTAAGGACTAAATTCAATTTTTTTCGTTTCTGAAGAGGTTTCTAAACTTAAACCCTGCGGATTAAGTTTAAATTTCAATAAATTTTCATTTGGTAATTCGCTGTCACTACTAAAATAAATCTTTTTCTCGTTTAGGGAGAAAAATTGGTTCAATGTTTCTGCTTCTTTGGTATTGGTAAGGAAAATTTTTCTTCCCCGATACCAGCGTTTGTTTTGCTCCTGATACCAGGGACTTGCCGATAAACCTTGAGCAATAACTATTACATCCGGACGTTTCCTTTCAACAATTCGTCTATTCCAGAGAGAGAAAAGTTGCACATCTTCCCGGGCAACAATTATTGAATTTGGTTCAAGAGTAGAAAAAAGATTACGACTGTAATCAAGAACAAAAAAATTGTCCCGTTTATTTACTTGTAAATAATGGAAAATGAAATTTAAAATGACGATAGGCAAGATAATATATTTACCACTCTTACCGAAGGAAAATATCCCAAAACCAATCCAGAAAAGATAAAAAATGTAAGAAAGAAGAAAATGTGCCTCTAAGATGGCTAAAGCATGCGGATTCGGTGGTAGATTGGAAAGATAAATGAAGACCGGACCACTGATTAACCAAGCAAGAAATGTACCAATGGCTAAATTTCTATACTTACGAAAAAGAGAATAAAGTCCAAAAATACCTAAAGGTAAACCTAAATAAAAATATTCTTTCATTAAATTCTGGAAGTAAAACAAAATCCCCGGAAGAAAGTTTGCTCCACTATTATATCCTTGCGAAAGTAAATCCAGTGTCCCACCATGTGTCTTCCGGGAAATTGTTGCCCAGAGACGGGCTAAATTTGCCGGATGATTCCAGTCAAGAAGAGGTCCGGTTGCCGAACGGATTGGTAAGTAAAGATAAACTGAGAAACCAAGTAGGAAGAGGCGAAAAGCAATAAACAATGAACGAAGAGCAAATTTTTGGCGATTAGCTTTCCAGAGAAGGTAAAAAAGTCCGGGCAAAATTAAGACTAAATCTAAACGATTACCCAGACCTAAACCGAAAAGGAAAGAAAATAAATAAATCAGTTTATAGTCCCTAGTCAATAGTTGATAGCGCAAAGAAACAAAAACTATAAGTAAAACAAAAAGAATATTTAAGGAGTACATTTCTTGAACAATAGAAAGATACCAGTAGAGATATCCGCTGGCAAGAAATAAAGTAGTAATTAAGGCAGTGAGTGGGTCAACTAAATAAGTGAGAGTAAGAAAAAATAGACCTACCGCTAAACTACCAGCAATTAGGGAAATTAAATTTACCCGGTAACCAATATTCCCCAAAGAAAACAAGGTTGCAATTTTACCAAGCACACTATATAAAGGATAACCCGGCGGATGAGCAATACCGAGCGTCTGAAAAACCGTGACCATTTCTCCGGCATCACGGTAAGCTACCAATCCCGGTGGTGCAGTGTAAAGATAAACCGCAAAACTAAAAATAAAAAGTAACAAAAATATTCTAAATTTCATCTTTTAACCTTTAACTTTCCTTTTACCTCTGGTAGATGTTTTCTTGCTTCTTCGTGTACCGGATTATATTGTAACACTTTTTCAAAATTCGTAACAACTTTATCCCATTCACCTTTTTTCCAGTAAAGCACACCTAAATTATAATATACTTCCGGATAGTCCGGCTTAATCAGTATTGCTCGTTGATAAAATTCAATTGCTTTTTCTAATTCATTTTTTTGTTCATAAATTACACCTAAATTACTTAATGCCTCTGCCCAATTCGGATTTATTTCTAACGCTTCTTGATATTCTTTTTCTGCTTCTTTTAAATAACCTTTCTCATAATAAGAGTAAGCAGTCATCAAAATCCAATCTTTTTTTTCTCCGTAGGTTTTTAATCCTTCAAACATACTCCGCACTTGATTTAGTGAGCCAATGTCCAGAAAATATTTACCTAACAAATTATAATAACTTAGAAATAAATTTTCTCCCCGGATATCGTTTTCTAAAGGTCTACCCCGTATAAATCCTTGGATTATACGGGGTTTACGTAAAAAATAAAATTCTTGCCAGTTAATTTTTCTGTTTTCCGGTTTAACTTTAAATAATAGTCCATCCGGATACTTTGGTATCACCGTCTGCTCAGGTAAAAGGGTAGAATAATAGACAACCTCTTTTGTATTCTTTATCATTTCCATTTCTACTTTATCTCTTCGCACTAATCTCGGTTTACCCCAAATCCGATAATAATCATCACCGTAGATACTCCTGGAAACACCGGCATTACAGTCAATAAATCTCAAATCTCTCCGTTTACCTTCTGCATTAAGTAAATAAGCAAGTGAAAATTCGGTTTCATCTGCACGGTCAGAAAAAATTATTGAATTATCTCTAGCGTTACGAAGAAGGTTTTTCCCATAATCGTAAAAGAAAAAATTTTCTCGTTGGTTAACTGAAGATAAATTTTGTAAAAGTAGCCATACGGGCAAAATTAAAAATATACCGGTTAAATGTGAACCCTGTATAAATTTACGGGGTGAACGAGTAAATATTTGGTATGAAAAAAAATAACCTGAAATTATTACCACAAAAATTAAAGGTAGAGTCATAAACCGTTCAAGAATATATTTTATTCCCGGAGAGAGTGTTCTTACTCCACTGAAAGAAAGAAAAAAAGGCCCAGTGAAGAATAATGTAAGTAAAAGAAAAATACCTATTTCCCGGTATTCCCTTTTTAAGAATAGAAAAAATAACCCGAGAAGAAAAAGAATTGTACCTACTGGTGTAATTGTTTCATTTAAAATTTGGAAAAAGAAAAATATCCCTTTAAAGAGTAAATTGAAATCTAACTTTATTCCTCCCCCTTGGGCTAACTGTAAAGTACCGTAGCGGGCACGGGTAACTAATCCCCAGAAACGTTCTAAAGTCTGTGGGTCTTCCCAATCAAACAAAGGTTGCTCAAGCGAACGCAAAGGTATGTAAAGATAAACGGTAAGACCGAAAATGAAAAAGCAAAAAGCAATGAGCAAGGAGCGAAAAGTAATCAATGATCTGTTTTTCCACCAAAAGTAAACAAAACCGGGTAAAAAGAGAATCAAAGTATGATGATTGCCTAACCCAAGACCAAAAAGGAAAGAGAAAAGATAAAGAAAGCGAGGAGCGAGTGAGCGATTAGACAAAGAATTGAGAGAAAGATAAATCAATAAAACAGCAAAGAAAGTATTTAGAGTAAAAACTTCGCTAACTAAACTCTGTGTCCAGAAGATTTTTGCAAAACTTAAAGTGAAAGCCAAAACTATTGCTAGTAAAATACTACCGCTAAGAAGGAGAATAATCAAATAGACTAGAACACAAGTTAGAGAACCGAAAAATAAAGACATTAAATTCATCCGGTAAGCATAATTTCCAAATGGAAAGAGGAAAGTAAAAATTCTTCCTAAAATACAATAAAGCGGATAACCCGGTGAATGAGCAATACCAAGTGTTGCTCCTGCACCAGCTAACTCTCCAGTATCACCACTCAAAATTGTCGGTGAAAGTCGAAATAATCCAAAAAATAACAAAGTAATGAATAACAATACTGCAAGAATAAATTTTTTCATTTGAGACGTAATTTTGCTTGATTTAGGTATTTTGCTGCCTGTTGATGTTCTGGATTTATGGTTAGAACTTTTTCCAGTAATTCTACTACTTTTTGCCAGTTTTTTTCTTTCCAGTAAACTACCGCAAGATTATAATAGGCATCTACTGCCTGTGAATCAATTTCTATTGCTTTTGAATAATTTCCTTTCGCTTTTTCATTTTCTCCTTTTGCTTCTTGAATTACACCTAAATTGGTGTAACCTAAAGAATAAAGAGAATTGATTTTCAATGTCTGAAGAAAACATTCCTCAGCAGAAGAATAATTTTTTTCGTAATAATATTTTATTCCTAATTCCGTAAGAGTATAGAGTAGATTGTTTCTTAACCATTTTACATCTTCGCCAAGTGAATAGGTATAATTCCATTCTTTTAGGGCACCTTGTAAATTACTATTTTTTTGTTTTTCTACACCATGTAAATAGGCGTAGATTGGTGCTAAGGCACGAACACGATATTCAGATAAACTACCTCGCGGTACATTTCTTAAATTGTAAAATTCCCAGATTGTCCCAATGTAACATCGGGACGCTACAGATTGATTGCTCACTTGGTAAAGAATACCCACAAGGTTTAGTTGATAACCAAGAAGGATTTTTTCGTTCATTGTAGAATAATATACTCTTCGCTCTTTGCTCAAGGCTAATTTGCTTTCTACCTGCTCCCGACGGATATTTTTTTCTTCACGGGTTAATTGCCGAAAATCTTTACCATAAGGATGAGCAAAAATTAATCCCCCCCGGTCAAAGGGATAAATATCCCTTCTCCTCCCTCCTACATATTTTAAATAGGCGGTAGTAAAAAATGTATCATCACCACCATCTATTATAAAATAAGAATCTGGTGCTAAGGTGCGGAAATTATTTCTTCCGTAATCGTAAGCTAAATAAAAATTTCTTCGGTTAACTGTCTTGAAATTCTTTATCAGCAAGTAACCCGGTAGAAGAAAGATTAAGATTGAGACCAACCTGAGTTTTCGCATTTGTTGCAGATAACCAAAAAAGAAATTTAACCCATAACCCAGACCGATTGTTAGCGTAAGGAGAGGTAAAATATAAAATCTTTCAATTACACCCCAGGCTTCTGCACTATCGGGCAAATTAGCTAAAAAAATAAAAAAAGGTCCACTAAAGAAAAATAGTAAGAAGAGGAAAACAAATTTATCTTTCTCTTTTAAAGTAAGAACTATTAAACCAAAAAAAGAAAGAAGTAAACCATAAAGAGTATAGTTTCCCTTTAGTCCGAGAAAAAAACGATAGAATTGAGCAAAAAAGGATAACTTTTTTTCACCTGCTCCAAGCATCAATCTCAAACTACCATAATCCGCACGAGTTACTACTCGCCAGAATGCTTTAAACGTTTCAGGATTACCCCAGTCAAGGGGTGGATTATTCATTGAGCGAATCGGTAAATATAGATAGATGGAAAAACCAAGCATAAAAAAGCAAGGAGCGAGGAGTAAGGAGCAAGGAGTAAGTTCTTTCCTCCTTGTCCACCAAATGTAAGCAAAGCCCGGTAAAAGCAGAACCAAAGTATGGTGGTTGCCAAGACCGAGACCGAAAAGGAATGAGAAGAGATATAACCGCCGAATGATGAATGCTGAATTATGAGTTATAAGTAAATAAATCAAGAGAATGGCAAAGAAAGTATTGAGGGTGAAGACTTCTGCAACCAGTGACTGTAACCAAAGAACTGGTGTAAAAGCCAAGAAAAAGACTGGGAGTAGGGGGTAGGGGGTAGGAAGCAGTTTATAAATGAGAAGAAGAGTTAAGACCGCAAAAAAAGCACTCATTAAATTTATTCGGTAAGCAGAATTACCGAAAGGAATCAGAAAAATAAAAATTTTACCTAAAAGGGAATAGAGTGGGTATGCTGGTGGATGAGCTAAACTTAGAGTAGAAGCAGTAGTAATAAATTCACCACTATCTCCTACCGAAACTGTAGGGCATAAAGTATACAAATAAATTCCAAAAATAGAGATTAAACCAATAACCGATAACCAATAACCAATAACTGTTTTCATCCTTCGGTAAACTCATCCCGTAAAGGGGCGTGCCCCCAACGGGACTTTTCGTCCTTCAATAAATTCAGGATGTCCTGTCTTCGGTAAACTCAGACCCTGAACTTGTTGAAGGGTCATAGTAGTCCACTTTTCCGACGGAAATACCATTCCATAACTAAGAATGAGCCGATTAGGAAATATAAATAAGGTTGATTCCAAAGAACAATTTTTTTCTTCACTCGTCCCAGAATTTCTCTCTCCGGAAGTTTGAGTTTTTCTAAGTCAAATTCTTCTAAATGAAAATATTCCCCGCCGGATATTTTTGCAATATTGCGCAGTAATTCTTCATTAAGGAAAAAGTGCTCTTTCTCACCAACACTTAAGACCTGGAAAGAAATTTTTCCTTCACCAAGATAAATATTTTTGTCCCATGCTTCTACGAAAAGAGTATATTCACCAGGTTCATCCGGGGTTATTTCTGCCCAGTATCCTCCTTCCGGCAAAATTTGTAATTTTTCACTGAGGTCAATTTTTTTCTTCTTCCAGTCAAAAAGATGGAATCTTACTTTCGTTTTTTTCAAAAGTTGATAGTTTTTATCGTAAATCCGAATTTCTATTGGTATTTTTTCGTCTTCAAGAAAAGATTTTTTCCCTAAAACAATACGAATTAGTTTCATCTCTTCCGCACGGGTTAACCAGCGGACAACTCTTCGCCAAAAGTCAGCATAAATCTCAGGAGATTTTCCTTCTTTAGCTAATCCCAATGCCCAACGCCAAGTAGTATTAGAAGCAAACACAAGAACTCTTCCCTTACCCCTATCCCAAACAGCAAGGATTGGCACTTTTGAGGTGATTACTTCTTCTTGCGGATGAAATCCGAGGACGGTTGCACCGGGTTTTGCTTTTCCTAATTGATTACAACTATCCAGTTCCGGCATTTCTTGCCAGATACGCATTGTTTCGCTCATTGTTGCACCTAAATTCATTATCGGATGTTGATAATTTTCTCCCCACATCTGGAAGAAACCAAGAATAATTTTTTCTTCGTGTGGATTATAAATCTCTACTGGCAGTAAATCTTCAATCGCTGTTCCCTTATACCCCCCCCGACCGAAAGCATTATCTCCACCAATCATTACTAAACCGCCACCTTCCTCGGTGACAAAACGATATAAATTATCCAGATACTGAGAAAGGATACCAAACCGATGATAAGTGAAATTTTCAATAATTACTAAATCATAATTATGAAGTTCTTTAACAAAAATTTCATGTGCCGGAAAAGGGATAAGGGAAAGTTGGTCATCAGGGACAAAAGCAATATTTTCCGGATTACGCAGAATGACGAAAGAAACCAGTTCTATTGATGGATCATTTTTCAAAACATTACGGATAAATGCATATTCATAATTTACTTGCCCACAAAGATAAAGGATTCTTATTTTTTCCCGCACAACATTCAAAAGGAATTCTTTAGAATTATTCGTTACTGAAATTTCATCTTTATAAGTGGGAACACTTACAAGATATACTTTTTCGCCAAGTTCCTGAGGAGTAAAGTTTAATTTTACCCTTCCTTTACCTTGAGAATCTATTTTTACATTTTCGGTATCAAGTATTTGCGGACCATTTTTTCTGCTTAAATTTAGCGGAATATTTTTTCCTTCAAAACCATAACCAGTGATTTCTACTTCTATTTCAATAGGTATATTTTTGAAAGCAAAATCGCTGGATTTAATTTGTTCAATGGCTAAATCTTTCGGTTGCGGATTACCTACACCCAGAGCATAAATTGGCCGATTGAAATTTTCAATATAAACTAACGGATGCTCACCCTGATTATCCTGCCCATCACTAATCAGAAATATACCAGCAAGATTTTCAACTTTACCTATTTCTTTTAATGCTTGACTGTAATTAGTTATTTTCCCTACCGGTTGGGGAAATTTTTCTCCCCAAGGAGAAAGTTTATCCGAAAAAGTGTAGTATTTGATTTCGTATTTCTTTCTTAATTTTTTGAAAGGTTCCTGAGAGAAAAATTTTTTTATCTTTTGCCATCTTGGTTCTGGGTCAGCCAAATCCATACTTGAGGAGTTATCAAGAAGGATAGCTAAAACTGGTCTACCCGCCAGTTTTTCTCGGATGTTATATTCTGGTTTAAAGAGGAGAAAAATAAGTAGAAGAAAAATCAAAAGACGTAAAAAAGAGAAAAATAATTTTTTCTTTTGTAGACGATGAAAAAGAAAGATAGAAAAGAAAAAAGTAATACTCAGTAAAACAATAATTAACCCTTTATGCAGATAAATAAATTCAATATCTTTTAGGTTCATAGGTTTCTACTTAATTACTTAATTACTACCTTCTTATCTCCTTCGCATTTTTTCCTTAATGAACGGTTGATGGATATAATCGGTTTTATAAGTTCCAGTAAGAACATAAAGAAAAATGTTTGCTGTAAGTTTTATTGCTTCTAACCTCTGTGTTTCTCCGCCGGGTATGCAAGGGTAAAGATAATTTCCTAAACGGTCTTTTACCCAACTGCCAAAAAGGTCATTTTGTGAGTAAACAACTGCTGTCCGTCCAGAAAGATTTAATCCTTCTAAATAATTGTTTATAATTCGTCTACCGCTTATTTGCGGAAGAAGATAAAATGAACGAAATACCGGATGTTCCTCTTTGGGTAGTTTGATCCACTCACTATCCGGTAAAATACGAGCGAACTCACGTCGGATTGCTTTATCAAAACCACTCCTTTTTTCTCCCGAACAATCATCAATAAAAATTATTCCTCCACCTTTGATAAAGCGACGCAAAGTTTCTCTTTCTTTCTCGCTTAGCGCAGGAAAATTTTCTTTTCCCAAGATTATCAAAAATGGTGAAGAGAAAAATAATTCGTCATTTAAACTGACGATTTGTCGCTCGGATAAAATTTTCACACTGGTAGTTAAATGCAAAAAACGAAGCACCTCACCATAAACTTCCGGGTAAGGGTCCCAGTTACCTGAATATCTTAATTGCATGTATATAAACCGGTCTCTCTGCTCAGCAAAAGAAATTTTGATTAGCAAACTGTAAAAAATCAAAATCAAAGAAAAAAATCTTTTCATTATTTTTTCCTTACAAAGAACCGGTTCGCAACAAATCCTTCAAAAAATAAAAGTAGAAAAGTAATAAAAACTAAATTCTGGGTAATTTCTTTACCTTTTAAAAGTTGAATAAATTTTTCTCGATATTTTTCTTTTACTGAAATATAAGTAACTGAAGTAGAGGGGAAAAAATTTTTGATCTCAGAATAGGTTATCGGTTCAGGATTAGATTCACCGCTTGCCGAATCAAATTTAACTAAAATAAAACCATCTCCTTTTTTTCCTTTTACTTGGTAAAAGAAAGTGTATATACCCGGTTCTAAGCTATCTTTAATTTCGTAACCTTTAAATTCTTTTTCTTCTTTCCAAACCACTTCTCTATCTTCAAGGTTTTCTTGTAAATTTTTTATTTCCAGTTTTTCCGGTTTTACCGTGAACGGTATACGGATAATTTCGCCGGAATTAAAGGAAAATATTCTGTCTTCTTTTCTCGTCACATAACGAACTAATTCTTGGAAAAGGACTGGATAAAGTGGTTTAGCCGGAAAATTTGTCCATTTTCGGTTAAGTGTAGAAGTATAAAGAAAAACTTTTCCCCCTTCTGGATATGGTTTACTTTCTAAAAGGAGCGGACTACCGTCAGAGAATTCAAGTAAAACCTGACTGTCTGATTTCGGTTCAACTACAAAATAGGTAGAAAATACTATCGTAGAGAAATCAGTATCTTGCGAAAAAATTTTTAATGCTGGATGGTCAGTAGTAAAACGAGTAATTTTTACTTTTTCGCTTTTTACTTTAACTAACTCTGCAGGTATTAACCAATCCAGTGTTCGGTTATAAAATTGTAAATCAACCTTATCTCCCAAACTGAGAAAAATATTCCCCCCATCTTTCAAGTAAGATTTTAATCTTTCATTCTCTTCTTCAGTAATTTCTTTCCAGTTAGCCAAAACAATCAATGAGTAAGAAGGGTTAATTTTTCTTACCCAGTCACCATTTTGGAAAGCATCAACTTGAACTAATCCTTTTTCCCAATAAGGGTTTAAACTTAGACGAAAATAGTAGAGTTCACTTTCTACCGGAGAGAGTCCCGGGGAACCGTCAAGGGTAAGGATTTTAACTCTCTCTGGACGAGGATAAACAAAAAAACGCCGGTCGTCAAGAGAAAGATTATCTTTATCCAATTCAACATAGCCGGAAACAAAAGTTTCTGACTCTTCTGGAAAATCATAGATAAATTGTTTACTTTTTTTCTCATTTTCAGCAATTTCCAGAAATCCAGCAGCAACTTTTTTATCTCCCTCTTTTTGTCTTATGTACAACCAAACAGGTAGTTCTTTAGACCCTTTTTCTCCGTAATTGGCAATTTGTGTTTCAACAATTGCTGGTTTAGACGGACTTAATTCGCTTAAAGAAATTTCCTCTACAGCATAGTTTTTACCCTTTTCCTTACTTACCTCAACAAGGACAATTTTTACCCTTGGGTCATAAAAATCTATTTTTTTGAAATATTCCTCATTGATATTCCACCAACCATTTTTTGCTAAATCACTAATCAGAATAATCATTTTTTCTTTTTTCGCTGCATTTCTTAAAAATAAATAAATATCTCTTAAAACTGCTGACAAATCACTCGGATAGGGAGATAAAGAAATTTTTTCAATTGCTTCTAAGCAAATTTTCTTTTCTTGAATAAAATTCTTTGTTTGGATTTCTAAACGGTCAGAAAAACTACCAATGGCTATTTCATCAAATTCGTCAAGTTCACTGAGCAAATTTTTTGCTACTTCTTTAACCAACTCAAATCTTGGCTTCTCATCTTCAAGATAACTTAAAGAATAAGAATTATCTAAAAGAAAGAGTATACATTTACCTATCTCTTGAGATTTAGCGAAAAGTTGTCCATAATGAACTACCGGACGAGAAAAAAGTAAAGTTAAAATAAAAATAATTAAACACCGTAAAAAAAGTAATAAATACTCACGAAGCTTGTGTCTCCTTACTGTTTTTCTTAAAGCCATTTGAATAAATTTTGTCTCACTGAAAGAATAATTCTTATATTTTTTTCTGGTTAACAAATGAATAATAATTGGAATAACAGAAAGAGGTAAAGCAAAAAGAAAAGCAGGATTAAGAAAAAAAATATTCATTTGAGAATTCGCTAAAGACGCAGAATTTTTGCAGATTACGCAGAGGGGATATTCTCATTTTTTTCTGGGGTCTCTGCGAGTTTTTCAGCGTAATCCGTATTTGCTTTTTAGACTTTTGCCCGTTTTGCTAAATAGGAACCTAAAGCATAGTCTAAAGGAGTATCAGTAGTAAAAAGAGAGTAATCAATATCGCTTTTCCGAAAATTGAGTCGGTAATTACTGAGGAAATTGTTCATCAGACGAGTGTATTCTTCGCGAATTAGTTGTGGTTCAGCAGATATTTTTTCCCTATTTTCTAAGTTTTCAAATAAATATGCCTCACCTTCAGGTAATTTTTTTTCTACCGGGTCAAGAAGCTGAAAAACAATTACTTCATTTTTCTTATAACGGAAATATTTTAATATTTTTACTACTTCTGCTGGCTCTTCAAATAAATCAGAAATTAAAATTATTAATCCACGGCGACGAATATATTTGCCCAAATCGCTCAGACTTAAAGAAATTTTTGTTTCTTCCGAGGGATAAGTGCTTTCTAATTTATTAAGAATTAAAGATAGATGTGTCCAGTTGCTCCTTACCGGAATGTAAGTTTCTATTTTATTTTTAAAAAGGGTTAAACCTACTGCATCGCGTTGTTTAAGCATTAAATAGGCTAAACAAGCAACCAGTGAACAACCATAGTCAAATTTGCTTAAACTACCAGATTTGTAACTCATTGAATTAGAACAATCCAAAACTAAATAACTTTTCAGGTTCGTTTCTTCTTCATATTGTTTAACAAAATAACGGTCTGTCCGTGCATAAATACGCCAGTCAAAATGTTTAAGTTCATCACCAAGTGTGTACTCCCGATGCTGAGCAAACTCTAAACTCCATCCTTTAAATGGACTTTGATGTAATCCAGAGATGAATCCTTCAACAACTATTTTTGCTCGTAAAAATAAATTACTAATTTTGGCTAAAGTTAAAGGGTCAAATAACTCTTTTCGTTGGTCTAAATTGTCATTTTTCATTTTATTTAAGGTTTAATTGTTTCTAAAAGACGATGAATAATTTCTTCGGTAGTTATTCCTTCTGCTTCAGCATTAAAATTTAAAATTAAGCGGTGACGGAACACAGGAGAAACAAGGAAATTTATATCCTCCACTGATACTGTATATCTGCCTTCAAGGAGAGCACGAGTTTTCCCTGCTAAAAGCAAGTGTTGTGCTGCCCGCGGACTCGCACCCCAAGTGACATATTGACGGATAAACTCAGGGGCTACCGAATCATTAGAACGCGTCCCGTAAAAATATTCTACGGGACGCGTTGCCCGGATAAGTTTTACCGTATATTTATTAACATAGTCCGATACTGGCACTTTACGCACAATATCTTGTAAAGAAAGAACATCGTTGGCATTAAGTACTTTTTTTAAATTTGGTTGATATAGAGAAGTAGTCTGTTCAAGAATTTTTTGTTCTTCATTCTCACTCGGATAGGTAATATTTATCTGGAAAAAGAAACGGTCAAGTTGTGCTTCGGGTAAAGGATATGTCCCTTCTTGTTCAATGGGATTTTGTGTAGCTAAGACAAAGAAAGGTAAAGACAAAGGGTAGGTCTGCCCGGCAACAGTAACTTTATATTCTTGCATTGCTTGGAGTAATGCTGCTTGTGTTTTCGGTGGGGTACGGTTAATTTCGTCAGCAAGGACAATGTTAGCGAAAATCGGACCTTTAATAAAACGAAAAACTCGTTCACTAGTGGAAACATTTTCTTCAATCACTTCCGTTCCGGTAACATCAGAAGGCATCAAATCTGGGGTAAACTGTATCCGTTTAAATTCTAAGTCAAGTATCTGAGCTAAAGAAGAAACAAGTAAGGTCTTTGCCAAACCCGGAACACCAACAATTAATGAATGCCCACGAGCAAAAAGACTAACCAAAAGTTGTTCAATAACCTCATCCTGACCAACAATAATTTTATGTAATTCTTCTAAGATTACTTTTTTTGCCTGAGCAATCTTTTTTACCAGTTCTAAGTCCTTTTTCTCCGTAAGAACATTTGCCGCTCTCTCCATAAAAAATTTCCTCCTGAACAAATTCATCTCAATAAATATCAAGTAGAAAATCGGGAAACTAACTCATTCAATTGTTGTGCAGTCTGGAGAAGATTTTGTGCTGAGGCAGAAAGTTCTTCAATCCCGGCAACCTGTTCTTCACTTGCCGCTGAGGATTCTTCAGTAGATGCCGCGGTCTCTTCCGCCGCCGCCGCAATTGACTCAACCTGGTTAGCAATACTCTGTGCCGATTGCAATATCTCCGAAAACTTCTTCTCCGATTCCGCTGTAACAATC
>Ga0315314_1000106_pt1 | contig 117505 bp, 101 predicted proteins | sample TDP9_MG_FD_203631 | JGI IMG/M metagenome (GOLD analysis project Ga0315314, IMG submission 203631) | Freshwater sediment microbial communities from Lake Towuti, South Sulawesi, Indonesia - TDP9 | ecosystem: Environmental > Aquatic > Freshwater > Lake > Sediment | place: Indonesia: South...
ACAAAGTTCGTTATCTTCATAAAAAGTACCAATTACACCATTTATTTTTACTTTATGCCCGAGTTCCTCTCTTACTAAATCAATAATCGTCATTAAATGTACTACACCCTCTAAAGCAAAATAACCTAATTGGACAGGAAGAAAAACTTCATTTGCGGTAGTCAAAGCATTCACTGTAAGTAAACTTAAGGAAGGTGGACAATCAATAAAAATATAATCAAAAGAACTGATTATTTCATTTTCTTCTTGAATTTTTTTTGCTAAAACTTTTTCTCTTCCCGGACGGTTTACTAATTCAATTTCTACAGCCGCTAAATTTAAGGTTGCCGGAACAAGAAACAAATTCGGCTCATTCGTCTGCCCAATAATTTCACGCAAAGGTTTATTTTCTTCACTTAAAACATTGTAAATTGATTTTATCTCTGTATGAACATCTATTCCTAAAGCAATACTCGCATTTGCTTGTGGGTCAAGGTCAAGAAGAAGAACTTTTTTATTTTCTTTGGCTAAACCAGCACTAAGATTAACCGCAAGAATGGTTTTTCCAACACCACCCTTTTGATTCACAATAGCAATAATTTTATTACTAAAGTTATTTTCTCCTTGGGCACTCATTCCGACTTCGGCTTTGCCGTCGCCCAGCCGATGTCGGAACAGCGACTTTTTCTGATTTACCCCGTTAGAAAGTCCCGTCCTTTCTAATGGGGTTAACAATGGCGATAATTCTCATCCTGGAATATTTTCTGCCTCAGTAGGAAAATATTTTTTTACTACTTCTACAATCTGCTGAGCATCAAAAGGTTTAGTAATGTAACCATCCGCACCAGCTTTCTCTCCCCAGGTTTTATCCCAGTCAGTATCCCGTTGGCTGACCAGAATTACCGGGACATCTTTTGTTTTTTCTTCAGTTTTTATTTTTCGACAGAGAACATAACCATTCATTTTCGGTAAATTTATATCCAAAAAAATTAAGTCCGGTTTTATCTTTTTTAAAAAGACCATCGCCTCCATCCCATCCTCAGCATAGACTATCTCAAAACTGAATTGTTTCAAATTATAACCAATAAAACTTCTTACCGGTGGACTATCATCAACTACGAGAATTTTTTTGCCCATTTGTATCTCCAGCATTTGCTATTTTATAAAAACGAGGTTCACTTTGTCAAGTTTCTATTCTTTCCGGCGGGCAAGAAGAGAAACCCAAATACTTATTCCGTAAAGCAAAAACATCGGTATGGCTAAAATAATTTGGTTAAAAACATCCGGTGTCGGCGTAACAATTGCCGAAATTATGAAAATCGAAAGGACAATATATTTCCATTTCTTAATAAGCATTTCAGCACTAACTAAACCTAACTTAGTAAGAAAAAAGACTAAAACTGGTATCTCAAAAATTATCCCACAACCAAGCATTAACATAAAAACAAATGATAAATAACGGTCAACCGTAATCATCGGTAGAAGGTCAGGGGTTGCCAGAGAAAGAAGAAACTTTACTCCTACAGGGATAAGCACAAAATAAGCGAAACTTGCCCCGCATAAAAAAAGGAAAAAGACTACCGGAAGAAAAGTAAAAACATATTTTCTTTCCTTTTGTTTAAGACCCGGGGCAACAAAAAACCAGACCTGATAAAGTACAACCGGTAGAGCAACCAAAAGACCAGCAATAAGCGATATTTTCAGATAAGCCATAAATGCTTCAGTTGGAGAAAGAAAATGAAGTTTCCCCACCGGTTTAATCAAAATATTCAAAATCTCTTTACGATAATTGTAACAAATGAAGAAAGAAACTACACAGGTCAATACAAGCGTAACCACCGCACTGATAATTCGCCGTCTTAACTCTTCAAGATGCTCAGTGAAACGCATCTCTTTATCACTTAACAGGTGATTACCTGAAAGTGCTGGATTGGTCTTCTCACTTACTCCGGAGGCAAAAAGTATACTCATTATTTTTGGCAGATTAAAATGAATAAATTTTTTTGAATATTCAATTTCCTCTTTCCGATAGATAAGTCCACGGTTCATCCACTGGATTTCCTGAGACAAAGTTGACCAATTTGTGTCCGTAAGATGGTCACTGGCAAGGTAATCACTTTTTTCCAGAAAAGTATCAATTTTCTCCGTCAATTTAAGCATATTTTCAATTCTTTTCTCTCGCCGCTGAACAAATTTTTCTTCCACTATACCATATTTCAATTTTAAACGATTAAGTTTCGTTTCTGCTTGCAGGGTTGAAGAGACGATTTCCTCACGATTCATCCACCGGGTCTCATAATTAAGTGTATATTTTAAGGAAGGTTTAAGTAATGCTTGCCGATGTTCCTCCAAAGTGCGATAAAAAAATTTATAACCGCAAGTATCCGGATTTTCAAAAGCAATACTACCCGGGTCAACAAAAGGAGCTAAGGGAGCAATAAAGGAATGTAATTTTTTACGAAAACCAAATTTTTCTAACAAATACCGAGAATAATCTACTATCTGAAAAACTGAATCTTTATTTTGTTTCGGTAAACCGGCAAGAAAAAATAAATCTACCCGTTGCGCACCAAAGTCTAAACTGTTTTGGATAAATTGTTCAAGTGCATTATTGTCATAATTTCTACCAAAAGCGTAACGGATAGTTTCTTCAGATGACTCGGGAGAAATTTGGAAACTAATATTTGGACAAACTTCAATTAGACGTTTCAAAAATTTTTTTTCCGGTGGCGAAAAGAATTCAAAAAGAAGATGATTATCAATTTTCTTCTTACTCAATAGATCTACTAACCGATACGCATAATCTTCACCCCCCTGCCAAAAATCACCAACTACCATTAACGGTGCACGAATATATTCGGCAGTTAAAAAAATATCCTGAACAACCAATTCTGGACTACGATAGGCGGGCTTCTCTCGGTTACAAATCTCTTTAAACGCCTTTCTTGAACCACCGCAGGTTAGACAATTATTTAAACAACCTCGGAGAGTAAAAATACCAGTGACGGGATAACTAAACCAATTGAGAAAGGGACGGTAACCGGATAAATCACGAAAACTTAAACTTAATTCCATCATTGTCCGATAATCAAAATTTATATTATCTAAATTTCCCGGCACATAAGTTAAAGGATTAACTTTTATTTCGCCAGTGAGGTGATTACCTCCTTTTTTCCAGGTAAGATTGGGAATTTCTTTTACTGGGTCCTTTTGTTTAATCGCTAAAATCAATCGCCAAAGTGGTTCTTCGGTTGAATCACCACGAACTACATAGTCAACTTGCGGATAGGTAATCAGTTCTTGATGGAAATAGGAAGCGGAAAGACCACCAAAAATTATCGGTATTTCCGGATGACATTTCTTGCAGAGCTTGGCAATTTCCAAAGCGCCTTGCGCATGCGGTAGCCAGTGTAAATCAATACCAAAAGCAACTGGGTTTAATGACTTAACCAATTTTTCTATATCAAAATTTTTATCACCCAACATTTTTACCGCTAAGTTAACAATCCTTACCGTAAGCCCGTGCCGGCGTAAATATTCACTAATGGTCATAAAACCAATCGGATACATCTCATACATTGAAGAAGAAAAAATTATATCACTATCCGGTCCATAAAGAATCGGCAGTTTACGAAAATCATAAACTCTCGGTGGATGAAGTAGAATAAGATCTGCTTTAGCCATTTCTTCCTACTGCATTGATTACAGTGATTAAAGGCACGATTACAGTGATTTTCTCATCAAAACCTTAATCGCTGTAATCGCCGTTAATAATGGTATCACAGTAGCCATTGTGATACCATAATCGTTGAAATCAAGTTTTATTTAAATAATAAGTTTTCTATTTTCTGAATACCCTTAATTCCTTTAATTTCCTCAGGTAAATCGGGTAAAATTACTAAACCCGGTTTCCTGCTATATTTGTTTTCCAGTAGGGTAAGATATTTTTCCTGTATTTTTCGTTTATGTTGGTGAAATTCGCAAAAAGTACCCTCCTCAGTAAGGACAAAATTTATCAAAATTTTACTAATATTTATACCAAAATTTTCAAACTCTTTAATTATTCGTTCGGTTTGATTCACACCTAACGCCTCAGGAATAGTAACAATTATTGTCAATGTCTTTTCATCTTTGACCATTGTAAGTATCTTTTCGGCTAACTTACGCCATCTGCGAATTAAAGGTAGTGGACTTCTTTCTTTACCGCCGGTAAGTTTAGTCAATGTCCTTTTCAGACGAAGATAGAGCACTACCGCTTCACTTAGATGTTCATAAAATTTTTCCTGTAATTTAAGCAAACTCAGTGTTCCGCCAGCCGGTGCAGTATCCCAGACAATCACATCGTAATTATTTTTTTCGTATATTTCTAATAGATAGGCAAGAGAATATTCTTCATCTATACCCGGGGCACCGGCAACATAGTCAATTATTCCTTCGCCGACTGGTAAAAATGATGTAATTACTTCATAAACTTCTGGACCGAATTTCTTTTTCCAGTTTTCAATTACTTCCTCACTGTCCAATTCTAAAGCAGTAAGATTTTTGACCTCCCTGATACGAGTAAACCGAGCATCCACATTTTCTTCTAAAATATCCGATAACGAAGGAGTAGGGTCAGTAGAAAGTAATAAAGTAGATAAATTTTTCTGAGCGAAATGTAAGGCAGTTGCTGCCGCACAGGTTGTTTTTCCCACGCCCCCTTTGCCACAAAAAATTACAATTCTTGGTTTTATTTCATCCAGATAACTTAAATTCCCCATTTTTTACATTTGCAATTTGATTAACTTTTCTATACCTTTTGTCCCCAAAATTCTCAAAAGTAAACTTAGTAGAAAATCAGAATATAAAAACCACTCAAATTTCTTACAGACCTTCCAAATAAAAAAGAAATTTCTTCCTAACTCCATACGCCAGAGTTTATCGTAGTCACTAAGTTTAAATTTACCAGCGAGATATCCACTTGCTACCTTACCCGCAATCCGTCCGCAAAGCATTGCGGTAGGAATACCACCACCAGTAACCGGCAAAACCTGCCCCGCAGCATCACCGACAAGAAGAACATTGTCTTTTACTATTCTTTTAAAAGAACCACCAGTAGGAACTAAACCGGTAACGGGAGAAAGAATTTTTCCTTTGGCTAATTTGTCCGATGTGTAAGGGAAATTACTAACAAAGTACTTCAGCAAATTATGCACTGAAACTTGCCCAGCGAATCTTCTTCTTATTCCTACGCCAACATTAGCACGGTTAATACCTTTAGGAATAATCCAGGCATAGGCACCCGGAGCAATCTTCCCCGAATACATCTCCATTACTTCCGGTTGAATATCTAAATTATCCATCACATATTGGGCACAAATAGCGTACTCTTCGTTTGCCGGGAAAGAAGCCAAATGTCTTATCAATGAACTCGGTCCATCAGCACCAATAATTACCCTCGCCTCATAAGTCGCTTTTTCGGTAATTACTTGGTCTTCTTTTAGCCCAATAACCTTTTCACCAAGTTTAATCACTGCGCCTGCTTTGACCGCTTGTTCCACAAGATATTTATCAAACCATTTTCTCTCTACAGTATAACCTTCTAAAGGAAACTCATAAACTTTGCCTTGCGGAGAAAAGAGATGAACCAATTTGATTCGCTGGGCAACAAGGTTTGCCGGAATAGCAAACAGTTCCTCAATTCCTTCTTTAGCCGGTGGGAAAAAATTTTGCAATTCACTATTCGCCGGGATAAACTCGCCACATCTTACCGGTTCACCGATAGATATTTTCTTATCCAAAAGAAGTGTTTTCACTCCACCTAAGGAGGCATACTGTGCTGCGGTTGAACCTGCCAGTCCACCGCCAACAACAAGAACATCATACCTTTCCATCTTTGGAAATAGGGTGTTATTCTGCCTATAAATACCATAATTTTCTTAAGCGTCTTCTTCAGAACTAAAATTTTTTATGACAGAATTTACAGTCTGCACTTACATCATGACATTTGCTACATACATTGTGGTCACCAAGAGCATACCCTTGTTTTTTATGTCCCTTATGGCAGGGTTTACATTCGCCATTCATCACCTTGACATGTTCGGGATGCTTAACTTTAATCTCCTCTTCTTTGATTAATTCTAAATTAGCATGACATTCAGGACGAGTACAATGTGCCGAGAGGTTCAATCCTTTATACCCCTTATGACAAAGTTCACAGTTCTTTAAGTCAGTATGACATTCGGAACAGACCTTATGCTCAGGACGTAAAGGACGCTGATGCAGATCATCTGCTCCACCGTGAGCGACACCTTCGTGACAAGGCATACATTCAAATTTTTCTTTCATCAGTTTCGTATGCTTAGGATGGTTAACCACAATTTTCTCTTCCTTGATTTCTTCAATCTTTACATGACACTTTTGACGATCACCACAATAGACCGGCTTATGTCCTTTCAGCGGACATTTGTATTGTCCAGTAAGTTGATAGTAAACCGACAACATACCAGCTGCTTTTGCTTTGCCATAACCAATTACACCTACTGCTGAATGACAGGCCATACATTCGTGGTGATGTTTAATTTCCGGATTTCTTTCCGAACCATGGGTTGAAGCCGCCCAAGTTTTATAGGCTAAACCCATCGTATTCTTGCAGGAGCCACAGAATTTGGCGGTAGAAGTGTACTTAATCGCCCCGTAACTAAAAGCAATAATTACAACGGCAATAATGAATAATACTAAACCAGTCCTCTTTTTTGCCATTCATTTCTCACCCCCTTTTTGTTCAAAAATTTTTATTCAACACTAAGCAAAGAAAAATTGGCGATTTTTAAGTATAAATCTACAATATTTTTAAGCAAAAATAAACGATTTTTACGCAAATTCGCATCTTCATTCATCACCAGCACCTCTTCAAAGAAACGATCAATTGGCTCCCGTAAAAGAACTAATTTTTTCAAAACTTGAACAAAATTTTTTTCGGCTAAAAGAGGAGTTGTTCCTTCTTTCACTTCAAGAAATTTTTTCCAGAGTTCCTTTTCTGCTTTCTCTTTAAATAATCTTTCCTCAACCTCTAAATTTTCAATTTTAAATCCACCTTTCCCCGCCTGAGTAAGAATATTTGCTGCTCTTTTGAAAGCGATCACCAAAGGTTCAAATTCGGGTAATTGACGAACTTCTTTCAGTGCGCCTGCACGAAGAAAAGTTTCCGGTACATTATCAAAACCTACCGTAAGCACCGCCGCAATCTCATCATGGTAGAATTTCTCCCCATTAAGTAAAGTTTCCATCCGGCCACGGAAAAAGTTGAATAAATTATCCGTTAATTTTTCTTTCTCAGAGTTCGCCTGGACAGTAAGAGGCAAAAGAGAAAAACTTTTCTCCACCAATTCATTCAAAGAAATTGACCAATTTCTTTCTCTAAGAATCCGTAAAATACCAATTGCCTGTCTGCGTAAACCATAAGGGTCAGCACTACCAGTCGGAATTAATCCAAGCGCAAAATCACCGACCAAAGTATCAATTTTATCCGCAACACTTACCACTGCTGATTCTTCACTCACTGGCAATTTGCCCTCACTGGTTAAAGGCAAAAGATGTTCTTCAATACCGCAAGCAACCTCTTTTTTTTCACCGTCAAGAAGTGCATAAATTCGTCCAATTACTCCTTGTAATTCTGAATATTCTTTTACTATTTCACTTACTAAATCGGCTTTTGCCAGTTGACAGATCTGCTGGATAATTTTCAATTTTCTCTTTTCGATTTTTAATTCTTGAGCAAGCCAATTTGCCAACTCGCTAATGCGCATAGTTTTGTCATATATTGTCCCAAGTTGTTCGACGAAAGTTATCCCTTTCAACTTTTCTCTTTTTTCTTCTAAGGAAGTCTTGCGATCCCGGTTAAAGAAAAATTCAGCATCACTTAAGCGCGCTTGAAGAACACGCTGGTAACCTTCTTGGACAATTTCTAAATATTCCGATAAACCATTTCGGATACCAACAAAATAAGGAAGTAACTTATTCTCCGGATTAATCACTGGAAAAAATTTCTGTTTTTTGATCAGACAAGTATAAATAATTTCCTGTGGCAAATTGAGAAAATCTTCCGAAAAGCTACCTAAAATAGCTGTAGGATATTCTACTAAATAAGTAAGTTCATCTAAAAGTTGGGAATCAAAATAAACTTCACCACCGGTTTTCTTCGCAATTTGAAAAGCAAGTTTTTTTATTGTTTCTTTGCGTTCTTTCTGGTCAACAAGAACAAAATTATTCCGCAAAAGAATAAAATAACGTGCCGGCTGAGTTACAGTGATCTTCTTCCGAAATAGCGGGAAAAAACCATAAGTACATTTTCCGGAATTCACTCCTGCAAAATTAAATTTTATTACTTTATTTCCATAAAGGACTAAGAGATTACGAATCGGGCGAGCAAAACGTACTTTTGTCTCTTCCCAGACCATTGTTTTCGGAAAAGTAAGCGCAGTGATAATCTGGATAAAAATTTCCGGCAAAATTTTTTCGGTCAGTTGTCCTTCCTCACGAGTCCGCACACAGAGATATTCACCTTTCTCCATTTTTTTTCTACTTAAGGAATCTACCGGAAGATTATACTCTCGAGCAAAACCAAGTGCTGCTGAGAGTGGTCGTCCAGCCGAGTCAAAAGCAACATTCACCGGTGGACCAATTATTTCTTGAATTAAGTCGTCCTGTTTCTCACTTAAATTTTCTATATAGAGAACTAACCGACGGGAGGTAGCATAAATAGAGATTTTCTTATATTTTAATCTTTTTTCAAAAAAAATTTTTTCTGCATTTTCAGTTAATTGTATCCTCACTAGTTCTAAATAAGAAGCAGGTATTTCTTCAGTGATTATTTCCAAAAGTGTATCTTTAGCCATCTTTTTTAACCACAGATTACACTGATTTTAAAACAACACCTGCCCCGATGTTCACGGAGGATTACACAGAAATGTCATTACGAGGGCAAAGCCCGTGGTAATCTCAAAAGCGAGGTTCTTCGCTTCGCTCAGAATGACACTCCGTGCCAGATTGCTTCGTCGCTTCGCTCCTCGCAACGACGTCTACGGAAATCAGCGTTTTTCTTTATCTACGGACTCCGCATCTTCTTTATCTGTGGCAATCTGCGTTAGGTATTGTTCAGCAACTTGGTGAGCGAGAGTCCTTACTCGTAAAATATAACTTGTCCGTTCATTAACACTTAAAGCGCCCCGCGCATCAAGAAGATTAAATGTATGGGAACATTTCAAAACATAATCATACGCCGGGAGAACAAGTTCTTTTCCTAAAAGACGTTGACATTCTTTCTCATATTTTTCAAAGGTTAAAAAAAGAAATTCCTTGTCTGCTTCTTCAAAATTATACTTAGAAAACTGGACTTCATCTTGAAGATGAATATCTCTGTAAGTAATCCCCGCTGCCCAAAGAAGATCAAAGACATTATCCTTCTTCTGGGAAAATAAAGCAAGTCGTTCTAAACCGTAAGTAATCTCTACACTAATTGGGTCTAAATCAAAACCACCGATTTGTTGAAAATAAGTAAACTGCGTTATCTCCATACCATCAAGCCATACTTCCCAACCTAAACCCCAAGCACCAAGAGTCGGACTTTCCCAGTCATCTTCAACAAATTTGAGGTCATGCCGACGAATATCTAAACCGAGAGCAGTTAAACTGGAAATATATACCCGTTGAATATTTTTCGGGGCGGGTTTAATAATCACCTGGTATTGATAATAATGTTGGAGACGGTTTGGATTTTCACCATAACGTCCATCAGTAGGACGACGGGATGGTTCAACATAGGCACAAGCCCACGGTTTTGGTCCAAGACAACGTAAAAAAGTAGCCGGATTAAATGTGCCCGCACCTTTTTCAATATCGTAAGGTTGAAGAATAATACATCCTTCTTTAGCCCAGAATTTTTCTAACCGAAAAATAATTTCCTGCAAGGTCATAATTTTATTTTTTTACCGTATTTCGTCAACAATTTCACCAATAATTTCTTCAACTAAATCTTCAATTGTTACTAAACCACAAGTTTGTTTTTTTTCATTCCGGACAATTGCTAAATGATAATGTCCATTCCTAAACTCACGGAGTAATTCGTCTATTCTCTTATTTTGAGAAACAAGATAAACCGGACGAATCAAATCCGCAAGTAAGAAAAGATTAGCGTTCTGTAAAGTATACAATAAATCTTTAGCATATACTATTCCAACAATATTGTCAAGATTGTTTTTATACACTGGCACACGGGAATAGCCAGAATGAACAACCTTAAGGATAATCTTTTCCCGTGGTTCGTTAAGATTTATGGCAAAAATTTCTCCTCTGGGAATCATCACTTGACCGACGGACTTCTCGGTAAAATCTAAAATCCTTCCGAGAACCAGGCGCACTTCCTTATGGAAAACTCTTTCCATTTCCCGGCTCTGGAGAAGTAACTTAAACTCAGAGGGAGTAATAAAAGGAACTTCCTTGGATAATTTCTTCCCAAAAGGAGCGATAAAAATATTGGTTAAACTAACAAAAAAAGTAACCAGTGGACGAAGAAGAAAAACAAAAAAATAGAGAAAAGGGACAGAATAAAGAGCAACTCTCTCACTTTGCAATCTTCCGTAAATCTTCGGTATAACCTCACCCAAAAAAATAATTATCATGGTTGTCAAAAAGGAAAAGATTACCGGTAACCAACGTCCCGGAATCGTCCCTTCCCAAAATGGAACAAGGTCAAAAGCAAGCGAATTGGCTAAAACAACTATTCCAATGCTCACCAAGTTGCTCCCAATGAGGATTGCAGTTAAGATACGATTGGGTTCTTTTTGCCAGAGAAGTAAACCGGGCACTAAAATCCGGTATTTATGTCGCAAGGTGCGTAAATTGTGTGCCGATAAACTGGTAAGTGCCATCTCACCAGCGGAAAAAAAGGCATTTAAAGAAAGAAAAAAGAAATAAAGAAATATTTTTATGGTGAAGACCATTTATCTTTTTCCTGAAATATCATACTCGTCTAAAACTTCGCCGATTACTTCTTCTAAAACATCTTCCAAAGTTACCAAACCAACTGGTTGCCGATTATTATCAACGACGATGAAAAGATTTACTTTCTCTTTTTTCAATTCTTCAAGGAATTCACTTACTTTCTTCTCTTGAAGAACAAAATTTACCGGGCGGACAATTTTTTCTAGCGCTACTTCCCCTTCCTTTTGCCAGAAGGAAAATAACCCGCTCTCCTTTTGAAAAATTTCTCCACTTATTCTGCGGGTCTCCATAAATATCGGGAAGGTAAGCAAATCTTTAATATAAATGTAGCCGATGATATTTTCTTTATTTTTGCGATAAATAGGTATCCGTGTTCGTCCGGTTTCTATTAAGTGGTCAATAAATAAATTCGGCTCTTCGCTAATATCTAAAGATTCCACCTTCTCCCAAGGGGTCATAATTTGTTCGACTTTTAACTCACATAACTCTACTGTTTTGGTGAGCATTTTCCCCGTTTCATCATCAACTGCTTTTTCTTCAAGAATATCACGAATAAGAATTTTAATTTCTTCACGAGTAAGAAAAGAAGATGAAGGAAGAATTGGACGAAAAAATTTTTGGGTTAGGTAATTTACCAGATAATTAAGTGGGGCAAAAATTCTTAAAAATAAGGTCAATAAATAAGGACTTAGACTTAGGGTAACAATTTTTTCCGGATAATGCCGTGCAAGTGTTTTCGGGGTAATTTCACCAAAGATAACAATTACCAAGGTTATACTTAACCAGGTAATCACTTCTACTAATTCTCTATTCCGTGAGTGAAAAGTGTTCAAAACAGTATAAGTAGCAATACTGGAAAAGAGAGCATTTACGATGTTGTTTCCTACTAATATTGTGGTCAGCAAATATTGGGGTTGACTTATCCAGAGTTCAAAAAAACGGTTGAATCTCTGGCTCTCATGGGCAAGTTTTTTAATCTTAAATTTAGACAGAGAAGCTAAAGCCGTCTCGGAAAGTGAAAAAAAAACACTCAGAAATAAAAGGGTAAGAAGAATAATTAGAATAATTAACAATTTTTAAATGTCCCGCAAAAACGCTAAATATCCGCTAAAGCGCCAAAAAAATCATAAATCGCCAAGAAATCTTTAGCACTGTAGCAGAGTTTAGCGATTTATTGGTGAATTGAAAAGAAATTTTTTAGAATTTTTTCCTGCGCTGTCCACATTTCTTTTCGTTGTTCAGGATTTTCATCACGCCAACCTAAACAATGCAGGAGAGCATGGACGATTAAACGAATAATTTCTTCTTTCAAGGTTTGTTTATATTCTTTAGCTTGTGTAGAAGCACGCTCAACTGAAATATAAATTTCTGCTTCAGCTGAAGAGTAAGGAAAAACTAAAACATCCGTAACGGTATCAACCTTGCGGTAACGCTTATTTAAATCTTTAATCTTTTCATCATTAATAAAGATTACACTAATCCGCCGATTCGGCAGATGTTTAAGTTGCTTTAAGGTATATTCAATCGCTTGGATAATCTCCTGCTTAGAAATTCCTAAGTTTACTTTATCCTGCTGGTTATAAACCTGAATTCTTGCCGGGAGTTGCTTAACCCTTAACGAGGATGATTTTTTTCCCATTCTTCATAAGCACGAATTATTCGTTTGACCAACTCATGCCGAACTACATCAATTTCCGAAAAATAGACAAATTTAATCTCGGATACATCTTTAAGTATTTCTTGCATTATTACCAAACCTGAATTTTTCTTATGCTCTAAATCAATTTGCGTAATATCACCAGTAATTACGGTCTGTGAATCAAATCCTAAACGGGTAAGAAACATTTTCATCTGTTCAAAAGTAGTATTTTGTGCTTCATCAAGGATAACGAAAGCGTTATCTAAAGTCCTTCCCCGCATATAGGCTAAAGGAATAATTTCAATTATTTCTTCTTCACGAAATTCTTGAAATCTTTCCGGCCCAAGCATGATGTAAAAAGCATCGTAAAGCGGTTTTAAATAAGGGTCAACTTTTTCATAGAAAGTACCCGGTAAGAATCCTAATTTCTCTCCGGCTTCTACTACTGGACGTGTAAGAATTATCCGGAAAACTTCATTTTTTTCTAAAGCGGCTAAAGCAGTAGCTACGGCTAAGTAGGTTTTGCCGGTTCCCGCCGGACCAATCGCAACTACAAAATCATATTTTTTTATTGCTTCCACATATTTTTTCTGTTGGGCAGTTTTCGGTACAATCGCTCTTCCCCGTTCAGTAACATAAACTACATCTTTCCCCGGATGCGTAGCCAAAGAAATTTCTTCGCTTTTCAGCGGTACACCCTTGTTTAATCTTTCACGCATTTGCTGGATTATTTGAACAACTTTTTCTACTTTTTTTTTCTCCCCACGGATAGTCAAAGTATGTGAACGAGGAAAAATTTCTACTCCAAAGTTTCTTTCTAAATAATGTAAATTCTTATCATAAGGACCAAAAAGTTTTACTGCTTCCTCAATATTATTTAATTCAATTTTCTTGCTAATCATATCTTATTTTTTGTCCGCGGAAATCCACGTCAGACTTTTCTCTGCGTTAACCTTTACCCCGTTTAGAAATGGAATTTCTAACGGGGTAAATCTGCGTCTTAACTGACAATTCACGCAGTTGCCTTTCAGTTACTTCTGCCGGGGCATTGGTCAAAGGACAAATTGCTTTCTGTGTCTTGGGAAAAGCAATTGTGTCCCGGATTGAATCTTCGCCACAGAGCAAGGCGACTAAACGGTCTAAACCTAAAGCAATACCACCGTGTGGTGGTGCACCGTATTCTAATGCCTCCAAGAGAAAACTGAACCGTTCTTTTGCTTCCGGAGCGGAAATCTGTAAAAGTTCAAAAATTTTTTCTTGTAATTCACGCTGATGAATTCGTATACTTCCACCACCGATTTCTTCGCCATTTAAAATCAAGTCATAAGCACGGGCACGAATCTTATTCAGTGACTGGTAACTGGTAACTGGTAACTGGGTAACCAAGTGCAAATCCTCTTCTTTAGGGGCAGTAAAGGGGTGATGTCGGGAAACCCAGCGTTTTTCTTCTTCCGAATATTCAAAAAGCGGAAAATTGGTTATCCAGCAGAACACGAATTGGCGTGAATTATCGGAGACCCCGCTAAAGCGGTGGTTTGAGGAACACAAATTTTCACGAATTAAATTCAGTTTACGGGCTAATTCGTTCCGCAGATTACCTATCCAGAGAGCAACTGAATCCGGTTTATCGGCAAGGAAAAAAATCATCTCTCCGGACTGAAAAGAAAATATTTGTTTAATTTTTTCTATTTCTTCCGAAGAAAAAAATTTAAGGATTGGCGATTCAAGTCGTGAAGCATATTTTATCCAACTTAATCCCTCTGCACCTTGGCTTTTAACGAAGTTAATCAGTTCATCAATTTCTTTACTGGTAAATTTTGCTTCTACTTTAAGTCCACGCACTACACCTCCTTCTTTAATTTTTTCCCGAAAAATACGGTATCCAGTATTTTGAAAAATTTCCGTAAGGTCTTTTATCCCTAAACCAAAGCGTAAATCCGGTTTATCTGAGCCGTAGGTTAAAATTGCCTTCTCATACTCTAACCGAAGGAAAGGAAGAGAAATTTTTTTCTCTAAAACTTGAGCAAAAACTTTCGCTAACATCTGTTCAACTAAAGAAAATATATCTTCCTCATCAGCAAAACTCATCTCTAAATCAACCTGGGTAAACTCCGGTTGTCGGTCAGCACGTAAATCTTCATCCCGAAAACAGCGGACAATCTGAAAATATTTTTCTATTCCGCCACACATCAGAATTTGTTTAAAAAGTTGTGGTGATTGGGGTAGAGCATAAAATTTACCTAGATTAAGCCGAGAAGGAACAAGGAAATCTCTTGCCCCTTCGGGTGTAGATTTAGTCAGGAAAGGTGTCTCAATTTCAAGAAAACCTTCTTCAGTTAAAAAATTGCGGATAGTTTGACATACTTTATGCCGGAGGGATAGATTTTTCTGTAATCGCTCGCGCCGTAAATCTAAGTAACGATATTTTAATCTTACCTCTTCGCTAACCTGAGCAAATTCGGAAATTTCAAACGGTGGAGTTTTCGCTTGATTTAAGATTTCAATTTTTTCAGCAATAATTTCAATCTCGCCGGTAGAAAGATTGGGATTCATTGTCCCCGCTGGACGCTCTCTTACTTTACCTTCAGCGGCGATAACATACTCACTACCTAAACTTTTTACTTTTTCAAAATCAGAAAAATCAGGAGAAAAAATTACCTGGACAATTCCCGAAGAGTCACGTAAATCAAGAAAAAGTAATCCCCCGTGGTCACGTAAACTATCTACCCAACCACAAAGTTTTACTTTCTCACCAATATTTTTCTTCCGCAATTCACCACAATAATGTGTCTTTTTCATGTTTAAAAAAAAGTTTAGCAAAATTTAGAAAAAAAATCAAACTTGACCCAAGAAAAAAATTTGTATAAAATATTAAAAATGCTGTAAATAACTTAAAAAAGAGGACTGTTTTTCTCTTCCGCATGACAAATTAAGAAAGGATGAAAAATATTCTATTTCTTATTTTCTTACTCGGAATGAACCTCTGCTTCAGTGGTTGTTTTTTCGCAACCCTAAAACCTTTAAGAATCGACGAAGAAGAACGAATTCATCAAAGTCTATCAGTTGAAGGGAATCTTGAAACAAGGAACTACAACGGCATATCACCTTGGACTACGACCAGCTACTTTGGCTCTTTTCGTTATTCCTGGAGAGCAGCTCGGATTTATGGAACTCATGGGTATGCAGATTTGGGAGTGAACGCTTACTTGCTTGGAATAGGAGCAGACCTTCGTCTTCTCCTCAAAAAAGAAGAAAAAATTATCCCTAAAATTGAATTAGAAATAGATAGTGGATTAGCCTGGCTACTTGCTGCTGGGCTTGTTTGGACAAAAGGAACGATAAGCTTGGCTAAAAGTTTCAACAATCATACAATTTATGGCGGGTTCAAATATCTTGGAGCAGGAATGGGTGATATTGCTGGGGGTGAACATTCTTTTATTTATCGTGGTCCATTTATTGGTTTTGGGATAAGCCACTTGCCTATTTCTTATCTTTTTGAATTAGGTTACCTGTATGGACAGTCTTGCAATTTTGAGAACTCACGTTTACTAAACTTGGGTTTTAGTGTCTATTGGAAAACAGAAAATTTTCCTTTCAAGAAGTTTTTACCGCCGTACTGGAGATAAAAAAATGCTCACACTACTTTCAATAAGAAATTATGCTTTAATTGAAGAATTAACCTTGGAATTTGATAAACAACTGAATATCCTTACCGGTGAAACCGGTGCCGGGAAAACAATTATCCTTGGCGCTTTAGGTTTATTACTTGGTGAACGTGCCTCCAGCAATGTCATTCGTCAAGGAACAAAACGCTGTGAGATAAATGGTGTCTTCTTTATAAAAGATAATAAAACAGTTCTCAACTTCTTAAAAGAACAAGGATTAGAAGCCAACAATGAATCCCGTAAAGAAAATCTACGGGATGAACTGATTTTCCGTCGGGAAATTACTGCTGAAGGTAGCCGTTGTTTTGTCAATTCTACACCGGTACCTTTGTCCACTTTCCAGGTTCTCGGCGACTTTCTGGTAGATATTCACGGGCAACACGAACATCAAGCACTCCTGCGTCCGGCAGTTCAGCGTAATCTTCTGGATAACTACGGAGATTTGGAAAATTTACGGAGAAAAGTATTCGACCTTTATAAGAAATACTTCAGTTTAAAAGAAGAAGAGGAAAAACTTCACCTCAGTGAACAGGAAAGAAATCAAAAAATTGACCTTTACTCTTTCCAAGTACAAGAAATTGAAAATGCTCATTTGGAACCGGGGGAAGAAACGGAATTAGAAAAGGAATACCTCCGTTTAGCCAATGCCGAGAAACTATCTACCTGGACAGGTCAAATTCTTCAACTTTTAACCGAAGAAGAAGGCGCCGCCTTAAACCGTTTACAAAAAATTGAAAAAATACTTACCAATTTAGTTAATCTTGATTCCTCTCTTCAACCAAATTTAAAAAATCTTACGGAACAGATTTATACTCTGGATGATTTGGCACGGGAAATTCAGGAATATCAAAATAAAATTGAATACAATCCAAAAAAATTAGAAGAACTTGTTGAACGCCGGGAAATGATTTTGAAATTGAAAAAAAAGTATGGCTCATCCATCAAAGATATTCTTGAATATCAGAAAAAAACAAAAGATGAATTATCCAAACTTAGCCATAGTGAAGAGAAAAAAGATGAAATTGAGAAAGAAATAACTGAGATTTACGCGAAACTTGAGACACTGGCTAAAGAATTATCCGAAAAAAGAAAAAAAGTTGCCGAAAAATTATCTAAAGAAACCGAAAAAGAACTTAATCAACTCGGTATGCCGAAAGCAAAATTCTTGGTCTCCTTAAAAGAAAAAACAGAAATTGATGCTTCCGGTAAAGATGAGATTGAATTCCTTATTTCACCCAATCCCGGGGAAGGAGTAAAACCACTCTCCAAAATTGCTTCCGGTGGTGAAATGTCCAGAATAATGCTTGCCTTGAAAACTATTCTCGCTCAGTCGGATGAAACACCGGTACTTATCTTTGACGAAATTGATGCTGGTATCGGTGGTCCGATGGGAACAGTTGTGGGCAGGAAATTAGCCCAGTTATCCAAATCACACCAAGTCCTTTGTGTTACTCATCTACCACAGATTTCTGCTTACGCTAACGAACATTTCAATGTGGCTAAAGAGACACGACAAGGAAGAACTTTCACTGAAGTAAAAAGATTAAATAAAGAAGAAAAAATAGACGAAATTGCCCGGATGCTCGGTGGAGAGAAATCTACCGCCTTAAAACATGCCCAAGAACTAATTAAACAAGCACACCAAGTAATTTCACAAAAATAATTAAGCAATTTTTGTCTCGGGAACGCTTTATGAGTTTCAGGAACCTTTTTCTCGCTCAATAATTCTTTGAAGAGGGGATGAGAGTTTTGGGAACCTTCTCTTCCTACCTCTTCGGTAGGTCACCGAGGAGGTGACACTTTATAATTTTTTGACCAGAGACAAAATGTGTCCCGATGTGACATCGGGATGTCGTTTCTACCTGTCGGTAGACAGGCAGAGAGGAACCCCTCAACAAATTGCTTACTTAAAGAGTTGCGAACTTTTTTTGAACGACTTTAAATCCCGCACCTTTGTCCGAGAAAGGGGCTATCTTGTGCAATGATTCTCGTAAATGCTCAAAGTATCCCAAAATAAAAGTGCGGGATTATAGAGTGAGAAAAATGGTTCGCAAGTCAGAAGCGTCCGCCAATTCGGCGGATTATGAAATTACTTAGAAAAAAATTTATGTCTATTCGTGATAAACTACAAATTCTTTCCGCAGCTGCCGAACAGGATGTCTGTTCACCCCGCACCAAAATGGTGCAGGGCACGCCCACCGAAAAAAAATGTCTACCAGGAATTTATCCTGCACTTCTGCCAAACGGTAAAATAATTAACCTTTTCAAAATTCTTTTAACTAATACCTGCGAATTAAACTGTCTTTACTGTGCAAATCGTAAAAATCGTAATTTTATCCGTGATGAGTTTACCCCTGAAGGATTAAGTCAAATTTTTATCCAATATTTAAAAAAAAATTTTGTGCAAGGACTTTTTTTAAGTTCAGCAATCAAAGATAATCCCGAGAAAACAATGGACAAAATGCTTGAAACCTGTGTGATTCTACGGAAAAAATATCGTTATCCCGGATACATCCATCTCAAAGTTCTTCCCGGTTCAACACTTAACCAGATGGAAAAAGCGATAGAATTAGCCAACCGTGTTTCCTTAAACTTAGAAGCACCAAGCACCGAGAGATTAAAAAAATTATCTCCTCAAAAAATGTCTTTCTCTTTGTTAAAAAATTTAAAGGCACTGAGTGAAATTGCAAAAAAATTCACAAAACCAGTCTCGGTCTCCACACAACTGGTGATCGGTCCAGCCGGTGAAACCGATAAAGAAATTGTTAACCTCACTGAAGAATTACATCAAAAATATAACTTACGAAGAGTATACTTCTCCGCTTTCGTTCCCATACCAGAAACACCATTAGAAAATTTTCTTTCTACACCACTCTTGCGTGAACATCGGTTATATCAGGCGGATTGGTTAATCCATTTTTATGGATTCAAAGCTAAAGAGATACCTTTAGATGAAATGGGTAATCTGTCACTGGAGAAAGACCCAAAACTTGCCTGGGCCGAATCCAAACAGAGGGAAAACTTTTTTCCAATAGAAATAAATCAGGCTGATTACTATCAACTTCTGCGTATCCCCGGTATCGGACCGGTTTCCGCAAAACGTATCCTTGAATACCGTCGGAAAAATAAAATTCGCAACCTGCAGGAATTAAAATCACTTGGTGCAGTAATAAAAAGAACCGCAAAATTTATCCTCTTAGACGGTAAAAGACCAGAACCCGTGGAGAAAAAAATTTCTCACCCAGAAATACTCATCTCCTCCCGTGAACTTCTTCTCCCGTTGAACCTATGAACTTTATATGTTATGAATGCCACCGCTTACCCCGCACTTTTCTTTAGAAACGGTCCAATAATTGTAGTTGCCCCGATTTATCGGGGCTAATTCCAGTTGTAGGCAAAGCAAGCTTTACTACTACATTTTCGGCAGATAATTTTGATAAAAGGTGTCAGGGTTCACCTTACCCTTTGACATAACTAAAATTTTTTAGTAAATTTAAATGAGGAGTAATTTTATGGTCTATTCAGCACCAAGAGGAACGAAAGATATTTTTGGTGAAGAAGCAAAAATTAGAAATTTTTTAGAAATTAAAGCGAGAGAAATTTTTGCCCGCTGGAATTATCAGGAAATTTCTACTCCTATTTTTGAAGAAGCAAACCTTTTCACTCGTTCAGTAGGTGAAACTACCGATATTGTAGAAAAAGAAATGTATGTGTTCAAAGATAAACGGGGGAGGGCACTCGCCCTTCGTCCAGAAGGAACAGCACCGGTTGTTCGTGCAGTAATTGAAAATAACCTAATCAGGTTGGGGGGTGTTACTAAATTTTTCTATTGCGGTCCCTTTTATCGTTACGAACGTCCACAAGCGGGGAGACGGAGAGAATTTTATCAAATTGGGGTAGAGTTTTTGGGCTCCTCATCTCCTTACGCTGATTTTGAAGTGCTGAGTTTAGCGGGAGAATATTTTCGCAATTTGGGACTAAAGGACTACAACTTATTTTTAAACAATCTTGGTTGCCCAAATTGTCGTCCTAAATATCGCCAAGTATTAACCAAATTTTTAGCCAAAGAAAAAAGTAAACTCTGTAATGATTGTCAACGACGAATTTCAAGAAATCCATTACGAGTTTTGGATTGTAAGATTGACTCTCAAAAACAAAAAAATTTACCTCTAATTAAGGACTATCTCTGTGAACCTTGCGAAAATCATTTTCAAGAATTGTTGAATTTGCTTGCTGAAGAAAAAATTAAATATCAAATTGATCCTTACTTAGTGCGGGGAATTGACTATTATACTCGGACAATATTTGAATTTAAGGAGGCAAGTGCCTCCACCGGGTTGAGTAAAACCGAAACCTTTTGTGCTGGTGGCAGATACGATAACTTAGTTAAGGAACTCGGTGGTCCCGATATACCTGCAGTAGGTTGGGCAATTGGGGTAGAGAGACTAATAGAGCAATTAAGCAAAGAGTCTGTTAGCCAAGAGCTAAGAGCCAAGAGCATAGAGCAAGTAATTTATTTGGCGACAATCGGTGAAAAAGCAAGAAGGGAAGGGTTAAAAATACTTCAAAATCTTTGGAGAGAAGGCTTCTCAGTAGAAACCGGACTTTATGAAGAAAAAAGTTTGAAAGCACAAATGCGTGAAGCCGATAGTTTGGGGGCAAGATTTGTCCTCATTCTCGGTGAAGATGAACTTAACCGCAGGGTAATTACCCTGAGAAATATGCAAACCAAAGAACAGAAAGAAATAAAATTAGAAAATCTTTCTCCCGAACTTAAAAACGTTTAACTTGATGTTGTTGCTTAACCCCTGTCCCGTCATTCTGAGCGAAGCGAAGAATCTCTTTACCCGAAGGTTGCTATGAGACCCTTCACTTATGTTCAGGGTGACACTGTTGACTTCAGCAATAGTGTCACTTTTAATTTTACACTTTGAACTTTTAGTGATATGTTTACCTACCCAAAAAAATACAATGTTATTGTTATTGGTGCAGGGCATGCTGGTTGTGAAGCAGCATTAGCTGCAGCACGAATGCCCTCCTCTTCAGCGGGTAAAGGCTATCAGGTTTTGCTTCTGACAATGAATATTGATACGGTTGCTCAGATGTCCTGTAATCCGGCAATTGGTGGTTTAGCCAAAGGGCAGATTGTGCGTGAAATTGATGCCCTTGGTGGAGAGATGGCAAAAAATACCGATAAAACTGCAATTCAGTTCCGTATGCTTAACCGTTCCAAGGGTCCGGCAGTGCAATCACCCCGTGCCCAATGTGACCGTAAACTTTATCAGTTGACAATGAAACAGACCATTGAAAAACAAGAAAACTTAGATTTGCGTCAGGGGGAAGCAATAAAAATTTTAACCAAAGGAAATAAAGTTTGTGGTATTTTGACAAAGACCGGCACACTTTACGAAGCCGATACAGTAATTGTTACTACAGGTACATTTCTTAAAGGTTTAATTCATCTTGGTTTAAAAAATTACCCAGCCGGGAGAAGTGGTGAATTTCCTGCTGAATATTTATCCGACTCTTTGCGGGAACTTGGTTTTGAAGTGGGAAGATTGAAGACCGGTACACCGCCAAGAATTAACAGTAAAACTCTTAACTATTCCCAACTTATCCGCCAGGATGGTGACATTCCACCTATTCCCTTCTCCCACTTCCCACTCACCACTACCCAGTCTCAACTTCCTTGCTGGTTAACTTATACAAATGAAAAAACTCACCAGGCAATTCGGGGAAATTTAGACCGTTCACCTTTATATACCGGAATTATCAAAAGTATCGGTCCACGCTACTGTCCTTCCATTGAAGATAAAGTTGTTCGTTTCCCGGATAAAGAAAGACATCAGGTATTCTTGGAACCTGAGGGAGAAAATACGACAGAAATGTATTGTAATGGTATTTCTACAAGTTTACCTGAGGATGTCCAGGAAGCAATTGTGCATAGTTTACCCGGATGTGAAAATGCAGAAATTATGCGTTACGGTTATGCTATTGAATACGATTTTTGTCCACCGACACAACTTAAATCAACCTTGGAAACAAAACAAGTTGAGAACTTGTACTTTGCGGGACAGATTAATGGCACTACTGGTTACGAAGAGGCGGCAGGACAAGGGCTGATTGCCGGAATAAATGCAGTATTAAAATTACACGCTAAAGAACCTTTTATTCTTGGTCGCGATGAGGCTTATATTGGTGTTTTAATTGATGATTTAGTGACAAAAGGAGTAATGGACCCCTATCGGATGTTTACTTCCCGTGCAGAATATCGTCTAATTTTGCGTAACGATAATGCCGATTTACGCCTTTTACCCTACGGTTACAAGTTTGGTTTAATCCCTAAAGAAATCTACGAAAAATTTTTACGCTACAAAGCGAAAATAGAAAAAGAAATTGAATTTTTAGAGAAAACTTTTGTTCCCGGTGAAGGGGTCTCTCTTGCCCATTTAATTCGTCGTGGACTAACTTATAATGATGTGGTCACTCAATCACCCCCGCCTACCGAACCCGCCGATTCGGCGGGGGTGCGGGCAGGTAATCACCAAATCACTCAGTTACTGGAAGAGGATTTAAGTCCTTGGAGTGAGGAGAAAGTTAGAGAAGAAGTAGAAATTGAAATTAAGTATGAAGGTTATATCAAAAGACAGAATACAGAAATAGAGAGATTTAAAAAGATGGAAAAGAAATCTATCCCAGAAGATTTTGACTATGACCAGGTGCCGGGGCTTTTAACCGAATCAAGAATCAAACTAAAAAAAATTCGTCCCCGTTCAATCGGACAAGCATCAAGAATTTCCGGGGTCACCCCAACTGATATCGCTATCCTTTTGGTCTACTTGGAACGGTTAACCCATGAACCAAAAAGAGAATTATCAAAAACTTAAGGATTTAGTTTCCAGTGAAGGTATTTCTTTATTTGGTGTTGCCGACATCCGGGGAACACGAAAAGATTTTCTTTTACCTAAAGAAGCAACTGAAAAATTTGATTTTGCAATTTCGCTCGGGTATCGGCTTTCTCAGAGTGTGCTTGACACTTTGGTTGACCGACCGAATCAGTTATATTTTTTTCATTACCAGCGAGTAAATGTTTTTTTAGATACGGTGGCTTTGAAAGTTACCCAATTTATCCAAAACGAAGGTTATCATGGTATACACCAGAGCGGTGTATACCAGGCTTTACCTGTCCCGGCATCACAGGTTGTTGACTGGCAAAATCTAAGAGGACATCTTTCGCATAGGGAGATTGGATATTTAGCTGGACTGGGCTGGCGCGGAAGAAATAATCTCTTAGTTAATCCTCAGTATGGCAGTCAGGTAAGATATGTAACTATACTCACCAACTATCCACTAACCACTAACCACTGCTTTAATGGTTCCTGTGGTGAATGTAAAAAATGCCTTGAAGTCTGTCCAGCCGGAGCAATTGCAGAAAACAGTTTTTCTTTAGAGAAATGTTACGCTAAACTAAAACAATTTGTGAAGACGGAAAAAATATCTCAACATATCTGCGGTATTTGTGTCAAAGTCTGTCTTGGACAACTTGACAAAAAGTGAAAATTTGCTAAAATAAATACTAAGAATGAAAAAGATAAAATTTTTAACTGAACCAAAGTATCGTGGTAAACATATCGTAATGATTGCGGGTAAAATTTATACCGCAAGGAACGCAAAGCAAGCAACCAAAATTTTTGACCGACTTACTAAAAAGTATCCGCATCAGAGTCCTACCATTACTTATATCCCAAAAGAAGACACACTCATCCTCATATGGTTAGAATAAGTTTCCCTTTCGAGAAAAAGAAATCTCCAATTTTTGGTAATCTCTATCGCCCTGTTGCCGAAGTAAATTTTTGGTCTGAAAAGACTAATAATTGGGTAAAAATACTAATGATTGTGGATACCGGTGCCGACTATACAATTCTCCCTCGTTTTTATGCCCATCATTTAGGAATAGACCTATCAAAAACTAAAATTTACAAAACCTTCGGAATCGGTGGAAAAGAAAAAGTATATTTATTAAGAAAGATCAAAATTAGCCTTGGGAACTGGAAGAAATCTATCCCGGTGGGGTTTCTCAACCGCAATGATATTCCTCCTTTAATGGGAAGAGAAGAATTTCTTGAAACCTTTGATGTTCTTCTTTCTAAGCATGTAACTTATTTCTCACTGCCATAGTTTACTTTATAAAAAGTGGGCAAAACAGAAAAAGCAGAACCGGCAAAGTTAATTATCGGTATGTTTAGCAATAAAACTAATCTTTTTGAAAAAGTAAAAAAAATACTTGAGGAAAAATTTGGACCAGTAGATTTCGTCAGTGAAGTTTTACCTTTTAATAAGACTAATTATTACGAAAAAGAAATGGGTAAAGATTTGAAACGGATATTCTATAGTTTCCAAAGGTTAATCAGTCCGGAAAGTTTAGTCGAGATAAAAATTTTTACTAACCAAATTGAAGAAAAATTTAGTGAAGGAGGTAAACGAAGAGTAAATATTGACCCGGGATATTTAACTTTATCTAAACTTGTTCTTGCTTCAACTAAGGATTACAGTCATCGGATTTATCTAAAGGAAGGAATTTATGCCGAAGTGACCTTAAGATTTGAAAAGGGAACCTTTATTCCTTACGAATATACTTATCCTGATTACCGCACCCCAGAATATCTCCATATCTTCAACCAAATCCGCCAGATTTATCTTAACCAAGTAGTTTCACAAAAGTGAAACTTGATTCCAGCGATTACCAAAGGCGATTACAGTGATTAACTTATTCTCAATAAATCGCTGAAATCGTTTGTTTTTCTGTCCGAAGTGATCCGCTCTTAGTAGAAATCGCCGTAATCAATATAATTGAACTGAGGGGGAAGGTTCGGCTTTTTTTCGGACGGAGAAAGTTACTTTTAGAATGCGAACCTTCCCTTTTGCTTACTAATATTCTTTCTTTAGGGGAGTAAATGTTTCTTCTTCAAGTGGAAAAAAGGTTTTAACTGTTTCAGTTATTTCTTCATCGGTGAAAGGTTTGGTGACATATCCATTAGCACCGGCTTCCCTACCCCAGGTTTTATCCCAGTCAGTATTCCGTACACTAACAAGGATTACCGGGATATCTTTTGTCTTCTCGTCAGTTTTTATTTTCCGGCAAAGGACATAGCCGTTCATTTTGGGCAGATTAATATCGAGGAAAACCATATCCGGTTTTACTTCCTTCAGTTTCATCAATGCTTCTAATCCATCCCCAGCATAGATAATTTTAAAACCCAACCGTTTTAAGCAATAACCGATATAACTGCGTGCTGGGAGACTATCATCAACAATTAAGACCTTTTTCATTTTTACAAAGAAATAAAAAAGGAAAATTCTTTTTTAAACAGAGAGGGTTTGTTCATAATCAAGAGTCGTTTTATCTTTTCCTTCCTGCTTAAAAGGGACAAACAGGTAATAATTTTTTTCTTGACAGATAGACAACTTTCCTATATAATATTAAACAAATAAAAAAGGTCAATCCCCACTTTCGTGGGGGTCGTTATTCTGACGAGTAAATCGGAATGAACCAGCGCCGCCGCCGAGACGGTGAAGCGGCTGGGAAATAAAAAACGCAGTTAGGAATTAAATGCGGAAGAAAAATAAACGCTGCAACTTTTCCCGTCGGGAAATGCAAGTAGTTAAATATGTGATTAAAGGATTTTCTAATAAAGAAATTGCCTCAGCGCTGGGTTTAAGCGAAGATACAGTTAAAGAATACCTCAGTAACGCCTTTCGCAAGGCAGGCGTAAACAACCGTACCGCATTAGCGGTAAAAATTCTTACCTTCGCTTAATTCATTCTTTATTGCCCGCTTCAGTGACATTTTCAATATCTTGATTTGTTACTTAAATTGCAGTGCTTGATTTATCCAGTATTTTCCTTGGCAAAACCCATTAAATTAGCACTCCAATCTAACTGCTATTTAGTCGCCATAGCCGCATCTTATTTTTGTTGTCCATTAGTCAAGTAAACAATTCTTGTCTGCCAGAGTATTCCATTCCTTTTTAAAACAAGTAAAATTGTTTTTTTTAGAAAAAATACTCCCATGGAAAATATTTATAAGTTACTCGGACAAAAAATAAGGGAAGAAAGAAAAAAACTTAGTTTAACTCAAGAAGAACTTGCGGAAAAAGCCGGGATTACGGCAAATTTCCTTGGACATATTGAACGCGGAACAAAAAAGGCAAGATTGGACACAATAGAAAAATTAGCAAGCGCTTTAGAAATACCAATAGGAACTTTATTTAGTAAAGTAAAATATGTACCGAAAAAAGAGGACTTGCTTTTAAAAAAATTAGTTTCGGCAGTAAGAGATAAAGAACCTGCAGATAAAAAACTGCTTTTAAAATTAGCAAAACTGGTCTTGAAGAAAAGAAAGATTTAACCTACTTAAAAGGTAATTACCTCAAAAGTTATCTCTTCCATTCCTCCTTTTTTTACCGTGCTAACTTGTACTTTGTTTCCCTCCTTAATTTCACCGGCAATAATTTTCTGGGCTAACGGATTTTCTAACAACTGCTGAATTGTCCGTTTTAATGGACGGGCACCATAGACGGAATCAAAACCTTTCTTGGCAAGATATTCTTTCACTCTTTCAGCTAAAAAGAGTTCAATTTTTTTCTCGGCTAAACGTTTTTGTAAATATTTAGCCTGGATTTCCACAATCTGTTTGAGGTTTTCTTCAGTTAACCGGTTGAAAATGATTACTTCATCAATACGATTTAAAAATTCCGGACGGAAAGTGTGTCTTAATTCTTCAAGTACAAGTTCATTTAACCGTTCACGGTTCACCGTTAACTGTTTACCGTTTACCGCTAAATATTGACTACCAATATTGGAGGTCATAATAATGATGGTATTTTTGAAATTTACGGTTCTCCCTTGCCCATCAGTCAGACGCCCGTCATCAAGTATTTGTAAAAGTAAATTAAATACTTCCGGATGCGCCTTTTCAATTTCATCAAAAAGGATTACTGAATAAGGTCTTCTTCGGACTACTTCGGTTAACTGTCCACCTTCCTCATAACCAACATATCCCGGTGGCGCACCAATCAAACGGGCTACTGAATGTTTTTCCATATACTCACTCATATCAATTCTCACCATTGCCCGCTCGTCATCAAAAAGAAATTCGGCTAATGCTCTTGCCAATTCAGTTTTACCAACACCAGTTGGACCCATAAAGATGAAAGAACCAATCGGTCGGTTAATATCCTGCAAGCCGGCACGCGAACGACGAATTGCATTAGCAACCGAATTAACCGCGCTATCCTGCCCAACGACACGTTCTTTAATTTTTTCTTCCATTCTCAATAATTTTTGCATTTCACTTTCTAACATTTTGCTTACTGGTATACCGGTCCATTTGGAGACAACTTCCGCAATATCTTCTTCGTCAACTTCTTCCTTAAGGAGAGGGTGAGCACCCTCTTGCCTTGATTTTTCAAGTTTTTTACTTTCTTCTTCTAATTTCTTTTGTAAGGTAGTCAAAATACCATATTTCAGTTCGGCAGCACGATTCAAGTCTCCTTCTCTTTCTGCTTTCTGTTCAGCGATTCTACTCTTCTCAATCTCATCTTTCAGTTCTCTGATTTTTTTAATTATTCCTTTTTCTTTCTCCCATTGTAGTTTCAGTATTTTTGCTTTCTCTTTTAATTGATTAAGTTCCTTTTCTAAACCCTCTAATTTATTCTCATCCTCTCGTCCCTCGTCCCGCGTGCCCGCCTTAATGGCAGTTTTTTCAATCTCCAATTGACGAATTTTTCTTTCAATTTCATCAATCTCAGTTGGCATACTATCAATTTCAATATGTAGTCGTGACGCTGCTTCATCAACTAAATCAATTGCTTTATCCGGAAGAAAACGGTCAGAAATATAACGGTTAGATAAAACTGCTGCCGCAACTAATGCTGAATCCTTGATTTTCACTCCGTGATGCACTTCGTATCTCTCCTTCAGTCCACGCAGAATAGCAATTGTATCCTCAACACCGGGCTCACTAACTAAAACTGGCTGGAAACGACGTTCTAATGCCGCATCTTTTTCAATATGTTTACGATACTCGTTTAATGTAGTCGCACCGATACAATGTAGTTCACCACGGGCAAGTGCTGGCTTAAGCAGATTACTGGCATCAACTGCACCTTCAGCGGCACCCGCACCGACAACCGTATGCAGTTCATCAATGAAAAGAATAATCTGCCCTTCCCGCTGATTTATTTCTCTTAATACTGCTTTCAACCGGTCTTCAAATTCCCCACGATACTTAGTTCCGGCAACCAGTGCACCCATATCCAAAGCAAGCACACCTCTATTTTTCAAGGTATCCGGAACATCACCTTCAACAATTCTTCGGGCTAAACCTTCAACGATGGCTGTCTTACCTACCCCGGGTTCACCAATCAGCACTGGATTATTTTTTGTCCTCCGGGAGAGAACTTGAATTACCCGACGGATTTCCTCATTTCGCCCAATCACCGGGTCAAGTTTACCTCTCCGTGCTAAATCGGTTAGGTCACGCGTATATTTTTGTAATGCCTGATATTTATCTTCCGGATTTTGGTCAGTTACTCGCTGTCCACCACGCAATGTAGCAAGAACCTGCAATATTTTTTCCCGGGTTACCCGGTATTTCTTGAGTAAAACGGCACTTCCTCCATCTTTTTCTTCCGCAATTGCCAGAAGTAGATGTTCACTGGAAACAAATTCATCTTTCAAGTTTTCTGCTTCTTTGAAGGTCTGACTCAAAACCTTATCCAGCCGTGGACTTAGGTAAAGTTGTATATTTTGTCCGTAAACTTTCGGGCGTGCTTCAAGAAGAGTGGCCAATTCTTCTTTTAGTTTTTCTGACTTGACTTCCAATTTTTCAAAAAGAGGTATGATTATCCCCTCTTCTTGTTTTAAAAGGGCAAGAAAAAGATGTTCTACATCAACCTGCTGGTGATTAAATTCATGGGCAAAATTTTGTGCTTCAGCAATTGCTTCCTGTGCTTTAAAAGTAAGTTTATCTAAACGCATATTTTCCCACCTTTAAAACTCCTTCTTTTATTAAAATTGGTTTCGGGGTTCCTCTCTAAACGACATTAGAGTTTTTTCGGTAGACCATGACCTATCGGGACGCTTCTTGATTCTGGTCAAAAAATCATAAAGTGAAGACCCGTCCTCCGCAGTAGCTCTGCTACGGAGGGTGGAGAGGGTTCCCGAAACCAATTCCCTTAATCCACTTCCACTTTCACTTCGTGCCGTCGCCAAAGTGGCTATGGCACGTCGGCGACTTTTGGTTTTGCTTCTTTGGTCTTGGGTAAAGTCACGGTCAGGATACCATCTTTATAAGTCGCTTTGACTTTATCTTTTTCTACCGCGGTCGGTAACTCAATTGTCCGGGAAAAAGAACCGTAGTAGCGCTCCGCACGGTAATAGTTCTCTTCTTTCACTTCTTCTTCTTTCTTCGTCTCACCGTTAATGGTCAAAGTATCTTCGTTAAGCGAAATATTAATGTCTTTCTTATCCACACCTGGTATTTCTGCTTTCACTACCACTGTATCTTTCTCGTCAATGACATCAATCGTTGGTACCCAACGGCGAAGTTCAGTCGCCCGAGTTGGACGGGCTAACTCCCGACCAAAGAAACGGTCAAAAGCATCATGAATATCCTCTAAATCCTTGAATGGGTCCCACTTTGCTAACCAGTTTGCCATTGCTACTCACCTCCCCTTTAACGCTCAATAAGGAGATAATCAAGGACTTCGTCCGTCGCAAGTCCCGACCTCCCCTTCGTCAGTCAGCGACCCTTGATTGTGTTCGGTTGCTCGGATCCGCCGATTCGGCGGATTAGTCCGAGACAACCTCACTATCAACCCCTTAAAGGGTATTGCCTTCGCTGTCACCCCTTTATGGTATCACAGTATCGTGGTTGTGATACCATTAAGAGGAATTTTCCTTTGTTCACTTATTTAGATGCGGAAGGGTAGAGAAAAGATTCATCCAGCACTTTTCGCTTTCAAAAGAAGTAAACCCCGTTAGAAAAGTGAGATTTTCTAACGGGGTAAAAAGTCTAAGTTCCGAGTGTCTATAGGGACGAGCAGACCTTTCGCGAACGACATCAAATTCTTTGGCGCCTTTTTCGGTTCTGGTCAAAGAATTATAAAGTGAGGAAAGTGTCTGCTCGGCCAAACTTCCGTGGAAAAAGATATTGAAGTGAGGAATTGACTTTTTTACTTCTATCCTTCTTTTTTTATTTCTTTACGGAGGGTACGCCAGAGTTTTAGATGTACTTTACCCGGCACTTCTACGATTTCAATACTCTGGCAGAGAGTGACGGTTCGTTGGTAAGTATGGGAAAAAGATATACAATGCGGACATTCTTCAAGATGTTCTTCAATCTCCGCAAAAAGGTCTGATTCTAATTCCTCATCAAGATAATCAGACAATAATTCAAAAATGTCTCTACATTTTATTACCATCTTTTATTCTCGTTAATGGAAATATTTGGAAACTTCATTCCGTAAAAATAAACGTGCCCGATGTAAACGCGATTTCACTGCCGGAATGGATAGCTTAAGTATTTCACTTACTTCTTTATTGGATAAACGCTGAATATCCCGTAAAATTAATACTGCCCGATACTCCTCCGGCAAAGAAGCAAGTGCCTTAGTTAAAATATTTTTTAATTCTTTATTTTCAATTTCTGCTTCCGGATTAGTTGACCAGTCCGGTATTTCTTTAGTCATCTCCCCTTCAGCAGTAAACAGAGGCATATCTATTGATTCAAAGACCTTCCCTTTCTCTTTCCGTTTCTTCATCAAGAAAATGTTCAAGGCAATCCGATAAAGCCAAGTAGAAAAATTTGCTTCCCCTTTAAACCTATTCAGTGAATGGTACGCTTTCAGGAAAGTTTCCTGGAAAACATCACCGGCTTCATCTGGATTACCAGTAAGACGGAGAGCAAGATTATAGATTTTTTTCTCGTATTTCTTAACTAATTCTTCAAAAGCTGAATTATCACCACCTTTTGTTTTTTCAATTAAAACTTCATCAGTAAGTGGGGAAATACTCTCTTTCTTCTCACTCATTTTGATGTTGAAAATCAAGAAAAGATTTTCACAATTAAGTAGAATATGCAGCGTTTATCTTTACATATTCGGGTGATAAATCGCAGGTATAGATTTCTACCTTTGCTTTACCTTGATTAAGGTCAACGAAAACATTGAATTCCTTCTGCTGAAGAATTTTTCTTGCCTTGCTTTCAAATTGGCGGGCGTAAAGCCCGCCGCTACATTTCAAAACGGTACCATTTTTTGCCACTCGAAGATTGTTAAAATAAAGGTCAATTTTCTCGGGGGTAATTTTTACTCCCGAATGTCCGATTGCTCCCATTATCCGTCCCCAGTTCGGGTCAGCACCAAAAAAGGCGGTCTTCACTAACGGTGAAAGGGCGATTGCCCTTGCAATTTTTCTTGCTTCCTCACTATTTCTTGCATTTTTTACAATTATTTTTACTAACTTCGTCGCTCCTTCACCATCTTTGGTTACCATTTTTGCTAAATCTAAAGTTACTTCATTCAAAACATTTTGAAATTTACGAAAATTGCTGTCTTCTTTTCTAATCGGTTGATTATCGGCTAACCCATTGGCTAAAATTAAAACTGTATCATTGGTACTCGTTTCACCATCAACGGTAATACAATTGAATGATTGGTCAACTGCGGTTTTTAATGCTTGCTCAAGTAGTCGTCTATCAATTGCGATATCAGTAAGAATAAAACAAAGTAAAGTGGCTAAGTCCGGATGAACCCCGCTCTTGCACGCAAGGGCAGGGTGAATCATTCCCGCACCTTTAGCACAAGCCCAGATATGGATAGTTGATAGTTGATAGTTGATAGTTGAGGGTAAAACAAAAGTTTTATGAACAATCTTGGGGAAAGTGTCAGTAGTCATAATTGCCTCTACAGCAGAGAGCAGGTGAGTGCCTGCCCGCCGAAGCTTTAGCGAAGGCGGGAGTAACTGAGTGACTAAATTTCTTATTCCTTGACGGATTTTCTCCATCGGCAAACAATGACCAATGACCCCGGTTGAGGCAACCAGAACTTGTTCAGGTTTAATCCCGAGAAATTTTGCAGTCAAATTACACATCTCTTTTGCATCGCGCAATCCTTTTTCTCCAGTGCAAGCATTAGCACAACCGGAATTAGCAATTATTACCCTCACCGAATCGCTCTTCGCTAACCCGCTTCGCCTTCGCTCCAGCGAGATGAGTCGCTCTTTGCTCACAATCACCGGTGCCGCTTTAACTTGATTAGAAGTAAAAACACCGGCTACTTTCGCTGGCACTTTAGAGTAAAATAGCGCTAAATCTTTTTTGTCTTTCCTTTTAATCCCACAAGCAATTCCTTCTGCCCAAAATCCCCTTGGCAAAGTAACGCTCTTGGCTCTTAGCTCTTGGCTCTTAGCTAAATTAAATGAGTGCTGTTTTTTCATCGTAGCCGCAAATTAAATTCATATTCTGTACCGCCTGCCCAGCAGCACCTTTAACCAAATTATCAATTGCGGAAATAATAATTATTCGGTTAGTTGAATCGTCTATGCGGAAATTTATTTCACAATAATTTGTATGAACGACATTTTTTAATTCCGGAAATTTCTCTTCGGGTAAAATGCGGACAAAAGGTTCATTTTTATAAAATTCAGTATAAATTTTTCTAATTTGTTTTTCACCAATTTTTTTCTTCAGTTGCAAATAAACTGTTGAAAGTATCCCGCGTTCTACCGGAAGTAAGTGTGGCACAAAAGTTACTTCCACTCGTTTTCCGTTTACCGTTTTCCGTTTACCGAGTTTACTCAGTTCCTGCTCAATCTCCGGCTGATGCCGATGGATAGCGATATTATATGCTTTGAAGTTGTTTTTATTCTCCGGATAATAAAGTTGGACAAATTCTCTTCCCCCACCAGTAACTCCACTTTTTGCATCAATTATGATAGAGTTCCCTTCGACTAAATTTTCCTTTATTACTGGTGCACAACCTAAAATTGCACCGGTCGGATAACAACCCGGATTAGCAATTAAACAACTTTTATTTTGCTCTTGGCTCTTGGCTTTTAGCTCTTGGTGGTAAAGTTCCGGGAGACCATAAATTGCTTTTCTTATTAAATCCGGATGAGTATGTTTTTTCTTATACCATTTTTCATATACTTTTGGATTATTTAACCGATAATCGGCAGACAAATCAATAACCTTTTTCCCGGCATTATAGAGTTCAGCAACAATCTCTAACGATACACTATGCGGTAAAGCAAGAAAAACTACATCACAAATATTTTTTATTTTCTCTAAATTCAGTTCTTCACATTCCAAATCACTTTCAATTCCCGGCAAAATTTCTCTAATTTTTTGTGGATACTTATCCAGTTTTGCCGAAAGATAAGTAATTTTTACTTCCGGATGTTTTAACAAAATCCGTAATAATTCTTCACCCGCATAACCAGTAACCCCAATTATTCCTACTTTTACTTTAGCCATTTTTTTACCATTTCCCGATCAGATTTATAAGTAAGAATTGACTCCGTTTCATTTATATCTTTCCATAATACATCGCTCACTTCTTCATCGTGTTCATCTACTTTTTCTAACGGTCTCATCAAAAACCAATAGACAGTTTTTTTCACCAATTTTCCTTCATACTTATAAAAATATTGCACTTTATCTATCCTTTTGATGATTGCACACTTATAGCCAGTTTCTTCCTGAACTTCTCTCAATGCCGCGTTCTCCGGTTTCTCTCCTTTAGCAATATTTCCTTTCGGAAATGTATGCACAACATCCCCTTTCAAGTTCTTAGTCTCTATGATTAACACTTTACCACTATCTACTACTAAACCACCGGCCGAAAATTCATAAACCATTTTCTAAATAATTTTTTAAAAAATGCTTGACATCTTTTGTATATACATTTATAATTTGCCACAGTGGAAAAACTATGGCAAAAATACCTAAATTTAAATCAGAAAAGGAAGAAGCTTTATTCTGGGAGAAACACGACCTTACCGAGTTTGAAAAAGAGTTAAAACCCGTAAAAGTAGAATTTCCTAAACCTACTAAGAAACTCATTTCTCTACGTTTAAGTCCTGAACAGATATCTTCTCTTAAATATGTTGCTTCTAAAAAAAGCATTGGCTATCTCACTCTCATAAGAATGTGGCTCAGCGAAAAACTTAATCAAGAACTACAAACCTTACGCATAAGCGAACCACGTGTCATCTATTCAGTTAATCTACCGAAGAAAAAACATCGAAAAAAATCTAAAGGCAAAAAACTTTGGACAAAAATTGATGGTGAGTATTGGATGACCGGGTAACAAAACAACACCAAATCCACCTGCCAAAAATTCATAAACCATTTTTCGTCCGATTCAGAATAAACTCATTCAACTTTGCTAATACCTACTCTGCACTTACAACAGTAATAACTTTGGGAATGAGTTAAATAATGCATTCTCATTAATTTTTTTTCATCGTCCCAGCATCTCGAACAAAAAGGACCTTCTTTTTTGTCTTTTTCATCAATCCAATAAGCATTATTCCTGTATTTCAGGTTTTCTTTTGTCGTGAGTTTTTCTTTTAAATCTTTATTTTCGCTTTCCAAATCTGTTATTTTCTTCTGCATTTCTAAAAGTTTTTCCTGCACTTCCAATATTTGTTTGTATTGTTCAATTTTTCCAGCTTCTTGTAAAATTTTTCCCACAGATTTTAATTCATCAAAAATCGCCATATTTTATATTAACCTCCTTCCTTTAAGACCTGAAAATCGTTCTTAGACGATGATAATGTAATCAATTTCTGACAAGTAGATACTTTTCCTAAATACATCACAACAATAATTTCGCCTTTGAGTTCTCTATTAGTAATTTGATTAAGCAAATCCTCTGGGGTACCCCGTAGAACTTCTTCAAATTTTTTGGTTAACTCGCGAGCAAGGACAACGCTTGCCTCGGGTAAAATTTCTTTAATTATTTCTAATGTCCGTTTTATCCGATAAGGTGACTCATAAAAAACGATTGTCTTTTTCAGTTCACTTAACTTAAGAAGTTCTTTAGTAATTTTCCCCTTTTTTCGTGGTAGGAATCCTAAAAAAATAAAATCATCAGAGGGTAGACCCGAAACAACTAAAGCCGTAATTACTGCTGATGCACCAGGGATGGGAACAATCTTAATTCCTTCTTTAATTGCTTCCTGAATTAAAAAAAAACCGGGGTCAGATATACCCGGCGTACCCGCATCAGAGACAAGAGCGAGATTTTTTCCTTCTTTCAATCTCCCAATCAGATAAGGTATACGGAAAAGTTGGTTTTGCTGGAAATAACTGACTAAAGGTTTAGAAATCTGGTAATGAGTGAGTATTTTTCTGGTCACCCGTGTATCTTCGCAGGCGATTAAATCTACTTCTTTAAGGATTCTTAAAGCACGGAGGGTAATATCTTCTAAATTACCAATCGGTGTGGAGACGATGTAGAGTGTTCCTTGGTCCGTTCTCCGTAGTACTGCGAAGGATGAATTAGACGGCATTTTCTTTTTCTAAAATTTTCAAGAAAGCATCAACCACCCGTGGGTCAAACTGTGTCCCGGAAGATTTTTTTATTTCTTCAACTGCTTTTTCTTTCGGTAATGCTTTCCGGTAAGGACGATCAGAAGTCATCGCATCCCAGGCATCAATAAGAGCGACAATCCTTGCCCCAATGGGTATTTCTTCACCTTTCAATCCTTCAAGGTATCCCTGCCCATTATACCATTCATGATGATATAAAATCATCGGCACAACCGGGGCAAGCAAACTTATCGGCGCAAGTAGTTTTTTACCAATCAAAGGATGTTTTTTTACCACTTCTTTTTCTTCCGTAGTTAATACTCCCGGTTTACCAAGAATTGATTCTTCAATCCCAATTTTACCAACATCATGGAGAAGTGCGGCGTATTCAACATTTTTCGCCATAATTTCCGGTAACTTCATCTCTTCGGCAATTGCCCGCGCATATCTTCTTGAACGGTCAGCATGTTCCCAGGTGTAAGCATCCTTAGCATCAATTGCCCGGGAAAGTGTTTGCACCGTCTCAAAATAAAAAATCTGTAAATTCTGGTAAAGTTCTATATTTTCCAAAGTGATCGCCGCTTGCTGAGCAAGAATACTTAAAAGATTAAGTTTTTCCTGCGGATAGGGTTCACTTTCTAAAGAAATATTCATTACTCCAATTATCCCTCTTTTTGCTTTGAGAGGCACTGCGGCAAAACGATGAGGATAATATTTTCTCTCTTTAAGTGACAAAAACCGTGCATCTTTCTCATTGTCTTCAACAAATATTGCTTTCCCTTCCTGTAAAATTTTCCCAGCGAAACCTTCCCGCAAAAAATGCCCTCCACGGTGATTGGTTATTTTCTCGGGTAAGTCCATACCCAGTTTAGCCACTAAATTCATCTCATTACTTTCTTCATCAAAAATAAGTAAAGTTCCTTTGTCACTGTTCACCAAACGCAGTGCAAGAGACAAAATTTTTTGGTAAATTCCCTGTTGATTTTCTAAAGGAGTGGTGCTTATTCCTAAATTCTGTATTTCCATTAAAAAGGTAATAAGTTTTTCTAAAGATAAAGCATATCCCTGTTGTTGTTCTATCTGAGAAAGATATTTCTCCCCAAACATTCGCTGTTTTTTCTCCCGGAAACTCAAATAAAAAATGCAACCTAAAAAAATGAAGACGACTACTAAAAGTAGAATATTCATCTTCTCAAAGAATCCATGTATCCCAAATAATTTCTTTTCATTTCTTTTAGAGAATCACCAGCAAACTTTTCTTTCATTGCTTTTCCAATTTCTAAAGCAACCATCGCTTCGCCAACTACCCCAGCTACCGGAAGAACACAAATGTCACCACGGATTACTTCGGCAAAAGAAGATTTCTTAGTTTTTATATCTACCGAATGTAAAGGTTTCCTCAGTGAGGAAAGTGGTTTCATTACCACACGTAAGATAATCTGTTCACCATCACTTATTCCACCTTCTATACCACCAGCATTATTTGTTTTCCGATAGAAACCCTTCTTTGCAGCATAAAAAATTTCATCATGCACTTGCGAGCCAATTTTTTTACTTAAAGAAAAACCTAAACCAATCTCTACACCTTTCACTCCGGGAATGGACATCAATGCTTGAGCTAAACATCCATCAAGTCGTAAGTCCCACTGGGTATAACTACCCAATCCAACCGGCACATTGTTCGCAATAACTACAAAAATTCCACCTAATGTATCACCTTTTTTTCCTGCCTCTTTTATTTTCTCAAGCATCAGTTTTTCTATCTTTTTATCAATTGTACGCACCGGCGAAGATTCACTTAAAGAAGATAATTTTTTTATATCTATTTTCTGAAAAGAACGCCATTCTACCTCGATCCCGACCCCTCCAATTTCCTCAGTGAAACTAATAATTTTTATTTTAAATTCTTGGAGTAATTTTTTTGCTACTGCACCTAAGGCAACTCGTGCTGCAGTTTCTCTAGCTGAGGCACGTTCCAAAATGTCAGTTATATCTTCACGTGCATATTTCAATACACCGGCTAAATCGGCATGTCCCGGACGGGGATGAGTTAAGATTGGGCTACGGTCAATTGAGTAATCTTTATTTTTAATCATTAAACAAATTGGTGAACCAATCGTCTCACCTTTATGTATGCCAGCAAGAATTTCTACTTCATCTTTTTCAATTTTTTGCATCCGTTCGCCTCTACCCGCATACCCTTGCCGACGGGCTAATTCTTGATTAATCTCTTCAGTGGACAATTTCAATCCTGCAGGTATACCTTCAAGAATCGCAATCAGACATTTACCGTGCGATTCCCCAGCCGTGTAGTAACGTAACATTTCTATCTCCCCACAAATACACACGAATTAACTGCACGAATTTTTACGAATAACAAATTCTTAAGCAGGAACGATCCCATTCGTGTTCATTTGTGATATTATTCGTGTTCATTTGTGATTTTTTTAGCGACGGCTTTACGCATTACTCCTATTGGTGCTTTTCTCCCCGTCCAGATACGAAATGCTTCCGCACCTTGATAAATTAACATTTCCAAACCACCAAGTGTTTCTGCACCAATTTTTTTTGCCTCTCTTAGAAGTTCAGTTTCACGGTTATAAATTATATCATAAACAAAAAGATGATGAGCATCCCCGCACTGTAAGTTTTTAATCTCAATTGGTAAAGGATCAGCCGGATGCATTCCCAAAGGTGTGGCATTAACAATTAAATCAATATTTTTAAATACATTTTTCAAGTTTTTCGTCTCGGAAGAAAAAAAGGACACTTCTACTGACTTTGCTTTGTGTAATAAATTTCTTGCCACTTCTCTCGCTTTAGAAACAATTTTCTCAATGATTACTAATTTTTTAATCTTTTTCTTTACCAACATATAGGCAATAGTTTTCCCCGCGCCACCGCAACCAAGAAGAAGAACATTTTTATTTCTTAAGTTAATCTTCCCGGTTAAACTTTTCAAGAAACCAATCCCATCCGTATTATAACCAACGAGGTGATTACCTCCAAGTTTACCATTTTGATTACTAATTGTATTTACTGCACCAACTTCATTGGCTAAAGAGTCAAGTTCATCTAAATATTTGATTACTTTTTCCTTATGGGGGACAGTAACATTTACACCTTTTATACCTAAAATTTTTATCGCTTTAACTGCAATTTCTAAATCTTCCGGTTTTACCGCAAACGGTAAATAAATGAAATCCAATTTCAATGCTTTAAATGCTGCATTATGCATTATTGGACTTAACGAATGTTTTATTGGATAGCCAAAAATTCCCGTAACTTCCATCTTTTTCAACAGAGTTTCAGGGTTCCTCTTTGAACGACATTAAAGTTTTTGACGTTTCTTGTCCCTTGTCAAAAAATTATAGAGTGAAAAGAGGGCTCCTGAAACTTTATCTTCTCTATTCTCCGCCAAAGGTAGCTTCCGAAAAAACGATCGTCGGTGTACCAATACTTCCGTAAAATTTAAGGTCGCTACCAACCGCAACTATTGAATTCATTAGTTGCCAGATATTCCCGGCTATCGTCATCCCTTGCAGAGGAAAACTTAATTCCCCATCTTGAATATATCTTCCTGAAATACCAACCGAGAAATCTCCGCTTACCGGGTCAGCGGTATGTAAACCCATTACTTCCAAAACATAAATACCATTTTTTATTTCTTTAATTATTTCCTCTCTACTTTTGAGGTAATCATCTCTTTTACCTGGAAGTAAATAAAAATTTGTGGTATTCGGTTCAGGAAGAGTATCAAAAGAACCTCTCCCTGCATTACCAGTAGATTTCACTCCTTCTTTAGCCGCTGTATAAGTATCATAGAGAAAACTTTTCAGTATTCCGTTTTCGGTAAGGACTTTTTTCTCTGTGGGCACACCTTCACCATCAAACGGTGCACTACCAATACCTTTAGGTAAAAGTCCATCATCCACAAGGTTAAGTAACCTTGAGCCAATCTTTTCACCAATTTTACCTTTGAGATAAGATTTCCCCTTTTGCACGCTATCGGCACAGAAACTCTCAGCAAGTAAATCCAGAAACTCACAACCTACCCAAGGGTCAAATACCGTCGTATATCTGCCCGACTTAATTTTTTTTCTACCTAATAAACCTAACGCTTTATCTACTGCTTGCTGGCTGACTTTTTCAAAATCCAAATCAGCAAAAAAACGTGCCTCCTGCATTTCCATCCCGATTTGTACTTCATTATTTTCTTGAGCAACTACTGCTATCACAAAAGAACAATAACTACCTTCATAGTTTCCGAAGAGACCATTAGTATTAAGAATTAAATTTTCTCCGTAATTTTCACTATAACTGGCACGGAGAATTTTTTTAATCCGTTTATCCTTTTTTAAAGCACATTCTCCTTGTTCACGCACTATTTTCATTTTTTCTTCTAAAGATATTCCCTGGAGATTTTCGTCTTTCAATTTCAAGAAGGAAACTGACGTATATTCCTGCCTGTCAACTGCTTCAGGAAGAGAATAATGTTTATCTTCCGTAGAGTTCAAAGTATTTCCTTTTGCTTTTTTAATTAAATCTTCATCAAAAATAATTCTGTTCAATGAAGAAAAACCAATTTTCTTCTCCACAAAAACCCTTAGTCCAAGACCGCTCTCTTCCGAGAGACGAAAATCTTCTAAATTACCTGAAGAATAACTGAATTGTAATCCTCGACCAAAAGCAAAAAAAATTTCACCATCTAAATTTTCTTTTTTCAATTTTTTAATGTATTTTTCTCCTACCGGAATTAGTTCCATTTTTTATTTTCTCTGTTCAATTTTAGGCAAAATTATCAATTGTTTTTTCTCACTGCGTAAAAGCGCAGTTATACCCATATAGAAAGCAATAAAAGAAAGTAAAAGAAAAAATATACCCCATTTTCTTCTTTCTAAAAGAAAACGGTCATTAAATAAATAATTACGAAAGAATGCATTAATCCGTAAGATTAGGTTTGGTTGATAAAGATAACCTAATCCAAGAAGAAAGAAAATTATCCCGCAAAGTATTTTTAAAGTAGTCATAACTTAAGGATAAGAGCAATTTCCTTGCAGTCCGGAAAAAGATGACATCTGATACATTCTGACCAGATTTTATGTGGCAATTTCTCTCTTGGTAATTCTTTGAAACCAAATTTCTTAAAATATTGTGGTTTAAAAGTAAGAAGAAAAACTTTTTTTACTCCTAAACTTTTTGCCTGCTTTAGACATTTTTTTATTAATTTTGTTCCGATACCCTGTTTTTGATATTCATGTCCTACGGCTAAAGATTTTATTTCGGCTAAGTCTTCCCAAACAACCTGGAGACTAGCACAGGCAATTATTCTACCATTTTTTTCGTAAACAAAAAAGTCTTGGATATTCTCGTATAGTTCATTTAAAGAACGCGGAAGCATCTCTTTCCGCTCCGCATAATAATTGACTAATTTTTGTATTTCTTCAACATCAGTAACTTTTGCTTTCCGAATCATTGAGAGGAAGCCTCCTTGTAGTTATAACCATACTTTAATGCTTCACTATTCAAAGAAATCAATTCTTTTTTGCCATTTAAAACGATTTCTATTGACCTATACACATTTTCTATTGGAACAATCTTTTTTTTCTCTAAATATTTCCCAAGAATAACCAGATTCGCTGTCCTCAAGTTACCAACCTTTTTTTCAGCAATTTCACTGGCGGGGATTCGCACAATTTCTATATCCTGACGATTTATTTTCGTATCCACTAACGAAGAATTAACTAAAAGTAACCCCTTTTCCTTTAAACGTTCAAGGAAACGAGACAAAGAAAGATTATTTAGAATAATTAGCGTTGACGGATGAGCCACTACCGGTGAACCGATTTCTTTATCCGAAATAACTACGGTACAATTTGCGCTACCACCCCGCATCTCTGCACCGTAAGAAGGAAAAAAGGTTATAAATTTATCAGCATCCATCGCCGCATGGGCTAAAAGTTCACCAGTAAAAAGTATACCTTGTCCACCTGAACCAGCAATAATTATTTCCTCTTGCATTTTATTCAAATATCACGAATTTACCCCGTTAGAAATTGCACATTGGTTCAGTTTTAGAAGTAAGCCTTTCTGGCTACATAACATATCTCATCAAATATTTCTAACGGGGTTTTACCCGAATTGACTACACGAATTAACACGAATTTTTTATTCGCGAACATTCGTGAATTTTTTTATTCGTGTCTATTCGTGTCCTTAAATACACCTAAAGGAAAAGTTTTCATCATTACTTCCTCTACCCATTTACACGCTTCCACTGGCTCCATATGCCAAATTACCGGACATTGAGAAAGAATTTCCACTAAAGAAAAACCTAAATTATTAATCTGATTTTGGAATGCTTTTTTAATTGCTTTTTTAGTGTGTAAAACATTTTTTGGACTGTTTACTGCTGTACGTTCAAGATAAACTACCCCTTCTAATGAGGAAAGCAATTCACATATTTTCAGAGGATAACCGTCACGCTGAGCATCGCGTCCAAAAGGTGTAGTTAGAGTTTTCTGCCCCAAAAGTGTTGTCGGCGCCATTTGTCCACCAGTCATCCCGTAGGTAGCATTATTAATAAAAATTACACTAATTTTTTCTCCTCGATTTGCGGCATGAATAATTTCCGCTGTACCAATTGCCGCTAAATCGCCATCCCCTTGATAAGTGAAAACAATTCTATCCGGCAGAACTCTTTTTATCCCGGTTGCTACTGCTGGTGGACGACCATGTGCCGCTTCCGTAACATCAAAATTCCAGTAATCATAAGCAAAGACAGCACAACCTACCGGAGCGATACCAATTGTCTTTTCCCAAATTTTTAGTTCATCAATTACCTCGGTAACCAGCCGGTGCACAATACCATGCCCACATCCTGGACAGTATAAATGTACTACCTCCTTGAGACTTTTTGGTCGAGAAAATATTTTTCTCATTGGTGTATCTTTTCTATTCTTTCTAAGATTTCCTCCTTAGTTACCAGACCACCTCCGGGACGACCGTAAAATTCTACCGGTACTTTACCATTAACCGCTAATTTTACATCTTCAACCATCTGTCCGAGATTCATTTCTACAACAAGAATAGCGGGTGAGCGGTGAAGCGGGTAAGCAGTTGAGCAAAGTCGTTTAACTGTGTCGGCAATGATTTTTTCTGGGAACGGCCATAAGGTTATCGGACGAATCATCCCGACTTTTAATCCCTTCTCCCAAGCAATATTCATCGCCCCTTTACATACTCTTGCCGCAATACCAAAAGCAACTAAAACAATTTTTGCATCATCAAGATTATATACTTCATAAAGTACTTCATTTTTTTTGATTTTACTATATTTTTCGTTCAATTTCCAATTATGTTCCTCTAAAGCACCTTCGGCCATCAAAAGTGAACGAATTTTCCTTGGTTCCCTCCCTTTGCATCCATCAAGAATCCAATCCTTTACTTCATTGCTCATTGCTCTTTGCTCTTTGCTATGCAACACTACCGGTTCAAGCATCTGTCCTAAAACACCATCAGTTAAGATAATCACCGGATTACGATACTTATCCGCTAAATCAAAAGCAAGATAGGTTAAATCATACATTTCTTGCACTGAATACGGTGCTAAAACAATTACTTTATAATCTCCATGTCCACCACCTTTGGTTGCTTGAAAATAATCACCCTGTGCACCGGAAATATTACCTAATCCCGGACCACCGCGTTGGACATTAACAATTACTGCCGGCAATTCACAACCTACAAGATAAGAAATCCCTTCCTGTTTTAAACTTATTCCCGGTGAAGAGGAAGAAGTCATTGCTCTCGCTCCCGCTACCGCTGAACCAAAGACCATATTTATCGCTGCTAATTCCGATTCGGCTTGCAAGAATATTCTCCCTAATTCTACCATTCTTTTTGCCATATAGGCCGGAATTTCATTCTGAGGAGTAATCGGATAACCATAATATGCCTGACAGCCAGCAGCAATTGCTCCTTCACTGATTGCTTCATTACCTTTCATTAATATCCGCTCAGTTCGTTTCATTTTTTTCCTCTCTTACTCTTTACTTTTCACCTAACACCTTACACTTCAAACTTTGAATTTTAAACCTTACACTTTTATCTATAAACCTCAATTACTGTGTCCGGACAAATTAGATAACAAAAACCACAACTTGTACACTTTTTTCTCTTGTTAGAATCAGTAGTTACCGGATGATAACCAGAAGAATTAAATTTTTCTGCTAATTTTAGATATCCTTCTGGACAATAATGAACACACAAACCACAGCCTTTACATTTCTCTTCATTGATGAAAATTCTTTTCATTTTTTACCATGCTAATTTCATTATATTCGGTTAAACAGTTACGCCCTTTTTCTTTAGAAAAATATAATGCTTTATCTGCGGCACGGAGTATCTCTTCGGCAGTGGAACCATCTTTGGGATAATGGGCAAGACCAACACTCACAGTAATTTTTAACTTTCCCCAATCGAGAACAAATTCTTCCTGAGCAATTTTTTCTCTTAAATTTTCCATTTTCTTTTTTACCCCTTCCGGTTCAGCACGCGGTAAAAGAAGAACAAATTCCTCACCACCATAACGAGCTATAATATCGGTTTCATATACATTCTCTTTTAAAATTGTTCCTAAATGCTTCAAGATTCCGTCTCCTACTTGATGTCCATAAGTATCATTAAGTTTTTTGAAATAATCAATATCAACCAAACTAACTGAAAAACCGCCACCGTAACGCCGAATACGCACAATCTCTTCCGCCAGACGAGTTTCAAAATAATGTCTTCGATATAAACCAGTTAACCCGTCAAAACGAGACATTTTCTCAACTTCGCTATAAAGTTTTGCTTTTTCTAAACCTAAAACTAACTCGCTAGCTAAAATTTCTGCCTCACTGAGTAACTCATTCTCCGACTTCTGCAATTCGGTTCTCAATAATGGTTGTTCAATTTTTGCCCAAAGCAAACCAAGAATTTCTTCTTCCCGATGGAACGGTAAAAATAACATTTTTTCTTCCTTGAGCAAAACAATTCTTATCTTCTTTTCCTGAGCAAAAGAAATAAGCATTTCTTCAGTAAAATATTCTTTTACCCAATCTTCAGGGAAAAAAGGTTCCTCACGGAGAACAAGCCGGAAACTTAAGAAATGCTCACCTTTTTCTCTCTCGGGAACGAAAAAGAGAAATCCAAGCAGATTAAGATACTCTTTTATTGCTTCTTTAAGAAGTTTAAGCATTTCCTCCCAAGTTAATATTTTTGCCATCCGTTTAACTAATTCGTAAAGGTAAATAACCTTTTTTATTTCTTTCTCTTTAAAGAATTTTTTTTCTTTAATTTTTTCTAATTGTAATTTTTTTTCTTCGCATTCTTTTTTCAATTCAGAAAAAGTTTCCACATACTTCTTTTTTCGCAATTTACGCTTTTTATTCAATTGATAAAAAATGGTAACTATCGGAATAAAAAAAAGGATTAAAAGAATAAAATATTTCAATTTTTTCCTCCGACACGGTTACGCCCAGCTGCTTTTGCTTGGTAAAGACGCTGGTCAGTAAGACGGATAAGTTGACTGGCGGTGGTCGCCTCTTCAGGAAATGTAGACACACCAATACTTACGGTAATTTTAAACATCTGTGCTGAAATGTTTTTCTCCGGCTGAGTAATGAAGAAAGAATTTTCGGCAATTGCTTCTCGCATTCTCTCTGCAACCAGATAACTCGTTTGGTAACCACTCTGCAAAAGTAAAACGGCAAATTCTTCTCCTCCGTAGCGAGCGATAAGGTCGCTAGAACGTACTCTTTCTTTAATAAACTGGCTAACCTTTTTTAATATTTCATCACCCACCCCGTGTCCATAGGTGTCATTATATTTTTTGAAATGGTCAAGATCAATCAAAAGAAGTCCTAACTCAAGATGATACCGTCCTGCACGTAAGATTTCTTCATTAAGCCGCTCTTGAAAGAAACGATGGGTATGAAGTCCAGTAAGTGTATCAGTTATTGAAAGTTCCTGCACTTTTGAAAAAAGATGGGCATTTTCTAAAGCCAAAGAAGCAAGCATTGTAAGTATATCCAGTAGACGTAAATCGTCATTATCATAAAGATAGGGCTTGCTCCCTTCAATTCGGGCAATACCAAGAATTTTATTTTCTACCACCAAAGGTGCAGCAAGAAGAGAACTTATTCTTAGGGAAGAAACTGTTTCCGGGAAACGCAAATCTTCTTTTAGGTCAGTAACCAAAAGAGGCAAGAAACGTTCCCCGACCCACTTACTGAAAGGGTCAACTGACATTTTAAAAGGTTCCAGAGAAACTACACTCGCCGACCCCGGGAAACAAGCAACAAGTAAATTTTTAAGTTTTTTCTGTATTTCCTCAGATTCAAGCAGTGAACCCAGTTCTCTTGTGGCTAAGGACAAAACTTGGAAACGGTTAATTTTTGCCTCCAGATTATTAAGTTGGAGATAATAATTCTCTAACTCTTTAGTTATTTCTTCTGAATTTATGCATAAATCTTTAAGTATTTTTTCTTCATCTATTTTTTCTTTTTCTTCCCGATAACGAAATTTTTTTACCATCTGCCAAAAAACCAGAAAAAATAATAATTCCCCAGCAAGAAAAACTTTACTTTTTATCAACCCTTCAAAAGTATAACCAACCCAATTAAAAAGTAAACCACTTAATCCAAGCAAAAAGGATAAAAAAATAAAAAATTTTGCACTACTTAAATCAAGAAGAACTATTGCCCAAGAAGAAAGAATAAGACAAAAAAGAAAAAAGTAGTGACTTTCTAATGGGTATTTAAAAAAATAAAATGAAGGGAGAAAAAAAAGAATAAGCAAAGAAATAAAAATAATTATTGACGAATTTTTCTTCTCTGAATTCATTTGGGGTGATTACCTTTAAGAAGCGATCCCTTCTTGTCGGAGATCCCGCTGAAGCGGTGAGGGGATAATCTTTTTAAATTTCCGTTTCCCTACCTGGAGGATATAGGGGCGGTCAAGAAATATCTCCTCTTTTTCGTTTTTCACTTTCCGATTATCTAATTTCACTCCACCCTGGCGGATTAACCGCCGAATTGCATTTTTTGATTCTTCTAATTTAGATTGGTAAACCAAGTCAACGATACCAATTTTCCTTTGAGGCAGATATACTTCTTCAATTTTTTCGGGTAATTCTTTCCGGGCGAAAATACGGTCAAATTCAATCCCTACTTTGTGAGCAATTTCTTCACCGTAATACTGTGCAGTAATTTCAAAGGCTAATTTTGCTTTTGCTTCGCGGGGATGTAAATTTTTTATCTCTTCTAATTTATAGTCAGTTAAAAGTGGATACCAGCGATACATTAATTCATCGGAAATGGACATAATTTTCCCGTAGATTTCTTTTGCCGGTTCATTTATCCCGATATAGTTGCCATAAGATTTAGACATTTTTCTTACACCATCAGTACCTTCAAGAAGGGGTAAAGTAAGCACTACTTGTGGTTCCTGAGCAAAATTGCGTTGCATCTGTCGTCCTAAAAGAAGATTGAAAAGTTGGTCAGTCCCACCAATTTCAACTTCGGCTTTCACAATCACCGAATCGTATGCTTGAAATAGTGGATACATCATTTCCAAAATGGTAATTGGTTTACTGGCTTCCTGCCGTTTGGTAAAATCATCTCTTTGTAAAAGTTGCTGAAGAGTATAAAGTCCAAAAAATTTGCGTAAAGTCTTAGTCACTTCACCAATATTTTTTGCCTGAAAAATTTTTGCTAACCATTTAGAATTATAAAAAATTTCCAAGTTCTTCGCATCCAAAATTTTCCCAATCTGTTTTTTTAACTTTTCGGCATTGTTCTTTATTTCTTTTTCACTAAGCATTGGTCTCGTCTCAGTCTGCCCTGAAGGGTCACCGATCCGTGCGGTGAAATCACCAAGGATAAAAATTATCTTATGCCCAAGAGCCTGAAATTGTCGTAATTTGCGTAAAATAACCGTATGTCCTAAATGGAGGTCAGGTGCAGTCGGGTCAATACCTAACTTTATTCGCAGAGGTTTACCACGGTTTAATTTAGCCAAGAGTTCCTCTTCGGCAATAAAATCCACTGTATTGATTCTAATGATTTCAATTTGTTTTTTTAGTTCCATTTGTGGTGAACCCTTCGGGCTGAGCCTCAGTGCGAAACCTCATGGTGAACCATAAGAAAATTTATTTTACTTTTAATCAGATAAACTTGTCAAGAGAAGAAAAAAAGTGTTGAAAAAAATTTTTAATTTTGCTAAAATAAAAATTGTTGAAAAAAAACCCAACAATCTATGATTACGCAGATTAAAGACAAGATTACACAGATTAAATACAGGGAATTTATCAGTGTAATCGGTCTTTGAAAATCTGTGTAATCAAGACCATTTATGAAAAGAAAAATTTTTTGGACAATTTATTTAATTCTTCTTGGTTTAATTTTAGGCATTGGTTTACTGCTGAAGAAATATTTCTTTGAACTGCCGGCAATTGAAGTTTTAGAAGAATATACACCAAGTTTAGCTACCCGCTTCTACGATATCAATGGTGAACTAATTAGTGAACTTTTTACCGAAAGACGTGTCCTTGCTGAATTGAAAGATATTCCGGTAGATTTACAGAATGCAACTATTGCTATTGAAGATATACAATTTTTTAAACATTGGGGAATAGATTTACGCGGATTAGTCCGTGCTTTTTTAGTCAATCTTAAAGCCGGAAGAATTGCCCAGGGTGGCTCAACTATAACCCAACAGTTAGCCAAACTTTTGTTTTTAACTCCGAAAAGAACCTGGGAAAGAAAAATCAAAGAATTAATTCTTACCTTACAGTTAGAATATCGTTATTCTAAACAGGAAATTTTGCAGATGTATCTTAACCAAACATATTTCGGTAGTGGTGCCTACGGGGTAGAAGCCGCTGCACACACCTTTTTTGGTAAACCGGTCAAAGAACTTAATTTAGCTGAATGTGCACTTTTAGCTGGATTACCTACCCGTCCTACTGCTTATTCTCCTTTTCTTAATCCAGAAAGAGCAAAAATACGGCAGGCGACTGTTTTAAGAAGAATGTGTAAACTTGGTTTCATCACCAAAGAAGAGGAAGAAAAAGCCAATGCCGAACCATTAAATTTATGGGTACCAACTTTACCTATCGCAGTTGCACCGTATTTTATTGAATATCTGCGGCAAGAATTAGAAACGAAATATGGTTACCAAATGGTTTATAAGGGTGGATTACAGGTATACACAACACTTGATTTGCGACTTCAAAAGATTGCGGAAAAAGTTACGGAGGAACGTTTAAGTGAATTTGACCTGCGGAAAAGTTTATCCCGCCCTTCTACAGAAGAGCGGGGTTCAACGGAGACAATAAAAGCGCAAGGTGCACTACTCTGCTTAGACCCGAAAACTGGACAAATCAAAGCATTAGTTGGGGGAAGAAGTTTTTCTGAATCACAATTTAACCGTGCTACACAAGCAAGAAGACAACCTGGCTCAGCATTTAAACCGTTCATTTATCTCGCTGGTTTGGAAAATGGTTTCCTGCCTATGACGATTATTGAAGATACACCAGTAGTATATATAAAGGAAGGTTATGATTGGCGTCTGGTAGCTACCACTACTGATTTTACGCAAATGAATCCTGAATTTCTTCCCGATGACCCGGAAAAAATTTGGCTTCCACAGAATTATCACGAAAAATATTACGGTCCGGTTCTTTTCCGTAAAGCATTAGAGTATTCACTTAATGTCTGTGCCGTAAAAGTGTTAGAGAAAATTCGTCCCCAGGCAGTCATCCCTTATGCAAGAAAATTAGGAATTGCCTCTCCCTTATACGCAAATTTGTCTTTAGCACTCGGGACAAACGAAGTAACACTTTTAGAGATGGTTTCGGCTTTCGCTACTTTTGCCAATTTAGGGATACGGGTTAAACCTTATGGAATCATTCGGGTTGAAGACCAGCAAGGCAATATTTTGGAAAAGAATTTGCCCCAAGAAGAAGAAATATTTAACCCGACAATAATGTATTTAATAACTAACCTTCTCCGGGGGGTAATTGAAAACGGTACCGGTAGATACGCACGCTGGCTCAACCGTCCTGCTGCCGGTAAAACCGGCACAACTAACGATTTTACTGACGCTTGGTTTATTGGATATACACCACAGTTAGTTTGTGGTGTTTGGGTAGGCTATGATGACCGAAGAACATTAGGGAATCGGATGTCTGGCGGTGTGCTTGCTTGTCCAATCTGGACAAAGTTTATGAAAGAAGCGTTATCTAAAGAACCAGTGCTTGATTTTCCAGTCCCCAGCGGAATAACTTTTGCAAAAATTGACCCGGAAACCGGACTCCTTGCCTCGGCAAGAACAAAAGATGCATATTTAGAAGCATTCTTGAGTGGTAGTGAACCTAAGGAATATTCATTTATCACAAAAAGAAAAGTAAGCACAGTTATCCCTGAAGAATACGAACAAGGATTTTGATAAACACGAATACACACGAATTAAAAAATTTGCAAATATTCACAAATAAATTCGTACAAATTAGTGAAGTAAGCAATGGAAGAAAAGGAAGCAGTTTTGGAAGTAGCAAAACTGATGTGTCTTGCAGCGAGAACAGCCCCGAAAGCAAGAGGTGTTGACCGCATTGTGACAAAAATTGTTACTGAAGAAAAAGAAAAAGAACTGATTGCCGAAAAGATGGAAGAAATCGGACAAACTCAACCGAAAGTAGCAAAAATATTCAACCGTGATGTAATAAATTTAAGACAAGTACCAGTAATTGTCCTTATTGGCAGTAAACTGGGAATAATGGAACTTAACTGTGGTTATTGTGGATTTAGTTCCTGTGATGAGTTGAAAAATAACGGTAAAGCAAGATGTAGTTATGTTCCGGGAGATTTAGGTATTGCTTTAGGTTCAGCCGTTTCGGTTGCCGCATTGCATCATGTGGATAATCGGATAATGTATTCAATCGGTTATGCCGCCGAACAACTTGCTCTTTTAGGTGAAGAAGTAAAACTTATCTACGCTATCCCTCTCTCCGCCACCGGTAAAAATATCTTCTTTGACCGCAAATAATTCCGCTCTATCAAAATGTAAAACATCCCCGTCTTCAAACAAAAGAACTGCTGAGATCTCTAAAGACATCAGCAGTTAAAAAAATTTAATACTTTTGACTTAAGTGAAACTTCCCTTAATGGTATCACAATTGTTACTGTGATACCATAAATGTAAAAAAGGACGCTGTTGCTGAACTTGGTATTTTGTAACCTAAGTTATCGTCGGTAAAATTTTGAAAAAAGGGGACTGTTTCCATTTTCTAAATAAGTTTTTCAATTTCGTCAGTTATTTTTACCGCTAAATCACGTTTATAAATTTTTGGGAAATACTTTTTTCGTCCATCAGGATAGAGAAAATAGGCTTGGGTTTCTTCTTTACCCATTACTTCCGGTGGGTTGAGAACTAAAAGGTCAAGATTTTTTTCTTGCAATTTCTCTTTTGCTCCCTCAAGAGAATTCTTATCTCCTAAAGCAAAACCAATAAGAATTTTATCTTTTGAGGCAATCACCTCTTTCTTTTCCCCCATTTCAGCAAGAATGTCCGGATTACGGGTTAAGGTCAACTCAAAACTCTTAATTTCTTTTTTAATTTTTTCTTGGAATTTTCTCTTTGGACGGTAATCACATACCGCCGCTGCTGAGATAAAAATATCTGAACCAGAAAAAAATTTGTTTACTTTCTGATACATTTCTCCAGCTGAATTGACAAAAAATATTTTTATTTTTTCCGGCTCGCCTCGCTTCAGCGAAGTCGGACCACTTACTAAAGTAACTTTACCACCACGCTGGCTAATTTCCTGAGCAAGATAATAGCCCATTTTTCCAGAGGAAGCATTAGAAATAAATCTTAAAGGATCAATGTATTCTCTCGTCGGACCAGCAGTGATTAAAACTTTTTTTCTTTTAAGTTTACTTTTTTCTTTTCTGTTAATTACTTCTTCTGCTGCTTTGACAATTTTTTCTACATCTACCAATCGACCGATATCCCCTTCACCACAAGCAAGTAGCCCTTTCTCCGGTCCAAGAAAATGGAATCCACGAATTTGTTTAAGCCGAGCGATACTTTCTTGAGTTAAAGGATTATTATACATCGCCGAATTCATTGCTGGAGCAACTAATACGGAAGCATTGCTTGCTAAAACAATACTGGTTAAAAGATTATCAGCAATACCCCAGGCTAACTTGTTAATTGTATTTGCCGTTGCTGGAACAATAAGAATTAGGTCAGCAATTCTTGCTAAATCCAAATGTTCAATTTCGCCACTTGCTATTCCATCGGTATAAATTTTTCTTCGGGTAAGTGTAGCTAAAGTTAAAGGAGTGACGAACTTCTCCGCATTTGTGGTCAGGACACAGAATACCTCTGCGCCCTTTTCTTTTAAGCGGCGAATCAGTTCACAACATTTATAAGCAGCAATACTCCCCGTAATGCCAAGAACAATTTTTTTATTTTTCAAGTTCTTTTTCCTTCCCAGCAGATCCATCTTTGGTGAATTTCTTACCTTCACTTAATTTCATAATTTCTTCTGGTTTAACCTTACCGCTAAGAATGTCATTCAAGGCTTGGTTAACCAATTCATCCAGGGAGATTTTTCCACCCGAGGCAGATTTCTCTAACTCTTTAGCCCACCGTAAAACAAGCAGAATAAGTTGGTAGCGGTTCATTGTTGTATCCAAAATAAGTTTTTCTTTCCCGATGTCTCCCGACATAAACTTTTACTCTTTACTCTAAAGAGCTAAATTCTATTGAGAGCACACCACAGCGAATTGCCCAATCTTGAAATTTTAAATCTTTCAGCGAGAATGATTGCTTCTAATCTTTTCACCGCTTTTTTAATTTGGTCATTAATAACTAAGTAATCGTATTTTTTCATCTGGTTTAATTCTTTTTTTGCTTGCTTTAGTCTTCTTCTTATTTCAAGAGAGTCTTCTCGACCACGCTGAAGTAAACGCTTTTTTAAAGTGGTAAAAAGAGTACTAAAATCAGGTGGGAGAACAAAAATTAATACCACATCCGGATAAAGGGAACGGATTTTCATTGCTCCCTGGACATCAATTTCTAAAAGTACATCCTTATTTTTTGAAAGATTCTCAAGAACAAATTTTTTTTCGGTTCCATAACTGCATCCATGGACAGTCGCCCATTCTAAAAACTCATCATTTTTAATTTTTTTTTTGAATTCTTCTTCACTTACAAAAAAATAATCCTTCCCGTCTTTTTCACCTGCTCTTGGTTGACGAGTCGTATAAGAGATGGACAACTTTATCTCGGGATGTAATCTCACTAACTCTTTACAAAGAGTTGATTTACCCGCACCCGAAGGTGCAGAGACAACAATTAACATCTCTCTTTCTTGTCGTTGATTACACAAATTTAGAAAAGATTATACTAATTTTGTCGTCAAAATCTAATCTGTGTAATCTGGTTTTTCAATCGGTGAAATCAATGGCGAAACGATTCTTGTGAAGCCTTAAAAAACAATCAGCAAGAAAGTAAAGACCGCTATTCCTAAAGCTAATGGTGCCCCCCAGGTGGGTTCCAAATGTAACTCTCTTTCGGTAGAAGAGGTCTCTACTTTTTTCATCCGCAATTCGTTTACCCCTTGGGCGAAAATAGCCAGATTTTCTTCTAACTTTTTTATTTTTTCTTTTATCTCTTCTATTTCTTTTGTCAATTCTATTTGCTTATTTCCTTGTTCATTAAGCAGCTCATTAATTTTCGTAAGAGTACTTTTTTCCTCTTGAAGATATTTCTCAATTTGACTGAGTTTTTCTTTTTCTTCTTTCCTTTCCAAAGAAAGGTCATTTAGTGCACCTTCAAGTAGAGAAAGTCTTTCTCTGGTAGTTTGCATCATTTCGTTTTGTTCTTTAAGCATTTTTGCTAATTCATTAAGTTTTTTAAGTTTTTTTTCTAAATCAATTATCTTCTCTTTATAAAATTTAAACTCTTTTCTTATCTCTACTAGTTCTGTTTCTTCACCAGAAAGAGAAGTTAAAAAAAATAAAATGCTAAAGAATATTGTAAAAAGTTTCATTTTTTTCCTTTTAAAGTATTCAATATTCCACTAAAATCTTTTGGTAGTGGTGCAACAAATTCTTTAAGTTCTTTTTTACCAGGATGAACAAATCTTAATTTCCAAGAATGGAGCATCAAACGAGGATAGAATTCAGATTTCTTTTTTGGAGAATATTCTCGGTCACCACAAACTGGATGTCCAATTGCCGCTAAGTGTACACGGAGTTGATGTGTCCGTCCGGTAAACGGTCTAACTTCAAGTAGACTTACCCCTTGAGGAAAATTTTCTCTCAATTCATACTCAGTAATTGCTTCCTGGCTACGGAAAGATGTTATACTTACTTTTTTCCGATTTTTCAAGTCCCGTCCCAAAGGAGCAACAATTCTACCTTTGTTTTCTTTCGGACAACCATAAACCAAAGCAAGATAAATTTTTTCTACTTTCCTTTTTTGAAACTGCGTAGAAAGTCCACCTAAGGCGGATTCATTTTTTGCAATTACCATCACTCCGGAAGTATCCTTATCCAAGCGATGAACTAATCCTGGACGAATCTCGCTTCCGGGGAGATTTCGGTAATGATAAACTAAAGCATTAACCAAAGTTCCATTTTTATGTCCACAAGCAGGATGAACAACCATACCCGCCGATTTATTCACAACAACAATCTCTTCATCTTCGTAAATTATATCTAACGGTATATCTTGTGGTTTAACTAAAGATACTTCCGGGGGTGGGAAAGTTATTTCAATTTTTTCATTCGGGTGAAGTTTATAACTTGGTTTTTGAAGTGCCCCTTGAACAAGAACGAATCCCTGATTAATCAGTTTTTGAAAATAGGAGCGTGAATATTGAGGAAAATTTTCTACTAAGAAAATATCTAAACGTTTACCTGCTTGAGCAAAGATAACTTTTTTCTCCATTCCATAGAGAGTACAACAAGAAATATTATTAGGGAAAGAACCTGAGTGAAAGGTAAACCAAAAATTATTCCCCGTTCATCGGCACGAAAAAATTCAAGAATAAATCTTGTCCCCGAATAACCAATTAAATACTGCCTGAAGATTTCACCCGGATAAAAAAATTTATTTTTTCTCCACCAGAGATATAAAAAAAGTAAAAAATTAGTCACTGCTGAATACAATTGTGCTGGATGTAAGGTTATGTTTAAAGGTGCTAAAGACTGGGGATGAATAAAAGTTACTCCCCAAGGTAAATTGGTTTCTTTTCCGTAACAACAACCAGCAAAAAAGCAACCAATCCGCCCAAAAACATAACCCAATGCTAAAGCTGGGGCAAGAAGATCGGCAAATTGCCGAAAATTCAACTTTTTCTTCTTAAGGAAAATAATTGCTACAATTGTTGCGGTAAATAGTCCACCGTGAAAAAATAAGCCACCTTCCCAGAAATAAAAAATACTCAAAGGATGAGTAATGTATCCACTCAAGTTAAAAATAACATGTAAAACTCTTGCTCCCAGAAGAGCGCTGAAAAGAATATAAAAGGCTAAATCGTAGACTGTTTTTTTCTCAATATTTACTCTCCTGGCTTGAAAAATGACTAATTTCAAAACAAGAAAAAAACCAAGAGCAAGAGAAAAACCATAACTATAAATTTTTAAAGGACCAAATTTAAGTAAAATCGGATACATAGATGATAGTTTATAGTTTATAGATTACAGCTGATAGTTGCAATTCATCCAGAAGAAAAAAGAAATTATTTATTTGAAAATATTCGCTAATTTTTTTCTATTCGTGTGGATTCGCGTTTTAACAGTTGCAAAAAAAGAAAAAAAACTCCAATGGTAATTACCGCATCAGCAAAATTGAATACTGGCCAAATCCGAAAATCTAAGAAATCAATTACTTTACCCCGAAAAATACGGTCAAATAAATTCCCGATTGCACCACCAATGACTAAAGCAAAAAGAAAATTATATTTCTTTTCTTTAACCAACCAGAGAAGAAGAATTACCAGCAAAGAAGTAAAAATAAAAAATGAATTTTTTCCGGAGAGTAGACTGAAAAGGGCACCGGTATTCTCCTGATAAGTAAGATAAAAAAAAGGAAAGACCGCAATCTCACCTACTGGAGCAAGATAACGAATTACAAAAAATTTGCTTCCTTGGTCAACTAAAAAAACCAAAAGAATAACCCAGAAAAATTTCATCATATCTTCACTTAAGTTCAGATACATTGCGAACGCAGTGAAGCAATCCCATTGGGATTCCTCGTTTCACTCAGAACGATGCTACGCATCGGATTGCTACGGTCGTTTCACTCCCTCACAATGACAGAACAAGAGATTTTTCAACAATCCCAATTTTCAATTTGCAATCTGCAATCTTAAATTTCTTTGGTATGGTGGATAGATTACACCTTTTTCCGTAATAATTGCGGTAATGTATTTTGCTGGTGTTACATCAAACGCCGGATTACGCACTTCTACATTTTTTAAACTGATTAGTTTACCTTGAATATATCTTACTTCGTCAGGATTCCTTTCTTCAATTTTTATTTTTTCACCCGAAGAAAGAGATAAATCAATACTTGAACTGGGTGCCGCAATATAAAAAGGTATTCTATTTTCTTTTGCTAATACCGCTAAACCATAAGTGCCAACTTTATTCGCTATATCACCATTGGATGCAATCCGGTCCGCACCGACAATCACCGCATTGATTTCACCTTCCCGCATTAAATACCCAGCCATATTGTCACAGATTAAAACACAAGGTACTCTTGCTTGCACAAGTTCCCAGACGGTTAATCTTGCTCCCTGCAGATAAGGACGGGTTTCATCAACATAAACTTTATTTATTTTCCCTTGACGATATGCTGCAAAAATTATCCCTAAAGCAGTCCCGTAACCGGCAGTGGCTAAAGGACCGGTATTACAATGAGTAAGCACATTAATTTTTTGGCGAGGACTACTTGAAAAAAGTTTAGCACTATTTTCAGCAATTTTTCTATCCATTTCCTTATTTTCCAAATAGATTTTTCTTGCCTCTTTCTCAATTATTGCCTTTAACTCTTCAACCGTAAAACTGTCAAACTGTTGAACGACTTTCTTTATTCTATTTATTGCCCAAGAAATATTTACCGCTGTCGGACGAGTAGAAATCAGCGTCTCCCCAACTTTATTTAAATATTCAAAAAAATCTTCTTTACCCGGCGAACGGTAAACGTCCACCTGCCGGCGAGGCAGGGTAAACGGTAAACGGTTCACCGCCTGAGCGACCGCGAAAGCTGTCGTTACTCCCAACGCCGGTGCTCCCCGAATCACCATCCTTTTTATACATTCAGCAACCTGTTGGTAATTCCGGCAGAGACGATAAATTTTTTTCCCCGGTAAATACCGCTGGTCAAGCAGATAAATAAGAAATTCGCCTTTTCTATTTTTCTTCCAAATTATCGGTTCACTCATACCTGTGTTCATTTTCTTTGCAAATTTTTTACACTGCCACTTCATCAGAGAAGACATCTACTGGGACAGGGATAGTCTTATTCCACCTTTCTTTTGTCCGGATTTTTTGTTCGATTTCTTTAGCTACCTTTGCCGTAAGATATTTTTCACCGCACTGCTGACAAACCCCGGCTGGTACATTTTGAAAGATGAACAATCTTCCCTGATACCGATAGTCCAATTCAACTTTATCCTCTTTTACTTCGCCACCACAAAAGGAACAATCTCCATATTTATGCATCCCTTTCACCTCCTCTTTGCCCTTGTCCTTTCATCAGTCCACTTTGGCGGTTTTGGTATGTAAACTGTTATTATTCTAACCCATTTCGCCACGGTATAACCACAAACAATATGGATCGGTCTATTTCGTGAATAACCGAGAACTAAGCAACTCGGTCCTCTTGGGTCATTAGGATAATCTTCTAATATCTCGCCATTGTAAATAGCAGTTTCTAAGTCGGGGATTATTATGTCTTCAGCATATCTTTCTTTTTCTGCATGAAAGCTAATTTCATATTCTTCTTTCTTTACTTTCTCCTGAATTTCTTTGATTTCCACTTGATTTTATTATTCCTTCAATCGTCTCGTTGCTCTTTGATTTTTAAGTATCCAAGTAATCTTTTCAAATATTTCTTTTCTATTCACTCCTAAACCTTCCAACCCAGTACCTTAACACCTCGCCAAATTCAAATCTTTTTTCTACAAGTTAATCTTGACATTGTTGTTGAACTCATGCTTTGTCATTCTGAGTCCCGATTCATAATGTCAGTCATCGTTCTTTAAACGTGACCGTCCTTCTCGCTCCCAGAGTACCCACAAATCACGCGCCCCGTGAATAAATCCGACAATATATACAGTTTGTTTTGTTACCTGATAAATGAGACGATAACTCCTTACAAAAAGTTCGCGGATATTAGGATTATTAAATTCGGGCACTACACGTCCTCGCTCCGCCAGATAAACCAACGAGCGACCCGCATCTCGTACCTCACGAACAAATGCCGCCGCATAATGAGGAGAGTCTTTAGCTATATAGTCCGCAGCTTCCTCAAGGTCATTCCAAGCCGATTCAGTCCATTTTACTTCCCGAGCCATTTGGACATCCTTTTTTCAACTTCTTCCTGACTTAGCACATGCCCTTCTTCAATATCCTTCAACCCATGCTCAATCTTCTCCCGGACATAAATATGGTACTGGATGTCCTCTAATGATGCGTCGTCTGGGATTTGGTCAAGCATCTTCCGAACTTCTTCTTTTGCTGTACCCATCTCTACCCCCTCCTATAAAGATGATTATTCTTCATATTCTTATCACCAAATTCAAATCTTTCCTTCGGTTAGAATCAGGATGGTAAGCGAATCGAACCATTTTCTACAATTCAATTTTTTTGAAACTGCTATTTCGTCTAACGATTCAGCATAAAAGAAGCTTTTGCGAAGCGAAAATTTGGGTGAACGCCATAAGTCACGAACCTTTTATGCTGTGTTAGGCAATGTGGTGAATTTTCACAAGTTAGATATTTCTTCATCCATAATCTTTAGCGCTTTCTTATGAGCATTTTCTAAATCAAGTTCAGTAAGATTTTTTTCTTTAATTATTTTTTGTGTTATTTCTGCTGCATGATTTGCGCACATCATCCCATAATGATTATCAAATTCTCCTGGGTTACAAATGCCAGATAGAAACATGTTTGTATAATTACCTACCTTAGAAGTTTGATTTTTACACTTTCTACAAGTTGTGAATGTTGTTCTTGGCAAAAACTCATCAATCTCTTCCTTGGGCATCTTTCTAACTGCTTTCAAGATAGCCTTGCTTCGGTAAAAATAACTCAAAACATATATTGCAACCGCTATAGCTATAAAAATTAGACCGAAGAACCATCTTCCAGTAAAAAAATCATAAATACTAGTAATGATACAACCAATCATAAAGAATAAAACATAAGGATACCATTTCGGGGGTAGTGAAATTTTTTCTGATAACCCGCTTTCGAACATAGTATCTAATATTTTTCTTTCAGTTTGTTTATCCATATAAAATCTTCTTTTATATTGGTTTATTCTACAGTAACGGACTTAGCTAAGTTTCTCGGCTGGTCTACATCGCAACCTCTTCTTACGGCGATATGATAAGCGAAAATTTGTATAAGTTTTTCGGTCATTTTAACCTCTTCACAGATTCTTCAATCTCAAATTTTAGTCTCGCAAAAATGGTATCTAATCTTAAGCAAAGGTCTCGGAATCTCTCCCATTTTAATTCGAAACCATAGATATGTCTGAACAGATGACGAAAATCGAGATATTTTTTTAAATTTTCTAAAGATTCTTCTGTAATAATCGCATCCCTTATTGTATTGAAAGGTTTTGCCATTTGCAAAAGTAATTCTGAGTGCCAATTATCACCTTTTGGAAGGTTTTTATCTGTGGATAAAGCAATCTTTTCAAAAATCTTTTCTACTCCACAGTAAAAATCATGTAAAATACTCGCAGCCGCTCTTACTTCTATTAAATCCGGTTTATCTCCAATCCTTGCTAACAGATTATTCATCTCTCTTTCTAATCTCTTAAGATTTTCTACTTCATACTCTATTTCTCCCAACAGTTCTTCTTTATCCATAAATCAGCTCACCTTCTTTTAGAGTTTTCCTTCTTAGACTTTCAAAGGCATCTTCAAAGGGTATTAAATTAAGTTCTACTCTACGCTGAAGAATATCATTAGCATCAACCAGTGCATCCATATAAAGTTCTGGTGGCAATCCTTCTATAACAATATCTATATCTGACCTATCATGGACATATCCTTTTGCTACCGAACCTATTAGAAATATTCTTTTCACATTGTATTTTTCTTTAAGAAGTTTTGCTACTTCCAGAGCGAATTTTTTTAATTCTTCTCTTTTATCCATCTCTCTCCTCCCCATCCTTGTGTTTTTCTTCTCTCATTCACAACGAATGTTTCTTAAAAATTTGTCAAGTCTTACATTGAACTGTTTTCTAAAGGCTTCTTCTGCAACTCTTCTGTATTTGGGAAACTCTTTACAGAACAACTTTAACAAACTTGATACACAATACTCACATCCTCCATCGCATGTAAGCAATATTTTTATAATCTTTTTCGCTTCTTCCTTATTCATGCCTAAACCTTTCAGCCCGGTGCATTAAAGACTTCCCCAAATTCAAATCTTTTTTCTACAGTTCAATTTTGAAACTGCTTTTTCGGCTAACTGTTCCAGCGTAAAAGAAGTTTTTGCGAAGCAAAAATTTGGGTGAGTGCTATAAGTCACGAACCTTTTATGCTGTGTTATCTACTGCTGCGAGATTCATGTTATTTTTTCATTCAATTAATTTAGTTAATCTATCTTTAATTATTTTTTCTAACTTATCTACATTACTTGTATTGCTAATTTCAATTTCATAATAATTGGCAATTTTACTTAAAATAGAACTGTCCAGTTCTTTCAATACTCTATTAGTTCTAATAGCATACAAGATATAAAGTTTTTTATTTTGTTCTACATCTTCGACATTGACAAGGGGAGACAAATTTCCATATAACCACGCATCTTCAGGACTAAATAGATTTTTCAGCGAATAAAGATACGAATACTTATAAAAATTCTCTAATGTTACCACAATTCCATTGGAATGTTCTTTTGTCATAAAAGAGGTATTTTTCTTTAAAGAATTAAGGTCACGAAAACTGTAATAATACAAACCAATAGGGGATTTTTTGACATCATTTTTGCGTGGAGAATATTTATTAATATATCCATCAGTAGTTTTAAAATTAGTTAAAATAAATGTTTTGTTGCTGTCTAATATCTTAAATCTAAAATTTTTAATGTCCTCAAATGTCATTCCATCTGCATTTTTTTCATAAAGAGCTACCAAAATTGGAAATTTTCCTGTTCCTGTTCCATGAAACAGCGCACTAGAAAATATCTCACCTTTAATTAAGTTGTAGTTATTCTTAAAATTGCATAATCTTTTAAAATTAGCTTCTTTTATTAAGTATGATAGTGGATGTAAAACACAAACTACATCAGCATTAAGTTTATAATATGACTTTAAGAATGAAATACCTATATCTCTATCATATAAATCTTCATCACATATATTTTGTCCCTTCTCACCGCTCTTAAATTCTGATGTTGTATCATTATAAGGTGGATTGCCTATCATTATTAAAAATGCGTAAGAAGGAATTAAATATTTATTTCTATTGACTCCTCTTAAAGAATTTGTATGAAAAATATTATGTTGATTAAAATGTTGTTTGAGAAATTTACAGGCTTCTAAATCACAATCTGCTATCCGATAGTCATAATCTTTGAGATCAAATAAAAAAGCCCCGCAACCTCCGGCACTGTCAAATATTACGCACTCTCTTTTCTTGTTTTCTAAATAAGGCTTAATAAAATTATGGATTTTATTAACAAGGTTTTCGGGTGTATAGTAACCGCCTAACTGAATTCTTACATTCTTCGGTAGATGTTCTGCTAAATGGACTTGCATAACTATCACCTATCAACAATTTCAAGAAGTATTTCAAGGATTTTAACAATATCCTGATTATGTCGTTTGGAAGCCATACCAAATACTTTCATCATAAAAATAAGATTCAAAACATTGGCTTTGTTAATAACATATACAAGTTTATCACCAGAGACAGATGATTTCCCAAGAAGTTCTGATGAATTTTTAAATGCTCTCAAAGGTATGCAAAAATAAACCATTGGCTGAATGCCAGTTGCATATTGTTGTTTTTGAATAGATATTTCTATTTGTGTTTCATCTAAAGTTTCAATCATAAAAAGTGTTGGCAACTTAATGCTTGTTTCTTCAAAATTTACTCCATTTATAGTTAACCGGGAATGGCGTTCAACCGTTATGACTTTTTCATCTATAAAACTTTTATAGTCCTTTATTTCATTGAGTAATTTTTCAACTTCTTTTTTAGTGATAAATTTTAACTCCATTGCCTTAAAAAATATCTCCGATAATTCGTAAGGATATTTTTCTTTTCCATTACTGCCAACAAAATGCTTACTTGTTAATTTTGTTCCTTTCTTGCCTTTTTCAACATCCTTAGTAGGAACATCATAACCTATTTGCCATTCCAAGTATGTTTGTTCATCAAAAGGACATTCTCTTGTAGAAAATGTTTCTCCGAAATCTAATCTATTTTTCCTTTTTTTAAATCTGAATTTACCGGCATTATTAGCAGGTATTTTCAATAAAATATTGTTTTCATTAATTACATAATCCATTTTTATTCTCCTTTATATAAAAATATTATTTTCAATTAACCCCGATAATTTTTTTATTCTTTCAATAGAAATTTTACAGTATTTTTCTTCAATTTCAAAACCTATAAATCTTCTATTAAGTTGGAGACACGCCACAGCAGTGCTTCCACTTCCTATAAAGGGATCTAAAATCAAATCATTCTCTTTTGTAAACATTTTTAAAATTTCTTTTAAAAAGTGCTTTGGTTTAGGTGTTGGATGGTCTATATACCCTTCATCAGGCTCGACCATTTTCCCGGGAGTATCGACAAATATATCTTTGTTCCAGCGAATAATTTTAGGATTGCCTTTCTTAAAAATAAAACAGGACATATACTTTGTAAATCCTATCGGAGATTTGACTCTTCCTTCAGGACAATATAAAACAATTTGCCAAAAATAATTGAAGAGATTATTTTTAAATAATTGAGGAAGAAACTTCGTGCTAAAAAATGTAATAAAGAAACTATTATCCTTTAAAACCCTATCACATTCTGGAAACATATTATAAAAAAGAGTTAAATCTGCATCATTTCTAATTCCATTTTTATTTAGTCCGTAAGGTGGATCAGTAATTATAGCATTTATGGAATTATTCGGAACCAATTTTATTAATTCCAAACAATCGCCACAAATTATTTTATTAACAAAATCTTCTGGATATTTAAGAGTTTCTTTAAACTCAACTATATTCGATAGCATAATTATACATCTCTTTTTAAATCACAAATGTATTTTTAACTACCCCGCCCCAATTGTGCGTACCGGTGTGCGTAGTGGTGTTTTTTCATTCTACCGTCACTGACTTGGCTAAGTTTCTTGGCTGGTCGACATCCCAACCGTCGCTCAGTTCCTTCACTCTTCATCAGTCCCACTCCCTCACCTTTATCCTCTCCCATCAAGGGAGAGGAAAGAGTCAAAAGGTTCATTCAACCGTAACTGACTTTGCTAAATTGCGGGGCTGGTCAACATCACAGCCTCTTTTTACGGCAATGTGATAAGCAAAAAGTTGTAAGGGAATAACATTTACGATTGGGGATAAAATTTCTAAATTCTCCGGTAAATAAATTACCCGGTCAACTTTATCTTTAATTTTTTTATCCCCTTCACTGGCTAAAGCAATGACAATCCCTTCCCTTGCTTTCGCTTCTTCAATATTAGAAAGTATTTTTTCGTATACACTTGATTTCGTAGCAATTGCTACAACTGGCATCTCTCGGTCAATCAAAGCAATCGGACCATGTTTCATCTCACCTGCCGGATAACCTTCGGCGTGGATATAAGATATTTCTTTTAATTTTAATGCACCTTCTAAAGCGATTGGATAATTGATATTCCGTCCTAAATAAAGAAAGTCCCGTTTTTCAAAAAATTCACTGCTTAAAGACAGGATTATTTCTTGGTTTGCTAAAATATCCTCTGCCTGCCCGGGAATACATAAAAGATGTAGCATAACTTCTTTTACTAATTCGGGAGACAATTTTTTTCTTTCTAAACCAAGAGATAAAGACAACAGGTATAACACTGTCAACTGTCCAACAAATGCTTTCGTTGAAGCAACACCAATTTCCGGTCCGCAACGGGTATAAATTACTCTCTCTGCCTCCCGTGCTGCACTTGAACCCATTACATTACAAATAGTCAAAGTCTTTGCTTTTTTGGTTTTTGCTATTCTTAACCCGGCTAAAGTGTCAGCAGTTTCACCGGATTGACTTATTATTAGTGTTAATGTTTTTGAGTTAATCAGTGGTTGCCGATAACGAAATTCCGACCCAATATCAACTTCACAAGGTATACCCGATAAATTTTCAAACAAAAATTTGCCCACTAACCCAGCATGGTATGAAGTTCCACAGGCGATAATAAAAATTTTATCAATTGTAGCAAACTCTTTTATATTCAAATCTTCAAAAACAATTTCACTTCTCTCGGGGAACATTCGTCCCCGGAAAGTATCCCGGATAACTTGCGGTTGTTCGTGTATTTCTTTAAGCATAAAATGTTTATAACCACTTTTCTCTGCCGTTACCGGGTCCCAAGAAATATATTGCACTGTTTTACTTACCTCTCTCCCTTGCCGATTAAAGACCCGGACATTTTTCGGAGACCCCCCCGCTTCTTGCTTTCGCACCTGTGCCTGCGACACCTGTGCAGGCATCACAGGTGCAGGCAAGAAAGCAGTGGGGGTGGCTTGAGTAACTAATACTATCTCCTCGTTTTCTAAATAGATAACTTTATTTGTATAGGGTAAAATTGCCGGCACATCAGAAGCGATAAAGTTTTCTTTATCTCCGAAACCAACAATCAACGGGCTATCCTGCCGCGCGGCAACCATCACTCCGGGTAATTTACTATGAATTACCCCGAGAGCATAGGAACCTTCTACTTCTTTAAGTGCTTTTTCTACCGCGGATAAAAGTTGTTGCGGTTTTGGTTTCGCTACTTGCGGAAAATATTTTTCAATTAGATGAACTAATACCTCGGTATCGGTTTCGGATTTAAAACAATGTCCTTCCTTTTTTAATTTTTCACGTAAAACGAGATAATTCTCAATTATACCATTATGCACAAGGACAATTTCTCCTTGGCAGTCAGTATGCGGATGCGCATTTTCTTCCGAAGGTTTCCCATGGGTTGCCCAGCGGGTATGTCCTAAACCTTGATAACTATCCAATGTTTCTTTCTCAAGTATTGCTTCCAGATTGATAATTTTACCTACACAACGCCGTAGTTTAAGTTTACCATTAACCACTACGGCAATACCCGCAGAATCATAGCCCCGATATTCAAGTCGTTTCAAACCGTCAAGAATAATATGTACTGCCTGCCTACTTCCAAGATAACCGATTATTCCACACATTTTATCCTCAATGGGAGATATCCCCCGATTGTGGTCGTTCTTTCCGACACGCTGTTAGTCGGAATTTGCTCCCTGTCCCCTCCTTAAGTGGTAATAAGTTGTTTCATTTCTTTAACTGCTTGATAAATACCAACATATATTGCTCGTCCAATAATGGAAAAACCTATATTTAAATCGTTCATTCCGGGGATTCTTGCTACCGGAAGAACATTACGATAATCAAGCCCATGTCCAGCATTCAAAATTAATCCTTCCTCAAGAACTATTTTCGCGGTCTCTTCTAATTTCTTTAATTCGCTAATTCGCTCTTTCTCTGTCTTTGCTTCCGCATATCTACCCGTATGCAATTCTACTGCATCCGCTTCAACAAATTTTGCTGCTTTAATCTGTTCCAGTTCAGAGTCAATGAAAAGGCTTACCAATATTCCCTGTTCTTTAAACCTTTTAATCACACCTGCTAACTTATTCTTCTGGCCGGCTACATCTAAACCACCTTCGGTAGTTAATTCTTTTCTCCTTTCCGGGACAATACAGACACTATCTGGTTTCACTTTCAAAGCAAAACGAATAATCTCTTCGTTCGTCGCCATCTCTAAATTAAGTTTTGTCTTAATCCTCTCACGTAAAAGACGGACATCGTTTTCCTGAATATGTCTACGGTCTTCGCGCAAATGCACAACTATACCATTAGCACCGGCACGTTCCGCTTCTAAGGCCGCATATACCGGGTCAGGTTCTAAAGCAAGTCTTGCCTGCCTTACGGTTGCTACATGGTCAACATTTACACCTAATTTTGGCATAGTTAATTGCCCCCATTTTTCTTAATTTTTTATTACTGTCTCAGTAAAACAACCGCGTAGACGGCAATTGCTTTTTTTTGACCAAGGTAGCCAAGTTTTTCGTTAGTTTTTGCTTTAATACTTATTTGTTCAGATGTAATTTTTAAAGATGTGGAAATATTCTTTTTCATTAACGAGAGATAAGGAGCAAGTTTTGGTTCTTCAGCAATAATTGTGGAATCAACATTTACAATTTTCCATCCTTTTTTTCTGATTAACTGATAAACTTTTTTAAGGATTATTTGGCTGGAAATATTTTTATATTTGGGGTCAGTGTCAGGGAAGTGTTGCCCGATATCGCCAAGGTTTGCCGCACCGAGGAGAGCATCACTGATTGCATGTAAGAGGACATCAGCATCCGAATGTCCAAATAGACCCCTCGGGTAAGGGATTTCTACTCCCCCAAGAATAAGTTTTCTTCCTTTGAGGTGATTACCTCTTTTTAAGCGATGAAGGTCATACCCAATACCAATACGCATAAATGCTTCACGAATTTACACGAATTTACTTATTCATAAATATATGTGAATTAACTAAAGGAATGTTCTTTTTCCTTGAAGTATTTTCTAAATGTTTCATTTATTTGTTCTATTTCAGATTTTTTAAACTTTGAACCTAAAAGATTCCACCAAACTCGTCCATTTATGAAACCGTCTTTGTATAATCCTGTAATAATCTGAAATTTTGTCCTTTTTCTTCGGTTACCTTCCTTATTTTGCAACAATTAAAACCTCCTCTGACTGATTGTTACTTAAAACATATTTATATTGTCTTTTTTCTACGGAAACATCTGACTTATATTTTTTTAATAAACTCTCCAATTCGTCAATGGAAGGAATACCATCAGAACGATAGGAAACCACTAAAATACTTTTATTGAATTTTCTAAACAGTTTATCAAAGGCATTGTAAATTTCATTTTTATCAAGCCAAGGATTAATTTGTGTTTTTAATCTCTTATGTTTTGTGTGATAATCAATCATTTCTGCCCATTTAGAATAATTAACCAATCCTTCTAAGAAATGGTAAAATCCAAGATAGTCTACCGCGATACCACTTTTTGAGATATAGGGAGTATCAGTATAAACCAAGTCATACTCATTCTCTATATCAAAGACATTCAGATTGAGAGCCTTATTTTCCTGACCATTTGAAAATACAGCCCGATTGGCCTCTTTTACAAAATTTCTGAAATGTATTTCAAATGGGGTATCCCAAGTTATTTTATTTCCAAAATTTCTTGGCACATCGGAAAATCGCAAGTATAGATTTTTCCGATGAAAAAGATTAAAAGGTCTTTTTACAATACAAGATTGAAAAAGTACAAAGTAAGCCATTGCTTTTTTATAAAGATTGTTGAGATGTTCTATATTGGTAACCACAGTATCTATCCATTGGTTTTCTTTATCGGTGAAGTAAATGTCCTTGAAAGTTTCAAATACAAAAGTTGGATATTTAATTTCCGGATGTTTGGTAACTAAAAATTCCACATCCTCATCATCAAGCCTCACTGTGTCATTTTCAATCAAAGCAACACCAATATACCAATTGAATTTGAGAATATCATTATAAGTAACTTTTTTACCTTTCTGTTTTAACATATACCCAACACACCCGGTTCCACCAAAGGCATCAAGTACAGTCTGAAACTGTAACCCTTTGATATTCCCCCAGATCCAATCTACAATTTTTGATTTGCTACCTTGAAACCTTGTGGAAGGAAATACTGGATTACTTGAGATTAACTCTATTTGTTGATTTGATGTTTTTAATGTCATTTACTTTTTCTTTAATTCCTTATATTCAAAATATTCTTTGAGATTTCTATAAGGGGCAGATTTAAGGTCTACTGCTTTTGCCATATCTTTTGTAAGATAGAACATCCAGAAATCATCAAATATTTCTTCTCCAAGTTCAGCAAAAGGACCTTTACCATTAATCAATTCGTCCATTTTTATGACAGAGCCAATGTTTTTTGTATTCCCACTTCCAGGTCTATCCGTTGCAATCTTATATTTTTCTTGAATAAAGAAAACAAAATCTCTGACTACCGATGTTATATTCTGTAGTTCATCAATGTGATATATTCTTTTTTCGTCTAACTCTAATTCCACACGAGAATAAATCACACCCAAAACAAAATGTCCAGCATATTCATCATAGGGGAAGGTAATATTCTTACTACTCTTTCTATCTCTAAAATAACCTGTGAATGCACCTAAAGTCATTCCATTAACTTCTTTAGCATTTTTTCGATAGGTACTTTTTATATCCAACGCAAATTTATTGTTATCCTTATCAATAAAAGAAATGTCAGGGTAAAAATTCTGTTCCTTAGAAAGAACCATTTTGTATTGATTCTTTTCTGCAAACTCGCATATCTTTGGAAAAAGCAAAAGTTCCATAATCTTGGAAACAACCTTTGTATCAGCAGAAATTGTATAAATATTTTTAGCAATATCAATAAATCCTTTTACTATCCAATCGCCTTTTTCAGTAGAAACAGCGGCATTAAATTTGTCCACATATTCCAATAGTTGTCTCCTAAATTTATCCTTAAGTTTTTGTCTTTCTTTTGAATTCACCATATTTACCCTCAATTCTCTCTTTAATAAGATTGCAATAATTTGTATCCACCTCTATCATAATACACCTTCTGCCGAGCCCCTGTGCTACAAATCCGGTTGTTCCTGAACCCGCGAAAGGGTCAAGGATTATATCACCTTCGTTGCTTCCTGCCAATATTGCATATTCCAATATAACCTGCTGTTTTGTGGCAGGATGTCTGAATGGATTCTTTTCAGCCCAGTAGTCCCAAATATTTTTCATCTGTCCGCCACCATTTAGTTTCTTCATTATCCAATAATTAAATTTGGTTTTACCATTAAAGTTCTTTTTTGCCCAGAGCATTGTTTCAGTCACTGCTCTGAAACAGGAACCCGTGAAATTAGGTGGTGCGTTCTTTTTATATAAGATTATGTCGTTCAATATTTTGAATCCTAAATCTTGAAGAACGACATTTACTACGCCTATACTGTGATAGGTTCCAGTAACCCAGATAGTTGAACCATCTTTTAGTATCCTCTGAGCTTCTTTTAGCCAAGCATGATGAAATTCAAATTGATAAGCAAGAGATTTAGAATATGCCCATTGTGCCTTTTGAGTATCAAAAGTGTCTTTATGTCCATCATTTCGTCTTATAACTAATCCAGACTGATTACCAAAATATGGTGGGTCGGCAAAAATCATATCAATGCAAGCATTAGGAATTCTTTTAAGAATGGATAAAGCATCACCGCAAAACAGTTTAATCTTCTTTTCTTGGTTATAATAAAATGGAGTAATTTTTTCTTCCCCGTATTGTACTTGTTTTTCAGCACAGTAAGGTATTTTTTCAATATCCCTAAAAATACCGCTTCTTTGATGTGTTCTACCCATTAACCTCACATTTTTATTAAGGAGATAAGTCCCTCTAAATATTCTTCGAACTCCTCATTATAGAAATAGAAGGTGTTTTTTGAGATTACAGTGTTGAACTTATCATCTAAAGATGGATAAATTTTAGGCACTTTCATTCCTTTTTATTAAGTTCTTTTGCTATATGCGATAACGGAATTTTCTTGCCGTTTTCGTAAAGAAATGTATACCCATTCTTATTTTTTCTTTCCAATTCAACTAATTTATAAAACATATTTTTATCTAACTCATATAATTTTTCGAAATCCGACTTTGTTTTATATGCTCCACACCAACATTCAGTGGAAGTTCCTAAAGAGTGTAAGAAAGTTTTTGGTATTCCATTGCTGTTTATGTAAGAAATTACCTGTTCATTAGACCAATAAAATATTGGACTAACTGATAGGCATTTAAAACTTGGATGATACCATATTGGAACATATTGCTTTCTTATGTAGGATTCTGCTGCTCTTATTCCATCAAAAACAATTTTAGGTTCTTTAATTGTGCTTAAATATTCTGTAATAGGCTTAATCTTCAACTCTCGGCAACACCACCTGTATCCAAAACTCGGGATGCCCCATTCCTTTGCCAGAGTAAAATAGTCTGTTTTAGGTCTCACTATCTCAAGATTAACATCCAGATATTTACAAACTTTTTTCACATATTTTGTATTCGCTGGAAGACCTGCTGTAGTGTCAACATAGATTGCAGTTAAATCACCTTTGACTGTTTTTGCGACACTTCTTAGATACATCAAAGTTGCAATACTATCTTTCCCCCCACTAAAAAGAACAAATGATTTGGCTGATTTTAATAATTGCTTAACATCACTTTCAAATATAGAAACTTTCCCTCGGATATTTTTGGATTGTTCTTCACTGAGTTCACATACTTTTCTTACTTTTCCCCATTTGATATGTAAAATACAAATAGGTTTCAATGTTGGACCTTTAATCCATCTGGTTGTAACCAATCCCTTTTCTTTGCATTTGGGACAAACAACCCTGAGCCCTTTTAAATTAATTCCAGCAAAAGATTCTTCGATTGGTTCCAACCATTGATTACTTGTATTGGAGTTAGCCATTTACTTCCTCCACAACTTTTATTAGTCTTGATTCTCTTCCCTTGAAATCAGCACTGTGCACAGGCTCAAACAGTGGTTCATTCTGTAAGGTCGTACCAACTACAATACCAAGACCTTGGTAAACAAGGCCATGTTCTATATCAGAAATTGAAAGTTTGTCTTTGATAATCTCAAAGTAGTCATTGACTATTTGGTCTTTAAGCAACTTTTTATGTATTTGTCCAAGACTGAGACTGAGATTTGCTCTGCTCCTTTGATGCACTGCTTTATAAATTACTTCGTAAGATTTCACACCGATAAAAGTAATTTTGCCTGCATTGTAGACATCCTTTTGACATTGTAAAATACATTGGTTCAGGTTTCCCCTAAATTTACTAAATGAAGTTGATTCTCTTAATGCCTTTACCATAGTATTAAAAAGTTGTCGTAAATCTGAGTGTCTTACTGTGAAAACTACTTGAGCAATATTTCCAATTTTTGCAAGAAATGCGGTTTCCAGTAGAATAATATTATATCCTTCTTTCGCTTTTTGTTGAAAACCAGTAAATGTATCTTTATGTAATCTGCTAACGATGAGTATTAAATAAACATCTTTTCTATTTGCATTTTTAGGTCTTACGAATTTATCGTAATGCTTGATAGATTCAACGAATTCCTTCCGCCACTGATTTGCTCCTTTTCTTAGCGTTGATTCTACAAGAGCATTAAAGCCATAGGCAAAACAAATAGAATCTGGACCAGAAGGAGAGCAGGCTTTAGTTTGAGTATTCAAGTTTCTAACACTTCCATACCACACGACACGATGCTTTACCGTATTATTCTCATTATCTTTCGATTGAAATGGCAAATATAAGATTCGGCTCAATGCACTAGCTACCAAATACTCAAACGCTGCAGGTTGATTCCTAGAATATCTCTTAAGATATTGCTTAAGGTTAATGAGATTTGAGAGGGATGGTGACATAACTAATGCCCTCCATGTTTCTCTTTTATTCTTGCTTTATGCTTCAGCCAATCTATTACTATTTCTCGTACTAGTTCAACAGCCTTGGTTTTCAGAATTTTAGCTTGTCTCATAATTGCTCGATACATTTCATCATCAAAATCTATTATAAAAACATGCAAACCTTTTGGCTTTGCATCTGAAACCGCCTTTTTTGCATTTTCAACGGGGATGTTTTCTCGCTTAACAAGTCGTTTTATATCTCTTACATCTTTTGATAATGAGTCTGCAATTACTTTAGCCGCAGCTATTTGCTTTGCAGGACTGTTTAACGCAGATAATTCTTTTGCCACGTCTACATTATCTAATTGTCGATGAAAAAATAACCTCTGTACCTTCTGAGGTAACTTTAATACTGTGAGAAACTCCCTTATCATTTCCGCAGAAAGCCCAACCTTCTTGGCAACGGCTTCTCGTGAACCGTATAACTTAGTAAGGTACTCAAAGGCTTCGGCGATAGTAAGCAAATTTTCCTTTCTTTTTTTTCTATGTGTATTGGCAAATACAATTGCCAATGCCATATTTTCGTCTAATTTTTTCACTGTAAAAATCCTCTTTTTTTAAGCCATTCCTCAAGAGCTTCTTTAACTATACTCTCTTTGTCACTTTCATACTTTCTGGAGGCCTGGATTGCTGCTTCATATACTTTTTCCGTGACATGTATCGTTATTTTCCTCATTTGTTCCTTAGCAATTTCAGCAATCTCACGTTTGGATTTTCCTGGATTTTCTTTAGCCACATCAATTATTATTCCTCTTGCCGCACTACTTGGTGTTTCTTCTACCAATTCCGCAATCTTTATTGCTTGTTTTTCATCCGAGATCTCTTTTGTTATTTTCATGGCAGTGGAAGCACTAAATTTCCCCTCGTCTACCTTTTTTTTGATAGGTTCGGGAACAGCAGCATATCCAAGATAGTTTTTTACCGTTTGAGTTGTTACCGCAAGATGCTTTGCCACTTCATCAATGGAGCCAAATTTACTTAACAACTCTGTAGCCGCTTGCATCTTATCACGATATTCAAGGTCAAGCCGGTGAATATTCTCACTGAAAGATTTGATAGTAACATCTGTATCACCTTTTACAGTAGTTATAAGGGCAGGAATTTCTTTCGACCATAGTTTTTTGCAGGCAAGATAACGTCGCTGTCCAATTATCAATTCATATCTTTTATCCGTCTTTTCAAATACTACTACCGGTTGCTGAACATCTATTTCTTTAATACTTTTGGCAAGATCATCTATACCTTCCTCAAGATTGGACTTTCGGGCATTTGAAAGGCTTATATCAATTTTATCCAAAGGTAGATACTCAAATTTCAATTTTTTCATGTTTACACCCTCCGCAAAAACAATATATATTCATCCTTCATAGTGTTTTGTATTCCCTTTATAGGTTTTACAATTTTCTAGTCAAGAACAAATCCATTTTTTACTGCCATTTCTTCAATTTTGGTCTCCAACCTTATTCCACCTGTCTGAATATCATTTGAACCGATTATTACCACTGCATATTTGCCAACTTTTAAAACTCGTGCCATTTCTGATAAAACTTTGTTCATATCATCAAAATAATTAAGAAGTTTTTCTTTTCTGGTTTTGCCCTTTAAACCAATCATTTCATCTTTGAGTTTAGATACATCATAACCTAAATACTCCAATTGGGGTCGGTCATTTTCTGCATAGTCAATAGCAAATGAATAAGGTGGGGAAGTAATTATCCCATCCATCGATTCATCTTCTAAAGGAAGTGTCCTTGCGTCTCCCCATTTAAACTCAGTCTCCCCAATAGTTAAATTCAACCTACTTCTTACACCCATAAACGATTTAATTTGTCCTATATATCTTCGCAAAACTGATGGAAAAAGCACATCAATAGTTTTAGTACATCTTCTTGCATAACCCATAGCATCTAAAAAAGCAAGTAAAGTTATTGCTTTAGTAGCATCTAACTTCCCATCTACAAAGGCAAATTCATCTGGTATCTTTTTGTTTTTTGTCAATGTTCCATAATTTTCTTTCATGTTATGGAGCAATAGAGATAATATATTTCCATCCGTCTTAAGTGCTTCGTATTTAGTTCTACTCATCATGATACAGAAGGGGCTCTTTTCTATGCCAATGGAGTTAATTCCAATAGTTGCCGCCTCAATATTTAGCGTTCCACTTCCGCACATCGGGTCAAGAATCACATCTCCTGGTTGAACCTTCAAGATGTTTAGTATCCCTTTAATAAGTTGTGGATGGAATTTGCCCCTATACGGAAAAAGCCCATGCGTAGCGTAGCCAGTGGAAAAATTCCCTTCCTTGAAGTAGGACTTGGTGATTTCAGACCTTCCCTTCCAAGTGAGATGGCTATTATTAGAACAGATAATATAGTGGTGCGTGGGGACACCATCAACACTTTTGAAAAACGCTCCTCTCCGAACAATTTCATCTTTAGTAAGGAATTTGTATTCGTAAAAAGCGAATTCCAACTCAAAAACTTCTGAGGTATTAGGTAATAATTCAAATTCTTTAGGCACGATAAATGAGGTTATTTTAGGTAAATCTGAGATTAAATTAATTTCTGAAATTGGTTTGCTCTGCATTTATTCGTGTTTATTCGCAAATTTTTTATTCGTGTCCATTCGTGTCTTTAAGATGGTTTGAGCAAAAAGTAAATCTTCAGGAGTAGTAATTTTTATATTTGTATATTCTCCGGGAACAAGTTTTACTGAATAACCAATTCTTTCCACTAACTGTGCATCATCGGTACCGATAAATTCATCTTCTTTTGCTTTTCTGTGTGCTTTGAGGATAATTTCTCGACGGAAAACTTGTGGTGTTTGAATCGTCCAGATTTTTTCTCGTGATAAAGTAGTTTCTACCAGATTTTCCGTGGAAACCATTTTTATTGTCTCTTTAACCGGTAAACCTGCTACAGCGGAACCATATTTTTCAGCTACCTTGATAGTGTTTTCAATAATCCTTTCACTTACTAAAGGACGTACTCCATCATGGATCATGACTAAGGAAAAATTGGGGTTTACTTTTTTCAGACCATTAAAAACCGACTTTTGACGAATTTTACCACCAGGAATAATCTTTTTTACTTTAGTAAACTTTCCTTTAATCATTTTTTCTTTAAACCAGATATCTTCCTTTGGAAGAACAAGAATAATTTCTTTTATTTTTTTAACTTTTTGGAATTTTTCTAAAGTCCAGTAGAGAATTGGTTTACCCGCGAGAGGAATGAATTGTTTCTTTTTCCCGATACGTTCCCCTTTACCTGCAGCAACAATCACTGCGGAGACATTAGTATTTTTCATGTTCTTTAGGACGAGTCCCGTAAAATTATACGGGACGAGTAAAAATCATTCTCCCCGCTGAAGTTTGAATTATAGAAGTCACTAAAACATCAATTTTTTTGCCAATATATCTTCTTCCTTCTTCAACAACGACCATTGTCCCATCATCAAGATAACCTACACCTTGATCTTTTTCTTTTCCTTCTTTAACTACAAAAATGGACATCGGTTCACCTGGTAGAACCACTGGTTTTAGTGCGTTTGATAAATCGTTAACATTTAATACAGTTACTCCTTCAATACCAGCAACTTTGTTCAAGTTGAAATCAGTAGTAAGAATGCGTGCGGAAAGGTCCTTAGCCAGATGGATAATTTTTAAATCGGTTTCTTTTATTTCCGGATAATCTTTATCAAAAATTTTTACATTCACTTCCGGACATTGCTGTAAACGCGAAAGTATCTCTAATCCTCTTCTTCCCCGGGCACGTTTTATCGGGTCAGGAGAATCAGCAATCTCCTGTAATTCTTTGAGCACAAACCGCGAAACAATCAAAGTAGCTGATAAAAATTTTGCCTCACAAATGTCGGCAACTCTTCCATCAATAATTGCACTTGTATCAAGGATTTTCAATTCCGGAATTTTTTTTGTCGGTCGAGGAGCAAAAATATCCCGGTCAAGAAGACTAAGTTCACTTTTTTTTCTTACTGCAATAACTAATCCCAAATAAGCAAAAGTAATTTTAATCAAAAGTGAATAAGTACGCATCAATTCATAAAGTTTTGGATTTTCCATCAGATAAATCGTATAATCTAAAGCTTTCGCCGCAATCAGACCGATAATTACGCCTAAAATGCCAGCAATAAGTGTATCCAGAGGAATGCGTTGAATAATTGCTTCAATAAAAAGGATAAAGAGAGCTACTCCAGTACCGATAAGGATACCTCGTGCATCCGAAGAAATTTGAAAATAACCAATAATTGGTCCGGCAAAAATTACCAAAATACGCAAGAGCCAGGTTAACATTGTAAATATCCTCCTTCGGCAAACTCAGGATAGTGAGCGAAGCCGAACTATCACTTTCTTTCAAGAAAATAGTTTATTATTTGTTCAATTTGAGAAAACCCTCTTAGTTCCAGTTTATATTTTTCATTCAAATGTTCTAAATTATATTGAGGAATTAAAGCCGACTGAAAGCCAAGCCGCTCAGCCTCGCGTAAACGGATGTCTACCTGGGTAATTGAACGCAATTCACCGGTTAGTCCAACTTCACCCATTACTATCGTATCCAAGGGAAAAATAAAGTTTAAGTATGCCGAAGCAATTGCTAAGACAATACCGAGGTCAATAGCAGGCTCTCTCACTTTCAGTCCACCGATAATATTCACAAATACATCCTGGTGATCGAAACGCCAATTAAGCTTTTTCTCAAGCACTGCAAGCAACATTAAGAAACGATTATAATCATATCCTTGAACCATTCGTCGGGGTAAAGGAAAACTTGCTTTCGTTACCAAGGATTGAATTTCTAAAAGTAGCGGTCTTGTCCCTTCTACAACCGAAACAATGGCTACTCCTGGACTTCTTTGGACACGTTCTTTTAAGAAAATATTCGCCGGATTAGAAATTGAATGTAACCCATCAGTTTTCATTTCAAAAATGCCAATTTCATTTGTCGGTCCGAAACGGTTCTTATATGCACGCAAAATCCGATAAGTGGACTGTTTTTCAGTTTCAAAATATAATACGGTATCCACTAAATGTTCCAATACCCGCGGACCAGCAATTGCTCCTTCTTTAGTAATATGCCCGGAAAGAAAAACCGATATTTTCTGCATTTTTGCTAAGTTGACTAACTCAGCACTACATTCGCGCACCTGGGTAACTGTACCCGGTGCGGAAGGGAAATCAGAACGATACATCGTCTGAATGGAATCAATAACCAAAAACTGTGGCTTTAATTTATCCACCGCATCAAGAATACTTTCCAGATTGGTTTCCGAAAGAAAATAAATATTTTTTAGTTGAGAGTCAATTCTTAACCGTAAAGCGCGAGACTTAATTTGCTCTAACGATTCTTCACCGGAAATATAAAGCACAAGCCCTTGCTCAACTAATTTTGTCCCGGACTGCAAAAGTAAAGTTGATTTACCGATACCCGGTGCCCCACCAAGAAGAATTACCGAACCCGGAACAATACCGCCACCAAGAATACGGTCAAATTCATCAATGTTTGTTCGGTAGCGCTCTCCGGATTTTTCACTGATTTTATCTAAAGTAGAAAGTTCCGAGGTAAATTTTAATATCCGTCGGGCAAATTGGCTAACCGTAACTGCTTCCTTTTCCTCAACAAAACTGTTCCAGGCTGAGCAGTCCGGACATTTACCCAACCATTTTACGGAAACATAACCACATTCCTGACAACGATAAACAAGTTTCGTTTTCATTCTATAAAAACTGATTACAACGATTATTAAAACCCGATTACAGAGATTAAGTTCATAATCAGAAAATCACTGCCATCGTAGTCAATAAATCACCGTAATCATCATTTACTATAACTTAAATTTTTTTCTTATTCCCTCTAAAAATTGATTAAGGTTGATAATAGTTTTTTCCATCTCCTTGGCGAATTTCTTATCCATAAATATTTTACCTACCGGTGTAGTCGGCGTAGAAATTTGTGTTTCAAAATGTTCCCCTAAACGGTTAAATGTATCCAGAGTTTGACCAAGTTTCTGAGTTGATTCTTTAAAGTTGCTGGCCATCTCTTGAAGTTCTTTTCTACTTTCGGTAGTCAAACCATCAAGATTATCCGAAAGAGTATGAATTTTATCCGTAAGATGAACTAATCCTTTAGATAATTTAGCAAAATTGGTAAGAACAGTTTTCATTGTTTTTTCTTCTCTACCCAAAAATTTGTCTATTTTAAGCACGGCTTGGTTAAAATTTTTAAGCAAACGAACTAAATTTTCCGGTACTTTACCACCTGCAGTTATACCCTGTAAAGTTACAACTAACTGGTCAAAACTTTTCATTGTTTGATTTACCACATAGTCAAAAGAAATCGGATCAATACCAATAATCTGTGCACCATCTTCAAGTGGTGGTTTGTGTTCATCACCCCGGGTCATATCTAAGTACTTCATCCCCACAACACCGCTGGTAATAATGGAAGCAGTAGCATCCAGATAAACTTTAACTTTTTCTTTCAGCCAGACGGTGACTTTGGCTTTATTTTTTTCTAAAGTAATTTTTTTTACTATTCCTACCTCCACACCAGCAATTCTTACCGGCGCTTTTTCCAAGAGTCCGCCAATATCATTGAAAAGAATATGAATCCGGTATCCTTTCTCAAAACGCACTTCACCAAGCATTAAAATACCTACCGTCAGTAAAACTACCCCGATAAAAACAAAAATACCTAATTTAAGTTCACGCATTTGTGCTTCCTTCCCTTTCTATTTTTCCGATGATAAATTGGCGAACAAGAAGATTTTTACTATTCATAATTTCTTGTGGTGTTCCGGTTTCAATTATTTTCCCCTCGTGAAGCATCGCAATCCGATTTGATGCTTTACAGGCAGTTTTAATATCATGAGTCACGATGACCGAAGTTATTTTCAATGTTTTTTGTAAGTAGAGAATCAAATCACTGATTGTTTCCACCGTTATTGGGTCAAGTCCAGTAGTCGGTTCATCGTATAAGATATATTTTGGGCTATAAGCGATTGCTCTTGCTAAAGCGACCCGTTTTTTCATTCCACCCGAAAGTTCAGCTGGAGAAAGATTTTCAATTCCTGGAAGACCAACATGGGATAAATAAAATTCTACCCTTTTTTTAATTTCTTCCTGCGGAAAATGATAATTTTTTAATCCAAAAACAACATTTTCACCAACAGTTAAAGAATCAAATAATGCACCCCCTTGGAATAAATAACCAAATTTTTTTTGCACTTCATGAAGTTTTTCATCCGGTAATTCAGTAATTTCTATTCCATCAACATAAATTTTACCTTTATCGGGCTTGAGTAAACCAACCAAATGTTTAAGAAATACAGTCTTCCCGCAACCACTACCACCAAGAATGGTCAATGTTTCACCATCGTGGATTTCTAAATTTACTCCCACAAGGACAGTTTTACGGTCAAAAGATTTATACAAATTAACAATTTTTATCATCCTAAGCCAAGAGACATTAAAAAAGTAGTTAAAAAATAGTTACTCACTAAAATTAAAACAATGGAAGTTACTACTGCCGAAGTGGTTGCTTTACCAACACCTTCTGCACCACCACTTGCTTCTAATCCTTTATAACAGGAAATAAGAGCAATAATCCCAGCAAAAAAAACGGATTTAATTAAACCATGAAGAAAATCTTTCAAGATCACAAAATCAAAAATATCATTCCAATATTGTCCTGGAGTGATCGCTAATTTTGTCACACTAATAAAATACCCACCCAAGATACCAATAAAATCAGAAAAAATTGTTAGTATTGGCACCATCGTTATACAAGCGAACATTCTTGGGATTACCAAATATTTTACTGGGTTCGTTCCTAAAGTATAGAGAGCATCAATCTGCTCACTCACTTTCATCGTGCCAATTTCTGCAGTAAAAGCTGCCCCAACCCGTCCAACTACAACCGTCGCCGTAAGCACCGGACCCAATTCTTTAAGTAAAGATAAAGCAACAATTGTACCCACATAGATTGGTTCATTAAAAATATTTCTTGAGGCAGTACCACTTTGTAAAGCCAAAACCATACCTGTAAACAAGGAAGTTAAAGCAGTTACTGGTAAGGACCTTACTCCCACTCCGCTCATCTGATTAACCGTATCAAACCAACTAAATTTAGCTTGAGTAAACCAGTAAAGAACTTGCTTAAGAAGAATCGTTACTTTACCGAGACTAATAAATATTTGCGTTGTATATTTTTGTCTCATTTATTTTAAGCAACAGTTAAGTTTCGCTCAAGAACGCGGAATTCACCTTTCAAGGTGAACCTTTCAAGGTGAACCTTTGGTGAACCGCAGATTACGTAGAAGGCTTCTTATCTTTCTGTACCCTCTGCGAATTTTCGGTGTTTTCTGCGTCTAAATAGATTCGGGGAAGACGTTTACTTAACCCACAAACAATTTCATAACTGATTGTCCCGATCTTCTCGGCTAATTCTTCAACCATAATTCTTTCTTTTCCCTGTGTGCCAATAAGCACCACTTCTTCACCAACATCAACTGCTTTTCCCGCTAAGATAAGGTCAGTCAAATCAATCATAATCATATCCATAGTTACTCGACCAATTACCGGTACACGTTCACCTCTAACTAAAACCTCAGCACTGTTAGAAAAGAAACGACTATATCCGTCAGCATAACCAATCGGTAAAGTCGCAACCCAAGATTCCCTCTTCGTAATAAAAGTCCCACCATAACTTATTTTTCTTCCCGCGGGAATTTTTTTTAAAAAAACAATCTTTGTTTTCAAACTTAAAACCGGTTTAACTTGAAGATCATTTTCTGCCCCTTGGTAAGGTAAAAGTCCATAAAGTAAAAGTCCCGGACGAACAAAGTTAAAATATTGCCAAGTTTCCGGATGACGAAGTAACGCTGCGGAATTAGCAATATGATAATAAGGAATATTTATCCCTTCTTTTTCCAAGTCAATTTTTATTTTTCTTAAAGTTTCAATTTGAAAAGCAGTATATTGCGGGTCAACCACCGCTGAAGCAAGATGACTATAAACACCCTCTAACCTTAAATTGGAATTAAGAATTTTTTTTACTAAATCTTTCACTAATGACGGAGAAATACCAATTCTTCCCATACCCGTATCAACTTTAAGATGCACCGGAAGTCCGCCCGGGACGGATTGATAATTTTTTGCTAAACGATTAAGTTCCTCAACAACTGCAAGACTTGCTACTGTTGGGGTTAGATTATAGGTAAAAATTTGGGGGAATGTTTCGTAAGGATAGACGCTACCGAGAATAAGGATAGGTGCTTGGATACCAGCACGACGTAAAACTATCCCCTCTTCAATACCGGATACACCAAGATAATCGCCACCCCCTTGGAGAAACTTACGGGCTAAAGGTATCGCTCCGTGTCCATAGGCATCCGCTTTGACCACAGCTAAAATTTTTGTCTGTGGGGGGAGTTTTTTTTTAATTAGTAAAAAATTGTGAATAAAAGCATTGAGGTCAATCTCCACCCAACTTGGTCGATAAAAATCCATATTTATCTGGATTACACAGATAGCACCTTTAGAAATTTAATCTGTGTAATCTATCTCCTAATCTGTGTAATCAGATTCTCCATTTATTTAGTCAAATTTTCAAATCGGGTGTATTCTTTAAGAAAAGCAAGTTCAAATTCACCAATTGGACCATTACGCTGTTTAGCGATAATAATTTTTGCTTTCCCTTGAAGGTCTTTATCTTCCGGTTTATAAACCTCTTCCCGATAAATGAACGCAACCACATCCGCATCCTGTTCCAAAGCACCGGATTCCCGTAAATCCGATAATCTTGGTCGTCCGGCACGTTCCTTCTCTTCCGGACGACGGGAAAGTTGCGAAACCGCAATCACCGGTATTTTCAAATCGCGAGACAAATTTTTTAGAGCACGCGAAATATCAGAAATTTCCTGCTGACGGGATTCATATCTTGAAGAAGAACCAGCCAGAAGTTGAATATAGTCAATAATCAACAAAATTGGTCCCCTTTCAGCAACCAAACGGCGCGCTTCACTACGAATATCATTAATTGTAAAATTTGGTGATTCACTTAAATAAATCGGTGCTTCCGAAAATCGTGAAGCAGCATCAGTCAAGGTACGAAATGTCTTCTTTACTGCCGTATAACCACGCCGTAAATCGCTGATATCTACACTCGCATTAGCACAAAGTAAACGCAATAAAATTTCTTCTACCGACATTTCCAAAGAAAAAATCGCTACCGGGACTTTTTCTTTTAAAGCAACATTTTCTGCAATATTCAAACAGAATGAAGTTTTACCTATACTTGGACGAGCGGCAATAATGATTAAGTTAGAAGGATGTAAACCCGCAGTCAGAGTATCAAACTCAGTAAACCCGGTGGGTGTACCAGTAATCAATCCTTTACCTTGGTATAGTAATTCAGCTTTGTCCAAAAGCGGATGCAATTGCGTTTTAATCTCTACCAGATGTTGTCCGGTTCTACGATTAGCAACAGAAAAAATTGCCTGTTCGGCACGGTCAAGTAAAAGTTTTGCCTCCTCAGGTCCACGATAACATTCCGCAATAATATTTGTGGAAACTTTAATCAACTCCCGAAGGATTGCTTTCTCTTGAACAATTCTCACATAATCTTCAACATTAGCCGTCGTCGTAACTGAGTTAATCAAACTATTTAAGTAAGCTACACCCCCTACATCAGATAAAATCTTTTCTCTTTTCAATTCTTCGGCCAGAGTAACAAGGTCAACTGCTCTATTTTTTTCATAAAGTTGACAAAGAGCAGAATAGATCTGTTGATGTGCTTCTTTGTAGAAACTTTTTTCACTCAAAAAATTGATCACTTTCTCAATTGCTTCCTGTTCAATAAGCATTGAACCTAAGACGGCCATCTCGGCTTCAATTGCCTGCGGTGGCATTTTTTCGATTACTTCAACCATCTCTTTTATAAGACAGATTACACAGATTTTACCAACCGATTACACAGATAAAAAGAATCTGTGGCAATCTGCGTTCTCCTTTTTTGCGGTCATCTGCGTTTATTTTGCAGAGACGACCCAAACTTTGAGTTTAGCAATAACTTGTGGATGAACCTGCAAATCAACAATATAGGCACCAAGATGACGAATTGGTTCCAATAAAAGAATATCTTTTTTCTCAACATTTATTCCCTGTTTATATAGTTCTTCAGCGATGTCTGCATTCGTTACCGCACCAAAAATTCTCTCTTCTTCACCACTTTTCGCCATAATTGTGCAGGATAATTTTTCTAATTTTTGGGCTAATTCTTTGGCTTGTCTTAATTTTTCTAATTCTTTTTTTTCGGCTAATCTTTTTTTCTCTTCCCAAAGATGTAAATTTTTCTCGTTAGCCGCTAAGGCTAAATCTTGAGGAAAAAGGTAATTTCGTGCGTATCCAAGGGATACTTCCTTAATTTCACCTGCTTTGCCTAAATGAGGAATATCGGCTTGCAAAATAATTTTCATATTTTTCATATTTATATTGTTATAAAGGGTAAAAGGGCCAGATGCCGTGCCCGTTTAATCACCTGCGTTAATTTCCGCTGATGATAGGCACAAGTGCCCGTTGTTCGTGAAGAGATAATTTTTCCTCGGTCAGTAAGATAGCGTCTAAGCAGATTTATTTCTTTGTAGTCAAGAGTATCTGTTCTTTCTACACAGAAACGACAAACCTTACCTCTAAATTTTTTCTCTTTAAACTCTTTCACCATTTTTTTCTCCTTTTGGAGAGTCCAACCTTTCAAGGTGAACCTTTCAAGGTGAACCTTAAAAAGGAACATCCTCCTTTGAATCCGGTGAGCGTTTATCCTCCTCTCTCAGTGGGAGAGATTCATTGGTCAATGAATCACTGGCGGACAAGGGGGACGGAGATACTGTTTCGGCTTCTTCGTCAGGAAGAATGTCTTCCTTACTCAAAAACTGTACCCGCTGAGCAATAACTTCTAAAGTTGACCGCGGTTCACCATTTTTTGTTTCCCATTTTCTCGTTCGTAATCTTCCTTCAACTGAGACCGGACTTCCTTTTTTCAGTCTTTCCCCGCACCGTTCCGCCATATCCCGCCAAAGAATAACTATCGGCACAAAAGCAGTTTCGTCTTGCCATTCACCAGTAGCATTCTTATACCGACGATTCACTGCAAGGTCAAAACGACAGATCGGTTGACCTTTAGGTGTGTAACGCAACTCCGGGGCACGGGTTAACCTTCCCACCAGAAGAACTTTATTTTGTTCGGGTATACGTAAGTTCATTCTTCTTTTCCTCCTCTTTTCAACTATACTGTCACACCTTGAAGGGTTTATTTCTTAATTACTTTTTGTTAGCCGTGCTTGCTACGGCTTCTTCTTTCCTTACCGTCAAATAACGAATAATTTTGTCGGTTACCCGATATAAATTTTCTAACTCTTTAATTTTTTCAGCTGGCGAATAAAATTCCAAAATTACATAATATCCTTCCCGGTGCCGTTTGATTGGGTAAGCAAGTCTCTTCCTACCCCATTTGTTTACATTCTTTATTTCTCCCCCCTCTTTGATAATTAAACTTTTAACTTTCCCAATCACTGCATCAATATCTTCTTCATTTAATAACGGTGAACAGACAAAAATTGTTTCATAGAAATTCATCTTTTTCTCCTTTACCCCGTTAGAAATTTTGAAATTCTCAATCTCTCTATCAATTGGCTTCGTTCCCTAGCAGTTCTCCGAGATTTCTAACGGGATTTACTTAGCCGTATATTCAAAAAATTTTTTCTTTTCTAAGATTGCCGCCTGGGCTAAAGCAAGCCGTCCTACCGGAACACGATAAGGTGAAGCGGAAACATAGTCCATACCTACACGATGACAGAATTTTACTGATTCCGGGTCACCACCATGTTCACCACAGATACCAATTTTTAAACCCTTTCTCTTTTTTCGTCCTTTCTTTATCCCAATTTCAATAAGTTCACCAACACCATTCTGGTCTAAAGTTTGGAAAGGGTCCTCTTTCAAGATTTTCTTCTCCCGATAAATTTTAATAAATTTACCCGCGTCATCACGCGAAAAACCGTAAGTCATCTGGGTTAAATCATTTGTCCCAAAGGAAAAAAATTGGGCACTGGAAGCAATCTCATCAGCAGTAAGTGCTGCTCGTGGTACCTCAATCATTGTCCCAACTAAATATTTAATTTCAATTTTATATTTTTCCATTACTTCTTTCGCTACCCGGTCAACAATTTCACGCTGGTCTTTAAACTCTTCTAAAGTACCAACTAAAGGTATCATAATTTCTGGAATTACTATATCACCTACTTTCGCCAATTCCGCTGCTGCTTCCAAAATTGCCCGTGCTTGCATTTCGGTGATTTCCGGATAGGTTATTCCCAGACGACAACCACGGTGTCCAAGCATTGGATTAAACTCATGCAAGGTGAGTGATTTGTTCCAAATTTTTTCTTTGGAAATACCAATCTTTTTACTCAATTCTTCAGCATCTTTTTCTGTTTTCGGTAAGAATTCGTGTAAGGGAGGGTCTAAAGTACGAATCGTAACCGGATAACCTTTCATTTCACGGAAAAGACCAAGAAAATCATTCTTCTGTAAAGGGAAAAGTTTACCTAATGCTTCCCTTCGTTCAGTTTCATTATCCGCAATAATCATTTCTTGCATCAATGGTAACCGGTCCTGAGCAAAAAACATATGTTCTGTCCGACAAAGACCAATCCCTTCGGCACCAAATTGCCGGGCTACCCGTGCATCACGGGGGATATCAGCATTGGCACGTACTCTTAATTTCCTGATTTCATCTACCCAGGACATAAAAGTAGCAAATTCACTGGAAACCGTTGGCTCAACTAAAGGTACCTTGCCACGGATAACTCTTCCCGCAGAACCATCAATGGTTATCCAGTCATCCTCTTTAATGATAATACTATTCACTTGAAAATTTTTTTCTTGATAATTAATCAGAATTTCTTCACAACCAACTACACAGGGTTTACCCATCCCACGAGCAACTACTGCCGCATGGGAAGTCATTCCGCCACGGGCAGTAAGAATACCTTTCGCTGCATCTATCCCATGAATATCATCCGGATTTGTCTCTAGACGCACTAAGATTACTGGCTCATTTTTACTCTTTTCTACTGCAAGATTTGCCTCAAACACTACCTTACCTACTGCTGCCCCTGGTGATGCAGGCAACCCTTGAGCAATTACTTCCGGATTCGCTTTTGGGTCAATAATGGGATGAAGAAGTTGATTAATCTGTTCGGGTTCAATCCGCAAGATTGCTTCTTCTTTAGAAATCAGTTTTTCTTTTACCATATCCACGGCAATTTTTATTGCTGCCTGTGCGGTACGTTTACCAATCCGTGTCTGAAGAAGATAAAGTCTACCCTTCTCAACCGTAAATTCAAAATCCTGAACATCACGATAATGTTTTTCTAGGCGCGTGGTAATATTTTTCAGTTGCTGATAAACTTTGGGCATTTCTTTTCCTAATTCTTTAATTGGTTTCGGAGTCCGAATACCAGCAACTACATCTTCACCTTGAGCATTAGTGAGATACTCCCCATAAAATTCTTTTTCTCCGGTAGCGGGATTACGAGTAAAACCAACACCAGTTCCCGAATCTTCGCCTAAATTACCAAAGACCATCGTCTGGACATTTACTGCTGTTCCTAAATCGTCAGAAATTTTATTCAATCGCCGATAAGTTACCGCACGCGGATTATTCCATGACTTGAACACCGCATCCCGTGCTAATTGCAGTTGCAAAAATGGTTCTTGCGGGAAATCTTCACCTACTTTTTCCCGGTATAGTTTTTTGTATTCCTTAACTACCTCTTGCCAATCTTCTGCTTTCAGTTCAGTATCCAATTTCAGGTGATTACCGGTTAACATTTTTTCTTTTTTCTTTTTTTCTAAAATATGCTCAAATTCATTTTTTTCAATACCTTTAACCACATTACCAAACATTTGTATAAAACGACGATAAGCATCCCAGGCAAACCGCGGGTCGCCGGAGGCACGAGCTAACCCTTGAACAACTTCATCATTCAGCCCAAGGTTAAGAATCGTGTCCATCATCCCCGGCATTGAATATTTTGCCCCACTGCGTACCGAAACTAAAAGCGAATTTACCGGGTCACCAAATTTCTTCTCATTAACTTTTTCTAATTTTGCTAATGCTTTCTTAAACTGACTATCCAATTCTTTAGGTAACTTACCCTGATGTCTATAATAATACCGACAAACTTCTGTAGTAATCGTAAATCCCGGTGGAACCGGTACACCAGCATTAGTCATCTCAGCTAACCCAGCACCTTTACCACCAAGCAAATCTTTCATTTTTGCGTTACCTTCCGCTTTTCCGTTAGCAAAAAAATAAATATACTTTTTTACCATAAATCTCTTTACCCTTCAGGATGAACCCTTCTCCTTCCAAGGTGAACCTTTTTATTCCCGAAGTTGCTTAGTTCCCAGAAGTAAAAGTTTATCTGCGGCGGTTTTCTGTTTTTCTCCTAAGGGTTCAATAATAAAATCTACCCTCCGGTTTTCTGCTCTTCCTTCCGCTGTCTCATTAGAGGCAACCGGATGATACTCACCGTAACCAGTTGCTGCAATTTTTTCTTTAGGAAAATTCTTCTCTTCAATTAAGTATTTTACAACTTGTGTTGCCCGGGCAGTAGAAAGTTCCCAGTTGGAAGGAAACTGCACTGTCTTGATTGGCACATTATCCGTATGCCCTTCAACAATAATTGTATTCGGAATTTCCAAAAAGATTGGATACAACTTATCCAAAACTGTTTTTGCTTCTTGAGATAAGCCGGCTTTACCTGTCTCAAATAAGATTTTTTCTTTCAAAGATACCACTAACCCTTTTTCGGATTCAATATGGGTTTCTACACCTTCTATCCCTTCCATTTTTACCATTACTTCAACTTTTTTCTCAATGCGTTCAAGTTGTGCCATCTTTTTTGCACCGAAAAAGGCAAAAAGCATCACAAAAAAACATAACACCTGTGTAGTAATATCGGACATACTACTCATCCACGGGGGACAGGGTATCCCGATTATTTCTTTTGTCTCTTCTCTTTCAATTGCCATCTTTCCACCACTGATTACACAGATTAAAACTGCGGATTACACAGATTTTTATCTGCGGCAATCTGCGTTTTTTATCTGCGGACATCTGCGATTACTTATTTAAGGGGGCGAATCACAAAGTCTACTCTCCGGTTTTCTGTTCTTCCTTCCGCTGTCTCATTAGAAGCAACCGGATGATACTCACCGTAGCCAGTTGCCGCAATTTTTTCTTTAGGAAAATTCTTCTCTTCAATTAAGTATTTTACAACTTGTGTTGCCCGGGCAGTAGAAAGTTCCCAATTAGAAGGAAATTGTACCGTCTTGATTGGTACATTGTCCGTATGTCCTTCAACAATAATTTGGTTAGGTATTTCTAAGAAGACCGGATATAGTTTATCTAAAATTGCTTTTGCTTCCAGAGAAAGGTCGGCTTTACCCGTCTCAAATAATATCTTTTCTTTCAGTGAGACAATCAACCCTTTCTCGTGAACAATGCGCGTAGTAATCAGTTCTTCCGTTTTTGGTTTTTCTACAATTTTTTTTTCTTCCTCAGTGATTGTTTTCTTTACTTCTTCTAACTTTTTTTTCACTTCTACAAGTTGTTCACCTTTTTTCATTGCCGTCTTGGAAACCAAAAACACAAAAAAAGCCAGTACTAAAAGCGCCATCCCAGTATAACTCCAATACCATGGTGGTGCGGGGTTGCCAATATCTTTCGGTGCAAAATCTCGTTTACCAAAAGGCATATTTTTTCTCCAAGATTTCTAACGAGCTAAACCAATCTGTCTTGTCTTAGGTTCCATATAGGCTTTAAGATTGGACTCAATTAAACTGGGTGCAGTACCCGCTTGCAATAACATTACTCCCCGGATAATTACTTCTTTAATAAACATTTCCTCTTCTGATTTACGCCGCAGTTTACCACCGATTGGATTCCAGATTAAATAGGCACCAACTAATCCATAAAAAGTAGTAAGTAATGCTACCGCCATACCAATACCAATCATTCTTGGGTCTTCAAGTTTTCTTAACATTAAAATTAAACCAATTACGGTGCCGGTAATACCCCAAGCCGGATTATATGTCCCTAAAGCGAAAAACATTTCCTGCCCCACTTTATGTCTTTCTCGAATAAAAGTAAGTTCGGTCTCCATCAAATTCCGGATAAATTCCGCATCCGCACCATCAATAACTAACTGTACTCCCCGACGCAGGAAATCATTTCTCAAATCGCGCACATCCCGTTCTAAGGCAAGAAAACCTTCTGTGCGAGCACGTTTAGAAAAATCAGTAAAAGTAGTAATAATTTCCTGTGGGTCTTCATAAGTTTCTTTGATTGCTTTATTAAAAACTTTCACAAAGTTTACTACCCGATTTAAAGGATAATTCACCATTAAAGAAGCAAATGTACCACCGTAGGTTATCAATACGGAAGGCAAATCAATAAAAGAAACAAAACCACCTATCCCGGCAGCGATAATAATACCAAGGGCACATAGAGATAAGCCAATAACAATACCCGCAATTGTCGCAATGTCCATTTTCTACCCCCTTTTTTCAGTAAAAATTCTCAATCCGAATTATTAAATTCTAAAAATAACGGATTTATAATTTTTCAACTCGTTGGGATTTAATTCGTTCAGCTTCGGCTAAGATTTCTCCCCGATAAGTATTTACCTTTTTGATTATTTCTTCAACTGTATCTTTCACTAAAATTTTATTTCCATTGGTTAAAGAAATTACCGTATTCAATGTCTGTTGTTCTATGGATTCAATCAATTCCGCATTGACAACAACTTCCTGACCATTAAGACGAGTTAAACGAATCATTTTGATAATACTGATTACAGTGATTTTTCAACGGCGATTACAGCGATAAAACTTACCTTAAAAATAATTACTATTTTGACTTTATCACTGTAATCGGTGTCCTCATCACTGGAATCATTTCTTATTCTAATTGTTTAAAACAAAAAAGTCAACCCTGTAAAGTGAAAAAAAATTTACAGGGTTGAATAAATAACTTCCTGCCCACTACATTCGAAGGTAAAAAGTTAAATCTCAATTAGCGGTGTTCTTAACCAACTTGCTAAAGAAGTAAAGAAAGATTTTTTCTTCTCTATTTCTATAATTTTTTCTTTAAGGGAAATTATTTCTTTTTCTTTTAGAGAAAGGAGTTCTTCTTTCTGGGCACGTTCTTCAGCAAGTTTTTTACCAAAATGAAGCAACGCCAAAGAAAGGTTATCATTTACTTCCTGTTTTATTTTCTCCTTTTCGCCTACCAGTTCGTTTTTTGCCTCTTCTAAAGATTTTTTCAGTTCTTCTTCAATTTTTCTTTTTTCACTAAGATTGAATTCTAAATTTTTTATATCTTCTTCTTTTTTGCTCAAAATACTTTTCAATTCTTCCGAGGAAAATTGTAACTGTTCAATGTAAGTTTGTAAAGTAGTTAATTCTTTATTTTTTTCTTCAATAGTTTTTATCTTTTGCTCTATATCTCCCTTTTGCACAGATAATTTTTCATCTCTATTTTTCACTTTTTCTTCTAAGAGAACTTTTTCTTCCCGTGCTTTCCATTCTAAAAGTTTGAGTTCCTCAAGGAGACGATTTTGAAAATTACTAAACTCAGTATATTTTCGTTCATATTCACGCAAAATATTACTTTGGGTAAGCACTAAATCCCGTATTTTTTGTTCGTAATTTTGCACCTCTCTAAGATAACGATTCTCCGCTTCTTCTTTCTCTCTTTCTAAAAATACAATTTTATTCTCATAATGAGTACGGATTTCTTTCTCTTTTTCACTTAAACTAAGTCCGGAAGTAGACGTCAGTTCGCGTAATTTCCGTTCATAATCTTCTACTAACTGACTTTTCTCGTTTTCTAAATTATGCAATTTGCGTTCGTAGTCCTGAATTTGGTTTAAATAACGTTCACTTAGTTCAGTCTCTACAGTACGCAATTTCCCTTCATAACTTTGCACTGTAGAATTCAAAAGATTATTTAATCTTTCTATTTCTTTGTTTAAATTTTCATTTTTATTTTCATATTGAAAACGAATCTTTTCAGTTTCTTTCCTAAGTTCATCTTCTTTAAGTTTAATTTTTTCTTCCCAAAGGATGCGTTCTTGGTCAAATTCTTTTTCTTTAGTTTTTAGATTAATTCCCTGGTCAAGAAGTAAATTGCGAATTTTCTCTTCATATTCTTTGATTAAGAAACCTTTCTCTTTTTCCCAACTTTGTAATTTTTGTTCATAGTCACGAATTTGTCCAAAATAACGATTTTCTATTTCCTTTTCTTGTGCGGATAACTTTCTCTCGTAATCTCGTTCTTTAGTCTGTGAATCACTAATTATTCCCTGAAGATGCCTTTTTTCATCTTCAAGTATTCTTATCTTACCCCGATATTCAGCACGGATTTCTTCCGCCTCCAAGAATAACTTTTTATTTGCACGGTTAACTTCCTCTTCTTTCAATTTTAAATTCTCTAAAAGGCTATTTCGTTCAAGAGTAAATTCTTTTTCTAAGTTAATCACTTCCTTCTCTAAGAGCGCTCTTTTTCTTTCTAATTCCTGGAGTTTAGTTTCGTATTCACCATGCAATTTTGTCTCCCGGAGAGCCAGTCCATTCCGTAAAGAAATAATTTCTTCATCTTTTGTTTTCAACTGTTCAGCGTAAAGATTGTATTCCTGTCGGCTACGCAGTTCTTTTTCTCTTAATTCTTCTTTAAATTTTCTTAACTCATCTTCCAAAAGAACAATTTTCCGTGCTGCCTCTTCATTAAGTTGTTTAACTTTTTCGGCAAATTTTCTTTCATATCTTTCTTTTAGTTCAGTTATTTCTTTATCTTTCTGTTCCCGGAAAGCACGTAATTGTGACTCTTTAATCGCCATTTCTACACGGGCCACCATTGTTTCTTCTTCTTTAGCACGGATTGTTTGCAGAAAAGTTTTCTCTTTTGTTTCGGCAAGTTTTGTTTGCATCTCTTCCAGTTCTTTTTCTAAGCGTTGCCGAATGGCTAAAAGTTCTTGTTCTCTTTCTTGCCGGGCAACTTTCTCTTTTTGTTGGAGCAGTTCCATTTCCCGCTTTATTACCTGGATTTCTTCTTCTTTCGCCTGCAATTTATCTTCCCAGAGACGACGTTCTAAAGTAACTTTTCTTCCAATTGAGGTAATTGTCTCTTCAGGGAAAGGTTCACCACTCGGAATTAAAGGATGAATTTCCGCAGAAGTAGGCAAGGAAGGAACCGATCCTTCAGAAATTACCGGCGGTGGAGAAGTCATTCCACTTACTGGCGGAGGCGGCGGTGGAGGAGGCAAAAAATCCTGGGAGGTGATTACCTCCTTATCTTTTTTTTCTTCGTCCATCTCTATTTATCCTCTAATTCCACAACTTATATAATTACACACGAGTAAGACGCAGTTTTTGTAAAGTCAACCAATCCCGTAACTGTCGATTAGCCGGATTAAATTTTAATGCTTGTTCATAAGCAGTAAACGCTTCCTTGGTCATTCCCTGAGAATAATAACAGTTACCAAGTAATTGATATGCTTGCCAGAAATTGGGATTATGAAAGAGTGCTTTTTCTAAATCCTTAATTGCTAAATCAAATTGTCTACTCTGATATACCTGCAAACTGGAATTGTAATATTCAATTGCTTTTTTTGGGTCGGGTATTTCTTCTTCACTTTTTTTACCTCGGTCAAGTTCTAATTTTTGTAATTTACCTTCAACTTCAATACCACGTTTTCTTCTTTCTTCACCGGGACGAGTAAGAGTAATTTTCCCTTCTTCAGCCATCTTCCGGACAATTTTTTCAATACGCCGTTGCTCCTCTTCAATTCGTTCCGGTGTAACCGGGCGACCAAATTCTATCTCTTCTTTAAGTAGGGCTTTCCCACCTTCCGACATATTGGCAAGAATTTTGTTCATTATCGCTGGTGCAACTGCTCCGCGCAGAGCAACTGCTAAATCTTCAATCCGCGCTTCCCGAAGTAAAAATTGAATTGCTTGATCGGAAAGTTTAGGCAAATCTTCAAAAAGAAAAATTCGTTCCCGTGCTTTCTGGGCTAATTTTGGTGATTCTTGTTCTAAGGCAGCAAGCATTTCCTTCCGTGTTTTGGAATCTACTTGGTCAAGTATCTGCAAAAATGAATCAATACCACCAACAAGAAAATCAATCTTCTTGCGGATTTCTGCCTCTACCCGACGAACATCTTCTGCGCTAGTAAGTTTCACGCCGGCTAAGCAGAGCGCAACACGCATTTGTAGTTCAGCAGGTAAAGAGGCAAATATTTCGCCACTTAATTCTGCATCAAGATGGGTTAAAACTAAAGATATTGTTTCTGGTGTTTCTTCTTGTAACAAATAAATAAGATTCTTTAAACTATCTTTATTAATAAAAGAAAAGGGTACACTTTTCTTTTCTTCTTTTTCTTTCTCTCCCTTTTCAATTTCTAATCCGCCCTCACCACCAAAACCGCCACCCGGGCCACCGGGACCCATTGTCTCGGTTTTGCCTTGAATAGTCACCTCGGTTCCGCGCCCTTCACGCAACGCTTCAGTTAAATTCCGTAAGAAACGGCTCAATGGACCAAACAAGAAGAGAAGAAGTAGTGTAGTTAAACCAGCAAGAAACACTAAATAAGGATTAGCAAAAATCTTTGACCAGATGAACAACAGCGGTGGAACCGCAGAAGAAAAAGCAATCTTCCTAATTTTTAATTCATCACCACGTTTAAAATCAAGCCCAAGCGAATCAACCAGTAAATCCCGCACTTTAATAATTTTTTCATCAGGAATTTTTTCATCAATAACAAGAGCAATTCTAATTTTATTAATCAATGTCGGAATGATTATTTTTGTCTCCCCGGTTGCCGCTTTTTCCATTTCTTCGGCAGCAGGTTTTTCTTTGGGAGTTAAAGCACGTGGCGCCGGTACACCCGGAAGAATATATTCTTCTTTACCCAGTTCATAACTTTTTTCTTCTTTTGTTCTCCCTGCCGTAGCTTCCCGTCTGGTTTCTTGTCTTTCCAATTTCAATTCAATTTGTATATCGGTAATTTTACTTTTCTCTGGCCCAATAATCCGGTCAAGAATTTCTTGTATCCTTTGCCGATATTCGTTTTCTAATTCAATCTTTCTCTGGAGAAGCGTGGAATAATCAAAATTTATTTGTGCTTGTGCATAAGAAATAGCGAAATGGTTGAATGAGAGAATAGTGGAATAGTCAAATACTGAAATAGTGAAAAGTAAAATGAGAAATATTTTTTTCATCCTTCGTTCTCCTCCCTTTGGCCCGAGACTTCGGCGAGCTCAGTCGAGCCGCTCAGGGCGAGGGCAGGATGACCCTTCAGGGTGAACCCTGAATGAAACTGAAGAGTCATTTTTTATTATACTAAATTTTATTTTTCATTTCAAGAGGTGATTACCTTAAAAAGTGATTACTTCAGTCGTCCTAACGCTTCCCGAATTACTCTATTGTTGGGGTCAAGTTCTAAGGCTTTCATCCAAACTTTCCGGGCTAACTCGTGCTGATTCATTAAGAAAAGTGCTGAACCCATCCGTTCCAAAGCGGTAACATTGCCCGGCTCTAAATCCAACACTTCCTGACATTCAAGTACTGCTTTATCATACTGTTTAGTGTAAATATATTCCAGGGCACCATAAAGTTTCTGGTCAATGTAGCCAAAAGCAACTGGTGCCGGGGTAACTCTTTCCGGTTCAGTAGGCTTTTCACCAAGTTCTTTTTCCGCACGATTAAGAACTTTAAGAATTGTATTATTCTCTGGTTGTAAACTTAAAGCGTAACGTAAAACATTGATTGCGGTTTTTAAGTCACCCTCAACATAAGCGGCGATACCACGCCGGGTAAGTTCGGCTTCCCTTGTTGGCTCAACTACTTTCGGAGTAATCGGGATAATTGTCTGCAATTTGCTGGCTAAATTTTTTGCTTCCCGATTTCTTGGGTCAATATCCAAAAGTTTGTTTAACCGTTCAATACCTAAAGCATAGTCACCTTGACGATAGGCTTCAAATCCTTCCCGAGTTAACCGACGAATTGCTTCTTCCTGTTTCGCTACTACCGAAACACCAAAACGCCAAGTTCCGGAAAAACGATGGGAAAGACCAAGTTCATGTAAAGCAAAAGCATAATCAAAACCATAATTCTTATATTTCAGCCCAAATCCAGCAGTTGATTCCACAATTTCTCCAGGCTGCCCTTCAAAACCTCCCCTTATTGCCACAAAATCAAGTAACCAATATTCCACACCAATATGCCAACCGAGATTAGAACGCATTCCTTTATCAAAATCAAGGGCAAGAATTAATCGGTTTCGCAAAGTCCGATAACCGGCACCAAAACGAAAAGTTAAAGGTAATTTATCTTCAGTATCACCCCAATAACGAAAGGGAAAAAGATTCTGTAACTTAAAACCAAAACTTATTGGATAAGAATTCAAACTTTCTAAGAATAAAGTAATATCAAGACTGAAAAGACTATCCTTAGAAGTATCTAAAACACGGGAAATAAATTTTGTGGCAATACCAGCTGATAAATTCGGAATATAATTTTCTAAGACTTTTTGACCGTAAGCAAAAGTAACCGCTTGCTGGAGGTCATCAAAGGTACCCGCATGCCGATCTAGTCGTGTGATATCTTCACCACTGAATTTGGCTATAACTTTCTCGTAGCCCCAAGAACGCAAAGCGGTATAATTGAAACCGAAAACACCATATCTTGCGGTCGGATGAATGTAAGAAAGAAAATTGTAATCCGTATCTTCCCAGAGTTTAACATGTAAAGCGGTCAGTTCTTTTCTTACCATCTGGCTCATTGCCGCCGGATTCCAGTAAGTTGCCGAAGCATCATCAGCAATAGCAACAAATGCTTTACCCATGGCTAAACTTCTTGCTCCTGCACCCCAAGAGAGAAACATACCGGGTTGACCACCGCTGTATTTAGCGTAAAGAACGGAAGTGGTAAGTAGTAAGTGGAAAGTGGTAAGGACGATAATAACAAATCTGTGTAATCTGGAAGTTAATCCGTGTAATCCGCGATAAGTTAATCTGTGTAATCGGCGGTAAGGGGAGCCGCCGGGTAGGTGAGCGGCTCCCTTTGTCCATAGGTAATTAGGTGAACCGGGTAAAATTGAAAATAAAAAAACCGAGCACCTGCATTTTTGCACCTTTCCACACTTTGCTCGGTTCCGCAGATAATTTTCTAAAACAGTTAAACTGTTCATTTTTTCTCTTCGGTAACCCGACCCCCCGTAGAGAGCTTTGCTCTTTTACGGGGTCGTTGGCTTTGCGTCCCCGGATTACTCCGGGTTTGCCTTTATCGGAGAAACCCGTAAAACCCGTACACCATCTTTACAGGTTAAAATTACATTTACGGGTCCCTACCCAATTAAAATTATATCCAGATTTTCTATTTTGTCAAGGACTTTTTTTCTAACGCTGATTACACAGATAAAACAACCACTGATTACACTGATTTATCTGTGCAATCCGTATTTATTTAAATTCTATCCCGGTGGTAATCGTTAATCCACCAAAATCAAATTCTAAGGGCTCATCCTCTGTCCCCAGGAAAAAATCACCTTTTTCCCGGTCATATTTTTCATCTCCGTCAATATCGGCATCTACCGTATATTTCATTTTTGCTATTTTCATTACCCGGTAGCCAAGATTAACCCAAAAAGAAAAATCTTCCGATAAAACAGAGCGAATACCTCCGCAGATTTCAAAGTAAACCCCTAAACCCTTAGCCGGGACTTGAATTTTTGGTGAAATCCCAAAAATTTCTTTCGTCGTTCCCCAACCTGCACCAAGAAAAAGTGCACCTTGAAAATTCATTTTTCCTTTGTTTCGGAGAGAATATTCACCACCAAGTCCTAAAAAAGTAAGTGCAGTTTGGACTTCCCTTTGCTCTTCTTCTCCCAGTAAGGAAGTGGTGTGCAATTTAAAACTTAGTGGCGGGGAATATCCGGCTCTAAAGACACTTCTAACTGAAGGGCTAATTGCATAGGGGCAAATGTCCAAACCAAAAATTATGCCCCCGGGAAGTTCGGTTAATTCACTTTTCCCTCCCGCGGATTCCTTTTCTTTGGCCAAGTTACTGAGAAAATCTCTAAGTTCCCACATCTTTACTGTAGAATATCCGCACCAAGGAGAAAACCCAGCCTCTTCAGCAAAAATATTGCCCAAGTAAAAAAAGAGAAGCAAAAACGATTTAACCAAAATGCGTTTGGAGAAATGTAAATTCATTTTCATTTTTCTCTCCTTTTTTAGTGGATGATACCGATTTTAATTGTTCTGGTGATTTTCCCGCGCGGTGATTCTACAGTTACCCGACAGATATAGCCACCTTTGGACACTTTATCACCAAATTCATTGGTCCCTTCCCAGGAAATTCCGCCTGGCTTCTCCCACTGCTCTTGGTTTGTTCCCCAATCTGGATCCGATTCAGTAGCGTTAAATTTCCATTCTCTAACTTTATAACCGAACAAGTCATAGATGATTACAGTTACCGGTATCGGCTCGAGGGACGCTTCAGGAATTTGAAAAGTGATATGTGCTTTCCCTTCTTCACCTGCTTTGCGTGTATCTACTGGGTTGGGATAAACATAAGCATTGCGGATAATTTCGGTAATTGTACCAACCTGTGCCGGTACGGAAGGTGCTGACCATTTACTCCAGTTACCGGCATAATCTCCTGCTCGGACACGGTAAGAATAGAAATGCCCGAATTCGCGTTTTTTATTTGCCGGAAGATATTTTTCATCTTCACCTCCAATCATTACCCAGTTTCTTCCCGCAGGGAGATAACCAATTGTTTCCCAGACCGGGTCATTATCTACCCGTTCTTGTAATTCGTATGCCCGGATACCCGAAATTTCATCCGTTGCTGACTCCCATTCAATTCTGAACCATCCTGTCTCAGCAGGCTTCCGAGTTTTTTCTTGTTCTGAAATGACTCGTCCTGGTGCCTGGGGGGCAGTCTGGTCAACACGGAAAATACCAACCACTGAAGCTGGACCGATAATTGTCTCAGTCGTAATAACCGATTTTGCCCGTACCCGCGCAAAGTAAACATCACCTTGCTGAGAGACCTTTGTCCATTTCGGATGTGCTTTTGGAGTAGTTCCGGCCTGTCCCCGTTTTACTCCAAGGAAAGCGTTAGCAGTAATTGCGCTATAACTTACTGTCTCTCTACCACCAAGATTTACTCTACCTGCCGTCGGGAAACCTTCCGTAGAATCAACATATAATGTATCATCGGTCTCGCTCACACTTTGGGTAAGTTGGGTAACTTTGGAAGTAATCGGCGTAAGAGTTAAACCATAGATTTCTTTCTTTGTCTCTTTACCCACATCAAGGAAACCTTCATTCCCTTGTGCTAAAGTTAAAGTGTTGCTCTGTTCGTTTTCACCAACACCAACTTCGTATTTCTCCAGAACACCAATTGCCGGTTTAAATGCTGGCCAGGAAGCAAAGATTCTATCTTTCATATTTGTCCATCTTTCCGGAACTACACTGAGGTCAACTATCCCATCATTACCCAGGTCAATATCAAAGATACCGTCACCATTAAAATCAGCAATTTTGTCCGGGATACCATCGGAGTTAATATCAACATCAATAATGTTATCCCCATTAAGGTCAATATCAAAAAGTCCATCATTATCCAAGTCAACTTCAGCAGAGAAACCGTCTTTATTCAGGTCTTGAATAAGGAAATAGTAGGTAACTTTAGCTAAAGGTTCTTTTCCTGCCCAGCGTGCTGGTGGTGGTGGGGACTGTTTATTATCATAAGAATAAATAGTTTCCGGTAAACCATCACCGTTATAATCATCACCGAGATAAACTAAATCGGGAATTCCATCAAGGTTCATATCTTCCTTTTTATCGGCGTAGCCATCACCGTTTAAGTCCAAATCTGGCACCCGATCACCGGCAACGGTAGCCGAGGAGGGAAGGTCAACATATACCATCGGAAACGAGGTTAAAGGTGAAGTAATCACCACCGTACCTAACCCTCTAATGGTAAGTTTTGGTGTCTCAATTGGGAAAACATTCTTAGAATGGTTAATTGAGGTAGCTGGTGCACGACCAAAGAATTCTATATTTTCAATCTTCAAACCAACCTCGTGCTTTTTAGCCTTTTCTTCGCTACTTATATCACCGATGATAAAGAAGGTTTTTCCAGTAGAATCAACTTCTTGGTCACCAAGCCAGAGACGTGCTTCATCAAGAGTGAAACTACCTAAAGCTGTAGTTGAGTCGTAAGGTATAGAATAAATGAATGTATCTCTCTTAACATCAAATAAACCATTCCTATCATCATCGTAATAGACCACTAAACGCGCCAGGTCACCTCTGCCTTCACCGGTGCCCAGGTTAATTGTTCCGGTTTGACGGAGACGCAAGGTATTCAAAGTAATTGTGCTTACATCGGTTGGATAACTTAGACCTTTTCCTTCTTTTTCGGTATGTAGGGTAAGTTTAAGTAAAGGTACATTCTTGCCTCCATTGGGATATTCCTGCTCATCCTGGAGTGTGGCTACGGGAATAATATTTTCACTACGGACACGCAAACTAATTGGTTTAATTGACACCTGTTCCGAGGTGAAGGGGAAGTTGGTTGTAGCCATCTCATTAGGTGCCGAGACATTAAACCATAAGGAATCACCTAAATACACTCCTTCAGTATTACCGGCGGTAGACTTAGGCGAAATATCAAAAACAAGGAAATATGTCTCTGGCGTAGTGGTGATATTCTGTGGTGAAACGATGTTCACCACTGTCCCGGTAGAATGTTCAGCAACAACCGTGTTCTCGGCTTGACGAGTAACATTAATAAATGCTGTTGGTGTCATCGTGGTATAGGAGATAATTTCTCGGTCAATTAACAATTTACCCGTTTCCGGAAAACCTTCAGTTGAAGTTACCGGGATAGTAGTAGAGGAAGTATTAGCAGTCACTTTCTCGGTGAGATAAGTTTTTGCGCTACCAACAATAATCATCTCCGCACTCGCACCAAATTCATCGGAAGGTAAGGTTGTCCAGCCGACTTCTTTATCGTCGAGATAATCAAAGGTATCGTTACGGTTGGTATCATGATAAATTTTCATTTTGGTAAGGTCGGTATTTGTTCCTCCGGGTGGTATGCCTTTACCTTTACGTTCAAGATGAATTTTATTCCAGTAAGCATCGGAAATATCGGTCTTCAGTGTAAACTTCATTATCGGCACATTGCTATCACCTTGGAAAGCACCTTCAGCAGGGACAATGGTTGTCGGGGTGAAAGTTACCTGGTCTTTACATTCAGTAATTGTGGCTAATTTCGTTTTAGAAGTGATACCAGAAATATAACTAACACTATCATTTACACCAACAATGCTGAAATAATATTTGGGTCGTTCAACTGTCTCTTCAATTGACGCACCAATAGTTAAACCAATCGGGGCAAAAGGACTAATATCATAAGTAACGAAATAATAGTAATCATCCTTATCATCAATCGTTTCTTTTCCTCCCGTAGGCTCACCGGTAGACAAATCCTTAGGAACAATCTCAACGAAACATTCACCATTAAGGAATACACCCTGTCCAAGCAGAGCAGGATACTTACCCGAAGCCGTCTTAACTGTATCCGTAGAGTTAAATATACCATTACCATCCAAGTCCTTCCATACTTTAACATAAGAAACATCGCCATCCTTTGTGCTCCCTGTCCGTCTTAGCCGTAAACCTTGCCATCCCACTGTATTCTGATCAGCACGCATCGTAAGTCGGAAAACCTCTATATTTTTAGCATTTTGTTGCACTTCGTAAACAAACTTAACATCTTCAGCATATACTTGTAAAATATCCGTAGTTGGGAAAATACCCGGAGTACCACTTTCCAGCGGGAATGTCGTCGCATTAATCGTATGTATCTCGTGAGGAGTGCCCGGTTGTGTCGCACCAATGATAATATTCCCGGACACCGGCACTCTTAACCCAAGACTATGTCCCGGTGTAGCACCCCCAGCGATACAGAAAGTCACATAATATACCACTGGACTGGAACGGATAACTACATAATCCGCACCCGGTTCTCTTACCGCTATTTCACATACACCAAAACTAAATTTAGCCGTGCCACTACTGATTAATGTCTCATATGTAGAATCAATTGCACTATTAGGATTGGTAGGGTCTACACGGGTTAATATCCCATCCGGGGCTTTACCCTGAGCCAGGTTACCGTCACGCCAGATTCTTACTTCTTCAATATCTTCATCTTTAGCCATTAAGCCGGACGGAGCAAAAAGGTTAAATGTTATCTTATACCAACGAATTATATACTCATCACAACTAACTGTGAGTTTCAGCACTTCCTGATCTTTACTTCCCTGGTCAAATCCACAGTTTACTAATGTACCTGAAGAATGTATGCTTGCTAAAGTCCCGTATTCCCCGCGTCTAAACCCTCCTCCTGCTTGTGGTTCAACATAAAGATTGTTTGCATCTTTAGAGTCGTATTTAATTATCTCGCTGTCAATTATAATATAACCGCTATTTGGAAAATCAGCCGTGGATTCTACGGGGATTGTCCCGGTATCCACACTAATATCCCATCTTAATTTTGTTACATTCCGTTTTTCGGCAATGAAAGTAGCGGTACGCATAGTTGGAACAATTTTTCGCGATTTTAAATCAAGAGTATCAAATGGTAAGTTTACCGTTGAAAGAGTATCGTTGTTATTGTCAGTTACAATTTCGCCGGTTGTCCCAAGAACACCAATCTTTGCCCCAATTGTTGCTTCACTGCCATCCGCCGCTACCGGATTAGCATAACGGTTAATATCATAAGCAAGGAAGAAATACTTCGCAGTTGAGGTAAGCGATTGAGAATTATCAAAACTTGCTGCTGTATTTATAAGATGTGCCACCGGTGAACTGCGCAGAACACCGAGAAATTCGGTCTCGGTTTTACTGGTATAGTCCACAATTTCCTGATTAGTTGTTCCTTTTTCCAGATACAATTTACCGGAATAGGAGAAGAATTTTGTTGAATTTACTTTAATCACTGTAGTAGAAGCATCAAGTTCTTGAGTTAAGTATGTTTTATAGGTTAGATAAATTTCGGCTTGCGCAGAAGTCCCATCATTGCTGAAGTATCCTTCACTGAGAAATACATCTTTACCTACCTCCGGCTCAAGGAAACCATTATTGTTAATATCAAACCAGAGGGTTACCCCACGAGTGGTATCCGTCCCCCGAGCAACATCACTATCTTGAGTTGTCCCGGTGCGATGGATTCTTATTTTCTTAAATATACTTTCTGCATAATCGGTCCTTAAACCAAACCTCAAAAGAGCATTATAAGTAGTGCCTTGGGTTAAGGTCTCACCGGTATAGGTATTTTGTGCCTCTACAGTAATCGTCTCCGGGTATTCATTAATTGTGCGAATATAACTCTGGAAAGGTATTCTCGTAACTCCGAAATTGTCTTTAGCACTGGTGATATCCGGTGCACCTAAAACAAAGTAAGTAGAAGCGGCTACGCTTAGCCCTAAATTAGTTGTTCCGGTTAAAGCAAAATAACTCAAATCAAAAATAACAAAGTAAGTTTGTTTTTTTGTTTTAATCTCTTCACCAGTAAGTCCGCGCTGAGTGGTGTCTATGATTGGAACATAAGCCCTTGAGGAAACAAAAACATGGCTACCAACAGCAGAAATTTGTATATCTTTAGTCGGTTGAAATTTCTGGTCAGGTTGACCAATTACCACTGCCCCTGTGGAATGAAGAACCGAAATTGTGCTCTCATAACCACGCACGCAATTCTCAAAACTAACCGCTGTCTTACTGCTATAATAAATCTTCTCCCGGTCAATGGTGAGAATACTTAAACCGATGATTCCGCCCTCGGGGAATCCGTAGGTGCTTCCTACAGGTACAGTTATAGCGGTAGAACTAATCTCTACGGTCAAGGTAGTTGAGGAAGATGAATCCCGGTAAACCCGAATATCAATAACATCACTGTCCCGACTGCTCCCATAACGGTTAAGATACAATCCTTGCCAGATTGCAGTGTGCAAATTAGTCCAAAGATTCAATCCGACTATTCCGACATTTCTATCTCCTTGCTGTGCCGCCGCAGGTGGTACACCGGTCTCTGGAAACCCAAGAGGGTTAACATACATTGTATCCATAGTTGGGAGCACGGTTACATAAAGTGTATCAAGTGTAATAACCTCTTGACCATTAACCAGTGTATATGTAGCAAATTGTCCAGCCGTAGCTCTAAAGTAGGCATTCTCAAAAGAAAGTGCATGTCCTGAACCAATGGTCGCTGAATCATTGAACCGGAGGACAATAAAATAGTAATTAGTAGTATTTCCCACAAGTTCACTTATCTTACCACTGTAATTGATATTCAGAGTTGCCATATTATTAGAAAATGGAACTTCCGGAGCAACTACCCCACTTGCTACCTCATCAAAATCCAAGTTACCATTATTATTTATATCTTTAATTAGCCGTACACCGGAAATATCACCATCTGCACCCAGATGCACAACATTCAGTTGATCCCATAAACCTTGAGATTTGGTCTCCCTTGTCCAGAGACCAAATCTCAGAGCAACATAGTTGGCAAAACCTTGCTCTACTGTAGAAGCTTTTACTACATAGTCCTCGGCAGTAGAAAGAATTGTTGGTTGCACAGCTTGGATTATTGAATCATAACTTCGCATTGGGAAATTATTTTTTGCCGTCTTAGCCACTGATTCTATAGTAGTTCCAAGATAGACCGGGTCAAGTAAGGTTACTCCAAATTTTACTGGTGTCCCGGGTGGCAGAACTTTTGCTGCATTTATTTCTTCAAGATTTATATTGGGACTAAGACTGACCGCCAGAATATATGATTTTTCAGTAGTAGAAATAAATTCAGGTTGTTGCAAGGTAAATGTGACTACACCTCCAACATCAAATGTACCAGTAGCTAAAAGTACAGTATCAATATCCGGTTCATAAAATTTGTTATTATTTACATCCCGATAAAGGTAAATTCCTGTAACATAGGAGGGAGGTAAATTATTAGTAGTTGAACTCTGGTCAACTCGGAGAGTTGTCCAGGCAGCGGTACTGGTAGATAAACCTTTCCCTTCCGGCTGAACTTTCATTTTCAGAGCAAGCATACCAACTGGATTAGGACGTTCAGGTACTACACCAACACCGGGATACAAATAAGGGGAAATCCCATAACTTTGTTTGGTTAGATTATCCGGTTCGGGAGCAATATCTACTCCGCCAACCACCGTTCCTACTGTCCAAACATTAGCTGAGGAACCCGCATCTACAGGATTAGGAATACCTGTTTGTCCATAGAAGGTTGAAGGAGCAGTTAAATCTCGGGCATAACAGATTATTTCTTCCACATTCTCATCAGTTAAGTCAAACCATCCTACACCACAGTAACCATTCTCACCCGGTAAACCAGTAGCGGAAGACTTGAAGGTAAGGTAAGTAGGCGCAACTCTCGCTAAACCAGACTGAGAATATGTAGTAAATGTTGCTGTGCCTACATAATAGTTCCCATTAATTTCATCACCACGCGCTTCATTACTATATCCATCTAAAGCAATAACATTGATTCTTCCCGGATAACCTACAGTTAAACCGGTTTGTTCAAAATTATGTTTAATTCTGAATTTCCCTGCTGTGTTCGGTGTAATCCATTGTGCTTGTGAAGCATCTACCAAACCAATAGTTGCCGTGGTATCTTCTACATCAAAGACCGTGATTAAGGTAGATGAACTTGCCACTTGGTCAGTATAATAGAATACCACTTCTGAAGTGTTAGCTGAAACTTTAACAAAATTCTTCGTCCAATCAAGCAAATCTTGTGAGAAACGACCATAAGGTGATGGAGATTTCAGATAAAGCGTAGTATCGGTATCTACTTTCCGCACATTATTGTACCAGTCACGGGTTTGCACCCGATGGTAGGGGTCAAGAAGTCCTTCTTCATTTGGTAAATAGGTGCGTGTCGTACTCGGAGTCAACTCAGGGCCAGGAGCATAAGCAATAATTCTCCTTGGGCTACTCAGAAAGGCAATTCTTGCCAGCGGTCCGGGTTGAACCGTAACCTTTTGTGCAGCAGAAATGGGGAAACCCCATTCGTCAAGCATCTGCACCGTAATCGTAGAAACATTAACCAAACTGTCCCAATATTGAAAATTACTCACTGAACTGCCAGTAGTAACGAATATTGTTGCTGAAGGGATAAACTGAGGTGGATAACCGGGTGTGCCGGTAGAGGTGGTCACCAAAGTAACTGATTTACTTTCTATCCGCGGTGCGGTGGGATTGTTATACACATCCTGTGTCTGGATAATATAAACCGTTGAAGTCGTACCAGTAGTAAGGGTCTTCTCCGAGGTAAGGAAGACAACTTTCCGGATATAACAAGGAAGAATATTTTGCCACATTGCATTTGCTTGCCAGCCAGGCACCTGCACAGTTATTTTTGGTTTAGTTACGCCAGTTCCATAGGTAGCGGTTGATTTTGTATCCGCATAATAGAACCGCGTAGAATATTGGTCTGCCGGAATTACTACAGTTGAAGTATGAACCCAGGGATAAGAAGAAGTAGAGAAAGAATAATTCAGTCCGATGGGTATAGCACCGGGTTGTTCACCTAAATCACCAAGATAAGTTCTTAAGGATTCGCTTGCTTCGGAATCTGAAGTTAACTGAACAGTTACCGAATAGGTAGAGGGTCTTGGGTTGCCATACTGGTCAAGCGATTCAACTTCAATATCCTGATATTCATTACTCGTGACATCTTTACAAGTGCCCGCACGAAGATTACGGGTAGGTACATCAAAGCCAACCTGACTGACTACATCAACATCAACAATGAGTTCCCATGTAGCGGTCTCTAATCCACCGGCGACGGCACTGATTGTCCATCTACCGGACATTGGACGCCATGAGTCAGGGTTTGACACATAGGGATTTGGTCGCACATCATCATAAGGATAGGACGAGACACGGTCCCAGTATCTGAATTTTGTGTTCATTGAGCCAGCCGGAATAGTCACCACAGTAGTGGGTATTCCGGAAGGTAAACGGAAACCTTTCCCTGTTCCCGAGATGCCCGCTGAATTGGACTCAAGTCTAATTGATAGCGCTCCACCTTGAGTTGTCGGATTACCCCAAAAATCCTGTCGTTCAACCGTAAATTCATTTGGTTCTTTACCGGCGGTTATTCTTACTGGTGCAGTGGTAATCACCAACTTATACTGGTCACCACCGGTCGTAATCATTTTACCCGAGTAGCCGGGGTTAGTAATCGTTGGTGTAGAAACCTTAACTTTCGCTGAATCATCAGTTTTCGGAGTAGAGGAAAGATAATAATATACTTTCGGACTAATCCCGACTGCACCACTGGAATCAGTAAGTGCGTAAATTACGGTTCCGCTTGAGACACCCACTTGAGCAAGTGTGCCTGTTGAACCATAGATATCAATTATTTCTAATTTCACCGGTCTACCACTTTCCGCTACGGCGTTATCATAAGAATCAGCAATCTGGGCAACTATTTCTTGACTCCCGATTGCACTGGGGCTACCAGCCGGGATATATACGTTACCTTGCGCATCACCTCTGGGAGTAACAAAGAATTTGACTGCTGAGCCGGGGGTAACCGTGGTATACAGTGAATAATCAATAACCCGGTAGGAGGAAATATTGTAATCAATAGAGTCACGGGCTTTAATCCAGCGTAAGCCCGCCTTTTTTAAAGTTGCGTTGAATTGTTTTGTCCCCGCATCTGACTCCGTGTAAGTGGTTCCTGTAGATGGAAGAATCGGATTCCAAGTGGGATTTTCGGCAGTGAAATCTTCGGCAAGAAATTCCACTGTCCCGGTGTAGACATTAGGTCCAGTAGAACAGACATTATCATATTGGTCATAAACCGTAACCCGGAAATTGAATGCATTACCCGCAGGTACTGAGGAAGGATAATCGGTAGTCGGGAACTTGAAATAATAAGGAGCGGCGGGGTGAATAAGCATCCCGGAACTTGTCCCAGTAGAAAGTTTAACTGCCGGATTGGTTTCTGTATCAATTGTGGTAATTGTTTGGATACCTTTGGTGACTAGTTTAACCGTGAAAGGATAGTATCCGTAACCTTCAGCGACGGATAACACTGCACTTGCTGGGGCGAAGGTTGCCTGGGAATGGGTATCACTTAAACTCAAAGTAACTGTCGCCGTAGAATAGGCACGGTTATACCAGTTATCCGTAGCATATACTTTTGCACTTACCCAATTACCGGCAACAGAAGGTGTTGGACTACCACCACGTCCGTAAGGTGCGGTTGAGTATGGTGAACCTTCCCATTCACCTTCAATCATACTTTCGCCGGGGAGGATGACCAGCAGTTTTTTCGCCACATTTGCGTTAACGACGACTCCTGTACTTCGTCCGGTTGTATAACCACCGGCTTGCGCTTCAATCCATGTATCAGTAGACCTCGTCACTAAAGTAAGAGCAAAATTTTGTAATCCATCAACTAAGGATAAGGCAGGTGGATGAATATCGTAGGGGTCACCAGTAATAATGGAAACCGTTGGCGGTGCAGCATTCCTATCAGTGTTCCAGTACTGGTCACAAAGTCTTACCGTAACCGTAAAGGTTGAACCAGCAATCTGGAGAGAGGGTTTATCGGTCTTACCGCCTGCCACTTGATTACCCGGAGCATAAGTTTCACCCGGAGCAAGCAGGAGTAAACGGTTTGAGGGAGGATTCGGCTGGACATAAATTGCGCTACTTGTATTCGGACCATAACCGTCAGTCAATGCCTTGGCAGTAATATACGAAGGAATAGATTCGGTAGGTGAAATATATGCGCCTTTCTTCAGGGTGATGGTGAAAAGTTTTGCTCCACTGGTTAAAGTAGTAGATGAAGGTAAACTGGCAAACTCGTCAGTGGATTCAATTCCTACCCATGGTCCAGCTGAAGTTTGGTTCCAGTATTTATCCACTGCATAAACGGTGAAATTGAAAGATATTCCCGCAGTCGGTCCGCCTCCCGGATATGAGGAGAAAGCAGTTCCTGTCCTTCCGTTTCCTTCAGTACCCGGGGCTATTGTTTCATCAGGTAGACAAACTAATAGTTTTTCTGTATTTCCAGGGATAAGAGTGAAAGTTGAAGAATCAACAGCATACCAACTGCCGGTAAAGTAGGTTGTCTTAGCGGTTAAATTATGCACAAAACCATTGATGTTCACTGCTTTCTTGAGTTGCACGGTGAAATCATAAGTACCATTGACTAAAGTTGCGGTATAGGTTGAAGAAGCAACTTCATCCGGTGTAGTTAAAGTAACCGTTGGTGAAGCGATAGTTACTAAGTTGTAGTAATTATCGGTGACTTGAACCGTAACGGTAATATCAGTTCCGGCTTGCTTATTGGCTATAATTTCGGTATTTTTCCCAGTTGAACTACCGGGAACTTCATATTGGTCAGGTTTAATCAGAACTAAAAGTTTCACCGGGGTAGTAGCAACTACAGTGAAATATGCACTCTCCCCAGTGTAGCCGACGGTACTAGTCGCCTGTAAGTAGTGTATCCCTGCAGTTTTCATTATCACGCTAAAGGAGGTAGTACCATTAACTAAGGTCGCTAAAGGAGGTATAATTTCATTACCCGGACTTTGGAGAGTTACAGTAAAGTTTCCCTTAGTTTTATTCCAGTTAGTATCAACACTGTTAACTCGCACGGCAAAGGCAGCACCAGCGGCTTTTGTGCTAATTGAACCAGTATACCCAGTAGCACTGCCTGGTTCTTCAAATTGTTCACCTGCAACTAAAACTTGTAATTCAGTAGTACTTGCTGGATAGACAGCAAATGCTGTGCTTGTATCGGAACTGTAACCATACTCACTGCCATCAATAACGATTGTGCGGGTAGCAATGGAAACTGCTGTCTTAAGGGCTATCGGATAGGTACTTGAGCCATTCTCTGCTTTTCTAATAGTTAATTTTCCTAAATCGGAGGCATATTTATCATTGCTCATTACTTCAACATCAACATCAGTAGCCGGAGTAAACAAATTATAATACCGGTCAACTGTTCTTAAGGTAATACTAAATGGCACTCCTGCGGTAGGCGTACTCACACTTAGTTTCCGTCCCCGATTAGTTAGGTTACCCGGGTCAGGTTGTTCACCGGGTAAAAGTACCTCCACACATTTGTCATCTATATTCGGGCTAACTTTAAATGCTTTGCTTGTATCCGAAGTATATCCACTCTTGGAGGCAGTAAATACTCTGCCGGTCTCAGTAGCAGTTTGTAAGGTAAACAATATTGTTCCATCTCCAGTGATTGGCGAAATGCTTACTGAGGAGACACTGACATACGGATCATTGGGAGACACATTCACATTAAGTACGCTTTCGCCCTTGACTAAGTTCCAGTAGGCATCCACTCTTCGGACGGTGACTGTTGAAGGTATACCCGTAATCCAGTCTGAAGGTTGACCTTTCCGACCATAATTTGAAGTATTGCCCGGGTCAGGTTCTTCACCAGGTAAAAGCACCTGTAAACATTGATGTGTGCTCGGATTAACTTTAAAGGCAGTAGTTGTATCGGAACTATAACCCACTTTGTATAAACTAATTGTTCTACTGAATGTATCAATTGAAGTCTGCATAGTAACCGATTTGGTTAGTAGTTCACCAGTTAATGCTGGAATCGTTACCGAACCTAAATCTATATTGTAATCGTTGGTCTGAATCCCTATATTATCTACTGTCTCACCTTTGACCAAATTCCAGCAAGAATCAACCCGTCTTAGACGGAGGTTAAATGACCTACCGGCGGTAGCAATGAAAACTATATAACTTCTTCCACGATTTGCTGTATCCCCAGGAACAGCACTCTGTCCGGGTGAAAAAAGCACCTGGAGACATTGAGCCGAATTCGGATTAACCTTAACGAAAGAACTTATATCGGCAGTATAGGTAGGTGAACCAACTGTTTCGGCTTGGATTTGCCAACCGGTAGTCGTGGCAGTTTTCAATTTCATATTGAAAGTATAAGCACCATCAACTAACTGTACTAATGAAGGAGTAACTTCGTAGTAGCAACTACCCGAGCCAGATGCAGTGCTTAGTTTAACATAGGGCTGGTTAGCCGTAGTGTGCACATTCCAATAATTATCAACTAAGTTGACAGTTACACCTGTGGATATACCGGCTGTCCAGTCAGTGGGTGTAAATCCTTCTTCCTTACCGGTAGGATTAGTATCGTCACCCCGGTCCGGCTGTTCACCCGGGAGTAAGACCAAGAGTTTCGTTGCCGTACTCGGTTGAACGGTGAAATACAAACCCCAGTCCGAACCATTATAGTCACTTAGACCACCGTACTGGTCAGCATATTTAGGATAAGCCAAGAGATAATGTCCGCTTTTTGCGGTTTTAAGTCTTACGGTAAATGTTGTAGTGCCATTGATTAAATAAGTTTCGCTGGGGATAATCACCGCATAACTATCCGTAGGACTGTATAAAACAACCGTTGGTGTAGTAGCAGTAATATTCCAGTTTTCATCAACACAATTAACCCGCACATTAAAACTTGCGCCGGCAGTTTTTGTGCTAATTGTGCCCGTATACCCGTTTGTGCTACCTGGCTCTTCAGTTTGGTCACCAGCAACAATGATTTGCAACTTAGTCGGTGTAGAATATTTTACTTCAAGTGTTGAACTTGTATTTGATAAAACACTAACCGGTGAGATGGGAGTGGTTGAAGCAGTAATTGTCCAGTTACCCGCAGTTTTTGGTGTAAGGTCAAAGACCTGTGTCCCATTAAACAAGGAATTATCTACTGGCAGAACTGCATATTTGTCAGTGCATGTAATTTTTACTGTCGGGTTAGCAGCAGTATTTATATTCCAGTAAGAGTCAACACAGTTCACCGTGAAAGTAAACGGTCTACCGGCAACCTGAGGAATCAAAGTAGCAGTAGATTTACCAAGTGTAGTGCCTGGGGCGGCTGTTTCGTTAGGGAGTAAGACTTGCAATTTTACTGCTGGACCAGCGTCAAGCGTGACGGTTTTTGTGCTCTGAATCAATGTCGGAGAGGTAGCGGTAATCTTTCTTTCTCCACCGGTAACCATACAAATATTAAAAGTTGTAGAACTAACAAAAGTTTTTGGTGTTGGGTTGGTATCGTTAACATCGTCAGTAACAACACTGACAAAAACCTGTGTAGTAACCATATTCCAATAGTTATCTACAGTTCTCACAAGAGCGGTAAAGGTTGAGCCAGCAATTTGTGGCTCAGGTGAGCCTTCCTGACCATAAGGTGGAACATTCTTACCCGGTTTAGCGGTTTCACCCGGAAGAAGTAGTTGTAAGCGAGTCACTTGGTTAGATTTAACTGGTATTAGATTAGGTGTCGTATAGGAATTAAGTGTCCCCGAAGCAGTCAAGGTTTGTGTGGAAGCAGTAACTAAAGTTATATTAAAGGTAGTTGTTCCATTGATTAGTGGTTTAGACGGTTCAATAATTGCATACTGGTCACTGCTGGTTATGGTCGCTGTAGCGTTAGTAGAAACAATATTCCAGTAATGGTCACAGGCATTGACGGTAATCTTGAAGGGGACACCAGCGGTCTGGGTAGCAATGAAGATTACATCTTTACCAGCAGTTGGCGAGAAGGGAGGTTCTTTATCGTAGGGTGGTTTACCTTCTTTATTTACTTCACTGGAAACAATTATTTGAAATTTCCAAGGTTTAAGTGCAGTTGAAGGTGCCGGATTAACCTGAATCTTTTGATTTCTTACTGCACCATCCCAAGTTCCCCAAACTCCTTTGGTATCAGTAGCGGTAATCGTTTGTGTTCCTCTGGTGACCAGATTAATAGTAAATGAAGTCGTCCCTTGAGGTAAAGTACCAATTAAATCTTTTTCCTGTTGTGCGGGAGTATCATAGGGGTCAGAAGTGACTACTCGCACCAAAGTACTGGTTGAAGGAACAGTATTCCAGTATTTATCACAAGCATCTACCCAGATTGTAATTGGGTCACCAGCATTCCTTGGGCTTATTCCTCCAGTCAGCCCGTTAACTTTACCGGGTGCACGCTGTTCGTCAATTACTACGCGTAATTTTTCTGGTTTTGCTGGACTGACGGTTATATCTACATATCCTTGAAGACTTGGATCGCCACTAATTGCTTTCACCCATACTCTTCGCGAACTTACTTTAACTGCGACTAATTTTGTTGACTCACTGGAAATACCTACACCAAAATCGGAAATACTAAAAGTTTTTTCACCGTAGTCCTTGATTTTAAATGTATAGTCCGCCGGTAGCCATCCTTCTTCTTCTGGGTAACTCACATCAGTTTTATTTGCTGGGTTGCGTCTATACTCCGGACCATCACCTTCCGGAAGGTTACCATCAACAAGGAAACGAACCGTCTCATAATAATTCTTTGCTATACTTGCCTCGGGGTCATCTGGGTCAGGTTTATCCATCGCTTTTACAGTGATACTTATTTTATCATCGCCAGTTACATTCACTTTATCAGCGGTTACAAGGAAACTCTTCGCTGGTAAGGTTACCCAGAATTTTGTCCAGGAAGCAGTTAGTACATCCTGAACATTACCCGCACGGTCAGTAGCACGCGATTTTACCCAATAGAGTTTACCTGATTTCCAAGAAACAGTACTGAGGTCAACTGACTGCCAGGAGACACCTGTATCCGAGATTTTAACACCTGTACCTTTTTTCCAGTTATCCGTTTCCGAAATTGCCCCGGTATAAACTGTCCAAGAAGAAATACTCCAGTTCCAAATCCAGTCACTACCATCAATATCTAAAACCTGGTCATCATCCTGGTCACGGAGAAGAACTATCGCTACATCACCAGGTAGCACACCGGTATTATAAGGTGAACTGGCATTATCGTCAGCTCTTCCTTCAATATACTTAATACTTTCCACATATGCACCATCTAAAGGTTCTACTGGTGAAAGATCCGCCTTTTTTGCTCCGACAACGGTTGAAGTCGGTCCTTTGATATCGTAGACAAAAGTATTCGTAGAGAATCCCGTTTCAAGGTTATCAATATTATCCCAACCACGGGAGTTAACGAAATATTTATATCCATCTTTCCAGACAAAGTCCGGGTCGGTAGAACTATAATACCAACTGGTAGCACTAATTAAACTACAAGGAACCCAACTTTCAACCCCTACTGACCATATATTACCATTCCAATAACTGGTAGTATGGTCAGATAACCTCAATTCAACTTTCTTTGTTCCAGCAGTAGCTTCATAAACGGTGCCGGAAATAGTAGGTAACTCACCCGCCTTATAAGCACCGTCATTAACCGGTTTAAATATTCTTGAAACTGGTGAAGCATTATCAAAAGTAAAGGTTGAAGAACGAATATGGTACCAAGATTCTTCGTTCCACGGGTCAGCAATGTCTAACGTTTGAGTAGTAATATAGTAAGAAGTGCCAGAAATAAGTTTACTGTCAGTAAGATCCGGATCCGTATAATTCCAGTTTGCTGGCGGATAATTTATACTGTCACAAATTGCACTCAAGGAAGAACCAGGTGGATAATTGAACTCATTATCTAAATAATTCCACCAATAGCCATTATCTAACCGACGAATAGCAATTTTCAGATAACCGACGGTACCCGGATTATAAAGTCCTCCACCGACATTGTCAGTACATGTTCCTAAGATACCACCGGAGATTGTTTTGACAATAGTGCCATTTGTCGGATAGGTTACTGCCGATTCCGGTTTATTAGAATCAAAAGTAAAGGTTACCGTGGCATAAGTTACGGTGTAATTATTGGTGATTGCTTTATCTCGGGCACGCACTTCAACCTGATACTGCCGGTCAGTAATCCAAGTATGGGTAATATACCAAATTGACCAGTTCGTAGTTGTCTGAACAACAAACCAAGCGGTGTCCGGATTATCACCAGTGTAAGAAGCCATCAAAGTAGGATCAGTTCCGGGGATGTAATACTTATTTGTACCACCGCTACCAACCATTTTTATCCTCAAGTATACATATTCAATCCCGGCAGGTGCAGTGCCCGGGTCAGTAGCGGTGCCGGAAATTGTTGGCAAAGAAGATAATCTCGGATTTGCTGGGTCAAGTGGTGTAGAATCATCGGGTAATTTTATGGCGAAATTTGGTTCTTGCCGGTCAAAAGTAAAGGTATTAGAAGAAATAGTCGTTTCCCAGTTACCGGCATTATCCTTGGCACGCACAGCGATAGTATACTTCACATCATTTTGCCAACCTGCTGACGGTAAAGTTGTTCTTGTCCAAGTAGGTAAAGTATTGGTACTTGCGGGGAGCCAGTAGCCCTCACTAAATATATCCGACCACAGATCACCCGTACCTATCCAGTAAGAAATACCTGCTCCACCACTTGAGTTACGATTACGTTCAATAAAGATTTGTACTTCCGAAACTGCTCCCCCAGCAAAATCTACTGCGCTACCAGAAATTATGGTCAAAGCGTTATAGAATTTATCCTTTTCTGGATACTGGACAATTGAGTCCGGTTCAGTAGTGTCATAGGTAAACCGACAAATACCTGTACTTATCTGGACATTACCTGCTTTATCCATTGCCAGCGAATGTATCTCATAAGATTTACCATTTTGTAAAGGTGGTGCTGACCATATCCAAGGATTGACATCACTGGCAAGATACCATTTCTCAGTTGTGGAACTAAAGGTTGAAGTTCCTGCATTCCACCACGGACCGTTTGGATATTCCCGGATTGATGCACTTACAGCAACAACCGTAAATGCGTCAAGTGAAGTACCTCTAATTTCACTCAATAAATTGACCCGGCTACCATCTTTCGGTTGAGTAATCCCGGATAAAGGTGGAGTAATATCATAAATAAAGGTTATTGTGGAATATACTGCTGACCAGTTGTCTGCTCTATCTTGTGCTTTAGCTACAACTTGATAAGTAGTCGCATCAATAAGTCCGGATAAACCGGTCCAGACCCAGGAACTTTGATAAATATAATTTGCCTGATTATTCATTGAGATGGGATACCAGCCTGTCCCGGTCCAAGAAGAGACATTTATTCTTACATCATTTAATCCGGACAAATCGGCATTTGCTGTGCCAGAAATCGTCGGTATAAGTCGAAGTTCAGCCTTCTCCTGCGGATAGATAATTTGCACTGTAGGTGAAGTGGTGTCGTAAATAATTACATATTCAGTTGCTATTTCCTGAGTACCTAAATCGTCAGTCGCCCAAACTTTGATGTTATACCGGTGGTCACTTTGCCAGTTACTGATATTGTAGGTCCAGGTACTTAAGGAAGGCGGGCCAACTGCACTGGCAGTAAATGTTGATGGAGTGTTACCTGTCCAGCCCGCACCAGTCCAGTATTTACCAGTAGTTTCATCTTTAAGCACTAATTCAACCTTACCGTTAGTGGTAGTAATCCCAACATTGTAAAGTCCTGTCCCTTGCGGGTTATCCACCGCTGTTCCGGAAAGATAAGTCAAACTTTTTACTATCCGTGGTGAAGTTGGAGAAGTAAGTAAACTTGTTGGTGCAGAATTATCAAAAAGGAAAGTATTTGATGATTTACCCACTTTAAAATATGTTTGCACATTCCCGGCTTTATCATAAGCACGGGCAGCAATATTATATTTCTGTCCTGAAGTCCAAGTTAGCACCGGTGCACTCAGGTCAGAGTAAGTCCAAGAGTCAGGATAAAGTTTAAAATCATCAGGTTGCGTAGTAGTAGAAAGGATAATATCTGAACTCCAAGGAGAGCGAGAAAACCAACCGGAACCTGACCAATAACTTCCAGAGTATAAGTCCTGAATTGTAATCTCCACACTTTTCTTTTCACCAGGTGGAGTATCGGCATAAGTACCGGAAATTGTTGGCAAACTGGCATAAGCGGGATTTACTGGTAAATTAATCGTTGCGGTTGGCTTAGAAATATCATACCAGAAACTGATTGCATTACCACCCGCACCGGCACCTTGCTGGTTACCGGTAGGCAAAGCATTATCCTCAGCACGCGGGGTAATAGTATATTTGCTCCCGTCAGTCCATGCGCTATCCGGTAGAATTATATCCCATTTCTTTTCTGCACTTATCCAAGTAGAAGTACTCCAAACTGGAACTGGTGAAGTTTGCCATTGCTGAGTCTGCCCGTTCCAAAACCAAGAAGTTCCAGTTGAAATCTGTACTTTAACTTCTTTTATTCCCGAGAGGGTATCATCGGCAGTACCGGAAATAACAGTGAACGGTGATTTACGATAACCTAAGTCCTCTGGCTCAGTAACAAAAGCAGTAGGTGCTGTCGCATCAAACCATATAATAATATTGTTGTTTGTTCCGAGTGGACCAATGGTTTCTTCTACACCCCAACGGTTACTACCTTTACTGGTAATCGTATAAGATGAAGCATCAACCCAAAGGTCAGCAGGGACATTCTTTGACCAACTCGGCGAAGAAGGTGAAACCGTAAGCCAAGTTTCGGTTTGTGTCCAGTAAGGTATTGTCCCTGAATAATAAGGTGAAGTTGCATTAGATAAACGTTTAATTTGTATCTTTAAACCTGCGGTATAACCATTGGCTGTTCCTTCAATTAGAGTTAGGTTATTGTAGTATTTATTATGTTGAGGTAGAGTAATATAGGAAGCAGCTTCTGGTGGTTTAAAGATAAAGGTTCTGGTAGGTAAAGGTGTAAGTTGTTCATTACCCGCTTTGTCAATTGCCTTCACTGTAACTTTATATTTCCTTAAGTAAGCCCAGAATAAAGTAAGCGTCTCTGGTGTATTATAATACCACTCACCTTCTGAACCCGGACCGGTCTCTATCCAAGTAGTATCAAGCCATACCGGACCAGTAGCGGTCCAGGTTGAACTATCCCAGTAATAATTATCCGCCGGATTATCAATACGCTGGATGAAAATTTTCACACTTTGTATTCGCCCCAGTCCGGGGTCCCGAAAGTCCTTAGCAGTGCCGGAAATTGTCGGTATGGAAGCAAGTTCTAAATCATCACTTGCTGGTAAAGTGACCACTGAAACCGGTGCCGAAGTATCATAGACGAAATAGCTAAGAGCAGAGAGCATAGAGTTGCCGACCCGGTCATAAACTTTAGCACGGATGGTATAGGAAGTATTATCCGTCCAGTAGGAATTAGACATTGGATATGTCCACGAGGATGTCCAGAGAGAACAGAGATTCATATATTCAGTAGTGGCAGTGAAGTTAGTTCCATTCCAGTAACCAGCAGATGGACTCTCTTTCTTCAGCCAGAGTTCTACCTTGTTTACTCCTGAATAATAAGGTCCAACTGCACCCGCTGGGTCATTACTTGTGCCCCAGAGCAGAGTTAAAGAATTATAATGTTGTGCATTTGCAGGTGTAG
>Ga0315314_1000107_pt1 | contig 115532 bp, 140 predicted proteins | sample TDP9_MG_FD_203631 | JGI IMG/M metagenome (GOLD analysis project Ga0315314, IMG submission 203631) | Freshwater sediment microbial communities from Lake Towuti, South Sulawesi, Indonesia - TDP9 | ecosystem: Environmental > Aquatic > Freshwater > Lake > Sediment | place: Indonesia: South...
TTCTCGGCGAAGCCGTGCTTGTGACGCCAATACTTATCAGCATAGCAACAACAGCCATTGAAGCGGTAGACCCAGAAATAATGAATCTAGCCAAAACGCTAGGCGCCTCAGAATCACAAGCATCAATGGCCGTCTTGAAGGAAGCAGTAAACGGGGTTCTTTTATCTAATATTGCCAGCTTTAACCGAGCAATAGCCGAGTTAGGCGTGGCGCTGTTAGTCGGCGGCAACATAGCAGGCTTAACTGATGTCTTGACAACAGCAATTTCGCGGTACACACAGAGAGGTGATGTTGGTTTTGCCATAGCTCTTGGAATAATATTGATGATCATAGTCTTCTTGATAAACACTGTAATAATCACAGCCCGAGAAGCGAAGATGCTGTTTACGCTAGGGAGATCACCACAGTAGAAAGATGACCGTTGATAAAGAGGCTAAAAAATGATGATAACGGCTGAGTTGAAGAACGTAACCAAAGCCTTTGGAAACAAAATAGCACTAGACAACATAAACCTGCAAATCCACGGAGGCGAAATACTAGCGCTCTTAGGGCCAAACGGTTCAGGGAAAACAACAATATTAAAAATCCTAGCGTTCATCGAAAACCCTACAGGCGGCGAAGTCAAGTTTCAAGGCGAAACGGTCAGCTTCAAAAATACCGAAAAAACACGCATGCAAAGCACCCTTGTTTTCCAAAAAACAATCCTCTTCGACACGTCGGTCTTCAATAACATTGTTTATGGCTTAAAAATAAGGAAAGTGCCCAAAAACGTGCGTGACGAAGAAGTAAAAAACGCGCTGAAACTAGTGAAGCTGGAGGGTTTCGAGAAACGCTCTGCAAGAAAGCTTTCCAGCGGAGAACAACAAAGAGTGGCGATAGCCAGAGCTTTGGTCCTAAAGACCAAACTTCTTCTTTTGGACGAACCTACAGCGAACTTGGATCCGAAAAACGCCTCGATACTTGAAGAAGTTATTGCTACAGTGAACCGCGAAATGAAAACTACCATTGTGATGGCAACGCACAACATGTTTCAAGCTAAAACGCTGCCTCACCGCATCACGTTGATGAGTGACGGAAGAATAACTGAGGTCGGCACGCCAACAGAGATTTTCGGCAAACTTTCCAAGAATTTGGCCAGCTTCGCCGCTGTGGATAACACTTTTCCCGGAACCGCCAAGGCAACAGCTGTAGGCACAGCAATAGTGGACATAGGCAACGGCGTGCAGATCGAGGTAACGGGTCAAATACAAGGCGCAACTTCCATCTTCGTAAACCCACAGGACATAATCTTATCTAAGAGCGCCGTGGCCTCCAGCGCTAGAAATGTGTTCGAGGGAAGAATCATCGAGATTCTCGATTTAGGCTCGCTCGTAAAACTTAAGGTTGACATTGGAAAGCCCTTCACGGTCCAGATAACCAAGCGGTCATTCAACGAAATGAGCCTAAACGTGGATTCCAGAGTCTTCCTTGTCTTCAAAGCTTCCTCAGTTCAAACAGTCTAAGAGACTATAACACATAAATAGAGTGATGCAAATGTTCTAATATCTCAAACTTTGTGTTGCTATAGAAAAAGGGTCACGAAAAAACATGACAACAGAGCCAACACCACAAGTCATGCAATATCAGCGAATACATAGTTTGGTTCAAGCAGAGTTTGCTATAGAGGAAGGCTTCATAGAACACGACATACCAACTTTCTTTGTGACTTTGCAGCCAAACTCTAAACAAGCCTTCCTAAGGCTCTACAGGAAACTAGACCCGATGGGGTTGGCTCCATTCTTAAGAAAACGCGACAACAAACCCGTAATGCAAATCGTGCCCAAGCCTTCGGTGAAGACCAGCTCAAAAACAACAAACATCGCTCTCTTCTTGGCTACAATGGCAACCCTGCTTATAACAGGTTACCTGCTCTCGCTCAATTGGACCCAACATGACCCAGTGATAGGTGCAGTTATGTTCACGACAGCCATGATGGGCATTCTAGGCGCTCATGAAATGGCTCACAAACTGGCTGCTAACAAGCACGGTGTGGAAGCAACCTACCCGTATTTTATACCTGGAATACCGCCGTTAGGAACATTCGGAGCCCTAATTCAACAGAAGTCTTTGGCACCCAACCGAGACGCATTGTTCGACTTAGGCATGAGCGGACCTGTTATGGGGTTCATAATAACGATATTCGTCACAATCGTGGGCATTCAGCTGTCTCAGTTATTAGCGGTAGCACCGCCTGGAACGCAGTATCTTCAAGTACCACTGTTGTTTGATTTTATCGCCGCAACGTTTCCCCCCAGCGGACGAGGCAGCATCATGTTGTTGCACCCAGTTGCTTACGCGGGTTACATAGGCATGATAATCACGATGCTCAACCTTCTACCCGCGGGTATGCTCGACGGTGGACACGTTGTACGAGTCTTATTGGGAGAGAAGGCGCGCATTGTTCTCTCTTACATAGCCATTCTAGCTCTGCTGTTGATTGGCGCTTGGCTAATGGCCATACTGGTCTTCTTCTTGTCACGATATTCACATCCAGGTTCAATGGACGAGGTGTCCCAACTTTCAAACAGCCGAAAACTGGCAACGGTCGCCCTAATCGTGATTTTTGTTCTCACTATTGCTCCTATCTACGTTTTGTAAGTGTTGAGCTTAGCAGCAAACTTTAAAATCGAGTTTGATGTCAAGATAAAGCCTCATAATAATAAAAGAATGGATTCGTGGACTCTCTTGGAATCTCTGCGAATAAAACTTGACAACTGCAACAACTTGGCCGAAATCTTCGAGTTGGTTAAGCAATCGGTCAAGTCTGTTCTGAACAGGCATCGGGCTGGGCTCATGCTGGGCTTGGCAAACCTAGGAATGAGACGCGGCTCCTTTGTGGGCGCCTTTCACCCGATAGGTTCAAACATTATCGTTATGAACAGAGCGCCCTTCGATGTCGCTCTGCGCACCACTGACAAGAATGTGTTCAACGCCTACTGTTTTCACCTGCTTCTCCACGAATACCTGCATGCGCTTGGATACGTTGATGAAGAACAAGTGAGAGACCTAGTTCATGAAGTCTGCAACGTAGCCCTAGGCAAAGACAACCCAGCCACCGTTATGGCGGAGAGAGGCATCGCCTTCTACTTTCCAAAAGTCACTTATTTCTCACAGAAGATTCCGATTCCAAGGGACCTTCAAATCGAACTCGTCAAAGACTTCGACAAGTCGAGCACAGGCTACATCGACTAGTCTCTAAAAAGTCAGTTTTTTCTTCAAAAAAAGAAAGAAGTTTGGGGTTTAGCGCAGCGTATCTTTTCTGCCTAGGTTGAATTTTTGCGGCTTTGGAGTCTTCTCACCACGGTGCAGGACCGATTTGATTGACTCTTTCAGGCGTGTCAGTCCTCTTTTGACCTTGGTGCGGAAGACCACGAGTACAACTGCCACCGCGGCTAAGGAACCTATCAAGACGAAGACTAACGGTGGTGGTAGTCCAGTCCAGCCTTCGATGGGTGCGTCTATGCCCTTGCTTAGGAGGAACATTACTTCGGGGTCGTTGTAAACTCCGTATCCGTCCCAGTGTTTGAAGCCTACGGTTAAGAAGTACATCATGGCTGTGATGTCGAAGCCTGTTGAAGACTTTCCAGCCTCTGACTGGTAGCTTGCCCTGAAGGCTCCGATTGGCGAAGTCTTGCTGGTGACGTTGAACGTTCTTATCATATCTGTGGCTGTTGTGGGTTTGCCCCAGTCGTAGGTGCTTCCCAATTTTACTGTGGCGAATCTGGCGTTTGCTAGTCTTGCTGCTATGTTGAATCGTGATGATTCTGTGACGTTGTTGTTGTCAACGCTGGCGCCTTTGTCGTCCATGACGTCCCAAGCTATTCCGCTGAAGGCGGTTACGTAGTAGTTTGTGGCTAGGCTGCGGTTGATGAGCACTTCATTGCCTATTAACGGAACCATAACTCCGCTGCTGTTCTTTACTCTACCATCTATCACGTTGGGCTGCAGGTTCCAGTTTCCAATGTGCTGATCGATTTTCATTGAGGCATCATTGTTCAAGTCTGCGCCTGAGGTTTGATTGGCTGCGAAGTGAATTGTAAATGAGACTTCATCTATCATTGAAGGCGTAGGCTTGTTGGCGTAGGCTCGTACACTTGGATATGTTATATTTCGGCTTCTAATTTCTTTTGGCACCGCTCTTGCATTGTTCTACCTAGTGAGATGGGTTCGTAGCAAAAGAACAAGACCACAGTATGTCGAGTAAAAATACGTCCCATTTATTATACTCGTTTCCGCATCTCTTCATCAATATTCAGACCAAGACACAGCGCTTTATTGAAGATTTGAAGCATGAAATGTACAAGACTAAAGCAGACCTCAAGAACGTGTAGGTTGCCGAATTGGATGGAAAAGTCGTGGGCTACATGTCCTTCTCCCACAAGCCAGAGGAAAACGAGTTCTTCGGCAAACACTACCACCTATACCACATAGCAGTCAAACAAGAACACACAGGAAAAGGAACAGATGTCAAACCGTCCTAATCCTAGACATCACGAACAAACGCAAAATCCCAAGCGACAACTAAAGAAGAAGTTGTGCTATGAAAAATCATTAATATTGCGGCACGCTTATATGTTACTGTGCCTATAGAGATTATGAAAACTATGACAACTATATCAGTAACCGACGATGTGAAAGAAAAGCTGTTAAGAACAGCTTCCCAACTTCAGATCAAGCTCGGGAGACGTGTGGATCTCAACGAAGCCATCCGCTTCCTGTTGAGTGAGAAAGAGAAGAAGCCCCAATTGTTAGACGAAGCCTGTAGACCCATGCCAAGGGTTGAGGAAGCCCTCGAAGAGCTTTACTTGGAGAGAAAACTCGATGAAGAGAGGCTTGAGCGGAAGGTTAGCCATAGACGCAAGCGCTCTGATTGAATTAGTGTTCTCGACCCCATCAGGTCTCAAGCTCAAAGAAGCTTTAGAGAAGGATTTGGTTGTCGCTTACACCACAGAGCTGGGCATCGCAGAGCTCAGATACATCATATGCCGAAAACGAGGTTTAAAGGAATCCAAACAAAGAGTAGACAAACTATTGGCATCAGGCTACATTCAAGTCGAAGACACATCGCTCCTACTCGAAGACGCAGCAAGATTCAAATGCGAAAAACCCATATCCTTAGCAGACTGCTTCTGCCTAGCTCTAGCTCACAAAATTGGCTTGACAGCCCTATTTGCAAGAAGAGAAGCCGACTTAACCAAAGAAATGCGAAAAAAACCCTTTGATGTAAAAGTACTTTTTCTTGAAGATTACGTATGAGCAAAGAAAGGCGAAATGATATGGAAGAAAAAGTGAAAATACTACGAATATACTACTTCAGGGAAACCGACTCAATGGACATTTGGCTCTACGAACCCACAAACGAATACATAAGCGAAGAAATAAACGACCACATACTACTGAAAAAGGATAAAGACGGCAACGCCATAGGAATCGAAATATTAAGCCTATCCACACTCGCCAAAACACCCCTAGAAGTGCCCATCAAAACCAAAAACTAGGATTCAAACCCATATCAATCAGCCTAATCCTAGACAACACAAACAAACTCAAAACCCCACCATAACAGACCACCCACAAACCAACTCCAAATCCAACCCAAACAAAAAACAGTCTATAGACAACCCTCAAATCCGTCTCAACACCCTGAACACCAGCCTCTTTCAAACAATACAAATCATATTTGGATACTAGTAGGCTCCAAATAGAGGGGCTAGGCTAACCGTGCGCACACACAAACACAAAAAGCGTTTACACTTACCTTTTAGACATCATAGCGTAGACTACCAAGCCCAGCACCCCAACAAACACAACAATAAGCATAAGAACAAATTCCTGAGGCAAACCAAACCAATAATGCCTAACATCATAATTAAAACTCACAGTCTTATCAACCAGCGACAAAGAGTTGTCAAAAACAAAACGGTAACTGCCCTTCTCCGTAGCGCTGAACTTAAAGTTAGACGCAGTCACCCGCAAAGTCGACGAGACAACCAGCCCACTAGGACCCGTAACAGTGAAGTTAACATCTCTCGATTCCTCGCTGCCCACAACTGTTACTCTACCAGAAACCTCATCCTTAACATTCAAGCCAACACTCCTAACAACAACCTGCCCAGCAGGAACAGAGATAGTCTCAGCGGTTGCCAGAACCCGACCTAAAAAAGAACAAAATAATACAAGAAGAGGGAGCAAGACCAAAGCCTTGATTCTCATGCTGCTCACTGCTCGAAAGCACAAACCTAGGATATAGTTAAGAAAGAGACACGGAAAGAGATTATGAAACAAGAATAAAGATTCTCACAAACTGACAAGAAAGAAAAAAAGAAGGGCAGCGCTAGCGTTTAAAAGGTTACTTCAAATGTTATCAAAGTGCCAAACATGCCTGCAAGCTTGACTGAATAAGTTGCTCCCTTCGAATAATCACCTTTAACGTAGGTTGTTCCCAACGCTGAAGCCGAAATCTTAACCGCATTGACAAGAAGCGCGATTTGACTGTCTACGTATGCATTCAATATTTCCACAGAGAACTGCCCAGTATTGCGTATAAAGGCTGTAATATGCGTGGCGTTTATACTGCTAGCTTCAAGCAGAAGAAGGCTCATCTGAGTGTTGAAGTTGTTAGTCATGCTGGACACAGAGCCTACGAGGGTGTTGTAGAACAAGACACCAGCGACTAAAGTGACAATGACAAGCAACAAGGTGGCGAGCGCCAGCGAACTGCCCTTCCTTGACCTTGCCAGTTTGCGCATAGTTGTCACCATATTTTCATACATATTATTATGCTTGTCAACATACTCGGTGTACAACAAACCATATAAACATGTTTTATCCTTCCGAATCCGAACACAACCTAAACCCCTCAAGACGAGCAGACCAAAACATCAACATCTCCCGAAAGCTTTATACATGATGTCTTCTTCTTGAAACTTTTCTACAACACATAAAAGGACGCCTCCAATTGCAAGGGCAGAGCCGAAGAGGCAGCGCTGGCAAATCTGTGGTTTTAGAAGCTCCAAACATGTATAAAGTTCTAGCTAAGGAGGAATTGGCTCCTCAAATCAAATGGTTTAAGGTTCACGCGCCTGACATCGCCGAGAAAGCCCTGCCGGGCCAGTTTGTGATAATTAGGATAGACAACAAAGGCGAAAGAATACCCCTTACACTAGTGGACTGGGAAAAAGAGAAAGGAACAATAACCCTGATTTTCCAAGAAGTAGGAGTTTCAACCAAAAAACTCGGCTTGCTAAAAGTTGGGGATGAGCTACTAAACATAGTAGGTCCGTTAGGAAATCCAAGTGACGTGAAACATCACGGCTCTGTGGCTGTTGTGTGTGGAGGAGTGGGCACCGCCGCAGCCTATCCTATAGCCAAAGCGTTTAGAGAAGCTGGAAACAAGGTATTTTCCATAGTCGGAGCCAGAACCCAAGAACTGCTCATTTTAGAGGATGAGATGAAAAGCGTATCAGACGAGCTTTACATCTCCACTGATGACGGCTCAAAAGGATACAAAGGCTTTGTAAGCGACGTGTTGAAAGCACTGATCCAAAAAGGCTACCGATTTGAAATTGTATATGCCATAGGTCCTCCTCTAATGATGAGGGCTGTCTCAGAAGTTACACGACCACACGGCGTTAAGACAATAGTGAGCCTAAACCCAATTATGGTTGATGGAATGGGAATGTGTGGCGCCTGCAGAGTAACCGTAGGCGGCAAAACCAGATTCGCCTGCGTTGAAGGACCAGAATTCGACGGGCATCAGGTTAACTTTGATGAACTGATTAAACGGTTGAGAATGTATCAGCCTGAGGAAAAATTGGCGGCGCAGTTCCTCGAGAAACACGGAGGAAACAAACTTGGCTGAGGCTAAGGCTGAGAAGCCTTCTCAAGACCGATGGCAAGCTGTGACGATACCCAAGCAGAAGCCAAAGGACCGAATACGCAACTTCAACGAGGTTGCGTTGGGTTACACCGAAGAGCAAGCCTTAGCCGAAGCCGCAAGATGCATACTGTGCCCGAACCCTCGTTGCGTGAAAGGCTGCCCAGTGGAACTCGACATACCAAGGTTCATCAAATTCATCAAGGAGAAGAACTATGAAGAAGCCATACGAAAGATCAAGGAAAAGAACAGCTTACCAGCCATCTGCGGTCGAGTTTGCCCCCAAGAAGACCAGTGTCAAAAACTCTGCGTCATGGGCATTAAAGGCGAACCAGTGTCTATCGGAAGACTGGAACGCTTCGCGGCTGACCTTGAACTTCAAAAAGGGGTCAACGTTCCGCCTATAGCCGATCCAAACGGCAAAAAAGTAGCGATTATTGGAGCAGGTCCAGCAGGGCTGACGGCAGCCGCTGACCTAGTCAAACTGGGCTACAAAGTGGAGATTTTTGAAGCGCTTCACTTGGCTGGCGGCGTCCTTGTTTATGGCATTCCCGAGTTCAGACTGCCAAAGAGTATAGTTCAAGCTGAGGTTGACTACATCACAAGGTTAGGAGTCAAATTACGAACTGACGCCATGATAGGCCGATTGTTCACAATCGACGAGTTGTTCAAGAAAGGATTTAATGCTGTTTTCATCGGAACAGGCGCCGGGCTGCCCCAGTTTCTAGGTATTCCAGGCGAAAATCTGGGTGGGATATATTCGGCCAACGAATTTTTGATTCGGGTTAACCTCATGAAGTCTTATCTCTTTCCGGAGTTTGACACACCTATACGAGTTGGCAAGCACGTGGCAGTCATAGGCGGCGGCAACGTAGCCATGGACTCAGCCCGAAGCGCCCTACGACTAGGCGCAGAACAAGTCTGCATCGTTTACCGAAGGTCCAGAGACGAGATGCCTGCACGACTCGAAGAGATCTTGAACGCTGAAGAAGAAGGCATAATATGCAAGTTTCTAGCCGCACCCATCAGATTCTTGGGGGACGAAAGCGGCTGGGTTAAAGAAATGGAATGCATTGCCATGGAACTGGGTGAACCAGATGAGTCGGGAAGGCGGAGACCTGTTCCGATAAAGGGTTCGGAATTCGTTATGGATGTTGACACCGTGGTTGTGGCCATAGGGCGGACGCCCAACCCAATAATCCAACGCACCACAAAGGGACTGGAAACAACCAAATGGGGAACCGTTGTGATCAATGAAGAAACAGGAAGAACAAGTTTAGAAGGCGTCTACGCTGGCGGCGACATCGTAACAGGTGAAGCTACTGTTATTAGTGCTATGGGCGCTGGCAAAAAAGCCGCAAAAGCCATACACGAATACCTGATGAAATGATCGTTGATGATCTTGAAAACGACAACTGTTCACGCCCTTATAAAAGTGCAGCAACCTTGTCCCTAAAAGCTAGGCAATCAGGCTTGTTCTTTTCCTCCTTTTTGTAATCAGCGGCTTTCTACGGGTCTTCATGACCCCCCCTCTAGGCTCGCCAGCAAAAGCTATACATGAATATTTGATGAAAAAACATGAGACACTGCAAAATAATACTATAGAAGAAATAATGGCTTGAACACCAAAATTGCTTATATCGTGGGCACACTTTTTTGACTAAATGAGACCACAAACATGACTCGACAAAAGAAGCGCTTTGAATTTCTTGAGCACACAGCAGACCTCTACATCGTTGCATACGGCAAAAGCCTAGAAGAGGCTTTTGAAAACGCAGCCTACGCAACATTCGAGGGCATGACCGACTTGAATAAGGTGCAACCCAAAATAGAAGACACAGTGGAGGTTGAAGGCCACGATGAACAAGCCTTACTCTACAACTGGTTAGAAGCATTACTGGTAAAGTTTGACATCACTGGCAACCTCTACTCCCGCTTCAAAATCGCCTACGTAAAAAAGACGCCTCTTGGCATCAAGTTGAAGGCGAATATTTGGGGCGAGCCATTCAGTCCACAAAAACACATTTCAAAAGTTGGCATAAAGGCTGTTACTTATCATCAAATGGAAATAATGAAGCAGAAAGGCTTAACTACAGTCAAGTTTATCCTTGACATCTAAAATCTTTAAAACCCTTAACAACCCAATTGAATTATTATTGATAAGTGAAAAGTGAAAGCCATGTCGTGCGCCAAATACAAGGTCAGCAAGACAACTTACCAACGAAAGTTGCCGTCCAAATCAGCCCAAGAAAAATTCATCTTCATTACTAAAGACGCTCTGAAACTTTTCCCACCAACAGGCAAGCCTTTCAATCTGCAATTAGGTGAAAAAGAATTCAAAGCCAACATTCAAGGAAAAAGTTGCCAGTGCATGGGTCCAGACAAACCTCATGCACATTACTATCTTGAAGGTCGAGGTCTCAAAAAATCCTTGCCTTGGGGTAAATTCTCAGAGATTACAATAAGAAAAATATCTGAAGGAAAATATTCGCTGTCTTACAGGTGAAATTTACCGAATCAGAAGTGTAATCTCTTCGACCAATGTCTCTGGGACTATGTTTCTTTTACCCTTTTTCTTGAACGTGACAAAGCCAAGAGTTTTCAGCGCCTTTAAATCTTGGTAAACGTTTTTCACGTTTCGCCTTGTTTTCTGCGCCAGATCGTTTATCGACTCTATTCGCAGACTCGGAAGACTGTAAAGCAGTTCCAGTCGTTTGGGAGTCAAGAGCTCCGCCTCTTTTGGTTTCAAGTCACGCATCTCTTCAACCACGTAGTCAAGTTCACCGCCTTCAACATAGCCACGGTAAGCATGAACCAGCCCTGCCCAATCAGAATACACACCTATGAAGTGGCGGTCAACCTTCTTTTGAAGAAACAATTCTTCAAACTCATCGAAAGTCATGCCATGTTCTCGCTCATAGCTGCTGATTCTTGCTTGAACTTCGTCGAGTGTTAGTTGCCTAATGATTCGAAACATCATAATTCTTCTTTCACGTCCAATAGTCATGTTTTCGTGACAACAGTAATTAAACTTCTTTGGCTTAAACACCAAAAAACAACGCGCAAGTATCACTCACAACGTTAATTAACATTCAAAGCTTCTACTGGTATTCACTGTGAAAAAACATATGTTCACACGCAAACTTCACAACCACTTATACTTAATCGACTTGAAGCCTGTTGGAATCGAGAATTTCATTGCCTCTTACGTGTTGAAAGGGGCGAATGCAGCGGCCATTATCGAAACGGGTCCTACTTGTTCAATTCCAAACCTTCTCTCTGGTTTGCAAGAAATAGGCATAGCAAATGAAGACGTCAACTACGTTGCAGTCTCGCACATTCACATCGACCACGCGGGGGGCGCAGGAACCTTACTGCAGCATTTACCCAACGCCAAACTGCTAGTTCACGCCAAAGGCGCACCCCACATGGTAAATCCAGAAAAACTATGGGAAGCATCAAAACAAGTCTTAGGCGAAGTTGCCATAGTTTACAAGGAGATACAGCCTGTTCCAGAAAATCGTGTGGTTGCACCAGTCGATGGCACAGTGATCGACTTGGGTGGGGAAGTGCAATTCAAGGTTCTGGAAGCTCTGGGGCACGCCTCTCATCATCAAGGATTTTTCGATAGCCAAAGTTTAGGGATTTTTCAGGGTGACGCCGCTGGAATCTACATACCTAAACTAGACGTAACTATACCTACTACCCCTGCCCCCTTTCATCTAGAAAAGACCTTGGCTTCAATCAAAAAAATAATAGATATGAAGCCTAAAAGTCTGTATTACACTCACTTTGGTCCAGTGGACAATGCTGTTAAACGACTGACAGCTTACTCTGAGCAGCTTAAGCTCTGGAAAAAAACTGTTTCAGAAGCGTTGAATGAGGGTTACAGCCTTCAAAGCATGTACAAGAAGATTTTAGAAAACGACCCTCAAATGAGAGTTGCTGCAGAATTCATTAAAAATCATATGGTTCTCCGCCGAGGCGTGGTTATGCAGAACATCCAAGGCTTCGTCGAATACCTGAAGAAAAACCTTTTCCCATGTTCTGTTGCTTTGAATTAAGTATTTCATTTGCTTTTTTGGGAGCAGGAAAACCCGTAAGAGTTGGTTTTGTTTATTCTTTTGATGGGAGGAGAATTGACAAGGAAAACCAGGTTTTTGATTGGATTCCTGGTTATTATTCTCGTTTACGCGTTGCCACTAGTCATCGCAATAATCATTAGAGACATTTCGTTTTTGGCGTTGATTCTAGCTGGATTTCTCGCGTCTATCTGCATTCTCTATCGCTTCACAATCCAAAAGGTGAAACGTAAGTATCCCCTCCTGCCTCCGGAGGGAAAACCAGATATCTATACTGCGCTTCGCATCCCTAGACCCATACACGAAGATATGGAGCAATACCCGTGGCTTTTCAAGGAGAAACACAGAGAAGAAATACACAGAAACAAAAAAGTCAAGAAGAAACACTAGAGCGCTCAATTAACCGCGAAAAAGGGTACAGAAACTTATCAACGATGCAGTTAAAAACTTTGGCTTAAACACCAAAATTGTTTATATTTAGCCCCTTTCTCATGCTTAACTCCGAAGGCGACTTGCTTATGGGAGAAGAAAGAGAATACCGTGGACCTCTGCCTAAAGTACCGCTTGAAAGACTAGACAATTATACCTGGCGTATTCCCCAGAAATATAAAGCAGGTATGCGGGTTCCAGGAATAGTTTTCGCTGACGACGACCTAATCGAAAAGATGAAGACTGATCGAACTCTGGATCAGTGTGCCAACGTTGCGCATTTGCCGGGCATTTATAAATACTCTATTACATTGCCTGACGGTCACGAAGGTTACGGTTTCCCAATCGGGGGAGTGGCAGCCACAGACTACGAAGAAGGTGTGGTCAGCCCAGGCGGCGTTGGATACGACATCAACTGCGGAGTCAGACTTCTGACAACAAACATGTCAGAGCAAGATATCCGACCTAAACTCGTCGATTTGACCTCGACAATCTTCAACAATGTTCCATGCGGCTTGGGAAGCCGTCGCAAAGACTTTCACATGACATCCAGCGAACTTGACCGTCTAGCAGCTGAAGGTGTGCCCTACATCGTTGAACGTGGACTCGGCTGGTCCGAAGACATCGAACACTGCGAGGAAAGAGGGCACATGGAAAATGCCAACCCAGACAAGGTCTCAACAAACGCCAAGAGCCGAGGATTGCCTCAAATTGGCACGTTAGGGTCTGGGAACCACTTCTTAGAGATTCAGAGAGTTGATAAGATTTTTGATTCGAAAGTTGCCAAAACCTTCGGCATCACGCATGAGGGTCAAGTAACGGTTATGATTCACTGTGGTTCACGCGGCTTCGGACATCAAATATGTTCCGACTACTTGCGAGTCATGGAACGTGCCGTCCAGAAGTACAAGATAATGTTACCAGACCGCGAACTCGCATGTGCGCCAGGAACCAGCCCTGAGGCGCAAGATTATTACCAAGCCATGGCTTCAGCCGTCAACTTTGCCTTTTCCAACCGCCAAGCAATCACTCATTGGGTGCGGCAAAGTTTTGAGCATGTTTTTCAGAAGCCCGCCGAAACCTTTGGGCTGCGTTTGGTTTACGATGTTGCCCACAACATAGCTAAGATTGAGGAACACAAAATCAATGAACATACTAAAAAGGTTTGGATTCATCGAAAAGGCGCAACTAGGGCGTTTGGACCTGGAAGCCCAGATTTGCCCCACGACTATAGGGATGTGGGTCAACCCGTTCTCATTCCAGGCAGCATGGGCACCAGCAGTTGGGTGCTTGTAGGCACGCCCAAAGCCATGGAAGTGTCGTTTGGCTCCACTGCGCATGGCGCAGGACGCATGATGAGTAGAGCAGCGGCCAAGCGAAGATATTGGGGTGGAGAAATCAAAAAGGCTTTGGAACAACGAGGCATTGTTATTAGAGCGGCAAGCGCGGTAGTGTTGGCTGAAGAGGCGGATCCAGCCTACAAGAACGTTGACAAGGTAGCTGAAGTAAGTGACAAAGTTGGAATCGCAACTCGCGTGGCAAGGCTGTTGCCAATAGCGGTCGTTAAAGGCTAAAGTTGCACAAATCCCTTATATTCTTTCTTTCGTTTCTTATTAACAAAACACATATGGTGTTCATTTGAAAGCCAAAGTGGAAATTTTCTATTTCGGTTGTTGCCCCTACAGTTATTTTTTCGCTTATGATGGCAATTTTTTGGACCAAACTTGGACAAGAACTGGTGGCGACTTTAAGGCTGAATTGGAGAGACTTGGAGTAGAGGTCATAGAGTTTAACATGCTTGAACATCCGGAACTGGTTAAGAAACTCAATTTGCCAATCGACCCATACAACCCATTTTCCAGCCTTGCACGGTTTCTAATCGACAATAAAGAAACTTCGAAAGAAGAATTCTTCCAAAAAATACGAGCCTCAGGTGAGAAAGGAAAGTGATGAAGATCGAGATTAGAGACGTTACTCCGGAAAAGATTGATGACTTAGTTGGACCAGGGTGCGCGCCAAGATGGGACAATCAAAATCATGCCCAAACCTTGAAAGAAGGAGGACTGAAGAAAAAGGAGTGGGTTAGAACAGCTCTTAAAAGGTTTGGTGGTTGCGCCAAAGTCTCATATTTAGAAGATAAACCTGTGGGCTTTATCGAGTTTTATCCTTTGTCCATCTTTCCTCTGCTACCCAAAAGAGACAAGAGAACAGTACTGGTAACCTGCGTTTTAGTTTCGGACAAAAATCTGCAAAAGAAGGGAATTGGAACACAATTGGTCCAAGCTTTAATTGATGATCTAAAGCATCGTTCATTGCCAACCTTCAACGGTGAAAAGGCTGAAGAAATCGCTATCGGTTCATGGGGTTGCCACGCTGGTTTCCCGGAGTCTCTGCCCAGATTCCGTAAGTTCTTTTTCAAGAATGGTTTTGTGGAAGACCCAACGTTTCCTGACCCAACAGGAAAGGGTGGCATACTTGTGTATAGGTTATAAATGCTTTTTTGAATATGAGAGTTAGCTAGTGGTTTGACTTATGAAAATAATTGAGAAGAAGGGGGAACCCTCAGTGCCTAGTTTTGTCAAGGTGAAGTGGATAGATGGCATGCGGTTTGTGGCAACAGACAGCACAGGACATTCTATTGTTATGGACGCCTCAAAGCAGGTTGGAGGAGAAGGTTCGGGTTTCAGTCCCTTGCAACTGCTTTTAGCGGCTTTAGGAGGTTGCACTGGCATTGACATTGTCGACATAATGCGAAAGCAGAGGCAGACGGTTGCTGATTTAGAAATTGTGGTTTCTGGAGATCGTGTCAAGGAGCCGCCGCGGGTCTACAGCAGTATTCATGTGGAGTATCGAGTGAAGGGACTTGACATAAAGGAGAAGGCGGTTCAACATGCCATAAAGCTTTCTGAAGACAAGTACTGCTCTGTGGGCGCCATGTTGAAGGCTAAGGCTAAAGTGACAAGTAGCTACGTTATACAATAGAATTAAATATTAACTGGAATTAAATAGCCAAGAAAGGTTTGAAAAGGAAGAAAGTAAGATGTCAACAGCCTTCGATAAAATTGGGAGCGACCGTCAACTTCAAGACCACTGGTTGAGAAGACTTGTGGCTGCAATAATTGACAGCATAATTATTGGGATAGTGTCCTTGATAATTGCGGTGCTGGTTGCGCTTCCTGCTATATTATTAGGTGCAGCGTTCGTCATTGGGGCGTATTCGTTTCTCCACGGGGTTCTATTCTTTCTTTATGCCGGTTTCTTGGAATCCAGCCGTGGATCAACTATAGGAAAGCAAATCATGAATCTTAAGGTGACGACGATGGAAGGAAACGTTGCAAGTCTTGACAAGACTATGATTCGAAACATCAGCAAAATCCATTGGTTGCTTTGGCTTATAGACACCTTGCTAGGCATGGCTACAGTGGGCGACCCGCATCAGAAATACAGTGACAGATTCGCAGGAACAACTGTAGCATCCACCACATCGACTGGACTTATTTTGCCAAGTCCGCCTACGCCTTCAACTCCGCCTGCACAGTCAAGTGGCGTTTAGAGGGTGGAAGGATCTCAGATAAGCCTTCGGTGGATCTTAGTAAGGCTATTGTGTGTTTTCAATATGTGGAACGCATCAAGTCTGAGCTTATAATTGCGGCTAAAATGCTTGATCGTTTGGGTGAGTTGAGTGGTGATGAGTTGGCTGGTGCCTGTAAGATGTATTCTTTCTTTTTGGAAGCGTTGGAGGGTGAGATAAACATAGCTTTCAATGTTTTGGGGATGAAGGAGTTTGAAACGGCGAGCGTGAAGGTTGGGGAAGCTGGGGATAGGGCGCACTTCAACGAGTTTGAGGAGGCTATGAAGTTGATATCTGAGGCTATTTCTAATGTTGCTTCGAGTGGTCAGTGGGCGATGCAGGTTTTGAAGAATAATGGGCTCTTGTGAATTGTTGTTTTGCGTGTGTGTGCGCACGGGTGACCTAGCCCCTCTATTTGGATCCAAATAGGCGCCTAGAGACGGAGAGACGGGTAGAGGGGAGTCTCTAGCCTCTATTAGGATCCAAATATGATTTGTTTTTTGAGCTGGTTTTGGCTTAGACTATGAAGTATTTTGGGCAAAGTTCTGTTCTTTCGACCCAGAAGGATACTTGTATGTCTTTTAGGCCGGGTATTTTTTCGATGTCGTTTCTCACTTTGTTTAAATGTTCAAAGTCTATGGCTACGCCTATGGCTAATAAGTCGTGGTCTCCAACAGTCTTTGTGGCTACGATTATGTTTGGCATCTGGATTAGTTTATCTAAGATGAACGAGGAATCGGGGGGAGTAGACTCGGTTGCCAAGATGTGTACGGGTGATGTGTCGATCATGAATACAGCCATGGCTTGATATCCGATTTTCTTCGGGTTGATGATGATTGTGGACCCTCTGATTACACCTTCTTTTTTCAGTGCTTCATATCTGTTTATCACTGTGTCGGGTGAGATGCCGAGTTTTTTTGCGATTTTTCTAAAAGACATTCGAGCGTCCTCAGTTAATTTATCGATTATAGCCAGATCGGTTTCATCCATATTTTTCACTTCTTTTTGAGGTGTTTGAACTCAAAATTTTCTGGGCACAATAGTATCTCATCAACCCAGATGTTGGTGGCTACGTCTCTAACCATGGGATGCCCTTTTATGGACTCTTTCACTTGCCCAAGCCTACCAACATTTTTCAGAACTGCTATAGCGAATAGATTGTGCCTTCCTATGGATGACGTGCAGAAAACTACTTCAGGTATCTTTCCGATGAAATCAACAAGTTCTTCCACGTGAGGATAGTCGACGCAGATTCCAAAGCTTGCGACACAGTCGTAGCCGAAGCTTTTTGGGTTTAACAGCACCGTTGTCCCTCTGGCAACGCCTGCTCTCATCATTCTCTTGAACCTTTTGCTAATTGTATCCACTGACACATCGCAATCCTTTGCAACGTCTGCAAAATTAGTGCGAGCGTCTTTCTGTAGAGCCCTTATAATGCTTACATCGATCTCGTCGATTTTCATTTTGGAAGGCATGTATACTGCCTCTTCATTCGGAAAATGTGTACTCAGAGCTTTTAAATTATATTATTTTTTCATCAAAATCTTATAATGTCGAATCAAATATGGGCATGGTTAGCCCGGTCTCTACATTTCTGCATTTTGTTCTTGAAATATCTTAAAATGTTCGATTTTGGACGTCGAAATCTAACATAACCTATAAATATGTCTTTGAATACTTAAAATGTTGGGAGAGGTAAAATGAAACTAAAAGAGATACTCCAAGAAATCGAGAACAGAAATTCAACTGAAGAGTTGACAAAAAAGAGATTTGCCTGCGCAACCTGTGGAATCACTTGGATTGAACTTGTTGGTTTGGTTATCGGGCAGAAAGATGGAAAGGAAGATCTGTGCCTTCGTATCGGCATGGAATCAGAAACGTGCGAGACGTGCAGAATGAAAGCCAGAGAATGTCAAAAGTGCGGTTCGAAGGACGTGTATGAAATAAGGTTTGCAGAGGAAGTTTCTGAAGAGGAGCTTCCGCTGAGCTTCAAGGGTATAAGAAAAGTCAGCAGGATGTAGCCACCCTTGATAAGTTCCAGCCAGACAAGTGAAACCAGAGAAGAGCTGGACTTTCTAAAGAGAACTAAGCTCGAATTTGAAAAGGCGATACAGTTTATAAACGCAGAAATGAGAACCGTCGAAAAAGGAGTTGTAAAGTTCTTAGAACAGCCGTTTCGACAATTAAGCGTAAGATTTCCGGTGCAGATGGATGACGGGTCAATAGAGATGTTTACCGGATACAGGGTGCAGCAGAGCAGATTATACGAACCCACTAAAGGGGGCATAAGATACTCTCCAGAAGTAGACTTGGACTTGATAACTGCACTCGCCTTTGACATGACACTAAAATGCCAAGTTGTCGGTCTTCCTTATGGTGGGTCAAAGGGAGGCGTTCGCTGTGATCCAAAGAAAATGTCTCGAGCAGAACTTGATAGATTGACGAGAAGGTATGCTTATGAAATTCTCCCCATTATAGGTCCAGACACAGATGTTCCCGCTCCAGATGTGGGAACCAGCGAAAGAGAGATGGGTATTATCTATGATACTTACAAAATGTTTTATCCACAAGCTCCATATGGTTCTGCAGTTGTCACTGGCAAACCACTCAATTTAGGCGGCTCCAAAGGTAGGAAGGAAGCAACAGCCCAAGGAGGAGCGTATGTTCTAGAAGAGGCGGTTAAACAAAGGCACATTGAAGGATTTAGTTCCTTGAAGGATGAAGCTGTCGTTGTTCAAGGATATGGAAATGTTGGATACAACATCGCAAACATTCTGAACGAAGATTATGGATGCAGAATTGTAGGAATCTGTGACTCGAAGGGAGGAATTTACTGCCAAGATGGACTCAGTCCCAAGGAAGTCATGGCCTATAAAAATGCAAGCCCAGAACAGTCCGTGGTTGGATATGATGGGCTTCAGCATTTAACCCAAGAAAAACTCTTGACAAGCCCTTGTGATATTTTAGTTCCCGCTGCGAAAGAAACACAAATTTTAGGCAACATCGCAAAAGAAATAGAGGCTAAAGTGATTCTCGAGCTTGCAAACGGACCCACCACTAATCTTGCTCACGAAATCTTAATCGATAAAAAAGCCTACGTGTTGCCCGATATACTTGCAAACGCTGGGGGGGTTACTGTGAGCTACTTCGAGTGGCTTCAAAACAAAGCAGGCGAAAACTGGGAATTAAGTCAAGTCAAAGAAAAGCTTCAAAAGAAAATGGCCACTGCTTATAACAACATTGTGGAAACCGCCAAAAACTACAACCTTGATATGAGAAGCGCAGCGTTTGTTTTCGCCATTTCAAAAGCAATAGATGTTGTGTATGAAAGGGGAATCTTCCCATAATGCCCACAACTGAAAAACTGAACCATATCACAAACACCCAAAAACCCTTTTTACAAACAAAATATTTTCTTTGAAGGTGCCCAAAAGATTTATTTGCTGATTCTTTGGTTACTGTTTTTAATCGGTAGGTTCAGAACACCTTTATGTATAGGACGCTTCAAGTCCTCGGCCCTGAACACGAATTTTCAATTGTGGACGAAAAATTATCGCCTCTGCCAATCGTTGACAAGGTAATCAGAGAAGTCCACGGACGTATTGTGAACAATGTGGATTTGGGTGAGTTCACGTTTGGTAAGGAGTTGCAAGCACACGTGGCCGAGTTTAAGGCGAAGGAACCCTTTGACTCACCCGAAGTTTTCGAAGAGACCATGCACAATGCTGTATTGAAAATCCATGATTTTCTGGAAAAACGTTACGGGGCCCGTCTTCTAGGCTTGGGAATGCATCCTTCACTGCTGTTGGGCGAGGTAAAGGTGTGGTCGCATCGAGACCGTCAGATTTACGAGGCTCTGAGCCGAATATTCAACCTTAATCAGCACGGTTGGCTCAACATACAGAGTTTTCAGCTCAACTTGCCGTTCAAGAATGAACGGGAAGCCATTAAATTGCACAATGCCTTGTCAAACCTTCTTCCCTACCTACCAGCCGTCGCTGCTTCTTCACCCATCTATGAGTCTAAAATCGGGGATTACGTGGACAATAGGCTCTACTTCTACTTGATGAATCAGATGGAAGTTCCATCCATTACAGGTGATATGATACCCGAGTATGTGAGCTCGTTTGAAGAATATGAGAAAACAACCATCCGACAATACTCAGAGGACCTAGCCAAAGTTAATGCTGCAAAATGTTTGCTTAACAAAGAATGGCTCAACTCCCGAGGCGCCATCATAAGATTCGACAGAAAAGCCATTGAAATTCGAATTATGGATGAGCAGGAATGTGTCAAATCAGACGTAGCCTTAAGCTGCTTCATTCGAGCCGCACTCAGAGGAATCCTGCAAGGAGGAAAGGAATTCGAGTACATGCCTCACGAAGTCTTGGTTAACAATCTACACGCTGTGATCAGAGACGGCTTAGACGCTTTAGTCAAGCATCCTATTGGTTCAACAGCCCGACAAGTCTGCCTTCATCTGTACAGAATCGCTGAAGAAAACGCCTCCCAAGAGGAAAAAAAATACCTAGGAATCATCAAACACCGAATCGAGGAGGGCAATCTTTCAGACATGATCCTAAAAGAAGTAACCAAAAAAGTCTTGAAAACGGATTTAAGAGAAGCCATATTTTCGGTTTACTCCTCCTTGGCAAGAAGTCTCGAAAACAACAGGGTTTACACGTAAGAGAGCTTGTTTACGCTGCAACCAAGACACAGTAAAGGGCGAACCAAAAAATGTCGAAAAGCATTGAAGAAAAACCTAGACAAGCCAACTTTTATAAAGTCTGTGAAAACTGTTTAACGAGCTGTTGTGTTGGAGCGCGACCGCCTATCACATCAAAAAGAAAGGTAGTAATAAAGAATTACTTGAAAGCTAAGGGCGTGACAGTTGAAAATGCTTTTAAAGAAAAGAACGCGTACACCTTTCCTCGAGAGATAGAAGGCAATCATTGCATCTTCTTCGACAAAAGCACCAAAAAATGTCGAATCCACCCGGTTAAGCCTGAAACATGCGTTGCTGGACCTGTCACCTTTGATATTGATTCAAAAGCAGGAAAGATAGAGTGGTTCTTGAAGATGGAGAAGATTTGCTCCTTGGCTGGAATGCTCTCTAGAAGTGAGAAGGAACTGAAAGGTCATTTGGAAGCCTCTCGGAGAGAGATTCTTAAACTTGTAGACGACCTAGACGCTGAAGCTTTGAAGACTATTCTAAAGATTGAAGAGCCAGACACGTTTAAGATAGGTGAAGATGAGTTACCTCCTGGAGTTATCATGAAGCTTAGACCTTCAGCCTAGCTGCGCTGCCTCTAAATCCTGATCGAGGTCGAGCAGAGAGAATGATTTTGAGATTAAACACTCAACAGTTACAATCTCTGAGGAAAGAAGCCATAAGAGTTCATCCAGTTGAGGCATGCGCCCTCCTTTTTGGAAAGACTACTCGGCGACAAGCCCTCGTAAAGAGGGTTGTTACCGTGCCTAACGTTCTGAAATCTACTACACGGTTTGAAATTGATCCAAAAGTGTTCTTTGACGCTTTCATGCAAGCCGATAAAGATGGGTTTGAATTCATAGGGCTGTTTCATTCTCATCCAGCTCCAGCCTATCCATCAGAAGTTGATTTGAAGTTCATGCGGCTCTGGGGTGACGCAGTTTGGCTGATTTTGTCGTCAACCGATGAAACCTTTGCTGCGTTTCAAATGATGGATGGCGAAGTTCGCGTCGTTACTCTGCAAACAGATAAACTTTAAGGAATGAAAAGTAGCTATTCTTGTTTTTGAGGATGGATTTTGAAAGAAATCGATGTGGAGATTCGGGACATCACAGAGGCAAACTTGGGTGATATTCCAGAATCTTGTAGGGGCTGCGTTTACTGGGAGTTTCCAGAAGAATTCGATAAAGCCAAGGAGGAGAAGGCAGAGACACAGAAAAGATGGGAGTTTGAGAAAAAGAAGCAAGAGTGGTTTGCTCAAACGTTGAAGGAGTTTGGAACCTGTGGCAAAATAGCCTATTATAATGGCAAGCCTGTAGCCTTCGCTCAGTTTGCGCCATCGCAGCGGCTTCCCAATACGAGCCATTATAAGTCTCAACCCGTTGGCAAGTTGGAAGAAGGCGTGGTCTTCATCTCATGCCTCTACATAGCCGACAAGATGCTTAGGGGAAAAGGGTTCGGTGAAGCATTGCTCAAAAACATCATTGAAGACCTCAAGAGGCGAGGGTTCAAGGCTGTGGAAACCTTTGCCAGAAGGGGCAACTCCGATAATCCTTCGGGTCCATTAGAATTCTATATTAAAAACGGATTCATTATCAAAGACAAGACAAACCCAGAGTTTCCTCTAGTTAGACTATACCTCTGAAGATTTTTTCATGAAAAAGTTGAGATTTTGGGCATACGTCCATAAGCAAAGTAAAGAGAAAAGAGGGAGAATTCCTTTCTATTTTGCCACTATGTTTACCTTGTCTATTAAGATAGGCGGCACGTAACTGTTCATGAACGTTGGACGGGTTTCTCTGCCAATTGTGATTATGTTCATTAAAGCGTTGAAGGCATTGCCCGAAATCATTGTTTCTTTCAACGGATGCTTTATCTCTCCCCTTTCAATGTAACTTGCCTGTTTGGCTATGCCCGAGAATTCACCGCTTTCCGGGCGCACGTTGCCGCTGAAGCGACGCACAATTATTCCCTTGTCAACCATAGAAATGATTTCATCCAGTTTCTTCTTCCCTGGCTCAACGACTAGATTAGAGGCAAACACTGTTGGAAGAGTGTTATAATTTTCTCTGCTCGCATTGCCTGTTGACCTGCGTTTCTCTTTGTTTGCCGTGAAGGAGTTGTGCAGAAAGCCCTTCAAAACACCTTTAGTAAGAATCGATGTCTTCTGACGCGGAACCCCCTCAGCATCAAAGATGGATGACCCAATGCCATTAGGAAGCAATCCATTATCTATGACATTAAATTGTTGAACTGCAACCTTCTCACCCAGCTTGCCCATCCAAGCACTTCGACGTCTCTGCACGTTGTCGGCGTTCACACTGAAAATCATCGGAGACAGCAAAATGTCAGCAGCCGTGTCGGGGTCAAGAACCACCTTTCCAACAAACGACTTAGTTGCTTTAGGTCTCAAAGACGCCACTGCCTTTTCAGCCCCAGACCTACCTATATTCTCAGGCGAAAACTTCATGGAACGTGAGATGTCGTATTCGAACGCCATGCTTGAAACTTCGCCCCGTTCTTTGGCGAGGCAAACGAGGAAACCCGTCAAAAGTGTGCCCGCCTGCGTTGCATTTATCCCATGTGAGTTCGAAACCGCAATTTCTGACACAACCGCCGAGAATTTTCCATCGTCAATTTCTGCGCGTTTGTCTTGCTTTTTAACTGCGCCGGAGGCGCGAATTGCAATACTTAGTACATCGTTGCCGCTTAGGGCTGCCACGTCTTTGTCGAATATTCCCGTGGGCGCCCTTGGAAGTTTCTGGGCTGTTGGAAGCGAGACCCAGTCAGGGTTTGGAATGGAGGTTCTGGCTAGGGTTAAGGCGTTGTGGCAAGTGGTCTCTATGCTTCTCTTGGTGAGGTCGGAGGAGAAAGCGAATCCCAATCCTTTTTTCTTTACAACGCGTACGCCGATTCCTTGCTGCACCTTGATACGTTCACTCTGTATTTCGCCACGTTCTAGAACCACTTCTGTGATTCGTGTTTTCTGAGCGTAGGCTTCAGCCTCGTCGGCTCCAAGTTTTTCACACGCTTTCATAGCGAATTGAGTTGACGTTTGCAGGCTCATTTGGAACCGCCTCCTAACAAGAGTTTTGTTCTTAGGCTTGAGCCTCCCATCCCCACATAGTTGATTTGTTCTTTGCCGCACATTCCCGCGCGCATGATGAAATCCTTGCCTATGGCGTCTACGTTTTTAAGCACTTCAAAAGCGTTTCCACTTATGGTTACTCCACGCAACGATTCTCCTAGGCGTCCGTTTTTGATTTTCACTGCCTCTTGGGTGCCGAACATGAACTCGCCTGTGAAGTCTGCTTGTCCGCCTAAGCCGCCTTTGAGGAAGAAGCCTTCCTTCATTCCTTCAGCTAATTCTTCAATCGAGTAGCCGCCGATCTCGATGTAGGTGTTTCTCATTCGGATGATGGGGTCAAACTCGAAGTTCCAAGCCCTAGCATTTCCTGTAGCGTGCACCTTAAACTCGTGGGCGGTTTCTCTTGAGTGCAGAAATCCTTTGACAACGCCTTTCTCAATGATAACTGTCCTCTCTGTGGGCACGCCTTCGTCATCGTATTTCATGGTTCCCAAACCTCCCACATAGCGTCCGTCATCAACCAACGTCACGATATCAGAAGCCACCTTTCTGCTCAGTTTCCCAGATAAGAAACTGCCGCCGTGAACGAGGTCAGCCTCAGCACAGTGACCAACAGCCTCGTGCGCTAAAAGTCCGACAATCTTGTTTTCTAATATGACTGGAAACATGCCTCCTGGCGCAAGCGGAGCAGAGACTAGTTTGTCGGCTCGTTCAGCCGCAACTTGACCTATGTGGGTTAATGGTGTTTTTTCTAAGACCTCAAGTCCAGACTGTTCTCCGAGGTATTCGTAGGCGGAGGTTAGGTTTCCCTTTTCTTTGGCAATCGCTGTGACCCCGCCGATACAGCGGACGATTCTTTGTGTGATGCGTGTTCCTTCTGAACTTGCGAAGGTAAGGTCGTCGTCAATGACAGTAAACACAACGCTGTCTGAGACTATCCTCTTGGAGAAACCGCGAACATCTGCGTCTGTGTCCTTAACTAAACGAATCAATTCTTCTTTGTCTGCTTTGCGGGGGTCTCGCCTTATCTTGGTTGTATAGTTGTCTTCTTTAGGCTTCACTTCTGCTAGTTCAGCGAGTCGTTTCTTTTTAGGCTTAGAAGTCCTAGCCAAAGAAGTTGCGTCCTTCAACGCAGTAGCTATATCTTTTTCTTCCAGGCTTGTGGTAGAAGAGAAGCCCCAGCTGCCCTTTACCATTGCCCGACAGCAAACGCCTTCTACGACGCCATCGTTCAATTCATCCATTTTTCCGTCTCTAATGGAAATCCTTAGCGTCTGTCGTCGATGATGACGCATCTCCACATGGTCGGCGATGCTTTTTTCCAAACACTTAATCAATGTGTCTAACATCATTTGCTGATTCAAACCCCTCTCTGAACGTGGTTTCAAGCGCTGTTTCCATAAAAGCGTTGTGTTAAACGCTTGACTCTCGACATCTTCTACAATGAAATAGGTATTCTTGGGCGTAGCCCACGTATTCGCCGAAGTACTTTCTCCCAAACAGACTAATGGTCTCGTATTCTCGAGGAGAAAGCGACTTCTTGGCTCTAGCTTTTTCAACAAACAATGACTCAAAATGATCAGCGTAGTATTCTAATATTATGCGTTTCATCCAAACATCTATGGGTAAAACATCCAACTTGTCTAAAGAGAAGAGCAAGACGCAGTCAGCCACTTTTGATCCAACGCCAGGAAGAGTCATCAACTCTTTCTTGGCTTTATCGTAAGGCAAGGTTTTCAAAGCCTCCAAGTCAAAGGTGTCCCTGCTTACAAGTTTAGATGTAGCCTTCACCCTTTCAGCTCGAAATCCGAGTTTGCACAGTCTCAATTCCTTAACGCTGGCATCTGCCAAAGTGAGGGGTTTCGGAAACGTGTAGAACGTATCATTCTCAGCGCGTATCTTTTTTCCAAAGCACTTGCAAATGTTTTTAATCATGTCTTTGATGGCTGGGATGTTTTTGTTTGTGGCACAGATGTAAGAGATTAGGCACTCCCAAGGGTCTTGGCGCATTAGACGTAAGCCAAGAAACCTTTTAACAGCCTCCCTTACATGTCCATCCTTCCCGATTCTCGAGTAGATGTAAGGTAAATCATCGCTCAAACGAAAATAACTCCAAACAAAGGCGGAGTCAACATTTTTTGGTTGAGTTTGAAACTGCAAGAGCTCGCCTGTCTGACGTATCCTCAGAAAGGTTTCATTAACCACTCCGTGCCACCAGTCACCATGCTTTTCCCATCGAAAGGCTTGACCACAAGTAAGAGTGTAATCCAAATTGAAGGGCGTCTTCGCTAAGTCTAACTTAATTTCTAAAAGGTCATTAGTCATGAGCTGCGCCTGCAAAGATTTCTAAAATTGAAAGAAGTCTTGCAGAAAAGGGTTGCTTCTTCTTTCCTCGCCGATAGTTGTGAACGGCCCATGTCCCGGGTAAACTTTCAGGCGGTCGGGTAGAATCAAGAGTTTGTTCTTTATTGAACTCATGAGTTCTTCGAGTGAACCGCCTTGGAGGTCGTATCTGCCGATGGTTCCAGCCCAAAGGGTGTCGCCTGTGAATACGGCGTCAGCGCCTAACAGTGCTATGCTGCCCTTGCTGTGACCCGGAGTGTGCAAGACCCGAAGTTTGATTTCGCCTAACTCTATGATGTCTCCCTCTCGTATTGTTTTGTCTGCAGTGGGGTTCGTCAGCCATGGTGCGTCGTATTGGTGAATCAAAATGGGCGCTTTAGTAGCCTCTTTCATCACTCTGTTGCCGCTGGTGTGGTCTGGATGCCCATGCGTGTTGATTATAAACTTGATTGTGAACCCATTGCGTTCAATCTCTTTTAGGATGCTCTTCGCTTCTGAGGCGCTATCAAATCCTGGATCAATAACGATAGCCTCTGCAGTCTCGGTGTTGCCCACGAGGAAGCAGTTTGTCTGTGTCATTCCGACAGTGAACATCTTCACGAACATTTGACGCTGCTCTCACTTTCTCGTTTTCCTAGAATTATACTTCGAACAAGATAAAGATGTTCTGAGCCATTGATTCTGAGATTTAAGTTAAATACAACCCTCGCTTAAGTCTTAACTTCAATCAACGGAGACAATTCAGTTATGAAAACCGATGAAAAGCGGTTGGCTGCGGCATGTGGGCTCTATTGCGGCGAATGCGACATCTACTTGGCTTCTCACGGAGACAGAGGATTACAGAGACGCATAGCAGAGAAGGTCTCAGAGACCACTAGTAAAGAGGTCAAACCCGAAGAAATCAAGTGCGAAGGCTGTTGGGGTCCTTTAGAGGTTCATTGGAGCGCCGACTGCAAGATGCTTAACTGCGCCAAGGAGAAAGGTTACAGATTCTGCTTCCAATGCGAAGAATATCCATGCGGCAAGTTGGTCATGTTTAAAGACAAGCACTATCCCCACGTGCTAGACAGCCTAAATAGGATAAGAGAAATAGGCGTGGAAGCTTGGCTCACAGAACAAAAAGCAAAGAAAAAATCAAATCTGTAATACTTTTGACCTCTTAAACAAGGGCTGCACATCCCTTTGTGCTAACATGCTTTAATACCTAGTCCAGAAAATTATTGAAACGATGATTCCTCATGCCAGAATCAGCTTCAACATTAGACTCAGCCCAGATAGAATCGGAGTTGAAGGGCAAAGCTCTTCTAATATATTGGTACATGCTTAAGACGCCAACATCTGGAGTAGGCGTGCGCGAAATTCAACGATCCCTACACTTCTCCAGCCCAAGCATCGCGGCGCATCACTTAGAAAAACTGATTTCACTCGGCTTGGTTGATAAGAGTCGAACAGGCGAGTATTTTCTCACTCAAGAGGTCAAGGTGGGCTTGCTGCGATTCTTCACCCGACTCGGACGTTTCCTGGTTCCCCGCTACCTGTTCTATTCTGTCTGGTTCTCCACCATGCTAATAGTTTACTTAGCGTTCTACAGATTCGATGGAAGCGTTCACAACATGGTAGCGCTCATTTTCGGCGTCCTCGCTAGCCTCATCTTATGGTTCGAAACCGCCAGACTCTGGAGAGAGAAGCCGTTCTAACGAAGCCCACATGGTGTTCTAAAACGTAGGTTTAAAAGAACACACAACCATGAAAGAAGTTGGGAAGGCAAAATGAAAAAATCACTGATTTACGTCGCAACCGCCATACTACTAGGTTTAGCAGTAATGATGCTGCCTCTGAATCTTGAATCCCTTCAACCAACCAAGACCTACAACGATGAAATGCAGCCTGAAAGGCGCAACTTATTGCAGCTTTATGGTTTAGGAAGCCAACCATCAAACATCTTGCCCTCCAGCCTCATCGCCTTCTCAGCCTTAATAGTGGCTCTAGGCGTGTACGCCGTGTCTAAGAGACGAATGACATAGGCACCGTGTGTTCTGGTTTTAGTACAGGCTGTTCTAAAAAATAGCATTTTACCTCTCTTCATAACAATCTTTTTTGGTGTCAAAACATGAAGAAACCAAGCAAAATGGAATTATCACTTGCATTCTTCCTTTGCATGGCTCTATTTGGGGCAATGCTCTACGCTAACACCCTTAAACCCAGCGAAAAATATGAAAGCCCAACCATACTCGAACCAATGAGTATGTCGCCTGAGTCTCGACGAGCACTCATCGAGCAGTACGGACTTTCCGGACCCTCAACACAGACATCATCAGTTGAAAGTGAGCGGATCAAAGACATCAGACAATGGATTAAGGGTGAACTAAAAAACGGCACGTTTGAAGAAGTTGTGATGAGCATTGAAGAGGAAACCGAAGACCTCGGAGGCTACATCTATTCTGAAGATGTAACCTATACTAACGACCTGTGGAGCGGCGAAATAGTCTCAAAAATCCCCCAAAACAACTCGCTTAGATTCGTCTTCACAGCGAGGAACCTTATATCCACAAATGGCAAAGTGGTTTCGATCACAACCAACATCAGAGACATAACCCCACCCGCAGGCATAACAATCGAAAAGCCACCAGCAACAATCCGAATAACCTTAACAGAGGTCGCAGAAAAACCTAGGCATCCAGGAATCCCACAAATTGAGCTTCCCTTCATCGCAGCCATTGTTCCATACCTAAGCGCTTTCTTCACATGGGTAATTACAGGCGTTGTCATCGGTTTGCCAGCCTACTTCACAATTCTAGGGATAGTATTGCTAATAGACCGAGCGCTGGTGCCAATAGCCAACAAACTACTCAAAAGGGGATTCAACAAAAACAAGGAAGCGCTATCAACACCAGTTTAACAAAACTTCCAATTTTTTTCTTAATCGCTCCTTTTCTTAACCATTCATTAAGCTAAACCAACCTTGTTAGGATTCAACAACATGACTCAACAATACAGAAACGTTAAATACGCATCGAACAATAACTGAAGGCTTTGAAAAAAGGGATGAAAATGAAAAAGATACTAACCTTCGCGTTGGTAGCGCTTGCAATAGAATTCGTATTCGCAATGGCAATGCGTCCTGCTTACGCCGAAATCGAATCAGCTAGCTGGCTTGGAAGTCTCTACAGTTGGGGAAGAGACGAGTACTACGGCGCCTCTGTCTATGGTTATGAGGAAAATTCCATGGCTACGCTGTTAGTGGAGGTTGAAAACCATCTAACAAAGCAAATGAACGTCTCTGCTATTATTGTTGGCTTCGACTGGAACATCAACTACACCTCTAGCTTTGCCAGTCCAGTAGCGTTGAAAGCTGGTGAAACCCGATTTTTCACATGGGCCTTCACTGTTCCAAACACAACCATTGCTTCAAACATGTACTTGCACGGCTACACAGTCTATGTCAACCACCTCAATGCGACAGGCGGACCCGCAGGCACCATGACAAAAACCTACACCAGCGTTAGACTCTTCGCGGTCTACTCTAAAGATCAGGCTGACGCTCGAGAGATCAGCAAGACAAGTTCTGGCATATCAAAACCCACAGGAGGTTTCAATAGCACAGCAGCCGATTTGTTGTGGGCTCAAGCAACCAATGAAACCGCGATTGCAGATACGTTGTATAGGCAGGGAGACTTTACAGGTGCAAAGACCCATTATACCAAGGCTTTAGACTACAAGAACCAAGCATTTGACACTGAGAAAACTTCTACCGGAGGTGTCCAAGACGCCGAACTGGCACTACTCAACGCACAAGCTACGAGCGCCGAGGCAACAGCAAACTATCTCAACGGCTTGTCCAGCATGTGGGTTCTTATCGGTGTGGCTGCCGTGCTGTTCGCTATAGGTTACATAATCAGAGGGTTCGGTTCGCTTCGAAGAACTACGCCTCCCGCATAGCCTCCTTTTTTCTTTTGTTTAAAAGTTCCTTCTTCTTTCAGCCAAGAGCCTTTCGAGCAAAAGTGATGTAGCCCGTGTGCCCAGTCATCAATGTTTCGGGTCGAGTCTTGCCGCGTTCAGCTTGTATTCTCCGCATTATGCATTCGATTGTTTCGATGTCGACGAACCCGTTTCCTTCCAACGCCTCGACGTTTTTCACAACTTGATCAATTGTGGGGCTGAAAGACACAATTGTGCCGCTTCCCTTAAGCGCTGTGTAGGCGTGGGGGATAACTAGCCATGGTGTTGCCATGTCTAAGACGACAGCGTCTATCACGGCTTCATCTATCCCCAGTGTAATGTCCTTGTTCTTCAACTCCACGTATTCGAGCAAGCTGGCTTTTTTCAGGTTTTTATGAGCCGTTTCAATAAATTCAGGGCGAACCTCGTAACTGTAAACGTGTCCATCGGGTTTGACATAGTGCGCTAACGCGCTTGTTAACGCGCCTGTACCCGTGCCCGCCTCAGCCACACGACTGCCTGGTCCGATTCCACTGAACATGACAATTAGAGCGACATCTTTTGGGTAAGTTATTTGAGTTTTCCGCTGGGACTTGAAGATATAGTCGGATAGAACGGGCTTCAAAGCAACGAACTCGGTTCCCATGTTGCTCTTTATTCGGGTTCCATATTCTCCACCGATTAAGTTGTCGAGCTGTATAAAACCCTTGTGAGTGTGGAAACTCTTTCCTTTTTCAACTTTTAGTAGGTAGGTTCTTTTCCTGTTAAGGTAAAGCAGTATGTGGTCGCCTTCGTTTATGGTTGGCTGAGTCAAAGCTCGAAGCCTCTCGCCTCTGTTGTAAGATGCTTTAAGAGAGAATAATAAAGTTGTGACCTTTAATAATTTCATTTGCGAATTTGTGTGATGGAAAACAGACGCTAACCTCCTTCTAAAGAGGTTTCAGCAGTTGATTTTATTATGGTGCAGCGTAGATAGAATGCCCCAAGAGGCGGCAAGGAAAATGAGGTTGGTGATTCGTATCGGCGGCTCAGTTGTGGCTTCTCCCTTTAATCCATTGTTAATGAATGCCTATGCTGAGTTGCTTCTGAATTTGAGGCGGCAAGGTCATGTGGTTGCGGCTGTTGTTGGTGGCGGTTCGCTTTCTCGAGAGTTGATAAAGACGGCGAAGGCTATGGGTTTGAGCGAGACAGCCCAGGATGAGGTGGCGATTTCGGTTTCGAGGTTAATGGCTCAGTTTTTTATTTTGAGGCTGGCTAAACACGGAACCGTAACTGTTCCAACGAGCATTGAGGATGCGGTAAGGTGGCTGGAGGAAAGTAAGATTGTAGTTATGGGTGGTTTGAAGCCTGGGATGACAACGGACACTGTAGCCTCGATGTTGGCTGAACGTGTCGATGCTGATTTGTTGGTGAAAGCTACAGACGTAGATGGCATTTTTACGCGGGATCCAAAGAAGTACAAAGACGCAGAGAGGTTGGAGAGGCTGAGTTTTGATGAATTGTTCAGGTTTTTTGAGAAGGAGCACCATGAGGCTGGGATTCATCAGGTTCTTGATCCTGAGGCTGTTCGTATTTTGCAGAGGAGGCGTGTTAGGACTGTGGTGGTGAATGGGTTTAAGCCTGAGAATGTTTTGTTGGCGGTTATGGGTGAGAAGGTTGGCACGTTGATTAGTTGATGTTTTGTGTGTTTGTTTTGTGTGTTAGAGAACAATTTTGTTTGTGTGTGCGCACGCTTGACCTACGCCCTCTGTTTGGATCCTAATAGGCTCCAAATATGAAATCTATTGAATGAAAAGGTGTTTGTAGAGTTGGAGGAGGGTGTGGGCTAGTCTGGAGAAGGATTAGTTTTTATTGTGAGGTTGTGATTTTTGGAAAAAGATAATAGAAACAAAGAGAAGTTAGAGAAAACAGACTGCAAGAAGTGTAGGATGCGCAGCGGTAGCCAAGCTAGGTCAAAGGCGAAGGACTCAAGATCCTTTCCCGTAGGGGTTCGCAGGTTCGAATCCTGCCCGCTGCACCATGAGCAATCTGTTACAGTTTTTAAATCTCCACATCTTTACGATGGTTCTGCCAAGTCTTAAGTGGTGAGAAGACGAATTTGGATTAACAGAAAGCCACAGAATCGGTGATTTCATGCGAGCCAAGCTTTACATTTACCCTTATCGCATAACCCAACGCAAGCCGCATCCCATTCTATGGAGTTTCGACACAGAAGCGCTTGACAAAATCGCTAAAAATTTTAAGAACAAATCAGTATTCAGCGTCGAAGTGAAGGAAAAGACACTTATCTTAAGATTAATTGAACAGCCTGTCCCCTAGGATGCGACAATTCATATCCGTTCTTTGCTCAGTTGAAATCTATATTATGTATTCATAAACTCTATAAGAATTCCAAATGAAACCACTGCCTTAAAAAGAAGGAGGTGGAACACGATGCCTTTCTATTGGACTCTTTTGCGGATTGACCGAACAAAGACAACCAACGCGTTGAAGGGCTTGAAGAACCTGCCAAAGAAAACAAGCAACCTAGGCACCAAGGTTTGGTACATCGGAAATGTCTTCGGAGAATGGGACAACTGCGTCTGGTACGAAGCAAACGACCAGGAGCACGCAATGGAGTTTGTGCAGAACCACCTCGCCACAATCCCTGGCGTGGTTCACACGTACACGTTGCCAACAACTCCCATACAGGAATACTACAAATACTGGAAGTAACAAACTCTGAACGACAGAGTTAGCCCTTCCCCAATCTTTTTTTACACTTTTCGGCATCATGAAAAAATCTTTCAAAATAGGTTCGCGTGTTTAATTTTGTGTTGTTGCAGTATTCAGGAGTGTGAGACACTGACTAACCTCAGCATACATTGTCTCATCTAAAGAATATCTTACGTTCAAACCTTCAACACAACTTTGGATGAAGCCCATTTTCACTAATCGGTTTATTTGCCAACTCAAAGCCTGAGAAGAAATGTGGAGCCGTGCAGCCAAATCCTTGTGCGTCATCAGAGGCTCTTCCAAAAGAGCAGCCAATACTCCGCCTGCGGTCTCGTGTCTGAGAATAGAAATTATCTTCATCTCAGCCTCGGTGAACCTCTTAGATTCAAAGTATCTCTTGTATCGACCGTCTTGAAATATCGACAGTAGGCCACCGTGCACGAGCAGACCCAGATGATACTGCAAGACCCCGATGGGCAGGCTTAGATAATCTGACAAGGCTCTAAAATGGACACCTGGATTGCCTTTGACAAAACTGTAAATATCCATGCGGGTGGTTTGGTTTAGGAGAGTCATGGCTCCACCTTGGCCACACCCACTGAACACGGAGAAAGCAGAGAAAACTATGGCTTCTTCCATGTTCACCTTGGGAAACTTCAGCAACTGACTGTGATTGTAAGGGGCAGCGGTCAGAGCTAGAAATGAAATGAAGAATATTAAAATCAACAGCAATAAAGTTGACGACTTTGTCCTCCGCTTCAAACCAATAAAACCTTCAATAAAAAATCATCGTTCTAACATTTATTGGTATCCGTAAACAACCGTACTAGAAAAGTAAGGTCACGTACCAAAAACCCTATTTCACTCAGCAGAAACCCATATCATTTGTATGACTCGGAGATTTTTGCGCAAGAGATGGCTTCTCGCAATCGCAGTCATCATCGTTCTGTTAGCTACTTCATTATGGCTCATTTCCTTGAAATTAACCTATGAACGCGAAAGAGACGCGGTTTTAGAGTATTTTTCACGTCAACCTGGCATGCCCGACGCCTTTGCCATGCTGGAACAACTCACGCCCTCTGGTTCAATGGTGCTCTGTTGGTGGGACTACGGAAGGGCGGTGAGAGAATGGAGTAACCGCGAGGTAATCGAAGCCTACCCATCCAAAGATATATGGCAAACTGTGGGCGCCAGCAGAGACTTTTGGAAGAACTTGAGAGCACAATTCTTCGGAACCTGGGGTTCATCCAAGAAGATTCATGACTTAGCGAACATTTTCATGCTGCCCGAGGAGCAGTCTCTGCCCATCCTGATGTCTTACAACGCAACTTACGCGTTGGTGTTCACACCCGACGAAATGCAGAAGTTCCCGTGGATTGCTGAAATCGCAGGTTTCAACGCCACCCAATACTTAACATACGACGAAGAAAGCGACACTTACGAACCTACTGCGCGCGGGGGCGAAGTAACTCTGCTACGCCTTCTGTTTGACACTACCCTGCCGCCTCGCTACTTTACAAAGCTCTACGATAACGGCAAGGCCAAGATATACCGAATCGATTATCCTTAATCAGCCCAGATGAGCATTAGACCAGCCTATCATACACGGGATGTCTCTTGAACCTCAGCACGGTGGTTGATTTCTCGAAGGTGCCGCTGGGGAGTCTTGCACATAGAGAATGAACAATAGCGCCGTTTGAAATGAATTTCACTCCGTCTAGAAGCTCGCCTTTCGTGACGCCTGACGCTGCAAAAACTAGTTGGTCGCCTTTGGCAAGGTTGTCTTGCGTGTAAACCTTCTCTGTTTCGACGCCCTCCCTTTTTAGTCGTTTCAGCCTGTTCGGATCATCTTTTTTGTCGCGCCAAACCTTCACCAGCATGGTTCCGCCTAGACACTTAACCGCTGTTGCAGCGATTGTGGCTTCTGGACCCGCGCCAGCGCCCAGCAATAGGTCGATGCCTGTTTCGGGCAAGCAGGTGACAACCGAGGCTGCGATGTCGCCGTCGGGAATCAGAATTATTCGCACGCCTAGTGTTCTCAGTCTTTCTAATAATTCTTGATGTCTCTCTCGCTCGAGCATTATGACGGTGAAATTCTCCAAAGGCTTCTTCTTAGCGGCTGAAACCGCTTGCACAATCTCCTCGATTTTCATGTCTAAAGATATTTTGCCTCGGGATTCCGGTCCAGTGGCTGCCTTAAAGTAGTAGCCGTCGTCGGGCAGAACCTGCAAGCAGTCCACGGGCGCACATGCCAAGGCTGATATGGCGTCCTTTCTTCCTTTAGCCGTGGCTGTTGTGCCGTCAACTGGATCCATTACGAATTCGAGTTTGGGTCCGCTTCCTGTGCCCACTTTTTCTCTTCGGGTGAACGCTGGAGCTTTGTCCTTGGGTCCCTCGCATGAAATGACTTCTCCGTCTATTTCCATCTGGTTCAAAACAGCCCGAGAGAAGTCAATGGCTCTTTGATCCACCATTTCTTGATTGCCCTGCCCTATGTGGAGGGCAGCACCAACTGCTGCGGCTACAGTGATTCTTGTTAAGGAGGGCGCCAAAGCTCTTAAGGAAACCATGGCTTCTTCACTTCTCCTCTCTGTAATAAAATTACTCTTTAGAAGGCTTTTGTATATTTCTTTTGACCATGGTTTGGATGTGGATGGGCTGTTAACAAAAGACTTAGAAGATTAAGTTGCTTATTTTTTAGGGGAGACAACGCATGCTTCAAACGCTTCTTGTGGATTCTTCCTTCTTTTCATTCTTTACTTTTTTGTTTATTGTAGTTTTCATTTTCATAATCGTGGCTTGGATAGCCAATTTGGCGCGGATCTTTCGAAGACCGTCTGAGACGCAGTCAACTCAAGAAGGGGCGGCTGTTGTTAAGGAGAGGGAGATTATAAGGGAGATCGTCAAGATTCGATGTCCTTACTGCAACAATCTTTACGATGAGAAATATGATAAGTGCCCTCATTGCGGAGGCAAAAGAAAGCCGTAAACCATTATTAAGGGAACCTAGACACTTGTTTAAGAGGGCTTTGCCTTGCAGGCTATGATTAGCAATTTTATTAAAAACATGAGCAAAGAAGAAAAGCAGAGGATGATGCAGCAGTTCATGGATAGCATGAGCGAAGAAGAAAAGATGGAAATGCTGAAAATAATGATGCCCATAATGATGAAAGACATGAAACCAGCCATGATGGCTACGATGATGCAAGATTTCAACGAGGCTGACTTCAAGAGAATGATGATGGAAATGCCGGTTGAAATGAGAGAAAAATGCAAGGAAATGATGACGAAATGCCTAAAAACCATGAAAGAAATGAAAGAATAAAAAAAGGGGAGTATGAAACATGAAAACCTACTTGACCCTCTGGTTTAGCAGTGAAGGCGCGGAGCCTTCGGTTGTGGCGCAGAAACTTCATTCAATGGGCTTTAAACCTGTTAAGGGACACTACGATCACGTTTATGAATGGAAACGGGAACCCGCGCTTGAGGACATATGGCAGTTGTGCAACAGCGTGCACCATACGTTGAAGGGCTTCAAGGTTCTGTACAAAATCGAAACTATTTGATGAAGTAGGCGTTTACCATGCCACCTTACAAGGTTCACATACTCGTCTGCAACGACTCTGACTGCTCAGTCAAGGGTTCACAACAGCTCTACGATACACTCAAACAGCTAGTCAAAGACCGTAATCTGAAACAAGAAGTCAAAGTTTCCAAGAGCACATGTCTTGACGATTGTGAAATCGGTCCAAACATGCTCGTTTATCCCAGCGGTATTGTCTACAACGGCGTGAAGACAGAGAATCTTGAGGCTATCCTTGAAGCGCACTTAAAGCGCAAAGCAGCACCTAAACTTACGCATCACAAAATGCTGAAATAATTGTGAGATTCTGTGGCTTTACACCCTAGATTATTTTTTCACAGTTTCAGCCTAACCAAGGGCTTTAGCGGATTAGTCGACTGAACAGTTTTGAAACCTAATTCTTCAAAGATTTTTAACGGTCCAGTCCAAGCCAGACTTGAGGTGAGTCTCTTTCCACCCTTTGTTGTAGTTGTAGGGTAGCCCTCTATGATTTTGACACCGCGCTTTTGCATTGCCTGAACAGAGGCTCTCAAAAGCCCACGGGACAACCCTTTTCCGCGCCATTTGCGGTGGATGAAGAAACAAATGATGGACCAGACATCAGTCGTGTCATCGCGTTTGTATGCTCTAACGGTCTCTAAAACTGGAAAGTCTGGTCGGGGTCCAAAGGAGCACCACCCCTCAGGCTCGTCTCCAGCGAAGGCAAGCACGCCATGCGCCTTGCTTTTTTGTACAAGATTTTTGAACGCCTTCTTTGCAAGAGCGCCTCTCATCTGATTCCACGCCTTGCGACTTTCAGCACGCCACCACATGCACCAGCAGCCTCCGCAGGCGCCGTTTGGACCAAACAGACGTTCTACAGCTGGCCATAAGTCTGGGCGCAATTCTTCAAAGCGTATGTTTTCTGAAACAGACATTTAGGCTCTAACTCTCTTTCTTTTCAGACGCTTCGAGCACGCCTATCTGTTTAACTTTTTCAAGCATTTCTTCTCCGTGGGGGGCAAATCTCATTTCATTGGTTATGTCTTTTCCAGCCTCGTGCTGCCCCTGATGGTCGCCGCCTATCCAGAGAAAACTATCTGAGACATCGTAGACCTTGCTTTTGTAAGCGATGTAGGCGGGTCTCCCGTCTCTGCCGTCATACTGTTTCAGTTCTTCAAGCGTAAATTTCCTCTCTGCGCTTTTCAAAAAAGCCACCAGCCTTTTCCATTTAGCCTTCGAACGGATATATTAAATTTGAGCAATCTTGCTTTGAAACTGTCTGCAGATTTTTATTAGAAAAAAATGAGAGTTTGACGCTTTCGTGGGTTGTTTGGCTTATAGATATATGTCGAGCAGTTTTCGCCGAACGATTATGTCAATCACAACAGCGCTTATCAAGAATTCACCGATGAGGTAGCTTCCATTGTAGATCGCCGAGTAGAGAGCAACGTTCATTCCTGGTGGCGCGAATGTCCAAAAGAAAACAATGCCCGATATGAAATGGAAGAAGAATCTACCCACGATTCCTACACCTACGCCGAGCAATGGATACTTCTTGAAGAACCCAGCTAGGCCTACCGCCGCGAAAGCGAGTGGATAGTCGAGCAAAGCTTGGACAGGGCTGACCACGTAGCCTCCCATGGCTACATGCACTAGTCCATAGATTCCGCCTGCTAGAATTCCAAACCTCCAGCCTCTCCTCAATGAAAACCAGAGCAATGGCACCATACCTGCGAGAGTCACCGAACCTCCTTGTGGAAGAGGATAAATTGGTGGCAACAAATCTTTGAGGACAAAGGTTAAAGCAATGACGTCTACGGCTTCTGCGATAACCTTACTCGAAAACATAGTCTTACTCATTCTTTTTTATCCCTCCGCCAGTATTATCTGGTTCAGGTTCTAAGGGTCGACGACACCGTTTTAGTCGTCCTCTCAGCTAGGTTATGTCCCAGCTCCCCTAGATTGTATGAGAAAAAGAGGTTCAGCTATATAACAGTAATCATTCTGCAAGCTCACAGATTGCTTGGAGAGCTGTTAATTGTTCTAAACGATAGACGGATTGTTCGGAAGAATAGAATTAAATTCTCTCTGGCGAAGGCTATTTTGGAGTTCATAATGAAGATTAGGGGCAACTTGTTTAAGGTGCTGTTCGGCGTAAACCTGCTTTTCTTTGTATTCTGTACACTTTCGCCTTGGGCATGGAAGACTAGGCTGGCTATGTGGAGGGAGAATTTCCCTTATCCCATTGGAGGAGACGAGTTTTACTGGTCTTTTCAATCGGTTTTCTATCCTTACCGTTCGGGCTATAAGAATCTCCTGATTTCATGGGATTTCTGGTTCGGACCCCATGAGAGAATTGTGCTGTCAGATTACTGGTTTTCTCAGGGCATGTATTATTACGGATTCTCCTACGACTGGATTCGAATATTTATCTTTCAACTCTTAACCCTGCTTTCAGGAATCTGGGTGCTGTTTAAGAAATGGCAAAAAACTTCTTTCTTGCTGGTGCCCATCACCTTTTCCATTTTAAGCGTGTTCATAGGACTGCTCGTTGTAGCAAGGTTCATGTTTGTCTGGGCTGGCTCCGCTAATCTTGCTTGGGGACTCCCGTTCGCCCTGTTTTCAACCCTTTTCTTTGTGGCGATGTTTTTCATTCGATACGGGTCGGAAAAGAGGAAGCCGAAGCAGAGTGTTTAGTCGAGTCTTATTTGAACCTTTAGAGGCTGGGGGGCGTAGTCTCGGTTTATCTTTGTTCTATCCACTTTTGCCATATTACCATTGTAGAAATAACAACTTAATTTTTGGAAACCCACGTTGCATCGTGAGATTAGCCCATGGCTTCGAAGTCGAATCCCCACGCCTCCTACTTTGGAAAGGAAAACGAGACCCTTAAGCGAGTTGTGAATGGAAAAAAGGTCAGCGCGAAATGGGATTGGAGCAACTTTAGAAGCACAGAGGACTTTCCAGTCGACGACAACCTCATCTCGTGGGTCATTGGCCAAGACCGAGCGTTGCAGGAGTGTTTCCTCTGCCTTGACGAGTGGGCACACAAGCTGAAGTGGCTTGAAGAACAGAAATGGCATGACGATTGGAAAGACCCCCTCAAACCTAAGCCAGCTGTAAAGAGTAAGCTGAGTCCCGGACCCTACCTTCTCTTGCTAGGCGACCCAGGAACAGGCAAGTCGTTGATTGGAAGGGCGCTGGCTGAAAAACTCACCCAAATCTACAAGGAAAACAGCATTGAATTGTTTGACGTGCTCTGCTGGAAGAACAAGACTGTACCGAGTGAACCCAAGATTTCTATGCAAGAGGCGGGCAAAAGCAAAGATGTAATAAGGAAGGAGAAGCTGAGACAAGAAAAAAGAAAGTTTCTCTTGGCACTAGGCTTAAGGATGATTCAGGCATTCCTGATAACGTTTGGTCTCATACTTCTCTTCATCGGCTTGTACGGTATTTATCAACTCTTCATGACATGGTCTGTTAACCCAAAGATAGGTGAAGAACTAACCCTACAGCAATCTTTCGGCTACAACTTCCTAGAATATTTTGCCAGGTCTTTTCCATCCCTAGTCTTGGTCTTCGTTCCCGCAGGCTCCCTGCTGTTCTTCGGCATATTCATCTGGTGGTTCGGCAAGCTGGGAGGGGGCGCCATGAACCTGTCGGGAATAGGCGGAGCCCAGCAATCGAATATGCCCAAACTTATAGTTGACAACTCTTCCAGATGCGCGCCTTTCATCGACGCTACGGGTCACGCTTCTTCTCAGTTGTTTGGAGACATCGCCTGGGATCCTTTTCAAACCGGCGGAATGGGCACGCCTGAGCATCAGAGAGTAACCGCAGGCGACGTTCACAGAGCTGCGCTGGGTATTCTTTACATTGACGAGATAAAGAACTTGAACCCCATCGAAGCCGTAACTTTGCTGACTGTTTTGGAAGATGGCCAACTGCCTATCACTACAAGAGGGCATCTTGTCACCGGCGGCACCGCAGCCATGGCTGTTTCAACCGAACCCGTGCCTTGCATGTGCTTCCTGGTTGGTGCTGGCAACTTCGACTCGATTGGTCAGATGCATCCTGCTTTGATGGACAGGATCTATGGCTATGGCAAAGTCGTTAGAATGAACAACGATATGGTGAACACTGTGGAGAACAGAAGGAAATACGTGCAGTTCATCGCTCAAGAGGTAAAGCGTTTCCACATGGTTCCTTTCAGTAGAGAAGCATGCGAAGAAATCGTGGAGGAGGGCAGACGCCGAAGCAACAAACAAGACGCTTTGACAACCAAGTTTAGACCCTTAATATCTATAATCAAAACTGCGGCAACACTAGCCATGAACGAGGATTCGAAACTTGTTGAAAGACGCCACGTCCAAGAAGCCATCGAAAAACACTGCAAGACCATACAAAAACAGATATTGGAACATCAATTGAACGAGAGAGGCAAACTGCTCGAAATCGAACCCAAGGGGCACAAACTCGGACAAATCTACGGGTTGGCTGTTGTTACTGACCCTTACAGCGGCGAAATGACTGGCAACGTGCTAACTGTGAAGGCGCAGATGGTCAAGCGCAGCAATATAAATCGCAACTATCCTTTGCAGGGGTATTATAAAGTGACGGGCATAGCTAAAGGCAAGAACGACGTGTTCATTTCGGACAGCGTGGCTAAGGTTCGGAGTGTCATATTACAGAAGTATGGAGTCGATATTGCACAAGACTATCTGACCCACATAGACTTCTCGCAAGCGTATGGTATCGACGGACCCTCTGCTGGAGTCACAATGGCGATTCTGTTGTGCTCGCTTATTGAGGGCCGTCCCGTAAGGCAAGATGTGGCTGTTACAGGTGAGATCAACCTTGGCGTGGGCGAACAAATAATGGTCACGGCTGTAGGCGGACTCTACGAGAAGATTAAAGCAGCCGAGGCTTGGGGTTTCAAGAAAGTGATTGTGCCCCAGAAAAACTTCGAGTACTCTATAGATGTTAAAGACTATCTGATAGAAGTGGTGCCTGGCAAAACCTTGGACGACTACCTCAAAGAATGTCTTGCTTAGAACTTTACGCCTTTTTGCGAGGGATTTAGTTGAAAAAAGAACGAGCTGAGTGTTATAGTCTTTTTCTAGACGTTTCTACTCAATTTATGTTCCATAAGAGTCAAATATGTTTGAATCCATTAAAAGCATTGGAGAGAAGGGATATTAAATGAAGAAAACTATTCTCGCTTTGTTGACGCTATTATTTGCTGCAATCCTTGTTGTACCCACGATTGCGCATCCGCCCATGACTCTTTCACATCGCAATACGTGGAATGCAGATATAATAAACAGCGACATTGTGCATAGTCTAGGATACAGGGGCGCAGGAGTCTATATTGCGGTGTTGGATACCGGGCTTGTTCCTAACTGGCGTGACTACTTTCCAGCAGAGAGAATAGCAACGCATCTGGGCAAGGGCTTCTTTGAACCAGTGCATGTTGACCAAAAGACGGGCTGGCTTGTTTCCACAGGCGTTGTTAAAGAGGCTTCTTGGGTAGGCACTACCTTGCTATCGCATGGAACCCACGTGACAAGCACAATAATAGGCTACAATTACTACGCTATGGCAGACGCTATCGGCGGTCTTCCATTGCCACCACTCTATATAGAAGGTATAGCTCCAGACGTGACCATAATACCCATCAAAGTATTAAGCACCTACAACCTACCGCCCTACACAGGACCAGAAGGCTTGATTTTCGGCACAGACCTAGCCGTGGCTGCAGGCATATACTATGCCACAGGGCTGAAAATGAAGGGTTACAGCCCAATGATAATATCCATGAGCATAGGCGGTCCCGAACCAACCACAGTAATTCAAAACGCAATAGACTACGCCATAGCAAACGGTGTCATAGTTGTGGCTGCGGCTGGAAACGACGGCCTAGCCGGAATGGATTGGCCCGGAGCTTATCCTCAAGCCATATCTGTGGGCGCCTCCGGATGGAAATACGAATGGTACTGGCCTGACAAGGAGCCTCCGCCGAGGTACAGACTTTGGTGGCTTCAAGACAACATATATGGGTATAGAAACATTGCCGAACCCACACCAGCCAGCGACGTCTACATCGTTGACTTTAGCGGCAGAGAAAATCAAAGCAGAGTCCCCGATTATCCTCAGCAACTCGATGTTGTGGCTCCGGGAAGCTGGGTGCGAGGACCGTTCCCAGGCTGGCCCGCCTATAATCATATTCCATGGTGGTCTCCGGGAAGAGGCTGGATAATGGCTCCGCCAAACCTTGTCAACTTCTTCTACGTAGGAGGCACAAGCATGGCAACACCACACGTCTCAGCGGTGGCGGCTCTAATGTTACAGAAGAATCCATCATTAAATCAAGCGTCAATTGAAAGCATCCTAAAAACCACGGCTTTGCCAATTCCACACAACACTCTGATGACGATATACAGCATTGCGCCGTCTCTAGGCTGGTATGATATGACATGGGGTGGGTCAGAAGCCACAGGCGCTGGACTAATACAAGCGGATTCCGCCGTCGCAGCAGTCTCGCCATAAAAAAAAATTCACATAAAAACCTGTTGAGCCCGCTAAGCACGACATGCACCCTAAATTTCTCTTTTTTTACTGTTAGCTGTTTCCGAACAGAATTTAGCTCAATCTTTAAAAGAATACAAGTGTTAAAAGCGAGAAGAGTCTATTCACAGAGAAACACGTCAGTAGTGAGGTGTTCAGTGTGGTTGACATCGTCTGTAACCCCCCGAAGCAGTTGATTATTTTAGAGTGCACCCGTTACCCAACGATTGATGCTTTAGCTAAAGTCATAGCGGTTGTGATAAGCACTGGAGAATCAGTTATCTTAAAGTGGGCGGAAGGCGTTGCGTTCATGTACACGTACCTGCAGCCCACCAGCGAAGATTTGATGAGCGAGTTGCTGAAGGGTCGCGTCTACTGGTCGGATGTTATCTATGCCGAGATGCCCGAGTACAAACAAACCATAAGAGTGGGCACGCTGGACATTCCTGTAATCGACGTGTCTCCCAATCCACTGTTAAGAGAAGCAGCCAAATGGATGAAAAAACAAGGCAAATAAAGCTTCTTTCAGCAAAGTCCAAAACCTATTTTATCTAATTGCCCGCATACTCCATGTTCCACACTTGAAAACACTGTAAAGTTTCGTGGGGATGATGTTCCAAATATGAAAGGCACAGTAGAGCAAGATCGTGAAATGTTGAGGACAATGTCTAAAGAAGAGCTTCTAGACCTGTTCTTCATGCACATAAGAAACCTGTGGCGAGTAGACGGCTTATACTTTCTCGGAATTGAGGAGAAGTTTGGCAAAGAGGCTGCGACCCAAATCGACGCCGACTGCTGGAAGGTAATGGGCAAGTTGGAGGCAAGGGAACTCAAGAATCTATTAAGCATAGAGAAAAATGACGTTCCTTCACTTATGCACGCCTTACAGAACACGAGTTGGTCATTTTATCAAGAAGAGAAAGAGATAGAGGCTTCACCAACAAAAGGCGTCTACCGCGTGACAAAGTGCCGAACACAACAAACACGAATCCACAAAGGCTTAGGCGAGTTTCCATGCAAAAACGTCAGATTCAGCTACCTAAAGAGTTTCGCAGAAGAATTCAACCCCAACATTGAAGCCCACTGCCAAATCTGCCCTCCTGGCGAGCATTCCCGAAACGTTTGGTGCCAATGGGAATTCACTTACAAACCAAAAAAGTGATTACAAAATGACTCACGAAACAATATCGATGCAAATGGTGAACCGACTATACCTCCTCAAACATCACCTGTTCAAAAAAGCCAAGAAAAACGACACAGTGAAAGTAGTTGACGACGTTTGCGGTCTGCACGCCCAAGCTTCTTCAACCCCTTACCTTTCATTATGGAACAGAGTTGAAGATTTTGACAATGAATTGCTGGACAAGGCGCTCTATAGAGACAAAACCCTGGTGAAAACTTGGTGCATGCGCGGAACACTGCACGTGATTCCGTCCGAAGATTTGCCTATTTACAACAAAGCCCTGAAGAAGATGTGGTTTGAACATCACGGACGCTTTATGCACTCACCTGACTGGCCTCCAATTGAGGAAGGAAAGAGACTAGTTTATCCTAAAATTCTCGAAGCGCTAGCCCAAAAACCACTCAAGCGAAGTGAACTAAGCACGATTGTGCTCAAACGGTTAAAAGACCATTCTAAACCCTACGAGAGGCTTTTCTCAGCTTGGGGAGGCATCCTCAAAGTTATGGCTTATGAAGGCTTAACCGTTCACGCAGAACCATGCGAGAGAGAAGCGTGCTTCGCAAGGCTAGACAAGTGGCTGCCCCACATAGACCTAAACAGAATAGAAGAAGACGAGGCTCATGAAAGGCTCCTTAAAAAATATCTTCGTGGTTATGGTCCCGCTACGCAGCAAGACTTCTGCCTCTGGAGCGGGTTGATGGCAGGCGACGCCAGAAAAGCGATTGAGAATCTTGCAGGTTCATTGATTGAAGAGGTTGAAATCGAAGGTGTAAAGGCGCGGCTCTGGATGTTGAAAGAAGATTTCAAGGCGTTGGACTTGATAAGTCTTGATGAAAAGACGCCTGCTTGCCTGCTGCCCAAATTCGACTCCTTTGTTCTGGGACACAAGGACAGAACCCGCATGATTCAAGACGAGTATAAGAAGCACGTTTTCCGCAAGGCTGGAGACATCGCTGCCACTCTGCTGATTAACGGTCAGATAGCTGGAACCTGGACGCAGAAAAAAACGAAAAACAGGTTAACAATTATGATTAAGCCTTTTCAGAAACTCAAGAGAGAAGACTTGAAGGAAACCGAGAAGAAAGCAAAGGAGTTATGCCAATTTATGAGAGTTGACCAACTTCAATTTTCAGTAGCATCATGAATGATAATGGAAAAAAGGCAAGCACTTTGCTATGCCGATTCTCACCTTTTCCTACGGTTCGTTTTAGGAGATATTTCCGTTTTCTCTAGTGTTTCGATGGTGAAATAAGAGTTTATTAAATCTTCATATACAAGTTGAACATAGGGAAAGTGCAATGTTAACTCTCTTGAATGCAATAGGCATCGCTATAGTAGCACTAAGCAGCTCAGCTCTGGGCTATTTGGTAACAGCCATAATCTATGACTTAAAGACTAAGAAAACATAAGAAACGAATACAATCTCGCCCAGCCTTTACCAAGACCTTTGAACCATCCCCCCTATCTTCTATTCTGCTTTGCCTTCGATTACCCAATAGGATTTGAGGGCGCCCTTCTTGCCAGTCACGTATTCTTTTTTGAAAATCGGCGCCTCTTTCTTGTAGCGTTCAACAGCCTCCTCCAAAACGGGAAACACGTTGGTTCTGTGACCGCCCGCAACTAGGACATAGACTAAGTCTTCGCCTAGTTCAAACTCGCCGGTGAAATGGTGAATCTGCACGTCAACGATGCCTTTCTTCTTTTTTAACTCTTGGCAGATGTTCTCTAAGACTTCGTTGGCTTTTTCAGTGTAGGCTTCAAGCTTCAAACGCTTTACAGCTTCTCCTTTGGCTGTTTCGCCTCGAACCACGCCTATGAACATGGTTATGGCTCCAACTTTACGGTAGTCGGGTCTTTCCTTGACAGAATTCAAAACATCCAAAATGGACAAAGACCCCTTCTTGTGCAAGCCGCAGTGACGAACCAAATCAAATCACCCATCAAACTTTCTCTAAATAGCCTAACTAATTCAGTAATACACGTTTCAAAGAGAAAAGCTTGAGGTGCACAAGGTTTAAACGTATTTTCTCATGTCTTCCACAGTTGCTGACAAAACGGGCAGGTCCCTCATGGTAGCCAAACCAGGAGCAGCGTTCATCACCTTTGGAATGGAGTTGACGATAACAGCCGCAGTTGCCAGGTCTCCGTGCACACACGGGGCTATTTTCTGATTGATTGGTGGCACACCGTCGATTGTGATGGAATCGTACTCTTCTTCAGCTCCTATGTAAGCCTGAAAGTCAAGGGATATCACATCTTTTCGGTTCATAACACCCCTAGCTTGCTGCCTCAAGCCCGCAGCATCACCCTTTCTTACTTTTATAGCTTGGCTAGCCACGTTTTTCATGGCTATAACTGGCTCAACAGTATCCACTTGGATTTTGTCGAGTTTCCAACCCAAGGCGGAAGCAATCATGCCCATTGATTGTTCAAGTCCCACATGCCCAGTGATGGCTTTGCCTTCAATTTTTTTCTTGAATTCACTGATTGAAAGCCCAGCGCCCACCTTTTTCTGGAAAGGAACCCTTCGAGCGGCTGCGTTCATTACTCGTTCAACCTTGATTTTGTTCACCCGTTGACAGACGCCCGTTAACATGATGACCAAGGTGTCCATTAAGAAGCCGGGGTTTATTCCCGTGCCAAGAAAGGTTACACCGTACTTTATGCCCAAGGAATCTAGTTTTTTGGCGAGTTCGGGCTCATTGACGAAGGGATACGATAATTCTTCACATGTGGATATCACGTTGACGCCGTACTCTGCAAGCGGGGCAATCTGGGGGTAAACATCTTTCAGGTAGGAACTAGTGGCATGGATTACTACGTTGCAGCAGGCTTTTGAGAGCACTTTTCTATAATCATTAGAGATTATTACCCCAATACGCTTGCCTATTTGAAGCACTTCGCCTAAGTCTTTGCCAACCTTGTCTTTAGCTATGTCGATTGCGCCCACGATTTCTATGCCTTCTTTCTCTAGCAGTAGCTTGGCTATGCTGCTCCCAATGGCACCCACACCATACAAGACAACTCTCACTTTCTCCATGAGCTCTTTAGCCTCTGTTCTGCCCTATTTTGCCAAAAACTAGATATACGCTTTTCTAACTCTACAAGCCACCATGCCTAGACTTGCATTGAAAAATGGTTAGAGGATGCCAAGTTTGATGGCGACGTCCGCCGCCTTATAATCGGGGTGAAGCTTGACGTAAGCCTTTTTCGTCCCTTTCGAAGTGACCATAACCGTGACCTTCTCCACCCTAACTTCATAGAGTTCCTCAACCGCACGTCTCACATCTTCTCGAGAAGCCTTCAAGTTCACGGCGAAGACCAGTTTGTTTTCGACTTCCAAGATGCGGCTGGCAACCTCGGTCATTATTGGATACAGTATTACTTCGTATGGATCCAAGTTGCTCCTTATCCTCCCTTGCCCAAGATTTCATCCGCTTTTTCGAAGGCCGATTTGGTCCATATGGTCAAGCGACCTGGATGGGTTCCAGGCGCCAACAACTCAGCGTTGAGGTTGCTAACTGTGGACACATCTACGCCTGGAAGGTTTCGAGCCGCTTGAGCCACGCCTTTGTTTTCTGCAACAACTAGTAAGGGTCCAACCGCGTGTTTGATTCTTCTCCCGCGCCTTTTGCCCTTCCCCGCCCGCTCCTTGAAGCTCTCTCTGACTCGGAATATGTCGGGCCAGACGCCGAGTTTGATGAAGGCTTCCTCCACTTCACTTGTCTTCTTCAAGTCTTGAATGTCATCTACGACGACTAACGGAAAATCGCGAACGTCTTCGGCAATATGCCCTCGCGAAGCAACGGTTTCCTTTGAAGCCGTGGCGGCTAGGGCAGAACGCAGCGCCAACCGCATTTCTTTGCGTGGTATCCCCTTCGCAGTCTTTTTTTCAGCGACTGGTGGATTGGCAATGCGACCCCCCACTGTGCCCACTACATATACGGCCCTCTGACCGCCAGCCCTGAGCCTTGGAAAGCGAGAGAGCCCGTGCCCCGCACCCAAGGATTCGACGCTTCTTCGTTTTCCAGCTAAGGGATCTCTTCCTTGAGGCTGAAATCGGCGGGATTGAATGGTGACTACGGCGCGCTTTATGACATCTGGTCTGAGCGGCGTCTTGAAAACCTTGGGAACCTTAAGTTTACCTACAGCTTTGCCGTCGAGCCCGAAGATTTTGGTGGTGACCTTGCCCATGGCTCATCCCAATTATTGTTTATCCTTGAGGCGACTCTAAAGAAACACTGATTATCTTAGGCGCTTCGGGAACCCGTCTTGGAGCTCGCATTGGGTAGCGGAGTCGTATCAGGCGTTTGGTTGGACCAGGAACGCTTCCGCTGACAATGACGTATGTTCCTTTGACTGGTCCGTATCGTATGAAACCCCCTTTTGGAGTGATTTCGGCGCCGTTTGAGCCCATTTTCAAGATGCGCTTGTTGTATTCGGTTCGTTGGTGATAACCCATCTGTCCAGCTCGGGCAATAGTGTATAAAACGCGGCTGGGACTCCAAGGTCCAAGGGTGGCTATTCCCCTTTTTGTTTTTCGGCTCTTTCTGTCTCTTATTTTAACGCCCAAGCGTTTGACTGGTCCTTGGAAGCCCTTGCCCTTGCTGACAGAAACGGCGTCTATGTATTGGCCTTCCTTGAAGATGTTGGTGACTGAAATGTTTTTTCCGAGCAGACTCTTAACGTATTCATACTGCTCTTTAACCGTGGCTCCGTCAACCTTGATTTCTACGAGTTCAGGCTTCTTCTTGGGAACTCCAGCAAGTTTGGGTTGAGTGGCAGCTAAGAGGCGAAAGTCACTGATTTTTTCAAGGTTCTCTTCAATCTTTTTGAAGCCGTTCTCAGGGTTAGGGTTTTTTGGCGGTGTGGTCAGGCGGTTTATGTCTTTTGGCGGTTCCTTCATCCAAACTTCTGTAAAAGTTTTTAACCCATATGGGTCTCGAGTGTAGGCTCGCACAGCACACACAATCAAAGGCGGAACGTCTATAACAGTGGCGGGGTACATCACTTCTTTTCCAAAGTTGGGCGAGCCCGGTCTATCTTCAACCATGAAAACATGGGTCATGCCCGCCTTATAACCCATAAAACCAAGTAACGTTGGTCCAGTCTCAACATGAGGCCAAAAACGGATGCGGGCTGTTTGCCGTGTGGCGCGTCCCCTAGGCAAGAAGGCAAGTGAGCCACGTCTAGGGGCATTAACTTTTCTATGACCCATGGAAAGTTATCACTCGTCTCTCTTGAATAAGAAACATAAGTTATAAAGGTTACGAGGCAAACGAATACATGCCTGATTGCAGCAGCCTTCATTCTTGCGTAGAGGTGGGAGAAGTCATCGAAGTTACCCTAGTTCATGATTTCTCCCTACTCTACAAGCACATCTTGGAGAGACGCATAGGCGGCTTGGGGTAACAACAAGAGGAAACACGAAAGCGGATTTAAAACCCTCGACCGAGCAGATTTCAAGTTAGCACAGACTGAAGAGTGAAAGTAAACGTAGAGACTGCAGTTGATTCTTGACTGAAAACTACGCTTCTATCACGCTTAAATTGGTGGCTTGCCCAGTCACTTTTATGTTACGTGAATCCTTTACGCCGATAACAACATTCACGCCTGTGGGAGTCTGCTGTCCCGAATAGAAATAGCGCAGTTCATAAACAAACTTATTGAGTGCAGGATAGTCTCCATCATCGTGATCTCGACTGTCATAATAACGATTCAACGAGAAGGTTTGATTGACTCCCCCAACTTGAAACAATATAAAATTGCTTTTCTGAAGACCCGTGACAGGCGTTAGACCTTCCATATCAATGACCACACGAACACCCACGTAGCCTTCGGTTACTTGCCCCGTTTTCTTCGTCTCATACCAAAGAGCATCGGCAATATTCATCTTAAGGAAAACAGTGGAAGTAAAACTATACCCAGTTAAACCCACAGAAGTTATGTTTAAACTTGCCGTAGCATTAGCGGCTGAAAAAGATATGCGCTGATTCCAAGTTCGGGCAAGTCCAAAAGTGTAGCTCAGATTCATTCCATAAGCCGTATACAAGCCGCTTGCCAGACTGTGACTGAGAATCGCTCCAAAACCAGAATACGCTTTCTTCACATCTCCTCCCCAATTATTAAGGTTTGACTCCAAAACACTGCTGTTAAACGTCTGCGTATAATTAGCCAGACTCAACTCCAACACATTGCTGGTGCCTGCCTCGACGCCATCTACCACTATTAGGTATTCTTCCCACCTTTCATGCTTGAAATAAGTAACTGCGCTAAACAAGACTGCACCAGCAGAAATTATCATAATGGCTATCAACAACGCTGCAATAACAATGAATTGACCCCTCTTGTTTCCCCGCAGTCTCAGTCTCACTTCATATCAACTCCTAACAAGCTGAAGAACCAGCACACGTGGTCGGTAAACCAACTGATAACCAGGAACAACATAAGTCACGGAAGCCACATAATCCGAATCAGCAAACACCCCTCTAGCTCCGTAACTAATTGGTTGATTGTTCACAACTCTGCCAGTCAGATCATAAACCGTCAAATTAAAGTACACATCACTGGGCAGAGCAGCAGCTAACGCAGCAGTAAAATTCACCCATTCAGCGTTGCCGACAAATCGAGCCAACAGCCGCTCCTCATCCAAATCCCGCAACACATTAAACCCAACCTTTTCCAACTCACTTGACTCATACTTCGGAGTAACCGGCGTGACGGCAAACAAGTCAATAAACGCCACCGCAAAAACAACAAGCAAAGAAGCCATTATTGCTTCAATTACACGCATCTGACCGCGCCTATCAAACATCAACGCCATGAAACAGTCTCCTAAAAAAATACAAACGCATTAGCCACATATTAATATTCTGTAGTAATAAATAAGATTTCCCTTATTCAAAGATGTGTTAGCATGGTTGTTTCATGGTTTTGAGTTGGTTGCATGGAGGCTAGGTTTGTTGAAAGATCTGATGAAAAGTTTATGTCTAGTTATGGAGCTGTTGTTGTTTTTTGTTTGTTTTGTTCTTCTATGAGTTCGGTCAGGTCGGTTGGTGATGAGATTAGGGTGTTGGCGCCTGCTCGTGTTAGTTCTTCCGTTGTGGATACGCCGTATGCGACGCCTATGGCAAAGACATGCAGTTCCTGAGCGCTTTTCATGTCCCAGACGCTGTCGCCAACCACTACGGCTTCCGTGGGTTTGACCCTTAATTTTTTCAGGGCGGTTTCCAGGTGCACTGGGTTGGGTTTGACTGTGGGAACAGAGTCTCGTGTTAATACTGCGTCGAAGTAGTCTTTTAGGCGAAAAGAGTCCAGAATGTAGTTGGTTGATTTTTTGCTGTTGACTGTGAATAGCCCCAACTTTAGTTTCATCTGTTTTAGGGCTTTGAGTGTTTCTAGGATTCCTGGAATAAGGGTAGTAGAGCTTGCGCTTTCCATCTCGTATTTTTCTAAGAGGGCGAGAACTTTTTCTCTGAGTTTGGAGAATTCTTTTTGGTTTTTTCCACTGTTTTTCATGGATATTTCAACTTTTTTTAGCATTTCGAAGACGCTTTCGTTTAGAGAGAACAGAGAGCGTGGGAAGCCTTGGGTTCCGAGGAATTCTATGACTTCTGCGCGAGCTGCTCTGTAGTCTAAGTTGAAGTCGATTATGGTTCCGTCGAGGTCGAAGACCACAGCCTTTATTGTCATGATGCCACTAGCCTTTGTTGATTTGGAATTGTTTGGGCTTAGTCAATACTGCCTATGAAATATAGTTTGCGGTTGTTTGGAGTGATGGGGGTGAGTGAGAAACATATTTTGTACGTGTGTGTGCGCACGCTTGACCTACGCCCTCTATTAGGATCCAAATAGGCTCCAAATATGATTCTTGGTTTTTTAGCCAGTTAGAAGTTGAGAGAAGTTGAGACAGAGAAGAGGGGTAGTTCAGACTTGTCCAGAGTTGTGTTTGTGTGGTGTTGGGTTTGATTGTGTCGTGTTGTTGAGTGGGTGGATTGTTTTGATGTGCAGGGAAATTGTGTGGGTGCAGAATGACAAGGCATATTACATTTTGAGTGAACATTTTTGCATGGTTAATAGGGTCTGGGATGAGGTTTCCAAACCAACAGAAATGACTATTCGAGATTTGTTGCAGGAGGAGTTGCGAAAAAGAGGCGTGACCGTTGTTCCCGAGTTTTCGGTTTCGACGCCGACTGGTCGTTTGATGCCAGACATGTTGTTGAAAAATGGCGCGCAGTATGTTGTTGAGATAAAGTTTCAGTTAAGCGAAATTGCCGTATAGTCAATGTCGTATAGGTAGTGGGCGTATCTGAAGCTTTTCTGCGCCAGAATATGTGCCTATTCTTCTCGCCCAAAACGCCCATGTAGACAAGTTCTCAAGAATGCGGGTCTTATAGAAACTAGTTGACTGGTATCCCATTGATAAAATATGCCAAAATGAAACCAAGGATTATTACACCTAAATATACTGCAATTGCACAGAACCAATGGAGCCTTGTGAGCCAAGGTTTTGTCAATCTTGTTGTTATTTGAAGTCTACCGCGATATTTAGGCATGGCCTCGATTTCCCTTCCATGTTCTACAGAAATCAGCATAAGCTCATAGTGAAGTATGTCTAATGCAAAAATTGGTATCAGGTAGATGGATCCCAGAGCTATTATCAAAGACGCTGCCGATATGTCCCAAATCCTTAGAGTGTGCGTGTATTGAAAAGAAGTCAAGCCTATGGCCTGAATCGCGGTCCCTATGGGAATTCCCTGTAATCTAAGACGTATCACAGCGTTGTCAAAATGCTTTATTCTATCTTTCGTCATTTCCCAGTCTTTCAGAACTAGATCTTCTTCTTTCTGTCCCAAACAAAGGCCTCCAGCATCTCATTTTAATTTTATCGTCTTGACCTAATATCCCTTCTTAGACCTAAACTCCGTGAAGCGTGATATTTTCCAACGCGTCCGGCTAGCTCTCAAGATAAAATCAGGAGTCAATTAAACGTCTATTGTTCTGTCTGGACAACCCACAAGGTAACATCAATTTGCCTCATTTGTTCTAGAGAAGAAACACGTTTGCCTTGTAGCTGCGCCAGAGTTCCTTGGAGCTCGGGCATGGTTGGAAATGAGTCATAAATGAACTTCAAATCTAAGAAGTTTACCTCTTTCAGGGACCGAAGCAAGAACCAAGCGGGATACCTGCCTCGATGGTAATAGGACGGTGATCTTTCGGGCTCAGGGGTTGGAATGCCGTTCTCTAAAGGTGCCATCAAGATCCTGGAAATGTGTGCAGAATAAAGTCTTGTGGAACCGGTGTCGAATAAATAACCGATGAGTCCTCCTTGCTTCTGTATCCGGTTTGAAAGCTCTTGAAAAAGTGGACGAGGCGGAATTTCATATGGCCGCATCCACCAGCCCCACCAGACTTCGCCATATTTTTCTAACAGACTAGCATGATCCCTAATTGTCCCACCTTCTTCAGTGACCAAGTCTCGAAATCTGAGGATGACAGTCTTTTCCATTTCTTCACTTCCTAATCAGCCTGCAGTCAGTTCTACCCAAATTGGGTGCAACGTATGAAAATATAGGTTGCCCTGTTGGATCAACCCACAGCTTTCTCTCAAATATTGAACCCATTCTGGGCGTTTCAAAACTGCGTATACATCAAAAATGACCTCAAGACCTTTCTCACCAAGAGGTGTGAAGACTTTGCAGTCATTTGGGATCAATGAGAGCGTCTCCTTCAATGATAGGCTACTTGCCATCAATAGCAATTTTCCCCCTGGCCTTAGTAGTATGTGCACAGATTCCAGAACAGTCTGTATAAGGCTTGTCCCTCCTACAGCTTGAAAGTAATCTGCAACCTGCGAAGTCTCAGTCATCATTGTTGGCGGTAATGGAATGTAAGGCGGATTGCATACGACCAGGTCAAATCGGCGATTGATGAGACTGGGTCGGAATGGTCCTGCAACTAAATAGACAGAAAGCTTCTGTGGCCTTGTAATAAACCTACCACTGCTAAATACATTTCTCTGGGTACAAGAAACCGCACTAAAGCTTGTGTCGATAGCGAAGAGTTCGCGTATGCTTTCACAGTTGCTTGCTATTGCCGCCGTTAGCAAGCCATTCCCGCACCCTATCTCCATTGCTGTTTCGCATCTGAGTTGCTTCGATTCAAAGATTTCTTGTGATAAGATTTCTGCAAGGACTAGCGTATCAATGCTTGGGCCGAAAACATCAAAATCTCTGAGTCTATCCACGTGAACCAAGATGCCTCGGTGTACAACGAGCTTGTGCCCAGAAGCAAGGATTGTTTTGAGCTCGTCGCGAGTTTTCATATCGACTTGGTCGATTGCGCCCCAGAAATCGAACACGGACTTGGGATCCTGAACAATTCCAACGGCCTGTAATGTGGCGGTCTCGCCGACCATCTCATAACGCATTATCAAACATTTACTCAATCCTCCAACAAAAACAAGCAAACCGCCAGATTGAGGAATTTCACTGTTTAATCGTGATTTCCTCAGTAGCTGAATCAAAGTGGAGCGAAATTGCTCCCAGAGAACATAAAGAACCAGTGAACCAACATCATGCGTTGCCGCTGGATCAAGAATGTCACGTCGCCATGCCTCCGCTTTGAGTAGCCATTCATCAAGTTCATGAAAAGGGCTATTTGCAAACACTCCTTTCGGGAAGCCATAGTCTAGGATTGCAAGAAAGCCATCAGCGAATGATGAATTTGGGGTTTTTAGAACTTTATTCCACTTGTGACAATTCCCTTCGGTCTCAGCTTCACGGATTGCGTCTAGCAAAGTTTGATGCAAAGGGGAATTTAAAAGAATCATTTTGCTTTATCATTTCCTGGCATACACTTGCCTTCAAGACATAATTTTTCCTTGTTGCACTAATTAATCATTATGTGTAGCCATATTTACATTATGGGTGTTTGTGGCTAACTGCCATCCAGTCAAAAAAATTGTTGCAGTCGTTGCTGAAATGGTTGAATAATTTTTTGGAGCTCAGAAAAAGCATTGACAACAAAAGTAGGCGTAACTGTGTCCTTCCTATACACAGCTGAGACTTTCTCTGGACTCCAATTCGTTATCCTGAGAAGCGTTTGAAAATTGTTAGGGTCAAACTGTTCGCCGTATTTTGCCCAAATACCAACCGCACCAATCTCTAGTGCTGGTGCGATGTCCTTAAACAAACTATCTCCGATCACATAGGTTATTTTGTGTGATGTATTGAGGTCATTTATAATCCTAAGATAAGCAATTGGACTTGGCTTAAGTTCTTCAGTCGATAGGGACCATGCTCTCTGTAATCGCGACGAATATTTGCCCTCTTTTTCTAGTTGTTTGATCCTGCGAGTCAAATAATAGTTATCCGGAACGTGGTGGCCTTCCCATCCAGCTAGACCAAAGAATAGACTATCGAGATAGAGGTGCTTGAGCCGCCTTTTGGCTTGGAATAAAGGGGAATTCGTTATACCAATTACCTTTATACCTTGTTTAGCGGCCCAAGTCAAAGTCTCTTTGACACCATCATAGGGTTTTAGTTTTTCCCTTCGCACACGTGAAAAGGCATCTTTGGACCACAGAACCAATGTTCGGACCTGCTCAGTGGGCATATTGCGACACATTTCCAATTCTTGCACAGAAAAGGAATATTCGAGAGACCCTTTTTCTCCGTAGACCCTTTTAAAATCATCAATGATTTCATCTTCACTAATTCCTGTGTTTTCAGATAGCATATGAACCATAGCCATAAAACTGGGGATAAAAAAGTCTACCCAGTTATAGATTGTATTATCCAAGTCTGTAATGATAATTGGCCGCTTCACATATTAATAATATGCTAAGAGAAAATAAATAGTTGACGTGAGGTCGTCAGCATTGTTTACGTGATATTTAATGAGAACGACATTTTCTGTGATTGGCACAACTTGTTTTTTGGCAGCATAGCGAAGATGATCTCTGAGTCTGCTGGCGCAAAAAGAGGCAGTACAGTTTATCCCCATAGATTCCTTAGTTTCCTCCATCGAGAAAAAGAAGCCTTGACTTTCCAAGCATCCTAGAACAATTGAAAACGAAATCCTCAGCTAGACTGGCAATTGATACGGCAGTATAAGGTTGCTTGGTTTTGGTGACGACGAGATTAATCGTATTCTTGACTATCTTTATCCTGCCTTAGCCAACGAAATCCAACAACCCATAAACACTCATGCAAGGATAAAGCGCAAAAGAATCCAAACGATGTCTCCAAACACCAAAGCCACAATCAAGCCTAAAGTTAGGAAAATCAGCAAGGGTAAGCCTGGTGTTGCCCAGACCTCGTTTTGAAGCCACCCCTTATGTGTGGCGCTTAAGATCCTTTCAACGGTCCCCTCTACATTCTCGTCTTTGGGCAACACGAGTAGCCGCCTCTCATTCTCACCCGTCCCCCTCATGACTACATCTTCAAGAGGATACACGTGCGCCTTCTCTAGCTTTACAGCCGCAACCTTGTAACCAGTCATAAAAGCCAAGACTTTCCGCCAGATCGGCTCATTCTCAAAACCCTCAAATAACTTCCTGCCCGTTCGAAGCCTCCAAACCAAGTTGCGTAAAACCGCGTAGACCACTGTGAGCGCCGCCAACAGGACGCCGTTGCTGAAGACCGTGATTGGAAAAATGGGCGACGCATAAGCACTTGCATTAGCAGATTGAAAATATCCTAAAAGAACGTTTGGGTAGGTTGGCAACGCTAATGCCAGGCACATGAGCGCTTTGGCGTCGGCTCCACCAAAAGCCCCCAAATAGAACAACACAATCGACAAAGCGGCTGTTACCGCAAAAGAAACGGCGTAGAACAGAAACACATCTGGACTGAATACAACAAATTGAAAGGCGCTCAACGCAAAAGCCAAAGGCGCCATAATCAACCAAACAGCATTACTTACCTCACGCTTCTTCCAATCGCTCCAAGAAGCAAAGACAAACACGGATAGACAGAGAAGAACCCGAGCAGCGTCAAGAAACTCAGTCACCATATCAGCATACACACCGAACAGTGCTCACTACTATAGTTAAGAGAAAGCAACAGAAGAAAAGGCTATTGAAGAAAAAAACAGGGCTTCAGGGTGCCTAACGATTTCTAAGGAGACCTCTCTGAAAAGTCTAAGGTCGCCGGCGTGTCAGTGGCGAACTTGAAGTAGTACCTTGTGTTGGCTGTCCACGTGTAAGTTATGGTAAACGTGGTTGAAGAGCCAGCGTTAACAGATGCAGTAGTAGTTCCAGGAGTTGGACTCACCGAGATTGTTAAATTGAGATTCGTCGCTGAAGTCCCTAAGTATGCTCCCATGATTTTGGCATTGCTGGTTCCAGTGTTTCGAATCACAACCCTGATCTGATTGCTGGCTGGCCATGACACGTTTTCTTGGACCAACAATACTCCAGCTTGCTGCGTCTGCGAGCCAGTGAACGTCATAACCCAAGCGTACGTGACGATTACTGCGGCAACAGCTATGACTATCAGCAGAAGCGTTGCGAGAATTGGTGAGATTCCTTTCTTAGATTTCCAAATTTTGTTCAAATGCGAATTCACCTCTTTTGCTAAAGCCTTCTAGCTGATGATGATATTTAACAAGTATGAAGACAGAATACAGATTCTTCCTAGCTTTACTTGTTGAGTTAGCGTTCAATCCTATTAACTTGCTGCTGCTTTCCCGTTTGGCATCTGGCACAGAGCGAGGAGATAACGTGTTCAAAGTAAGCAAGAGAACGCATAACGTCGGTTAACGAAACCAAGCCTATGAGTTGGCCATCTTCGATGACTGGAAGCTTCTTGATTCGGCGTTCGTTCATGAGCCGCACCGCTTCGCGAATATCGGTTTTGGGACTCGCTGTCAAAAGAGGCGCTGACATAATGTTTCCAACCTTTGTTTTTCCCAGGTCTCTTTTTTGAAGCAGAACTCTTCGGAGCATGTCGCGTTCAGTTATGATCCCAATTGGGTTTCCAAAGCTGACGACAATCAAGCAGCCGATGTCGTGTTTGTCCATGAGTTCAGCCGCTTTTTTTACCGTGGCTCCTGCCTCTATTGTTATGAGGTTGGTGACCATTACGTCTTTGACATGTAACGACATGGTATGGAATCATTCCTGCCGTGGTTTTGATTGGACTAGGCATTCTACTATTTTTTGGCAACCGAAGCACTCGTCTGGGATGGGTGCGTTCTTTGGGAGTGTGCGCAAATATCCAAAATGATGAAGGCAATCTCTTTTGGAAGAAGCAGACTCAGGCTTTGTTGGTGGCACAGTTTTTTCTGGTTTGGGAATCTCTTGGGGTTGGTTGAAAGTTGGAGTTGGTGTTGGGATTTCTTGCTTTGACTGGGTGGAAGAACCTCCTATTTGGGGCGTGACGGCTACAGGGAGTTTTTGTGCAACTCGTTGGGTGTTATTAATCCTTGTAAGTGATTGGTTTTGTGGTATAATTGGTGATGGAGTCTGAGGTGATTTGTGTTTCTCTGTCTCGACCTCGTTTTCGAATTGCATGCCTGTTTGAAGTTTTTCTTTTGTTTCGGTTGATGGGCTGAGTTTCATGAGAACGGTGACAAAAAGAATGAATAGTGTGACTACAGCCGCTATTAAAAGAATGTCTATCGTAGACAATTCTAAAGAAAGCATGCCTTGGTCACACAAGTGAAAGACTCAAGCAAATCGGCATATAGGTTTGATGAAGTCTGCGTAATTAGGCTAGATATGTAGTTTCGCTCTGACCCTTAACTGACGTGTTTTTTATGTTATTTCGAAGGTTATGACATAGCGTGCGTATGTTGATTTGTTGGGAACGAGTATTTCCAGATAGACGTAAACGTAAGACACCTCTGAATCGCTTGCTTGAAGCGTGACTACTATGTACCTTTCTGTAAGTGAAGGAGCTGGAAGGTCGTACCATGGACCTGTTTGGTTCACGTAAACTCCGTTCTGAATGTAGATTTGACGGGAGGCGCCGTCGGATGAGTTGCGGAAATAGATTGTGCAGTTGTTTAGGCGTTCTTTGTTGGTGTCGGAGTAGGCTTTTAACCTAATCTTCCATGGGTCATCAACTTTGTTAACAATTTTTAAGACGTAGTTGTAGTTGGAAGAAGAACTGTAGCTGTAGACGAGTTTAACTTGGTTTATTTTCTGTTGGTATTGCGTAGCTGTTGCTTTGACGCCCGTGATTTTGATTTTTGCGTTTTCGTTTGAAGTATAGAATTGCGGGTTAGTGGTTATGAGGAGGTATCTTGTTTGGTCTGAACCGCTAGACGAATACGTGGCGTACCCTTGGCCACTGTTCACGTATTCTGGGGGGGAGGCAGAGTAGTTCCAGACTTGGATAGTGACGGAGACGCTTGAGATGTCGTATTCGCTTACTACGGTGAAGTTTAGTTGTGTTGGGGTGTTTTGGGTCATAGATGAGAATAGAAATTCGGTTGAGACTGTGTATTCGGTGTAGATTGGTTTGTACTCGATCCAGTCGGCATAGAAGTCAAATTGGCTAGGTGCGGTCTTTACGGCTTTGACTTTTATTTTCCAATTGCCAGAACCGTCTCTGAAATATGTTGGGTTTGTTGTTATACTTTGAGAACTAGTGACATCGGTTGTGCCTATTGTAGCGGTCATGAAACCGTCACCACTAGTTGAGTAGTTACCAGTTTGATAGTTGTAGAGTTGGAACGTTGCGTTTACGTTTGTTGTTGTGAAACTGCCGTCTATTGTCCAAACAAGTTGTGTCCATGATCCCGTGTTTGAATTTCGAGTAAATTCAACTTCGCTCGTAAACTCTGAGGGTGGACCGAACCTTTGAAACCTTAAATCAAAACTTTCGTAAGTAACAACGTTTGTGTCAGCTGAGAATGTTTGGGTTCCTATTACCGTGAATGTTGTTCCATCCCATTTGATCGCTCCTAAATCAAGTGCCGTTGCTTCGAGGATTGCACCAAGAATTTTCACGTCGCCTGTTATACTTCTTGGATTAGCTCTCAACTGAACCCAAGGGTGATTATTGTTCGCTCCCCCCATGGCTACATTTGTTATTGTTCCCCATGTGTTTGGTGCTGTAAATGTTCTATACGTAATATAAGCGGCTGTTGCATTTGTTAGTGTCCCCCAGACAAGCAATCCTTTACTCCCTGTTGGCTCCCATGCAAAGTCGGCACATCGCTGGGCGTCGGTATCAACCGTTGCATCATGTTCGGAAGCAATGGTCCATGCTGACCCGCTCCAGTACGCAGTATTAAGGTCCTGCTGCCCATCTACAACAAGGTACATTAATTCGTTCTTTGTTGTGTCAGAATTCGCTTTTAATGTCACCCAATTTGTTATTTGACCTTGATTTGCGATGGTCAGTATAGTTGTGGAGCTTAATCCAGTTCCATTCCATATTCGGTAATTGTTGTCACCTATGACTGTATCGCCCCAAATGAACATTGCTCTGCCTGAGCTTTGTTCATAGGCTACTGCAATAGATTCCTCAGTCTCTATTGCTGCTGTGGAATCCCAAACCGCTGTTGCACCCATTAGACTCCAAGATGAACCAGTCCAAACGTATCCTTGAACGTCTTTGTTCGCATCAATGTATATCATCGCTATTTCATTTGCACCATTGGTTGGTTTGGACGCCAGTGATATCCAGTTCACTATACCAGTGGTGTAGGAAAGATCAATTAGAGATTCACCGCTCCAACCTGTCCCAAAAGTCCAAGTTTTATATCCAATCTCATTAGTTGTTGTTCCTCTTGAATAAACAAGCAAGGCTCTGCCGCTTGTCTTTTCGTACGCAACATCAAAACATCTGTAAGTGATAACTGTTCCCGTAGAAGCTATATTATTCGTTACATTCCATGACGCCCCATCCCAAACATAAGCGTCCAAGAAACCATCAGCACTTAATGTTACTACAATTTTTTCGAAACTTCTTTGTTCAATAGGTGAATAAACAACCCTGACAAAGCGGACTGGGCTGCCAGCCGTTGGCATTTCGCTTTGCGAACCCCATGTAGCAGTGTCTCCTGTCCATGTTCGGTTTTTGGGAGTGTTAAGGCTTGTTGTTGAGTCACGATAAGCAATAAAGGCGTCTGTTTTCGCTGTTGCAGAAGAAGCTGAAACATAAGAACGGAAGGTCATATAATTGGCATCATTACTTTGTAGGTTTGTTGTGGAACCCGAAACGTACTTCGTTGATTGGAGGGGGCTGTACCCAGAAGGATTATAGGTGTTAGTTGTGTTTATGGTTAAAGAACTTTTGACAATAAAGTAATTTGAATCAACTGTTTGAACACTAGCCGGAACACTACCAGAAACATATGTTCCAGTCACTGTGTTGTTACTGTTAGGATAGTACGTTGGTGGCGTCGGAGTAGGCGCAGCCGCGCTTACTCTAGCGCTTGTGTTATTTCCGTAGATGGTGCTGCTTCCATTCGTGCCCGCTTGCAAGAAAACGGGTGGTGAAGAAACCTTTGTGCGTGGTTCCAAAGGAATTGCAAAAAGCACCGAGCCATGCGCACTATTTAACGAACCAACTAGAACGAAGAGAAAGAACACTACCAAAACCGAACGAGGAATACTGAAGGGAACACGCTCACATTTGAGCATATACTATACTCACGCACAATTTTTTGAAAGAAGGAAAGAAAAGGGGAAGGGAGGCTATTCTCGCACGTCAACGTATATTTCGATTTCAACCATAACATTCGCTGTTGCGCCAGAGACCGCTAAGGTTTCAACACGGATAGCCCACTCCTCGTTTGCAGGTATACTAATGTAGCCCGTTGTGCTCGGAGTACTCCAACTGACTCCGCCCGTGTAGTTGAACGATGTGATCTGTTTAGCTCCGTTTGGTGCAACCAAGAGGAAAGCGATTCTGGTAAAGTTGCCTGAGGTCGCTGACCCGTTGAGGTTAGTAATTGACTTGGACCTAAACCTGACAGAATGCGCATTTGAGGCGTCTGTGTTGCTTAAGTTAATCGCCTGTTCATAAGTTACGGTGGCATTTGGATACGCCTTAAGATTCGTGAACCTAACCCACGTTCCATCTGTAGTGTATCCCGATGCTCCAGCATAGCTGGAACCGGAGTCATCACCAGCTACAAACTTAATCGAAGCAGCAGCAGTTTGCACTCTAGTAGGACCCATGACCAGTGAATAGTAGACTGTGGCGCTTGCGGTGGCAATAAGCAACGATGTCAGCAGCAAAGTCACAAGCTTCATTTCCTTCCTGAACAGTACTTTTCTTATTTCCATTGATTCACCTCCTTCCTTCTTCTGAATTTGTTCAACAAGTCGGGACTGAGGAACACGCTGATGCCCACACCCATGATAGTCGCTGATATCACCAAACCCACCTGTAGCATCAAGGTTGGAAACTCAGCGCCCTGAAGATAGCTGTAGTTGGACACAAAGAACACTGAAATCAAGGTTATCGGAAACGTCACCACTCCAGACCAAGCCTTGGCGAGAGCCCAAAGCTCCTTCTCCACTGCCAAGTACAGGTTGATGGCTATGATGTTCCCCAAGGCAACGAGCAAGTAGAAGAAGTTGTACCAGAAGCGCATGTACTCCCCGAACAAAGCAAAGAATTCTCTGCTCACGAGTAGGTGTCCGAAACCGATGAGCGCTGCGATTTGGTAGATGTATGGCACGGCTTTTGGAAAGCGTTCTTCTAAGAGACACGTCAGTAGGCTCAGCAGTAGAAACACGTCTATGCTCAGCAGTGCAAAAAACTCTGGAAGAATCTCTAGACCAGCCAAGTTTCCTTAGCCCAACCTTAACGGTTTCAGCCTTATGAAGAAACAATGTATTTAACGGGTGTGAAATCAGAATCTGAATCAGAATTAAGCAAAGAAGCGAAAACAGAACGAAACAAAAAACTAACTATTTCTTCCTAACAACATTCTTCTTTTTATTTTTGCTTCTTCCCCGCCGCCTCAACAATTTGGAAAACAAACGGTGCAGTCGAAGTCTTAACTCCAAGGTTGACGCCGAGTAGAGTTTCAACGAACCCACATAAAACTTCAGCATTGTTAATGAACGGTGCCTTAATAATGAAGTATTTGTCACGCAGATAGAAGTCGCCGAACCCCTGAACCCGCAGACGCTTCAAGACGTCTTCCCACTTTTCACGGCTGGTTGTCTCCAAGTTCAACGTGGCTTCCATTGAAACCCTCGCGGCTTCACCGATTTTTTGACCCACATCTCGCCACTTGTTCTCAGGAATGTACTGGAGGAGCACGTTGACGAATTCAACGTTGACAAACGCCACTCTGCTGACGCCGACGTAGTATTCGCCTGGGAACCGCCAGTCGTAGATGGCCATGCTGCGGTAGATGTCCAACATTTTGGAGATGAGAGGCTTGATGCCTGGTTCTCGTCCTTCTTTGATGAGCGAGTCTACGTATTGGCGTTCTTCGTCGTCTAGAATTATTGTTGTTCTTTTGACGGATTCTTTAGGTTCTTTGGTCAAGGCTTTGCACCTTACATAGTGCATATATCCTATAACATACTTTATATGAATTGTGCTTCCAGAGAGATATAACTTAGCAGAAATTAATCTGTTCTACACATATCCGAAAGGTTATCGAAACAACATATTTGATACTCAAATCTTCCTTCTTTTCTGTATATCTCTGAGATTTGGAACGAATTGAACCGTATATTTCTTTAACACTAAAATAAAGCCTTGCTCTCTATATTCTCTCAGTACACAAGTCTCGTGAAAGGGATACGCATAGGAAAACCAATACAATCATGAACTTTCCGAATAGTGCTTGTTTGTACAGTTCAAAACCAGACAACTCAGAGGAGCAACCTCAAACTAAAGAACCTCACCAATGAAAGAGGGTATGCCTAAACGAAATAGGCAAATAGTGAATGAGGAAGGGTAAACTAAGTTTGAGGTTAACAATAGCACGAAACGTTTTGAACTATGCCGTATGAGGTAAGCGACAAAAATAAAACATCCTCATAGTGGGTGAATCTTGCCAACCGAAAGGGTTGTAATAGGGCGAGGCGTCTAAGCTAGCTTGAGACACGTCTCACAAATTCCTTATCTAGAGAGGTATTGACTATTCAACCTCTCTAGCCTTTTTCTACAGCCCAAGAATAAACGTCTTAGGCAGAATAAAGGTAAGCCATGCAGTTTAAGGAAGTATATAAAGAATTAGGCTTTTGCTTTGGTTGAGGAAGAGTGTACTACTAATTCATAAAATCAAAGTCATGGATTACCATGATAGGAAGGTGAACAGTATGCAGAACATCAGAATACCTAAGAAGGTATGTCCGATATGCTCAAAGATTAGGAAGAGTGGAAGCTCTCTCATAGGACACACTATACCAGAACAAGCACTTGAGAGATTCATTAATTCAAAGGAATCAATCTTTGAAGATGATAACTCTGTTAGAAGATACATGAACAAGCTCTCCGAGAACTCTAGACCTTCAGCAATCAGAGGCTTAATGAGGTTCTGTTGGATAGTGGGAAAGACGCCTAAAGAATTGTTGGCAATGAATCCTAAGCGACTCAAAATGTTACTTGAGGATTTTGAGACTTATGTTCTAGAGAAGTATGAAAATCCAACTTACAACCTAGAACAATACTTTCCAAAACACACATGCTTACAAGTAAGTAAAGCAATCAAAGGTTTTATCAAAGCTAATGGTGTTGGATTAACAGAACTAGAATACAAGTCAATTTTTACTGATAGAATTTTCAAAATGGCTATTCCTAAACAGAAGGATTATGCTCCAACAAAGAAAGACATTAGAACAGCTTACTCACATGCTCCAGAAAGTTCTAAACTTCTCTTACATTTCTTAACGAATGTTCCCTTAAGAAGAGAAGAGCTAGAACATCTTACATGGAAGAAACTAGGAGATTTGACTAAGCCATATCCTAAAATAGATTTCTATGACTTTGAATTGAAAGGCTCTGGAAGAGGAAAATATAGCGGTTGCCACTTGACTATGATAATAAGTGAATCCCTTAGAAAGGAGCTACTGAAACATAAGGAAAGAGAAAGACAGAGATTCAGAGACAATGGAATACTAATAAGAGAAGAACAATTTGAGAATCTTCAAGTCTTCCTTTCCAGTGATACCATAGAAACAGAAGAGGGAAAGAAGATACTTCCACTAAGTTATTCAGCGATTGGAAATCTATTCAATGACTTGCAAAAGAAGAGTGTAATCCCTCTAAGTTGTCATAGCTTCAGATACTATGTTCAAGGCATTACAATCAAAGCATTAGGAAAGGATTCACCATTTACCTACTATTTCATTGGACACAAGTTACCCATGATTCTAGCGAAATACTCTAAGATATGGCAAAACTATGACGAAGTACTAGAAGAATTCAAGAAGGTAGAGCCTTACCTAGACTTGTTCTATGATGAAACAAAGATTGCAGACCAATTGAAGCTTAGAGCCTTAGAATTAGAGAAAGAAGGAAAATCAGTAACAGAAATCGTAGATATAATTATGAAAGAAAGAAGTCAGATGCTCATTCAAGAAATGGCTCAACTAAAAGAGAGTATGCTCTTAGACATTCAGAAGGCAGAGAAAGAGTACAAGAGAAGGTATGAGGAATAGCTCAAAGAATCCTTTCTTGAAATAAAGAATCCAAATTTGAAATTTGGGAGATGATATAAATGTCCTTTCCAAACCCTAGAGAGTTCTATGAAAAAGTCAACTATACAACTATCAAAGGTAAACGATACCCTAGAAAAATTGTGGGAAGAGATTTCTTAGCAACTTTGTCATGGCTTGAGAAGAGAAGAGCTTTTGAGAATCCAGACCTCTCTTTCACAGAACATTACTTAAAGAGCATTATCAGAAATCAAACATGTTTCGACATCTATGACTATCCTCTAAGAACCTTAGTAGAGAAAATGACTCTATCATGGAAAGGAATCCTAATAATTCCAGAATGTGAAGTCTGCAAGACTTCTCTAACCTTTGTTGACTTCCTTCAAAGAGAAGAAGAATTCTTTCCAATCTGGATTTGTTTACCATGCTCTCAAAGATTTCCTAACATGCCCAAGACCTATTTACAAGGCATAGATGCGAAGGATGTTACAAAAACAGAACTGGAGAGAATTACGCAGAAACTAAAAGAAATTCTGAGGGAAGAACTAGGGGAGAACTTAGTTGAAACTATGAAAGCCTATGACGGAGACTTCGAAGGAAGCTACCAAGTTTACGATGACGAGGACACAGAATCAGAAGAATGAAATTGATAATACCTCACATCATAGAAACTCCCATTAATCATAACCTTAGGCTCTTGAGATTTTTTTAATAGAAAGCTTAAATGCATTTTTGATGAGTTATTATTAGGTAAAACTCATGAGTTTATATCGTTGGATGATGATTGGTTTCGGTTCTGGCTTAATAATCTTAGGGTTTATCTTCATTGGGTTATCCTACACAACAACTACTCAAGAGAGAAAGATTTGGACAAATGTTGCACAGAGAGCGGGAAATTCGATAGCATCGTTTGAGGAGTCTCTTTCATCAGGACAGTATCAAATCGCTGTGTCTTATTGGGCTACGAGTCCATATTCACAATATAAGGTCTTTGATGATGGGAATCAAGTACTCACGATATGGTTAAATGGCACAGAGAAATCAATGGAGTGGCAATCATATTCAAGAAGTTTCACAATAAACAGTTTTGGAACATATAGATTTGAACTATCAGGTGCTTCTCCTAGTTCTACACATTCTTCTATGAGACTTGATTATTTGTCAACCACATATGATTACGTTCATCCCTATCAGTCTCTAATATTGCTTGGAATGATGTTTTTGATGATAGGGATAGCCCTAGTAGTTACTGGAATAATATTACGTCCACGTAGACCAACATCAAGTTCCTAATGACAAGGGAAGAAAATGTTCCCCAGAGTTCAATTGAAACTAAATGATAGAGTTATTATTGATTCTGAGGGAGTATCCTCAGAAGTTGAAGGTTCTACTCTTACATTTAAACTGAAGGATTCAGACACCATTCCTATGGCTCTTGATTCGGAACTTGTCACTGTTGGTGGCTGGAAACTAAACGTAATCTCTCTCATAGACTCAAAGGCAAGTTCACAGATGGTTGTTAGTGGATGGCATTCATTCGGAAAACTTGTTCCAATGAATCGGCTTCTCATTCCTTTCCTTTACTCGACCAGTCTTGACTTTATTAGGTTTCGTTTTTCTGGAATTGAACCTCATTGGACGAGATTGCTAAGGCTTTGCTATTGGTTTGAAAAATGCCTAGAAATGAATGATGGCAACTTTCACTACAAGCAGATGGAAATCAAAAGAGCAATAATGAAACCATTAAAGAATGTGGAAAGCACTCTCAATGACAAAGGAAGGAGATTTATTCAAGCAATGGAGCAATTGAACAAGACAATAGCTAGCTACACAAGTGAACTGAAATTTCCAGCTCTTGTAAAAATGTACGGTCATAGAACCTCATTCGACAAAAATCATGATTCTATCCTAGATGGTTTCCCTTCTGAAGTCAAAAGCATCTACTCACATGCTACAATCGAAGAGGAAACGACTGGAATCCCTAAGTTGAATATTAGAGGTCAAGTCATTGGAGAAAACGTGAATCCATATGATGAGTTCTTCAAGTTTGTTTTCAGTAGAAAGGTCATAGGACATGTCTCAAAGGCTTATAATCAAGGTGGCAAAATTATTTTCGTAGATGTAACACACACCTTCGCATCTTTCTTACTTTACATGCTTTCAACTCAGAAAGGAACAAACCTTTCGTTTGACAAGGCATTGAGCAATGCAATGACTCTAATCACAAGTGCAAAGGAAAAGCGTTTACCCGTAATATTTGTCTCTTCACTAAGTTCTTATGAACAACTTGTTCTTGCATTGCTTGTTCCAATACCATTGAAAGTGCTCTCTAAAACACTTTAATAACATTGAACGAACTTTACGGCTTACCATTTCAAAGTCTAAATTTCCAGCTATTTCTCCTCAATTCCTTATCCTTTAGCTTAATGCTTTCCAAATCATTAATATTTCAATAAAAGAAGACTTATCTGATATAGTCAGATAAAGAAAAAAGACTTTCGCTAAGGCTAGCGAAAGAAAGCTTTCCTCACCTATGCGGAAAGGAAAACTTTAGACTTTTGTGGTAATACTAAAGAAGCTTATCTTACTATTAATAAGATAAACCAAGGCTAAATCTTTCCTAGATTCTGAAAAGAAGCCCAAAATAGGAATATTTATTAGTGTGTATCAATATAGTTATAATAGGCGAAAGAATTTGGGAAGACGGAAGAATCCACTAGCAATTAGGATTAACCTCTATGTAAAGGATAGGAGACTCTATCAAACTTGGAAGAGAATAGTTGAGATTAAAGGGATTTCTCCTTCTAATCGTTTAGAGGTTCTAATTCTAGAGGATTTGAAACACTTCCTTTCACAAGCAGAACTGTTACGGAAGATGGGAGAAGGAAGAACCTCTAAAGTCGCCCAATCTTCTACAGAGATTTCAAGAAAGGAATCTCCATCTACTCTTCCTTCTCCCAATTCAAAGTCATTAAACAACAAAAAGGTGAGAATAAAATGAGTGAATATGAACCTTCTCCAGATGATAGCTACTCTGGAGAAATGAGTGCTGAAGAAAGAAAGAGAGCTTTTCAGTCTTTAGGAACTATAGAATGTCCTATTTGTTCTGAAGAGGTCTTTGACCTAGAAGAGCATATTCAAGAGAATCATCCAGAAACCTATCACAAGCTAATAGGAGACGCAGAGAAATTAACTAAGATTTCTGAAGAAAGTAAAGAGGTTACTGAGAGCATAAGAGATAGACTATTGCGTGAGGAACTTGAGAGACTAGCAGAGGAAGACCCAGCAAGATTTGAATATGTAAGGATTAGACCAAAAGAATTAGACAAGCTCCTAGAAAGGCGTATGTGGGAATTGGCATTGAAAATGCCTATGGCTAAAGAACCATTACTACCTTATGCTTCACATGAACTCTCTAAGAAAGAGACTTCAGAATATCTTGAGTTTCCTAAAGAGTGGTCTAAATACCCGAAACCAATAGCTAATAAATGTCCTCAGAATCATTATGCTGTTGCAATTGACGGAGAATACCATTGTGTTCCAGCTAACAAGGTTGAGGCTTATGAGGTTAGAAGGATAATTGAGAAGAAATCTTATCCTAAAGGATACAAACCCTATTATTATGCTGAAGAGGGAGAAATCCTTCCAATGCCAAAGAATGCTCCAATTCCTAAAGATGTTCCAGTAGTGCGAGAGAGACCAACGAGCAGAGGATTTGTTAGGACATCTCAAGAATCTTTGAGCGAAGAGGACAGAGAGAAAGAAAAGTATTTGGTCATTCTGAAAGCACTAACAAGGAAATCGAAACAAGATTAAAGGGAAAAGGTAAGCCAATAGCTCAGACTCTTCCAAACTTTTGAAGTCTTTTTCATCTTCCTTCAGAGTTTGGTCTTTTTCAAGGAATTGGCTTACCCTTCCTAAATTAGAAATGATAGACTTGTCATGAGAGGAAGAGGAAATTGAACAACTTAACTGAGGAAGAGAAGCTCATAAAAATCTTAGTCAATTTTGTTTTAGAGAACTCTAATGATATGTCTTCTCCGAATCAGTATGAAAGATGTTGGAAAAAGCTTGAGGAGATTTCAGAGAAAGCTTTGAAGATTATTCATGAGAGGCTAAAAAATGAAGTGTGAGATATGTAATCAGAATGAGGCAACCCTCAAGGTTCAAATCCTATCTTCACATCCTTTAGAAGGATTTGAGACTGTAAGAGAACTTTGTGAAACATGTTTCCTTGAGTTGAGAGACTTTAAGGTTTCAATGAGAATCTTAGGAGAAAAAGAAGTTGAAGAATAGGTTCTGGAAGAAAGCTAGGGAAAAGGGTAGTGAAGAGGCTAGGCTTGAACAAGACCTAGAAGAGAGAGGGATACACTTTTCGAAAGATGGTTTCGCTTACTTCAAAGTTGGGAACTCAGTCTATTACATGGAGATTCAGAAATTCTACAAGGTAAAAGAAAAGATGGAAGCAAATCATCCAGAGTGGAAAGACCTAACTGAGCCAGAGAGGAATCTCAAAGTTTTCCCACATCTAACATGGCATGCTCGGAAGGTTGACGAGCTAGAGGAAAAATCTTTCTTAAAAGTTACTGAGGTCTGGAGAGGGAACTTTGTAACAGCTTGGAAAATAGAGGATACTAGACCAGTTGACCCTTCAGAGGCATATGACCCATTAGGTCTTACTGGAAGACCTTTGTATCCGAAACGTAGAGTTAGAAGCATCAAGCCAATAGAGGAGAAGAAGGAAGATATTCTAACAAAGATGGCTAGGAGAATCTTTAGGAAATTTGGATGGCGTATCTAAGTGAAACCTAGATGTAAGATTTGCTCCTTAGAAAGCTTTGAGAAAGAAATGCTAGAGAAAATGATTCGAAACGAAGGACACTTTCATGAACCACTTAAAGAACCCTTGAATGCGAAACAGATTAGTTATGTGATGTGGCTTTTCTTTAATTTCAAGGTTTCAAGATATACGATTTACCGACATCGGAAAGAACACATGAGCATGGATTAGTTCCCTCACTACAAAAGTCTGCCCAACTGTGTCATCATTAAAGGAATAAACCCTTAATCGGGTTTCTTTTCCACAAACTTTGTAGAAGTGAAACAGTAAGTATATGGATTTACCCCTTGTTTACTTAGAATTAACATTTACCATGAAATCTAGGTTACTTTACCATAGAAGTGTTTCGCATACAGTCGATATTGATTACTGATTCACAACTGAGATTAGTGGTTAACCATAAGAAAGTAAGGAAGTCTCTGAAATTGAAAGTTGTAAAGATTCGAAGAGCATTAGGAAATCAGAAACAAAGGTATAACCTAGAGTCTTTCAAGATAGGACAGACAAGGCAAAGGAGACTAATTAGGATTCTCTCTAGAAATAGCTACCATGTTGAATATTCCAGTCTCTTCTATAATGGTGTAGACATCAAGGCATGGAAGACTAGTAAAGACTGGGATAAAGATGAGCCAGACATAGTTATTGAATCCACGAACTACAAGAAAAGTTGTTACATTGGTCTTGAGAGAGCTAAGAGATACGTTAGGAATCTTAACAAATATCCCAACTCAAGGAAGATTATAGTTGTTTCTTACTGGAACAATATCAAGGTTCTAGCTCCTCTCTTCAGAGCTAACAATATAGAGATTAAGATTATGGGTAAGCAAGAATTACCCCCATCTATTCTGGCAAAGAGAAAGAAAGTGAGACAATACTGGAGAAAGAAAAAGAGTCTAGAGAAAGAATGGGAAGGAATTCTAACCGAAAGTCAAGACATCATTGAATTAAAGTGAGGTGAGAAATATGGTATCGAAAGGAATAGTTCAAGAAGTTCAGAACCTTCTAGGAATCTATGGAAAAATGACTATAAGACAAATCTACTATCAACTGATAAGCAAAGGATTCATGGTTACTACTAAGAAGAAAGGAACGCATCTTCATTATCCAAAGTCTGGAAAGTCTTTCGAGAACTATCTTAGTGTAGCCTTATGTAAAGCTAGAAGAAACGGAATAATAGACCCTTCTTTGATAATAGATGATTCCAGAGAGCTTAGATATCAAAGCCCATTTTCAGATGCTAAAGAATTCTCCCAAACCCTAGACTCACTTATCGAAAGGTTAATTCTAGAGGATTTTATCCTAGACCTCTGGCAAGACCAACAAGAAATGCCAGTAGTTATTGTAGAGAAATTTGCACTAGGTCAAATCTTTGAGGAAGTAACTAAGCCTTATGGTGTCCCACTAGTTGTGAATAGAGGTTTCACTTCAGACGCTAAACTATTCGAATTAAGCACAAAAATTCCAAGCACTAGAAATCTAGTGTTTCAGATGTATTCAGACTATGACCCTTCGGGTCAACAAATGGTTACTTCCATCCAGAAGACAGTAAAGTGGTATATCCCTAACAACTATAGAGTAGAAAAAGGAGCTTTAACTCTTCAACAAGTTCAGAATCCAAAGTATAATCTTCAACTTCTTATGAAACCTATCGGGAGAAAGAAGACTATGATTCAGTTTTGCGAGATAGACGCTTTAGCGCCCAATGACCTTAAACAAATAATCAGAGACAACATTGACAAACAGATTAATGATAGGGCTAAATTCCAACAAAGATTACAAGAAGTGGCTAATGAGAAACAGAATCTCTTAGTTCAGTATCAGCCTTGATTAGATGTTAACCATTAGTGATTCTGAATTCATAAGACTATTTTCAAAGTTCTAGAAAGGTATTCCAAAAGAGGATACCCTAGACCTAAACAGAAGGTGAAAAACTATGAACAAAAAGAGAATGGAAAAAGCAATAGAGCAAGCCAGATTTGTAAGAGGAAAAGAAACGAGAGCAACCTTCATTCTAGGTTTCTATTTGGCATCCGACTATAGAGTGAAGGTTAAGGAAGAAATCTTAGGATATATCTTTCAAAAAGTTCAATTGAAAAGAATCCCAAAAGAGCTTAGAGAAGCCTTAAGGAATCACATCTTAGCTCATAACCTAACAGTTGAAGACCTAACGAATCCCACTCATAGACTAGGCAGAATAACTAAATAAACGGAAACTTTAGTGAAAAGAGGTGAAACTATGGATAAACAAAATGAAGAAAGATATTTTGTGAAAGTTAAGCGAGTATCAAGAAGTCATGGTCTTGACGCAGTTTTCTTAGAGAAAAATGGGAAAGAGGAATGGCTTACTATCCTTGATAAAGAACAACTAGCTTATTGGAAAAGTAAGCTAGGAAGGAAAATTCTAGTTAGAGAAAAGGGAGACGAAACAATTTACGGTTCTTCAAAAGATAAAATGGTCTTTAACCCAACACTAAGGGATTCATACGAGTTAAAGCGTAAACGGAAGTGAATCAAGGTTACTCAACCATATATCATGGAGATTTTATTTTCTAAAAATGAACCTTTTTCCATGAGGTTTAGAAGAGAGACTAGGCTTCCTCAAGTTAGGCATGTAACAAGACTCATGTGTTCTGCTACATTCTATGGCTTAGATTCATCACAGATTAGTTTCTTACATTAGGCTTCTGGCTTAATAAGACTGAATTCTGAAAAAGGGGTATGAAAGCATGAAGACGACCATTGAAGAGGCAATCTTTTTTTCACCAAAGGCATGAGAATGAGCTTTCTTAGGATACTATGTATTTTCAACATCTCCAAGTTGATTCTAGTCTAAGAAATAGAGAATGAAAGGTACTGTGTTCTTTACTTAACTATCTTAGTATTTTCTAAAGAACTAAGGTTTAATATCATGGTTCTCCTCTAATCGGAGAATATGCTTTGAGTGAGGTGATTGAGGTGAAACAAACACAAAAGGCTAGAAAGGTTTCAGAGATTCAGCAAGAGCTAGAGTTCTTTGTAGAATCAACTCTGAAGGAAAAGGGAATAGCTAGAAAGGATTTAACGAAACACCTTGATAACTGTCCTTTGTGTCATGCTGTGATAATCGAGTGTCCTTTCTGTCATAACTCAATACCTTTCTCTTACCTCTGTCCAGAATGCAAGAAAACTTTGCCTCTAGAAACTTTGATAACTAAGCTTTCTGAAACAATCGTAGAGAAACAACGGAGATAAAGGTGAAAAGGTAGTTTGTTGGGTTTGTCTTTTTCGGAGATATCCCTCTGAGAGAGACTTGTGTACTAACCTAACAACTACCTCACAAACTTTGAAAATAGACATCTTTTTGTAAAACATTACAATTGAAAACTTAGTTACGAAACCTATTCGTACTCTCCTAAGTTATGTCTCCTCAGAGTGTAAAGTCTTATATGTTTTGCGACTGAAACATACCAACCACACCCTTTAAGTCTTATTTCACCCGTCTAAAGTAAGCATCTTCCAAGACGGGATTCAAATGGCTAAACTTCCCACAAGCTACTTAGACTGGTACATAAAAGTCCCAACCCTAAAACACGATTTGAGGTCAAGCGGCATCACAAATTTCAAATGGAAACTAAACCTAGGCGAAATCGACCTCACACAAAATTATGCGCACGGCAACCCAGAAGCATTGAAGCTACTCGCACGCCGATACGGGGTGAAGCCAGAAAACGTTTTCATATCAAGCGACGGAGCCTCTGGACAGAACACTCGAGTTCTTGAATGCTTGAGTTCGAGAGATAACAGGACCCAAGCTGTAGTAGAATATCCAACGTATGAGCCGTTGCTTAGGCAGGTGCAAACCTATTTCAAAGAAGTCAAGAGAATCGTGAGAAAAAAACAAAACAATTACAAATTTGACGTAGATGAATTAGAACGGGTGATTTCTGATAAAACAGCGGTTTTGGTCATAACAAATTCACATGCCCCCAGTGGTATTAGCCTCTCTAGAAAAGAGCTAAGCGAAATAGTTGAAGTTGCAGGCAAACACAATTGCTATGTGTTGTGTGACGAGATTTTTGCTGAGTTCGACCGAGAGAAAAACACGTCCATATTCTCGTTGGACCCTGAATTCGGCATCGTAACCACAAGTTTCTCAAAGGCGTACGGATTAGGCGGCTTAAAGGCGGGCATTGTTCTCGCGTCGAAAGAGATTGTTGACAGATTGTATTCTAGCGTATTCAACACTGCAGGCTGCAATTCCAATCTGGTTGAACTCTCCCTAATCCACTTGTTGACCAAGGGAAAAAAAGCCATGGAAAGGCACAAACAGAAGTGGGCACTGCTTCGGAAGAAGACAGAAAGATGGCTGAGGCAAACAGATGCCCTGTCTTACACTCCAAACAGTTGCGGTGTTGTATTCTGGCTTGAGACACAGATAAGAAACACGTACAGATGGGTAAATCAACACAGCGTTCCAAAATTTAGCGTGGCGGTTGTTCCCGGCGCCTTCTTTCTGTTCAAAGGATACGAGATAAACGAATCAAACCATGTGAGACTTGGAGTGGGGAACATCAATCCAGAAAACCCCAAAGACTTAGACAACGCGCTTCAAAGTCTAGATGCGGCACTACGTGAGGGTGAAAAACTTGGGTTTTGAGGCATCATGGGTAAAGCCATATTAATTCGAGCATTGTAGGTATTCTTTTGCCGATGATGAAACCGACATCGCTGAACAAAGATGACGACTATTTTCCCCTGGGGTATCGGAGGCACCTAAGTTGTTGGCTGCACACGCAACTGAATCGCGCCCAGAGAGGTTGCTAAAAACAGAAGGTAAATGAATAAGAGAATAGTGCCTTCCCTCCAACCCAGCCTTCCCATAGACAAGAAATACCACAAGAGAAGATTAGCCATAAGAGAAAAAACGACAAGGTCAAGGAAAACAAGCATGTTCATGGCCAAAGTCTGACCAACCAAGGCTGGAACAAGCAAAGTTATCCCCAAGATTAAGGTTATGTTTATGAAGCAGCTTCCCACCACGTCGCCGAAGGCCAAGGCAGAGTGTCCCTTAAGAAAGGCTCTAACATCCAAGGAGAATTCTGGTAGACTGGTGCCAAAAGCAATTATGGTAGCGCCAATCAGAGTTCGAGGCAAACCCGCAAACTCTGCAATGGCAACTGCTGACTCTACGATAAAATAAGAACTTATGATAACACCGACTACTCCTAAAAATGTTAAAGCAGCGTAAAGGCGCAGCTTTTTTCTAATTTCTTCAGAAACCTGTGCGCTCTCTTCAGTTGGAATTCTAATCTTCATCAATTGAAAAGTGTAGAAGATAAAGATCAGGATCAAGATTAGACCCACAAGCCAGTTGGCACCCACAAGATAAACTAGAGACAAAGGAATTATTGAAGCTATGAAAAGGCCAAAATAAAGGCTGCTCAGCTCTTCTTTTGCAAAGGTAGGAACCATGCTTGGAGCGTTTGGACGTCTCAGGGCAACTAAAAGCGCTGCTAAACCAATGATTAAACAAATGTTTACAATGTTGGAACCTATAACGTTTCCAGCTGAGATCGCAGCTTCGCCACCCAGTGAAGCAATGAAAGCTACACTTAACTCAGGTAATGAAGTGGAAAAAGCAAGCAAGACGAAACCCACAGTTGTTTTTCCAAGCCCAGTTATGTCTGAGACTTTAATTGCGTTGGTTATGGTTAAGTGACTGAACTGGTCGAGCACTATTAACGAAACCAGCAGAAGAATTATTGCGAGCACTACATCCATGTCTCAGTCCTCAATCTGCGTTTACAAAAACATCGGCATAAGATAAATCTGCTGTAGCTCTTAATTTGACCAATGTATTCGTGCATTTGCAGTTTGCGTTGCAATCACAAATGCGGTTCAGGAGGGCTCGGTTTTTCTTCCTCCACTCTCTTTTTCAAGCGTTTAGAAATCAAGTATGAGGCAAAAACAGCCCAAGCTATTAACACGATGGCAGCGATGATAAACCTTGGGTCTATGATTAGGGTTGGAGAGCTTGGACCCGTTTGTTGGGTCATCTTGTCCTCCATATAAACATGAAACCCATTGGATGCGAGGAACGCTCGGTCTCTGAGCGACAAAGCCACATAATCCGTGCGTGTTATGTTCATGTACTGAATGGTATCCTGCGCTGTCACGGCTCCACTTCTTATTGAGCTTAATGGATCAGCATTATTCTCCCGTACATAAGTTAGGTCGACGGGTAACCAACCCCACGGAGGAACATACACCATGGCCCATCCATGCCAACCGATTTTTCTTTGAATTACTTGTACATGGTTGTCCCAGAAGGTTTCATTGACTAATGCATCTTGAGGCATGTAGATAGCGCCAATCTGCATGTACGAGGGAATCCCAATTATGCGAGATAACGTTATGAACAGAATGGCTTGGTCATCGCAGTCTCCTTCCCTAGCACTTAATGTTTGATTAGGATAAAACGGAACCTCATGCGTGCCAGAGTAGTCAATGTTGTTCTCGATCCATCCGATGAAACCCTTAACAATCTTTAGAACGTTTGTCTCATTTCCAGCTATTTCATGGGCTAGTTCTACGAGTTCTGGGTCGTTGACAAGCCAGGGTCCTTCAGCCCCGGTGTAAACATCAATCAAGCCTTGAGGAATAGCTTCAAGAGTTCCCGATTCGTTTTCTAATATGCTGGGGATTGCGCGAGGTTTCGAAACAACCGCATACTCCACAGTGTAGCTCACGTTTTCGCCCGGGAGGAGCTGCTGCTTAGGGAACACTAAAACCGCAATATCGTTTCCATCAGAGTCGTTTTTCAAGGTTTCGAAATCGTGAGAGGTGCTCTTTAACTCAACACTTTGCCAAGCGTTGTTCATGAACAAACTGATGGTTCGGTCTTCCTCTGTTAGATTCCATGTTTTCGTTCCTTCAGTTGGGTTAACGTAAGTGACAGTGAACCCTATTGAATAGTAGACTTCTCCTGCCTGACCCTGAACAATCACTAAACTCTGAGTCGAGAACAGCGAGAACAGCAATGAAAAAATCATTAAAATCGTTACTTTTTTTGTCATGCGCCATTGCATCCTTTTCAAAATCTGACCCTAGACTGTCAGGCTGTTTTTAACGAGTATTATTGAGAGCTGTATATGTTAACCTTACGGAGAAAAAAGAGGAGACGGATTCTGTGTTATTCCACATGCACTCGGTAGAGGTCGATGTCTTCCCTCATCTCAGGCGTGCACTCCAGAAAGTCTCTCACAGCACGTTTGACGTCCTTCGACTGCGTAATGTACCTTCCCGCTATGATTATGTCGGCTCCGCTGGTCAACGCCTCGAGCGCAGTCTCAGGGGTTATTCCACCCGCAACCGCAATCAAGAACCGTTCATGAGCGAAAGTCTTTCGCAGTTCTTTAATCAGTTCCATGCGATGGTGCACGCCAGCCTTTTCCACATCGATGCCGCGATGCAGAATGACTATGTCGGGTAGTTGCTTCAGCGAGCGCAGTTTATGAATTGGGTCAGTGACTTCCATCATGTCTACGATTGCGTAGATGCCGAGTCTCTTAGCCTCATAGATGAACCCGTCTAGAACTTCTGTGGCGGCGAGTCCAGAGGCAACCACGGCGTCTGCGGTCTCCTCAAACGCCAGGTCAACTTCTACCTTTCCGACATCTAGAGTCTTTAGGTCTGCAATTATGAACGTGTCTCTGGCTGTTTCTCGCAAGTCACGGATAGCCTTGGTTCCACATTTCTTCAATAAAGGAGTGCCCACCTCTAAGATGATGCGGTCACTTTGAGGAATCTGACTGACGATTTCTCTTGTGCGCTCAAGGCTTGGGATGTCGAGCGCAATTTGTAGGTAGGGTGGTCTCCACAAACGCGGCACCTTGAAGCCCATTATCGGATGCTTAGCTCTGTCTTTGTCGTAGATTATCTTCTCCAACGAAGGATACTTGGCTAAGGCTCTCTTCAAAGCCAGTTTCGTGGCGCCATAATTGTACTGATAGATGCGACGATAGTCCGTAGCCTCAGGATGCACAAAGACGCTGCAGACCACAACCCAATCGTCAATCTTGTCCTTAGGCACTATACCCTCTTCAACAGCGTCAGCTACAGCCTTAGCCACAGCCGCCTGCGCAGGGCCAAAGATTTTGCCAGCTTGCTCCAAGTTTTTCACAGTAACCTTTGGAACCAACAACGTGTGAGGCTTAGGCGGCAGGTTAGGTCGAATCACTGCCAAAAGAGGCGTGTGTCCCGCCGACAAACTCGACAACCCGTTGGCGAAAGCCTCGCCCACAGGACCTTCTTTGTCTCCTATCAGTAGGTCAACGTGCGCAACCTCCGACCCTTCGCCCACAAGAGCCTCGCCAATAAGATAAGTGAAGCCTTCAGGCTGTTTCAAGGCTGCTGGAAGTGTCGGTTCGATTCTGCCGACCTCTTCGAATTTGACGTCGAACTCCCTCAACCACTCGTAGAGTGTGTCCCTGTGTATGCCCAAAGCCTTCGCCGTGCCAGCAATTGTCGGCTTCCTCGCCTTTTTTTTCATCTTCATTTCCTTTCCAATCGCTGCCGCAAGCACTCGAACAAAATCTTCTTTAGTCTCGGGCTTTTTGCCCCCAGATTCCGACACATTGCTCACCTGTGTAGCATTTTATGCGCGACAGCTATTAAAGTTTGTCGGATTTAGAGTAACGAAAAAGCGTTTATCCGACACGCTGAAGCAGAAATGACTTTTTTTCTTGTTGTATCCGACAGTTTTTTGACGAAAGACATTTCAAAAAGATGCAATAATAGAGAGTAGCGCATTTGTGAATTGTGGTGAGGCGTTGTGAGGAGGTTCTTGATCGAAGAGATGACTCCTAAGGAGATAACTGAGGCGTTGAGGGAAGTCGACACTGTTGTTGTTCCGTTAGGAAGTATAGAGCAACACGGACCGCACCTTCCGGTTGGAACCGACACTCTTATTCCCATCGCTGTTGCCAAGCGTGTGGCGGAAAGGGCTAGGGTTCTGGTTGCGCCGCCTGTTTATTATGGAAACTCCTTGTCGATGGTTGACATGAAGGGTGTCTTCACGGTTACACCCGACGCTTTGGCAAGCTTTCTTTTTGACTTGTGCAAATCGTTCGCGAGGCAGGGTTTCAAGAAGATAGTTTTCATCAATGGGCACGGCGGAAACAAGCAGGTCTTGAGTTTTATCGGGCAAAAGGCTCGTCTAGAGACTGGAGCCCTAATCGTTTGCATAGACTGGTGGAGAATAACCGCCGAAGAAATCCCAAAGATCGTTGAAAAAGAAGTGGTGCACGCCGACGAAGGCGAAACAAGCGTGATGATGGCTTGCCGACCTGAGCTGGTTGCCATGGCAAAGGCGGTAAAAGACTACACTCACGATAGATTAATCCAACAATTGACTGGCGGAAAACCTAAGAACATGCCGCAGGTTTTTGTTCCTTTTTCAAAGTGGTCAAAAACAGGTCTTGTAGGAGACGCCACTAAGGCGTCAAGGGCAAAGGGAGAAAAAATCTTGAACGCTGTTGTCGAGAACATCGTTAATTTCTTGCAGCAACTAGACAAATTACAGTGAATAGGACTTAAGTCTTGGCAAGGGCATTTTGCGATAACCTAAGACTTCGACACTATCTTCAGCACTACAGTCATGAGAAATATTGCAATGCCTGACAATACCACGAGGGGCCCAGCCTGAGAGAAGTCTAGTATACTCGACGTTAGAATGCCAGTTGACGAACTGATCGCAGCAAACACAGAGCTTAACACAGAATACTTGAAAAGATTGGAACTTACGTTCCTTGCGGCTGCAGCTGGAACGACAACTAAAAAGCCCACCAACAAGGTTCCTGTAATCTTTATCCCGATAGCCACGACTAGGCATACAAGCAGAAGATACAGAAGGTTTGTCCTGGCAACATTGACGCCCGTTGAAGTTGCAAGCTCCTCGGAAATCATGCCTAAAACAAGCTTGTTATAGATGACCTTCGTCAAGAAGATTGCCAAGATGGAAATCATCACTGCAGCCATAACATGTAGTGAACTCACCTTCGTGATATCACCGAACAGGGCTTCAGTTAATGCCTCAAGGTCTTCACGGAGGAGTAGGATTCCCACTGCCAAAGCTAAGGTAAACATTGCACCTACAAGGGTCTCGAAACCTAACCTGGTTACTCTTCCCAAGTGCCATATTACAACTGCCGATACAAAGAGAAACGCGAACCCCCCGAGAAGAGGATCGAAATTGAACAGAATACCCAACGCTAAGCCTGGCAAGGCGACATGCGATAAAGCGTCACCCACGAGTGCCATTTTTTCCAACACCATGAGAGACCCTAAGTAACCAGCTGAAAACCCCACGGCTACTCCCGTTATTAAACTAAAAATTAAGGTTTCTAGTTCCATCATAAGACTGCCCTCTCATGTCGGAATTTCGACGCAGACGGGTTCACCATAAATCATCTTCTGCAAGTCGGGATCCATTATTTTTTTGGATTCTCCGTAAAATGTCACGCAATTGTTTAAAGCCAGCATGTATTCCGAATAATCTCTCACGATGTGAATGTCGTGTGAGATCAGAAGAATTGTTATTTCACTCTCTTTTTTAAGGTCGCCTAACATTTTGTAAATGGCCTCCTCGCTGTCTAAGTCCACACCAGTTGTCGGTTCATCGAACAACAAGACGTTTGGTTTGTCGATGATAGCCCATGCGATTAAAACCCTTTGCAGCTGTCCCCCCGACAAGACGCCCAAGGTTTTGTTTAATATCTCTTCGCTGTCCAGCCCAACCGAGTTAAGGGAGTTTTCTATGTTTGATGCGTGTTTAAAAGCCAAGAATTCTTTTACAGAAATGGGTATGTCACTCACAGAGAGCTTCTGTGGCACGTATCCTATCTTCACTTTTCCGACCCACTCAATCTTCCCTGTGTAGGGTATTAGATTCAGCAATGTTCTGAACAGCATTGTCTTGCCAGCGCCGTTTGGTCCGACTATTGCCAAGGTTGTGCCTCTTTTGAGTTCGAAACTTATGTTATCAAGAATGGTCTCGCTTGGAAACTTGACACTCAGGTTGGATATCTTCAATATGTAATCGTTTTGACTTTCCATAATTAATGACCATTCAAACTGTGTAGCCTCAAAATATATAGGAATTAGGGTAGCCTCTTTTGAAGCGACCTCTCAAAAGCCCGTGTCAAATCCGCATTAAACCCCACGAGTATAATGTTTTTCATCATTGTGCCAGATTCAACGTGCCTCTTTACCTCATCGACCATGATTTCAGCGGCGTCTTCAACGTTTAAGCCTCCGACACCTGTGCCCATACCAGGAAAAGCAATGCTTGTTATTCCCAATTGTCGAGCACAGTCTAAAGCGCCCCTCACAGCCAACCTTACTTTTTGCTTGCTTGTAGGCATGGCAGGACGCTCCATAGTGGGCGCATGTATCACGTATCTCGCCTTCAGCTTTCCCGCTGTGGTGGCTACAGCTTTTCCAACTGGAACAGGCGCTTTTCTGCTGGCTTCTCGTTGAACCTCGCTTCCGCCTGCTCGGAGTATGGCGCCTGCGACTCCGCCTCCCATGATGAGTTGACTGTTGGCAGCGTTGACGATGGCGTCAACTTCAAACTCTGTTATGTCGCCTGACGTCACGGTTATGGTTACATTCTTGTAGACACATTCAAAAGTGGTCAACTCGGGCACCTTTCTACTTTTTTAGTATGGCTGTTATCTTTTTGATAAGATTTTTGCAGTGTTCTGGTTGAATGAAAAGACATAATTGCGAAGTTAACATGGTTATTTATTCTGACTTCGTCGGAGAGTGCCTTGGAGGCAAGCGGCTTGTTAGACATGCGCAAGATACGGGAAGATTTTCCAATTCTTAAGTCAGGTGTTATCTACTTAGACAGCACCGCCAGCAGTCTAACACCCGAGCCCGTGCTGCAGCGAATGCTGGAGTTTTATCGAGAGTACAGAGCGAATGTTGAACGTGGTGTTCATCGACTGGCGGTTAGAGCCAGCGAAGAGTATGAGCAAGCACGAGCCAAAGTAGCCGATTTCATCAACGCCAAGTCAACAACTGAGATTATCATGACCCGCAACACCACAGAAGGCATCAACGTTGTTGCCAGCGGTCTCAAATGGAGAAAGGGCGACAAGATAGTAACCTCAGTTTTGGAACATCACTCCAACTACATTGTTTGGCTTAGGGTCAGAGACAAACACGGCGCCAGAGTTGAGGTTGTCTCGCCCCGTAAACCAGTCGTGAAGGGTCTTCTGCATGCGGCTGACTTCGAGAAGGTGATTGACGACAAGACCCGAATGGTGGCAATAACGCATGTCTCAAACGTTTTAGGCGTCATCACGCCAGTGAAGGAAATTGCAGAAATCGCACATAAACACGGCGCTTTAGTTTTAATCGATGGCGCTCAGTCGGTGCCCCACATGCCCGTAGACGTACAAAAATTAGACTGCGATTTTCTGGCATTCAGCGGACACAAGATGTGTGCGCCAACGGGTTCAGGCGTGCTCTACATGCGAGAGGAAGTGCAGAAGGAAGTTGAGCCCGCGTATATAGGTGGCGGAACCATCGAAGAAGTGGATGTTGACCGTTATAGGCTTGAGCAGGGTCCGGGACGCTTTGAGGCAGGAACCCCTGACGTGGCAGCCGCTATCGGGCTAGGCGCCGCAGTTGACTACCTGAATAAGATAGGCATGGAAAAAATTGAACGCTATGAGAAAACGCTTACAAAACAAATGTATGATGGTTTAACTGGCATAAAGAAGGTTGAGGTTTATGGTCCCGAGCCAGAGCGCAGAGTGGGCATCATGCCCTTTAACGTGGCAGACTTGAACCCGCACGATGTTGCCCTAGCTTTAGATGTTTCTGCCAACATCATGGTGAGGTCGGGGCACCACTGCGCCCAACCCTTGTCGAAAACCGTGGTCTGCAAGCCTGGAACAGTGCGAGCCTCAGCCTACTTCTACAACACAAGAGAAGAGATAGAAAAACTAGTCTCAGCCGTAAAAGAGATAGCGGAAACGCTTGCAAGATAATTCTGAGTCTGGTGAAAGTCCTCCATAGGCTTCTTTTTTCTGTTAGTTTGTGTTCATTGGGGTTGATGTTCTCTGCAGGTTAGAAGACGAGTGGTGCAACGATGAAGGCGCATCCATCGTAGTCTTTTCCCATCTCCGTTGCCCTGAACAAGAATGGATACGGTTTTTTCTTAACCGCAAATACATGAGCTTCGCTAAAGTGGGTTTCGAGGAATTGATGAACAATGCCTAACGTCTGTGGAGAAATATAGTAGTCTAAGTCTGGATGACTGACAACAAGTTCGGTGCACTTCTTTGATTCTTTTTCGCTCTTCTTTATGCACAATTTGCAGTCTTCGACTTCAAGTGGTTCGTATTCCTTGAAAAATTCTTTGCGGCAATCCTCTTGAGCGAGGAGACCAATTACTTTTCTTTCATCGGTCATGAGTTCTATTCCGTGGAATTTCAAAGAGTCTTTCTGCATTCTTGTGCCTGTTTCTTCTTCGAATTGTTCAACCCAACTAAAAATGCTCATTCTCTCACCTCTAAGTGTTGGTTCCAGTTTGTTCCAGAGTTGGTCAACATCTCTGAGGAACCTTGCGATTTCTCTTCCTTTTCCTGTGAGTTTGTAGACGATGCCGTCTTTTGTGATTACCGAGTTTTCTAGAAGGAAGTTAAGATGGTAGTTAAAGTTTCCCGTGCTCGTCAGATGCCTAACGTGTTCAGCTGTGTCTAACAGGTCGGAGTAAGCGGCTTTTCCCGCCTCTTCCAAGCGTCTAACTATCTTGTTTCTCGTAGGGTCGGCGACAATCGAGAGCGCATCGCTTTTCCTCAAAGACGTCACCGAAGAGAATCAATAAGAAAACTGCATATAGCGTTTTTTGACTATAGTTTTGTCATCTACGCTGCAATGGAATCGATTCATATATGTTTAAAGTATGGCTAAATCAATTGCTTGATTAGAAAATGAAGGTGTTTATTTGCCTAAAGCTGTGCTGATGGAAAAAATCGCCAGCAAAGTTCGTGTGTGCACAAAGTGCCCCCTTTCCAAAGGACGCCGAAAGGCTGTTCCCGGCGAAGGCAACATGGAGACATCCGTAGTGTTCGTGGGTGAAGCGCCTGGTTACTGGGAAGACGTGAAAGGCTTGCCTTTCGTGGGCGCTGCGGGCAAAGTTCTAGACACGCTTTTGGAATGGATAGGGCTTCCACGAGAAAGGGTGTTCATCACAAATGTGGTCAAGTGTCGACCGCCCGAAAACCGCGACCCCAAACCCGATGAAATAGAGACTTGCACTGAGCTTTATCTTGACCGTCAAATAATGCTTATTCAGCCCTTAATCATTGTGACTTTAGGCAGACACTCAACGGCTTACATCCTTTCAAAAGCTGGGTTTGAAACAAAGCGTACGGAAGGCATCAGCCAACTTCGCGGTAAAGTCATACAGACCCAGTTTTTGAATCTGTCAGTATCCGTGATTCCCATGTTTCACCCAGCCGCCGTCCTGCACAACCCAAGGTATAGGGAGGCGTTGGAAAGCGATTTCCAACTCTTGAAAAAAGAACTAAAAAAGCATGGATAAACAATGTTTTCTCGGTTTAAAGAATCTAAGCTGCAAAGTTGATGATGATGTTTGCGTAGGTTTTTGCCATGTTTAAGACATCCTTGGCGTAGACAAACTCGTTATAGGCATGAATCACCTCTTCGTAGCCTGGTCCAAAAGCCACGGTGGGCACACCCAGCAACTCTCGAAAATAATGGGCATCACTGGTCGCAGCCATGTAAATTGCAGACGGCTTGTAACCAAACACTTGTTTCGCGCTTTTTTGCACAGCCTTCGTCAAAGAATGAGAAGCTGAAGTGAAAGATGGCAACGTCCTCTGAGTAACCTCATACCCAGCGTTTTCTGGAATCAAACTGCGAACAAACTCTTCAACACCGACTGGACTGCCACCAACTGGAACCCTTATGTCAACTTCAGCTTCGCAGAACTCGGGCACAACGTTGACCTTGGTTCCCCCGTTGATTGTGCCCAAACTTGTGGTGTAATGGTCAAGCGCACAAGTCAATCTTCTGATAGGCACACTTTGCTTCTCTGCAACCCTTCTTAACTGCTTTCTGCCGTTTCGCACCAGCAACTTGGCTTCTTCAGGAACAGCTACAGCTTCGCTCTCCAGCGCTTTCAGTTTCTGAACAAACTCGGTTACCATGTTAATAGCATTCTTGCCCAAGGCTGGCTTGCTTCCGTGGGCAGGTTTTCCATGCGCCTTAACTCTTATCCAGAAGGCTCCACGCTCGCCAGCCACTACCCTGTATTCGCTTCCAAGATAGCCTGAGGGTTCAGTTATGAGACACGCGCTGCCACTTAGTTTCTTGTTCTGCAAAAGCCAGATCACGCCTCCTGGTCCAAGCGCCTCTTCATCCGACACACTCGCAACCGTTATCTTGCCCGACAAATCATCCTCAAAGTCTTTAACCGCCGCGGCTGCCATGAGCATGGCTGCCACTCCGCCCTTCTGGTCGCTTGCCCCTCGACCCAAAATCTTGCCCTGTTTCATCTTTCCCTCGTAGGGAGGAATATCCCACCGAGAAACGTCGCCTGCTGGAACCACGTCTATGTGTCCGCACAAAGTAAGCGAAGGCTTGCCTCTCCCAACTGTGGCAACCACGCTTACATGACCCTTGACGGGTTCGAAAGTTTGATAACTTATTCCTTGGGTTTGGAGAAAGCCCTCAACAACTCGTGCTGCTTCGGAAACATCGCCCGGAGGGTTCTCCCCCTTGGCTTGAATCAGTCCACAGCAGAGTTGGTTCAATTCCTTTGCACGACTTTCAACGACCTTGCCAATTTTTGTTTCTAATTTTTTCAAAGGAAAATCTACTCCGTTGATTCTGCCTTGTTATGCGAATGCTTAATAAATGGATGCTCGCCTTCACTTATGCCTAACCGAAGTTTACCCGGGAGAGTATGTTTCCAACATGGCAAAGTTCAAGGTCATTGTCTCAGACCCCGACGGCGGCAAGTCAAAGGTTGTCGAGTTAGATGGTGCTCGAGCCGTGCCACTCATAGGGAGAAAACTGGGCGAAACAGTCGACGGCTCAGTTGTGGGCATGTCGGGAAGAAAATTAATGATTACGGGGGGGTCTGACAAAGACGGTTTTCCCATGCGTCGCAACATTCACGGAGGAGTCCGCATCAGCGTCGTGGTCAGCAGAAGTGTGGGGTTTCATCCTAAGCGGGAAGGAGAACGCCAACGCAAGACCCTTCGGGGAAACGTCATCACAGAAGACATTGTTCAAATCAACGCGAAGGTGGTTGAGAAACCTAGGAAGGCTGTGAAGGCTGAGAAACCAAAAAGAGTGAAAAAGGTAAAGGTTGAAGAGGCAGCAGCAGAGAAAGTGGAAGTCCAACCTGAGCCCAAACCCGTGGAAATAACAGGGACTACCGAGGCTCCCGAGGCTGCAAAGTCTGGAGGTGCATCTTCTGAAGAAGTTGCCCAAGCAACCTGAAGTCAATATTGGAACCATTGGACACGTGGACCATGGAAAAACCACGCTGGTCCAAGCGTTAACAGGTGTTTGGGCGGCTAGGCACAGTGAAGAACTCCGCCGCGGCATCACAATCAAGCTGGGCTACGCCGACGCGCCCATCTACAAGTGTCCGAAGTGCCCACCTCCGCAATGGTACTCAACTGAACCCAAATGCAAAGGCTGCGAGGAATCAGGCGAGTTCGTCAGGGCTATAAGCTTTGTAGACGCGCCCGGTCACGAAGCGCTCATGGCAACTATGCTGTCGGGAGCCGCCGTGATGGACGGCGCAATGCTGGTAATAGCAGCAGATGAGCCTTGTCCCCAGCCGCAGACTAGGGAGCATCTGGCAGCCATTGAAATCGTAGGCGTCAAAAACCTGGTGATTGTTCAGAATAAAATCGATTTGGCTGACGAGAAACGAGCGCTTGAAAGCTATCAAGAAATCGTTAATTTTGTGAAGGGCAGCATAGCTGAAAACGCGCCTATCATTCCGGTTTCGGCTCAACACGGCGTTAATGTAGATGCGCTCATTCAAGCTTTAGAAGAAAGAGTACCTACGCCCAAGCGGGACCCAAACAAGCCGCCTAGAATGCATGTTGTGCGTTCGTTTGATGTGAACAAGCCGGGAACACTAGCCGAGGATTTGGCGGGCGGAGTGATAGGTGGCACCATACTTCAAGGATTGTTCAGGGTGGGCGACGAAATCGAAGTTCGCCCAGGAATTCGCATGGAAAAGCAGGGGAGAGCAGTTTACGAGCCCTTATTCACTGAAATCGTGAGTCTTCATGCTGGTGGCAGGACGGTTAAGGAGGCTCAGCCAGGTGGTCTGGTGGGTGTGGGCACGCTTCTCGATCCTTCTTTGACAAAGGCTGATGGGTTGACGGGCAACATAGTGGGCAAGCCTGAGATGCTGCCGCCTACGCTTTCAGAATTGACCGTTGAAACGTTTCTTTTTCCGAGGGCGGTTGGAACCAAAGAGTTGATGGAAGTGGGTAGGGTGCAGATGGGTGAGTCGCTTCTCCTAGACATAGGAACCAGCATAACAGCCGGAACAATAACCTCCATCAAGGGAGAAAACGCCACGCTCAAGCTGAGTCGTCCGGTGAGCGCTGAAGAAGGAGCAAGAGTGGCGTTGAGCCGAAAAATCGCTGGGAGATGGCGTCTCATAGGCTACGGAATGATCACATAGCTGCCTTTTTAGATCGCCTTTCTTTTCTAGTCATTGCGTTTCATTATTGTTTTTATGAGAAGTTTTGTTAAAGCAAAGGTTACAACCCAAGCTAATATGTATGGTGCCAGGGAGAACAAGAGTTGTGTAAACATGGGCAACCTCTCAAAAGCAGCTAGAGCGCTTGGGTTTTCTATGAAGCCTTGGAGAACGCTGTTGTTTAGTCCGTGAGCCAAGACCAGCGGCGTGATGTTGGCTGCGGCTGAGTAGAAGTAGCCGAAGAGTAAGCCGATGAAAAACGTGTTTCCAACATGCATTAGCATGCCAAGCCAGTCTAGAGGAGATACGTGCCAGATGAAGTGCCACAGCCCAAACAACAACGCTTGCAATAAAATTGCTTTTCGGCTAGTGGCAATTCGACTGAGACGTGTTTGCATGTAACCCCTGAACAAGCCTTCTTCGCTTATTCCCACGCAGAGGGTCATGAAGGGCATGGCGAACGCAAAAAGCAACGGGTTGAAGCCTTCAATCAACATCTGACCCTTGAGCATGTAGAATGCGGCGCCGGTTAGGATTTGGGGTAGCAAACTAAAGAACAAGAAATAGACTGAGCCAAGCAAAAGGGCTCTTCCAAATTTAGAGGTTTTGAAGCCGAAAATAGAAAGGTCGGTTTTCATCAGAACAACGATGGACAATACGAGAAGGTAGATCAGCGGAGTTTTTTCATACGGGTTGGCAAAGAGCAGCACAGAGGGAATGCGGACAATCATGGCTAAGACATAGAACGTTAGAATCCAGAACAGAACGCTTCCCTTTGGCTCATCCTGTACTTGCTTTGACAGCGACGCTTTCTGGCGATAGTTTCGGTGCCAAATCCACAATGGGATTAAGAGAAGAACTGAGAGCAGCGTGGGAACGACGCTTGGACCGCCGATGTTTTCTATTGAAACGAGATTGCTTGCGAGTATCAAGCCTGCGACCGCAAAATAAATTATTAAGATTTTGAAGAAGCCTAATTTCTCCATTTTTTCTCCTTCTTGTTTTGACTGTGTTTTTGTTTGCTTGTAATGGTTTTGGTTCCGTGCGTTTAAAAGGTGATTTATTCTACTTCTCTGAAAGAATAAGTGCTTGGGAACAAAGTGACGCTTAAAGTAATCTTGGACTCTAACTTCCTTTTCATTCCGTCTCAGTTCAGGATAGACATTTTCGAAGGGTTGATGAACCTGTTAAATCAACGGTTTGAACCGATTCTGCTTTCTTCAACGCATCAAGAACTGCAGACGATGGCAGAAAAAGGCTCGCCCGCTAGGCGAAAACAGGCAGCCTTGGCGCTTAAACTGGCAGAAAAATGCCGCGTGATGAATGTTGAGAAAAGAGCGGGAGAAACAAACGACGACGTAATCCTTCGAGTAGCCGCTGAATGGAAAAGCCCAGTCGCCACAAACGACCGAGAACTAAGAAAGAAATTAAGAGCAGGAGGCATACCAGTCATATTTTTGAGAGGCAAGAGCCGCCTAGAGTTAGAAGGTGCATTGTGATTGATTCGTTTATTTTTCCTCACGCTGATATTGATTAATTTTCTTGTATTCAAGCCCTTTCCAGCAACATCTCATGTTTCTTATGCGCAAGGCAATTCGAACTTTAAACCAGTTTTCCAGAAAGGAATGTCATACGCAACCTATGCCAACATGACACCTGACGCTTACAGCAGGTCTGAATCAGACGAATCCTTGAGACGCATGAAGCAGATAGGCGTAGATTGGGTAGCAATCAATGTGGTTGGATGGTATCAAACAAACGACCAATCCGCAGACATTCATAAGAATACAAGTCAAGCACCGACAGATGAAGCCCTTAAACATGTTATCCAAACAGCCCACAGCCCCGACCTTAAGATGAAAGTCATGCTAAAGCCCATGATTGATTTAGAAAACGGTCGGTGGAGAGGAGAAATCCAACCATCCGAAAAATGGTTTGAAAATTACACTTCGTATATTAATTCTTTCGCTGAAATCGCTGAACAAAACAACGTAGAAATGTTTTGTGTAGGCACCGAACTTAAGAGAACAGTTTCTTGGGAAACTGAATGGAGAAGTATAATTTCGGGTGTGCGTCAGCGATACTCTGGATTACTCACGTATGCTGCCGACTGGTGGAAGGAGTATGACGAATTTGTGAAATGGTGGGATGCCCTAGACTACGTTGGGATAGACGCGTATTTTTCATTATCAGACAGGAACAACCCCACAATAACCGAAATGAAAGCGACTTGGCAGAGCATTACAAAATACCTTGACACCTTTTATTCTCAAGTTAAAAAACCAATAATATTCACCGAAATCGGTTACTTGAGCACCGACGGAACAAACAAGGACCCTTCGAACTATAAATTGCAGAACGTTCCTGGAAGGTTGATTGATCTCCAAGAGCAAGCAGATTGCTATGAGGCTGCTTCTCAAGCGCTTTGGGGAAAAAGCTGGTTCGATGGCATGTACTGGTGGTATTGGCAAACAAATCCCAACGCAGGTGGATCAAACAACAGCGACTATACTCCACAGAACAAGCCAGCCCAAGGTGTTCTAACGCATTGGTACTCACTTAATGAAAATTCCAGTACGGATGCTACTTTATACATCATTATTGCAATCTCTATGATGGCGATTGGCGAAGCCCTGATAATTAGTGCTCTCTTGAGAAAACGAAAGTCTTTGCCTAAGCCTATTCCGAAAGGCTAATATGTTTGGGTTCTTTATGTGAGTCAAAGCCTTGCTTATTCAGGAATCAGTCATGTTTAAGTTAATCACGTTGGAAGACACCATAAGGATTCCACCCGAAAAATTCAATCAACCCATAGAAGCCGTAACATACGAGCAGTTGAAGAGCAAGTACGAGGGCATGGTGGACGAAGACTTAGGCTACGTAATAGCCGTAACCGACATCCAAGTCAACCCTGTCGGAAAAATTATACCCGGTGACGGCGCCACCTATCACCGAAGCATATTCTCCATCTTAACATTCTTCCCGAGGATTCAAGAAATCGTGGAAGGCGAGGTTGTTGAAATCGCCGACTTCGGCGCCTTCGTGCGTGTGGGTCCAATAGACGCCTTGCTCCACGTTTCTCAACTCTTAGACGACTACATATCCTACGACGAAAAACAGGGCGTGCTCATGGGCAAAGAAACCAGGCGCAAACTGGCGGCAGGCGACCCCGTTAGAGTGCGCATCACAGCGGTTTCGTTGGCGAAAGGCGGAGGCTCAGGCAAAGTAGGCGTCACAGCCCGTCAACCCTTCCTCGGCAAACTAGAATGGATAAGACACGACCTAGAAAAACTGAAGGGCGCCGAGGTGGAGAAAGCCAAAAAACCGCAGATAGAGCAGAAGATGCCGCAGGCTAGACCAACTGGTAAGCGATAAGAAAAAACGAGTGAAAGAAGGCGCGAATAGATGAGTGAAAAAGCCTGTCGAGAATGCAACTCAATAACCAAGGAACCCGTTTGCCCAAACTGCAAGTCAACCAACCTCAGCGACGACTACTCAGGAATAATAATAATCATAGACCCAGAGAGCTCAGCCATAGCCAAACTCATGAAAGTCACAAAAAAAGGAAAATACGCACTACGAGTAAGATAACCCATCAACATTTTAACAACGTTTCCCTCCTAGATAGGAGGTCGCAAAAATTAAACAAACCGAAAACACCCACACAAACGTTGGTTCTTCTGCCTCACTTGCGCCAAGAACTTAAAAATCCATTAGGACAATTGATCACTGGTTCACCAACTGAAACCATGACAAAACTGAAACAACTGATTACAGAGGAAAAGCCTCCTAGAATCATCGCTGTGGGCGACGTTGTCTCAAAAAACATGACTAAACATTCTATCCCCATCCACATATTAATAGTAGACAACATGGTCTTGAGAAAAAACATCGAGCCCATCAAAGTAAGAGCAGAAACAACCCTACACGTCAAAAACCCTCCTGGAACACTCACCCCGGAAGCATGGACAACCATACAAAAGGCGTTAGAACAAGCCCAACCGACAAAACTGCTCGTAGAAGGCGAAGAAGACCTCTTCACGCTAGTCGTGGTTTCTCAGGCGCCCGAAAACACGCTGGTGGTTTACGGACAACCAAACCAGGGAATAGTGGCGGTCAAGGTCAACAAAGAGACCAAGAAAAAGGTGCAACTCATCATAGACGCCATGCAACCCCTCAGTCGAAAAACCTAAATCAAAGATGCCTTTATCCAAATCAACAACCCTCGTTAAAGAAGAGATAACGCATGGAAATCAAAATCACAGAGGAGCAACACAACATTCTGCTCAAGAGAAAAGAGATACTCTTCGAAGTGGAACACTCACAAACCAAGGGAACCCCGTCACGCATCGAAATCCGCAACAAACTAGCTGAAATACTAAAGACGAAACCCGAACTCGTCTACGTCAAGCGAGTCGCAACCAAAACTGGAACAATGAAGGCTAAGGGCGAAGCAAACGCCTACGAAACCATAGAACAAGCCAAACTACTAGAACCCGAATACATCATAACAAGAAACATACCCAAAGAGAAGAAAGAGAAAAAAGAAGAGAAAGTTGAAGCACCACCCAAGAAACCTGAGAAAGCCGAAAAACCAGAAAAAACCGAGCAACCCACAAAGAAGGAGGCATAAAAAAAACGGCAGAAAAACCCAAAGAAAAAGGAAAACCCGCAGAAAAAGCGGGTGAAAAGCCAGCGGAAAAACCAGGCGCAAAGCCAACAACAGTGGAAAAGCCCGCTGCGGTTGAAAAACCCGTCGAAAAACCTGTCGAAGTACCCGTTGAGAAGCCCAAGAAGAAGAAACGTGAAAAGGTTAGGAAGAAGGAGAAGGGCGCCTACACACGCTACAAAGTTGACGATAAGGGGTTGACCCGACTGAGGCCATACTGCGAAAGATGCGGACCCGGATACTTCATGGCGGATCACGGCGACCGCTATTCATGCGGTCACTGCGGCTTCACGCGTTATAAGCGGGCTTAAACTCTGTTTAAATGCAGGGCTTTCTATAGTTAGGAGCGTTCGTTAGTGAGGCGTGATAGGATGATTCGAGTTAGTGTCTTCATTTATCAGTTGTCGGCTGAACGCCTCTGGGACATCGAGAAGCCCATTCCGCATGTTCAGATAGCCACAAACCTCAATTTAGTGGGCATAGAGAAGAAGCGCGACGACCTCCTCGAGGTGCCGTTTGTCTTCGCTATTAATTATAATCCGCCTGTGGCGCAGATCAGCGTGAAGGGTAAAGCCCATGTGACCGGTGAGCGAGACGAGTTGACTAAGATTCTCAGTGCGTATACTGAGAAGAAGCCTCCGCCGCCGATTATTGTGCAGTCGATTTCCAACGTAGCTTTCATAGAGTCCATAGTAATAACACGGACGCTGAATATTCCGCCGCCCGTTCCGCTTCCTCAGATTCCGCCTGCTCCTGCTGAGGGAAAGAAGCCTGGTGAACCGTCTTACCGAGCTTAGTAGGCTCTTTTTAGTTGGGTTTTGGGTTCTTCTTCTTTGCTGGCGTAGCAGGCTAGGGCTAGGGCGAACAATTGGTCGTCGTGTCTTCTTGGTGGATGCGTGAACCTTATGTGTATGCGTTCTTGGGCTGTTCTGGGTTTTAAGTATTCGTAGCGTTGTTCGTTGATCTGTGTTATGAGTTGTGTGTCGTCGGGTAGTATGTTGAGTCTTTTTTGTTCCATTAAGAGTTTGAGGTATGTGAATATTTCTTCTTTCCATCGGTCTGTGAGGAATAAGCCTTCAGCTTGGTCTATTCCTATTTGTTTTATTTCGTCTGTTATGGCATCGCCTACTCCTGTCTTGTCGATGATGAGTTTGGTGAATTGGAAGGTTTGGTTGGCTTTGGCGACGTGGGCTATGACGCTTGGGTAGGGCGTTCCAATCGGGAATTGATGCTTGTAGATGAGTCTTCGTTTATGGTTGGTTTTTTGTACGACGGCTAACACGCTGTGGTCGATTTGTTTTCCCATGTCTAAGCCTGCGTAGAAGGCGCCTGAGAGTTGTTTGGGTTGGATGCCTTCTAAGTCAGGGATGTATCTGTTGGGTGAGTCGGGGTCGCCTAGTTCTGGGTCTAGGCGACTTATGATTAGGTCTATGGGGTAGAAGACGTTGGCTACTTCTGTCCATTTGGCTTCAACTTCGCGTGTCCATTCTTCTTTGGTCATGTCTTGTTGCCATTCGGCGAGTTGCTCCTTGCTGACTAATGGGCTAGTGTAGGAGGGATAGTGGTGGACGCTATAGCGTTTGGGTTCTAGGAAGGCTCGGCGGAGGATGTGGTCAAAGCTTTTGGGCGTTCCACTCATAACGAAGTGAGAGTTGGGTTTAGTGAGCATGGGCATGATTTCGCTGGTTATCATTTCGCTTGGGATTATGCTGGCTTCGTCGCAGAAGACCCAGTCTGGGTGAAAGCCTCTGAGTTTGTTGGGTGAACATGGTAGGGCTACTAGTTTTCCGCCTAGGGATGGTTTGAGTCTGATGGTTGTGCGTGTTGTGCCTGGTCTTTTTATCATGTCCCGCATTAATGGGTTTGCTTGTATGGTGAAGTAGCAGTAGTCGAACATTATCATGCTCTGACGCTGCGTGCTCGATATGATTAGGCTCTCAATCTTTTGTTTTGTGTATATGAGCCAGAGGTTTTTTCTGCTGAAAACTAGTGATTTGCCCCATCCTCGTCCGCACACTGCCACTTGTCTCGGGTGCATGTCTCTGAGCAGTTTTTGATGGTGTGGTGCGTTGACGAGCCATTTGTCGTTGCACATTAAAACGGCGAAGAAAACGGGGTCTTCATGGAGTTTTTTGTTGATTCTTTCGTCTTCTATGATTTCGAGTAACGCTTTAGGGCGGGCTATTAGCATTTCTGCGACTTTTGCTGTGTAGCTGAGGTCTGTGAGTAGGCGGTTTAGGAATTCTTCTTTCTCCACTTTTTGACGCCTTTCAGAATTGATATGCGCAGTCTTCGGGGGACTTTCTGTAAAGTGGCGCCTAATGCTTCGTCTGTGAGTGGTTTTTCACCCTTGCTTGCGAGAAGTTTGTTTAAAACGCTTATTGTGTCGCATAAGACTTTAGCCCAGCGACGCTTGTCTTCAGGAATAGACCTTTCATCAGCCAAGTAGACTTTAGCCTCTTCAATGACTTTCCACAAGATTTGAATAGCCTCATCAACAGTACGCTCATGACTCGTCGCAGTTTTCAAACTTTCATCACTTCATTGAAAACTCTCATGAAACAATCCTATGAAGCGAAATTCTCTTAGAAGTTAGAATGACGCTGTTCTGTGAGAATCCAGTGAAACTAAATTAGACCTATTTAATACGAGAACTAGTTCTAGTATTGACTTTGTGTATCTGGCTAGTTGCCAATAGACTCGGACCTCAAAAAGAAAACGGGAAAGAAGCAAAATTTAAGTCAAAGCAGTTTTTCGTATAACTCCCCTGTAACCTTAGGGATGGACATTTTTTGTATAACTCCTCCCCAACCTTCTGCGACCTTGCCATTGACTATGCGAAAGATGTTAATGGATGTTAATTCCATCTTCTTGCCAGAAAGAGCTGTTCCCGTAGTTTTGAAACGAACCCACACCTTATCTCCTTCAGCGATTAGGTCCTCAATAGTCCTATGGAAATCTGGAAAGTCCTTGAAAACCATAGTATAGAATTGTTTGACATTTTCTCTGCCTCGTATTTGATTGGTGTGGTCAACGTAATCTGGTGCCATAAACTCGTCTATTACGGTCAGGTCTTTCTTGTTCAAGGCTTCATTCGCCTTGCGAATTATAGCCTTATTCTTTTCCAATGACATGAAACATTCACCCCCTTTGTTACTAAAGCAGTTACGGAGCACTCTCTGGAAAGAGTTTCTTTGCTTTTTCTGTGTATTCGATAACACCTAGTTGTTTGAGGAAATCCAGCATGTCATAGACTGACCCTTTCTCTACAACCTTGCCGTCAACTATACGCCAGAAGTTAACACCTGTCCATGTGACCTTCTTGCCAGTAGGGGCTAATGTTATCGGACCAAATTCAAATTCGCCTGTGTGTGTTCCAGTAGTTTTAAAACGATGCCACACCTTATCTCCCTCAGCAATTATGTCCTCAAGGGTCTCGTGGCAATCTGGAAAGCCCTTGAGAAACATAGTATAGAATTGTTTCATACCTTCAGGACCCCGCAACTGCCAAGTAGGGTGAAAGAAGTCGGGTGCTACTAACTCGTCCAGCACGGCTAGGTTCCGCTTATTCAATTCTTCAATAAAACGGCGAACAACAGCCTTATTCTCTTCTAATGACATAATACATCCCTCATTATTCTCTTCTTTTAACATCTAACAGTTGCTGTCTTCGTGTGAGCATCTATTTCTCCAGAATGCTTTTCAAGTTGTTTAACGATTTCTCGATGCTCTTTTCCAAGTACCCTTTGCCAAATCTTTCTAAGAGCCCCATTTCATAGCCCATCGCATAAGTGAGTTTAGTTCCCTCCTCTACGGGTTTCAAGGTATATGTTACAGTCATGGTCACTCTTTTCCCTCCCATCCAAGGGTATCTATATTTTCCTTTCGAAAGAGCCGTGATTTTTTCGTTTTCGAGACTCTCCGTGACCTCCAAATCAGATTCCCCGTGCTTCTCAGTTACGTGAGCAGATGCACCCACTCGATACTTGTCTTCTGGAGTGCGAACCTCGGAAGTGTACTTCGCACTCTTCCATTCACCCATCCATTCTGCTTGTTTGTCGAAAGCAAGCGTTTCCCAGACTTTCTCAGGTGAAGCCCTGATTTCAATCGACTTTTCTACCCTACCCAAAACATCACCTCCCCTCAATCATCAATCCTAATTATCTCTTGACTCTTTAGTAAGGTTCATGCTTTCTGTTTAGACTTCCATGCGTACCAGACAATCATTGCTGCAGCCACAAGATCTACGATTCCAATAACCGTCACAAAAGCCCAATAAGGCGATTTTTCTGCCAAATACCCAATTGGGAAAACGAGCGCGAAACCTGCAAAGACTATACCCAAGATGATGTTTGCCCAACGATTTATCGAATCCTTCAGGATCAGAGACAGGAAAGCCAAGACTGGCGCAATCTGCATCAGAACTGCCAATGCCAGCAACAGTTCGGGTGTTATCGGACTCCCTCCAACTTCTCCCGCAATGATTTCTTCTATGAAACCTGGCAGATACAGCTCCAACATAGGTAACCAAACACCACCGAATTCGTAGACTAACCATAGCACTGAAATCTTTATCTTCCAATCTTCCAAATTATCACCTCTCGTATAGCAATATTCTAAACATCTGCGACTCCAAGGCATATAAAACCTACATTTACTGATGAAAAATGCCTGAAAAAAGGAAAATCTTGTCCTAACTCAAGATTTCTAAGAGCTTCTCTCCTTTCGGTGTAATCTCATAAACGCCTCGACTGACTCGCTCTACATAACCATTTAGAAGCAGATAGTGGAAGAACTGTTTTCTGACCGTGTTTGATGTTGCGAAGCGCAGGCACGTTGCCACCGCTCTCTTCTCAATATCCATAGAGTGCGCATAACCCCTTTTGACGAGTTCAAGATTTTTGGTGTCCTAGCCATCTATTTGGCGCTTGATCAATTTCCCTTGTTCTATAGGCTTCATTTTGTTGATATTTCTAGTAATCCGTCGTGTATGTTCGTAGTCTCAGAATTTTGGCGAATTGTTTGGGTGTTCTATATTCTTCTATGTCTGCGAAGTGTTTGTCATATGAAACGAGGTACTTGATGCCGAATTCTCTTGCGGCGGTTAGCTGCTCAATGTCTCTGCCGTTTATTTCATGAATATATTTCATCAAGTGTGGTTGTAACTGATGTGAGAAAACGATTTTGCACGTGGTGAAGAGATAGATGCGGTACTGGTCGGCTAGCTTTTTTGAGTAATGTTTCCTAAAGTATTGGTAAACCTCTCTAAATGTTGATTCAGTGATTATAGCTTCAAACTGGTTTTGGTTTAAGGCTTTCAGGATGAGGTTAGAGTTTGATTTTGGAATTTCAAAAGCATATATGAAGACGTTGGTGTCGAGGAGCGCTCTAAGTTTAATGCTACTGCTCAAGACGCTGCAGGTCCTTCTCGAGCTGTTCTGGGCTTACGCTTCTCCTCTTGTGAGCTTTAATGCGCTTCCATAGGTCTTCTCTACTCAAGAGCCCAGAGTCAACGGCGTACTTCATAACAGCTGCTCGGATGGCTTCAGATTTAGAGTTGAAGAACCCCAGCCTAACCATCTCTTCAAGGAGTTCAGCCTCTAATCCCCTGAATTTCAGGGTTAAAGTGGTGTTCAACTCGTTCTTAGCCTCCAGTTTTATAGTGGTTTAATAGCTATTAAATATTCCTTTCACCCTTTTTGAGCCTAACACTGCTTTCCAGAAGTTCTCTCAGTTTCGGGTTAACTGGAAAAACCCACACTATTCTTCGACCCTCAAGAACGATTTTGTTGGAACTTTCAACGTATTCAAGTATTCGGTTGAAGGTCTGGTATTGAACCTGCTTGGGTAAACTCTTCAGTAGTTCTTTTTGTTGGATAGGATTTGGCTTCTCTAAGAGAGCTTTCAACCATCAGGATAGTGTCAAGCTGCTACTCCCAAAAACCCTACCCAAAAACGGGTAACAAACCTATTAGGATCCAAATAGAGGGGCTAGGTCAACCGTGCGCACACACACAAAAACAATATCACACTCATTCCTTCACCTCAAAAAACTCATGCAAACGCCTAGTCTCAGCCCTACCACTCAAAACCTCAGCACACTTCTTAGGGTCCAGAGCCTTGAAGTCTAACCCCAACGTCGCCAACAAACGTTGAACACCCCTACCCAAACCAGGCGCCGCCAACACCCCCCTAACCTCTCTATTAACCAAACCTCTAACCGCATCAACATACTTAACCAACTGCAAAACCGCCTCCTTACTCGCAGTCCTCCTCTTAATCTCAACAACCACAAACCTACCAGCCCTATCAACACCGTAAACATCCACAAACCCTGGCTCCACCTTCTTCTCATAGGTGATAGGCTGGAACCCTTCCTCAACCAAAGAAGGCTCCATCAAAACCGCCCTCTGCATATCCTCCTCACTAGCGTGCAAAGCAAACTCACCCCTATCCACCAAACTCAAAACAGACAACAAATAAACCCTATCAAACGATATCCTAACCGACTCAGAAGGTCTCCGCCTCACAGCCCGAACCAGCAAAACCTTCCCAAAGGCATTAACATGAAAAACACACCCCGGCGGCTGCCAATTCACAGGTTCATAACCCAACGGTCTATGAACCAGCAACGAACCGTCCTCCTTCAAAATCACTATACGCTCACCAACCTTCAATTTCGAACTAGCACGCCCCCGATAATCAACCCAACAATTACCCACAATCAAGAGCGTCTTCCGCTTAGAGAGCGCATCCCTCACCAACGAAACCGCTTTCTCAACACCTGGATTCTGAACAATTAAGTGAGGCTCTCTACCCAACATACAAGGTTTCGCCAACAAGGTTTAGAAGACATCAAAACCAAATAAGACTTCTGAAAAACCATGACCCATTGGAAAAAGAAACATCAAACCATGCAACACTACAACCACACAGCCTCAACGTACGATGCCCAATACTACGAGGAACAAGAAGCAAAAATAAAAACCGCTTTAACCCAGCTCACCCTCAAAAAACAAAACCTCATACTAGACGCAGGCTGCGGAACAGGCCTACTCTTTCCCCACCTCACAGAAAAAGTCAAACTTCTTGTGGGTATAGACATTTCAAGGCAAATACTAAGGCAAGCAAAGAAAAGAATTAAGGCACAAACAAACGCAGCAGTAGTCAGAGCCGACACAGATTCTACACCATTCAAAAACAATATTTTTGACATCGCCTTCGCCATCACCCTGCTGCAAAACACACCCAAACCCAGTCAAACTCTCAACGAAATCAAACGAGTAACCAAACAAAAAGCAACAATAATAGCCACTGGTTTAAAGAAAACCTTCTCCCAACAAGAATTCACACGACTACTAAAAAGAGCAAGGCTCAAAATAACAGCCTTGAAACAAGACAAAAACCTAAAAGAATATGTAACAACATGCACTAAATCCACAAAGAAAACCTTAAAAGAACCCAAACAGCTCTGTAATAGCCCAGAGGAATAATCGAAATGCCAACTCACGGAAGCCTCTCAAAAGCCGGAAAAGTCAGAGGCCAGACTCCCAAGATAGCACCCACGGAAAAGAAGGGTCGCATGCCTAGATTGCGATGTCGACGCAACTACGAGAAGAGGATTGTTCTCCAACGCAAGTCTGGCCAAAACTGGATTTAGAGCAGTTCACTACTCAGGACCCAGACCAAGCTAATATAATCTCTTGTCTCATAGTAGTTCCGAATAGAAGCAGCTTGCGCGGGTTTACGTGTCAAAAGGCACTGCATTCAACTAGTTGGGTTTAATCTTCATGGCTAGATAAACTGCTGCACACCACAAGTTCACGAATCTTTCCCTTTCAGAAGGCTTATGAATAGTCTTCATACAACTCAACTCCAACTGTATTTGGGTTGAACACGCATACAATATGTCTAAAACTGGACATATCTAAATTTATTACTGCCCATACGCTGATATAAACATTCCCGTTTTTTAGTCCGCATGGATTTATGCAATTATTTGTCCTTGTTTTGCGTAAAACAAAAATAGCAAGATGGTAGATTATATTATGGGGGTGAAAGGAACGAAAGTTGCATCCATCGTTCTGATTTGCCTGATGCTGGTCTTGGTTACATATGGCTTCAGTGCCCTTCTCGCTACCTCATTAAACACTCAACTACCAGAAACCGATTGCCGCGCTGATGCAACCCACAGCCAAGTGTTGGCATATAGGCAGCACTATATTCCTCTAGGTGACCCCATTGACGACCCCATACCCAACAAAATACACAATTAAGACAAAATCAAAAGTAAGTCCATGAACGTTTGAAGGATGGAAACCTCTGAGCAGGCTTGAACACTTCGAGTATATGCTTAACTATCTCAAGGTATTAGATCCCATAAACGCCAAAATAATTGAAGGACTGGGCAGGCAAGGTCCTAAGAACGTTTCCAATCTAGCAAAAACTATCGGTTTGCCCTCGACAACTGTTGCTTTTCGCATTAAAAAACTGATGAAAGGTGGCTACCTCAATGTTAGGGCGAAACTCGATTCTCCTAAGCTGGGGTTAATGAAAGCTGTTTTGTTTGCTGACACCAAGCATGGACTTGAAAATAGATTGTTGAATGCCATCGAAAACGTGGGTTACTGGACTTATTTAGCGCCTTGCTACGGCAAATTCAATGGCTTCTATGCAGTTTTCTCCTTCCCAGCCTTATACAAAGAGAAACTCGAAAACTATTTTGACAATGCCAAGCAACATGGCATCTTGTCGGATTACGTGTTCCATTGGACAACAAACGTATACGAGGTTTCCCGAAACTTCGACTGGTTCGACTTCAAGAAAAGAGCGTGGAGTTTTCCATGGGAAAAATGGGTTGAAGAGATTCAAAAAGCCTCGGAAAACCTTCCCGAACGGTTGAGGGAACCCAAGGTTTACGCCGTAGGGGTTGACAAGACTGATTTGCTCATGTTGAAGGAGATGGAGAAAAACGGGACTATTGGTTTTACAGAGTTAGCTAATGTCGTCAAGATAACACCGCAAGGGGTTCGACACAGATATCATCAGCACCTGGTCAAAAGAAAACTGGTTGCCGAGTATGAAATTACCATTTTTCCCTATCCGTTGCAGTCATCTGACCTTTGCGGCATTTTCCTTGATTTTGAAGAAGAGCAATTTGTGGCCAAGTTTGTCAATGCCGTTCAGAACAAGCCGTTTATTCTGAACTACGCGAAGGCAATTGGGCGAAATTCCTTGGTGGTTCACTCTTATACGCCCAAGATTGAATTCTCCAACTTCGTTGAATCGCTTGATCGTTTGGTTGAAAGAGGGGTTTTGAGAGACTTCTTCTATGTGACGTTAGATGTTGAGTCCTTCAGACGCCAAACCGTGTCTTATGAATATTTCAAGGACGGTAATTGGACTTACGATCATGAAGAAAAACTGAGGAAACTGGCAACCATTATGCCCATTACAATGGCTTAACCATTATTGAACTAGCGACTCGAGCTCTCAGCCGCACAAGTCTGAATTTCTTTTTTACAAAAAAATTCGTTTTTTTTAAAAATTGTAAAACCTTTTAAGCATGAACACACTATTAGTTTTCGATGCCGGGTAGAGCACCCAAGAGAGGGGAAAAAGGGACAAAGAATGGAAGGCTGGATAGAAGGTGCTTTATCGCATCCTTCTTTTGACTCCTTTCTCTCTCTTCAGCAGGATCTAGCCTTCCGTTCGTCCATACTTGAGCTGAGTTATCATGGTTACTTGCCGTCTTAAGACTTTTGGAATAATCTTCTAGAATTTAAGTAAAAAGCGGCAACAGCTCTTTTCTCACAAGCCACTTTTGTGCTTGCATATGGGAAGAAATTATAACTAGATGTCAGTCTTTAATGGGGTTGACCCTTTATGTGGGCGGATTCGGCCTTAATTCACGGCAATATAATATCAATGAATTCTGCTCAGCCTAGGGTGCAAGCAGTCGCTATTAAAGGCGGCTTGATCGCTGAGGTTGGTACGAACAGTAAAGTCAAGCGATGGATTGGCAAAGGCACGAAAGTTGTCGAATTGCATGGAAAAACGGTTGTTCCTGGCTTGATTGACACTCACGTGCACATGGCGGACTTTGGGCGTTCATTACTCTGGGTTGATTTGAGAGAAGTAAAATCTATCAAAGAGATGCAGAGACTGCTGCAAAAATGGGTGCAGAAGACGCCCAAAGAAGAGTGGATTATTGGACGAGGTTGGGACCAAGATCGCCTAAGAGAAAAGCGTTATCCGACTCGATGGGAATTAGACAAAGTTTCACGTTACAATCCTGTTATTTTCAGGCGGGTTTGTGGTCACATTGGAGTTGCCAACAGCAATGCGTTAGAAATCGCAGGAATATCTACAGAGACGAAGGAGCCTGCTGGTGGGCAGATTGACAAAGACCCTCAAACAGGTGAGCCTACTGGTATTTTGAGAGAAGCAGCCCTTGACCTTGTTTGGAACTCTTTGCCTGAATCAAGCGAAGAAGAACTCACCAAAGCTTGCACATTAGCGTGCAGGAAGGCTGTAGAGGCAGGATTAACGAGCGTCCACTGGTTTGTGTCAAGGCCACGCGAAATTCGCATTCTTCATAAGCTGCGAGAGCGTGGCAGACTGCCACTTCGTGTCTACTTGGTCGTTCCGATGGAGTTTCTGCGTTGCCTCACGGACGCTGGCTTGAGCACTGGTTTTGGCGATCAGACTCTGAGGCTAGGAGGAATCAAGGTGTTGGCTGATGGTTCATTGGGTGCTCGAACGGCTGCCCTCAATGAATCGTATAATGATGAGCCTTCGACGATGGGAATGCTTTGTTGCAGTGAGGGTGAACTATATAAAATGATAATGGAGGCTGAGGAGGCTGGTTTTCAGGTCTGTGTTCATGCTATAGGCGACAGAGCCATTGGTACGGTTTTGAATGCTTTTGAAAAAGCCTTGAAGCCCACGCGTCAAAAAAGACTTCGTCATCGTTTGGAGCACGCTTCAGTCTTGAGCAGGCGATTGATTGAGCGCTTGAGGAAACTTGGTTTGGTTGTTTGTGTTCAGCCGCATTTTGTTGTTTCGGATTTTTGGGTTGATGCTCGTTTGGGACCAGAGAGGGCTAGGTGGACTTATCCTTTCAAGACGCTTGTTGAAGCAGGTGTTTTGCTTGCTGGTGGTTCTGACTGCCCTGTGGAGCCTATCGATCCGTTGTTGGGTGTTTACGCTCTCGTGGCTAGGGAGTCCTTTCCAGAGGAGAGGGTTTCTGTTGAGGAAGGTTTGAGGGTTTATACTGTTAATGCGGCGTACGCTTCTTTTGAGGAACAGGTTAAGGGTTCGATAGAGACGGGTAAGCTAGCTGACTTTACTGTTTTGTCTGATGATTTGTTGAGGGTTAAGCCTGAGAGGATTAAGGATGTTAGGGTGGAGATGACTATCGTGGATGGGAAGGTTGTTTATTCGAGGCGGAAGAAGTGAGATATCAATTTTTGCGTGTGTGTGCGCACGCTTGACCTACGCCCTCTATTTGGATCCAAATAGGATTTGTGTCATTTGAAAGGGAGGGATGAGGCTTTCTATTGTTGTTTTTCTTTGGTTGTTGTTTCTAGTGTTTCTAGGGTGTCTCTTGTTAGGAGTATCCAGTGGAGGTAGGAGTTTATGGCTGCTCTCAATGCTGATGTGTCGGTTGCCTCAAACGTCAGGTTTAGGCTGTCTTCATCTTTTGTTATTTTTACTTTGGAACGCTTGGTCAATGGAGTGCGTGTTTCGGGTTCTAATGCTTTATATATGGATTCCAGTTGCTTTTTAGATTGAAACTTCAGGCGCACACTTGCTTTGGCACTCATTTGGTTGGTTTCCACATCACAGGGCTCAGGGTTATTCTGGGTCCAATCTCCACTTTTTGGGGAAGCAGCATAAAAGTTATTTGAACTCGCCTTTTGGCATCGGATGAAATATGCATAGCAACTTGATACTTGAGGAGCGCTTCCTTTTCAGGCAAGACTGGGATATTTAGGAATTTGGACAGAGTATCAGCCATTCTCAGAGAATCGTCGTCTGATTGGGTTATGACTAAGGAATGGAGTGGCTTCAACTTTGCTGGTTGAAATTCTCTCTGCAACCGTATGCCTGCGAGATAGAGAGAGGGAGAAAAAGAGGTCAAACCCAAGGCTCCTATGTGAAAGAACTCGATTTTGCCAAGTCCGCCCTGCCAGCGGTCAACGATAATCACTCTGTCGGCACCTTGCTCTAATGCTTCTTCAGCCACTTCGTCCATGCTCATCTTTCCACGGTTAACTCGCACCATTCCAAGTATTACTCTTGTGAGGTCGTTGCAGAATGTCCTTATAGTAGACGTTGGGTTGCGAGACGTGGTTAGCAGAATCTTGCTATGCGCATTCATGGCTGAGCCTTATTTTTCAAATACTGATAGATAGTTTTTTGGTAAATTGCTAAAGCTCTGAAACAAGTTTCAAGACTCTTTTTTCTATTTCATCCCTGATTTGCCTGACTTTTTCTATTGGCTTGTCCTTTGGGTCTTCGAGTCCCCAGTCGATCACGTTTTTGAGGAGTGGGGCTGGACAGAATTTTTCGACGCTACAGCCCATTGTTATGATTTTGTCAGCCTCTTCCGCCATTTTTGTCGTGAGGAGTTTGGGTTTGTTCATGGATATGTCCATTCCTTTTTCCTTCATGACTTCAACCACTATCGGGTTGACTTTGTCAGCTAACATGACGCCTGCGCTTGAGGCGACCAGTTTTCCCTTTCCGTAATGATTGGCAAATGCCTCAGCCATTTGGCTTCTTCCCGCGTTTTCGACGCAAACAAATAAAATTTTCTTCAAGGCACTTTTTCCCTCAGCTTTATATCATTGAGATTTTGTGAATTTCTGGTCTTAACTCTTCTTCCTCGGGAAGTGAACACTTGTTCGCAGTCCCATCTTCACAACTGAGAGCATTAGGGGCACTTCCATCAAGGGTCCTATGACCGTTGCCAAGGCTGCGCCTGAGCCTATGCCGTAAAGTGTTGTGGCGACGGCTATGGCAACTTCGAAGTGGCTGCTTGATCCTATGAGAGTGGTGTCTATGACGGTTTCATACGCCCAGCCGACAAAATATCCTAGCAAATACGTCCATGTGATCATGATGGCATAGTGCATCAGATTTGGCGCTGCAAGGTAGACGACTAAAAGAGGGTTATTGAGAATGACGTCTCCTTCAAACGAAAACAAAACTATGAGAGTTGTCAACAGAGCAACGATGGATACCTTTCCCACAAGCGGAATGTACCTGTTGCTGAACCATTCCTCACCCTTCCTCTCCAATATCAACTTTCGAGAGATGGCGCCAGATGCCACAGGCAGTGCAATGAAAACCAAGACGCTGACGGCGATCAAGTCCCATGGCACTGGTATGCTGCTTACGCCCAAGTAGAAGGCTGCCATTGGAGCATACAGAAAGAGCATTAGCAAGGCGTTGACTGCGGTGTTTATCAGTCCTTGTGCCATGTCGCCTTTTGCTAGGAACATCCACCACATCACCATGGCTGTGCAAGGGGACATGCCTAGAAGGATGATTCCTGCCTTGTGAAGCGGGTCGGTTAGCATAACATTTGCCAGAAGAGTCATTAGGGGCGGGGCTATAACCCAGTTGGCAATTATGGTGACAAGCAACGGTTGAGGTCTCTGAACAGCCTTTCTTATATCGCTGAATCGTATTCCCACAACCGTTGGATACATCATGAAAAACAGCAGAATGCCTATTGGAATCGACAACTGCCTAAACTTGAGGGAATCCATAAGCTGCCCAAATTGTGGCACAAATCTTCCAACCAATAAACCAGCGACTATGCACGTGGCTATCCAGAGGGTGAGGTATTTCTCGAAAATGCCGAGAGTTGCCCTTCTTGTAGATGTTGACGCTTGTGCACACGCCAACCTTTCCACCTCTCAAAGAACATTCAGTTTGTGCATGTTTTCAATCAGCTTAGGATTCGCAATGCTGTAGAAGACCCATTTTCCCTCTTTCCTAGCCTTCACAAAACCAGCGCTTTCCAACAATCCCAGATGATGAGAAGCTGTGGGTTGGGTTAGATCAAGCGCAACCATAACCTCGCAGACGCACAACTCTCTAGTTTCTAGAAGCTTCAGAATTCTAAGGCGAGTCTCATCGCCCAACGCCTTGAAAAACCTACTCTGCTTATCAGCCAATTGAGCATCAGCAACCTCTTGGGCTAAACGTTTAAGCTCGTTAGCGTATTTTGGCGCCTCTACCACATCACACCTTCCAGACTCAATCAATCGATCGAGTCTTCTCCGCTCCGCTTTAGGCAATGAGACCACTATTTTGAACCACCTTCAGATGGCAAATTAAAAACATATTTAAATATTTAAATATGTTGTTTCGAAACCTTAGAAAAACGTAAACTTGAATTCAAGAAAAATAATGGAAAAAAGAGGTTCTTATTCGCTCTCTTCTTCAACCGCAACTGCTTCAGGTGGCAAGCCTTTGGCTGCTCGTTTGGCTATGACTCCGAGTTTTGTTGTTGGGGTGTAGGCTCCTCCAGTGAAGACTGCGCTGCATTTTCCGCACTTCCATAAGCCCACGCTTTGGCGCCTAACAGATTGAGAACCGCATTGAGGGCACTTGTGCTTGGTCTTCAGCCCTGTTACAACTTCTATGTAGCGCTTCCTCACGGTGGCGCCGTAGCGGGCTTCCAACCCTCTAGTCGAGCCTATCTTCTTCGTGCGCCCCATCTTTACTCTTTCACCACAAGTTTGCGCTGTTCTTCAGCCTTTTGCTTAGCTATCTTGCTGGCTTCAAACACTTGGTCAGGGGTGAAGTAGCCGTAGCCGCCCTTTTGTATGGCGCAGATTTTGCCATCTTTTTCTAGGGTCATTGTGAGCCTAGCATCCATCACTTGTTCTTCTTCCTGCCATGGGTCAACCACTAATTTGTCGTTGAATTTGGCAAAAGTCACCGCCACAGGATAGTTGCGTATGGGGAGGGGCTTGTACCCAGGCTTGATCTTGACCTCGCCTTCCTTCACCTCGTAATTGAACATCTTTGTGTTGAGCAAAGCCGCCAGAGCCGCTAAACAAGACGCGTCGATGAGGTTTCCATCGTGGTTGAGCACGTAGACGTCGACGAAAACAACGAACACTTTCTTTCCAGGCTCGATGACAAGCTCATCTGTGGCTATGGCTTTAGACTCCCTGATGCCTCTGTCAACAACCCTCGCGAGTTCAATCGAGTTCTCGTCGGGCGGTCCAGGCTCAAACGAGGGCGAAGCCAAGGGCACCAATTCAGCGTTAACGGTTAAGACACCCTCATTAGGCGTGTCTGGGAAAGGTTCACCCAACTCAAACTTGACGCCAACCAAGACCTCGGTCTTACCCAATCGCACACGCGCTGAGCCCTCGGCGCGTTCAATCAGTCCAGTCTCAACTTGCACATCACGGTAGTCGGTGAGCTCCCGCCCATCAAGTCGCTTTCCCCGGGAAATCAACTGCGCGATTCGTTTTTGTTTAACTCGGGAAACCATTAGTGAAGCCATTACTGCTCACCTTCCTCCGCCTCTTCTTTTTCAGCTTCAGCCTCCTTGGAAACTACATACTTTGCCCTTAATGCTTCCTTCTGGATTTGACCAACCTGTTTGCTGCCTTCTACGGCTAAGTTCACTGCTTGCTCAAACTCTTCGCTGGTCAGCATCCCATCCATTTGAAGCAGCGTGATAGCGTTGGCGTTGGGCATGTAAGCCAGGGGCATGTCGGCTTCTCCTCCCTTGTCTTCCACGTCAGTCAAGTCGACAACAAGACGACCCTCAACCTTGCCAGCCGCACAAGCGCTCACTAAGTCTCTCATAGGTATGCCTGCGTCTGCCAACGCCACAGAGGCAACGGTGATGCCGGCGCATCGCGTGCCCCCATCTGCCTGCAACACCTCGATGAAAAGGTCGATTGAGGTTCGCGGATAATACTCGGTGAAGATTGACGGCTCCAAGCATTCCCGTATCACCTTCGACAGTTCCAGTTCTCTTCTGGAAGGTGCCGGCGACTTTCTCTCCTCAACCGAGAACGGTGCCATATGATAGCGACACCGCAAAACAGCTCGGTCGGGCAAAGCCAAGTGCTTAGGATGCACCTCTCTAGGCCCGTAAACCGCCGCGAGTATCTTGTTCTTTCCCTGCTCAATGTAGGCTGAACCATCAGCGTTGGCTAAGATTCCAACCTCGATCTTTGTGGGTCGTATCTCGTTCAGTTTTCTACCGTCTAATCGAACATCGTTTTCATCAATCAGTTTTTCAGGTTTCTTCTGAGACATTTTTCACAACCTCCATTGTTCCTTTCTCTTTCTTCAACATCTCTGTCACACGGTCTGTTAACCCAGTCGTGTGAGCTTCCAACTCGATTTTGCGAATGGCCATGACAGCCAGACGCTCGTCTTCAGGCAACTTGCCACTTATCAGGATTCTTCCGTTTTGGCCAATGATGATTTGACACCCAGTCTCTTGTTTCACGACGCTGATCATTGAGCCTTGCTTTCCAATCACGCGGGGAATCTTTGTGGGCGTGATTTCTATGATCTGACCTCTGGTGATTTTTCCCAGTCCTCGCTCCAGAACCGTTAAGAGGGGGTCGCGTGTTCGGTCGTAGGCTACTATTTTGGCGATGAGCATGTCGCCTACGTCGAATAGTGAGGGCAGGTCGTCTTTCTGTGGTTTGAAGGGTCTTTCAAGAGCGTCTGATGCTCTGAGCATGGCTGGGTACGGTGCTCTAATATCTACTACCCAGCCTCCAAGAGTTACTTCAACCACTTTTCCGATGACGGTGTCTCCGACAGTTGGCACGTAGAAAGACTTCAACGCCACGACATAGACTCGCTTGTCTTCATAGTTGACGAGCCCCACGCGAGTGGCGTAGATTCTCCCGTTTTCTTTGTGGGTATTTTCTCCAGCTAAATAATCGTTTTCAGCCAGTAAATCGCCTGGCGTCACAAGTTGTCTTCTCTCATAAAAAACTGGCATGTTTTCAACCTCCAAAACAATTTTTTTAACCGATTTTTGCTTCTGCGGTTCCTCGGGTTATTTCTCCAAGTTTTTCTAGAAGGGGACCGTAGAGTCCTGCAGGCATTTCCACGACTGCAAACCATGAGCCGTCGGAGCGCCATTCCTCTTTTTTTATGGTGCCGAACCCCTTAACTGTGCCATAGGCTTTGCTGGCGTATTGGGGTGGTACGCGAACGCTCACGAGCACTTGTTCGATTTTTAATGGAAGGATGGGTCTCAATAGTTTTATGATTTCTTTTGCTTGTTCTTCGGTTTCTTTAAACGGGTCGATTGGATAGTGAACTTGTTCCATGGCGTTCTCTATACGTGTAGGCGGATGAGGCAGGTTGGTCTTTGGGTCAACGCTGTGTCTTGAGATGAAAGCTATGATTTGTCTCCGCCTGTCTTCGGTCATCTGTTTCCTCTGTTCAGTGGTCAGCTGGAGCACTCCTCGTCGTAGGATGGTTTCGGCGATTTTGAGTGTGTCGGTTGTGCCGAAGGCTTTTCGAAGTTTGTCTTCCGACGGCTTTGTTCCTTTGTTGGCGTCACTGTAAATGATGTCGCTTACTAAAGCCTCAGACAACCCTGTGCCTTTTCCAAGACGGAAAGAGAGCGCTGGGTCTGGTTTGACCAATATTTCGAAGTGCTCGCCCTCATGGGTCAGGCGTGCAATCGTGTAGCGCTGCTGACTCATTGGGTTCCACTGCCTTCAGTGCTCCCCCGGTGCTTTTCGATTTCTTCGTCGGTCAGCATCTTCATTTTTTTGGTGGCGGCAGGTATCACGGCAACTTTGACTCTTGGCGGTTCGCCTCTCGCCTCCTGCGCCTTCGCCAAAGCTTTTATGGCGAGTTTGGTTGCGGATTCGAGGTCGAATTTTTCGTTGTAGTCGGTTTTAAGTATGCCTTCAACTGTTTCACGTCCGATGCCTACTGCCACGGCTTTCCAGCCTCTTATGGAACCGCTCGGATCAGTTGCGAACAGCCTGCTGCCTGTTTTGTCGATTCCACCAAATATTATCGAGACACCGAAGGGTCTTACACCCGCGTGTTGGGTGTAGAGTTGTTTTATGTCGCCCACTCTCTTGGCGACTATTTCAATGTCTATTGGTTCGTCGTACATGAGTCTGTTGCTCTGAGCATAGATTCTAGCTTGGTCAATCAATATGCGGGCGTCTGAGCCCAAACCAACCACAACAGCACCCAGGTGATCGTCTACCTCGAAAAGTTTCCAAATGAAGTTTTCATCCTGCAGTTTGGATTCGAGTTTTTCCTCTGCTGCTAGCACTACTCCTTCGCTGCAGGCCATTCCCAATATTGTTGCTCCTCGATTAACCGTTTCTAATGCGTATTCAACCTGAAACAGTCGTCCGTCGGGTGAGAACACTGTTATGGCGCGGTCGTATGCTCCTGGCGCCGCGAACACTGACATGTTTCATCTTCACCTCTCAAACAATACTCAAATATTTCATGTGTTTTGCTTGTTTCAGTTGTGGAGACGCAACTAAAAACCTTTTCGTATGGGTTTTGGCATAATATGTAAAGTTCCCGAAGATTTTTGATCCATCAGTATAGCTTAATGCTATCCATTTAGCTTCGAATCTTTCGTCTTGTTTCTAGGTCTCTTTGCATTTTTTCGCAGCGTTTCAGCCATAAAACTTCATAATTTTCTTGCGAAATCATTCTGTTCTTTAAATCGGCAATTGTGCGTATACCTTCATCCTTGCACCATTTCACACAGACTTCATACGCATCCCAATCCAACTCCTCATCCTCCCAATACACTGGAACCTCCGATAGCCCTTGCAGAAAAGCCGCAAAAGCTCTGGTGTGGCCATCTACAAAGATTACATCATTGCCAAGTTTCTTCACGGGTATAGGTTCGAGCGAATCGAGATTGGCTGGATTAAACCCTTTCATCACTTCAGCTAGTTTTTCTGTGCTTATGTATAGTTGACTCGGCTGTATCTCGTCTAGTCTCATCCTAAATGCTCTAACCATTCTAAGCCACGACGAAACAGCTTATGAAATGTCAATAATAACCGTCGAAGCGACCTTTAATACTTTATCTGCGAATACGCTTGCTACTAAGATGAAAAAAGGGGAGTTTGCGGGGGAGATCGTCAATTGTTGTTCTATAAACCTTTTCGTATAGGTTTTAGCCTAATAGGTATAGGTTTTTCACTTGCGCTTAGCGCGCTACAGAGAATTCTCTTCGCAGTGTACGCAGAAAATCAAGGTTTAATAAGCCCTGACTTAGGTTCATAACTTGAAACTTAGAAGTCAATGGTGGCAGGTTAATGAAGAAGAAGGTAGACGAGCAGTCATACAAGATCGTTGACATAAATGAAGAGAACATTGATGAAATGGGTCTTTTCTGCCTACAATCGAAAAAGAACACGGAGGGATACAAAAAGAAGGTTGAATGGGCAAAAGAGCGCTTCAAAGAAGGCCTACGGATAAAGCTTCTTCTTATAAACGAAGGACCAAAAAGAGGGTTCAGATCAAGGGGATTCATCGAATACATTCTTGGCGAATACGCATGGCGGGGGATCGATGCCAAAGGATACATGGTTGTTCATTGCATTTGGGTAGTTGGCAAGAACAAAGGGCGTGGATACGGCTCCAAATTATTGGAACACTGCTTGAACGATGCAAAAGGAATGTATGGAGTTGCTGTAGTAACCTCCGGCAGAACATGGTTGCCAGGAGCAAAGTTATTCATAAAACACGGGTTCGGAAAAGTGGACTCAATGCCACCTGATTTTGAACTCCTCGCCAAAAGATTTTCTGACAATGCGCCATTGCCGAAGTTCAATAGGGTTTCAAAAAGGAAATTGGAGAAGTACGCACATGGAATTACAGTGTTCAAGTCGAACCAATGCCCCTATGTTTTTAGCAGTGTGAGGGAGATTACAGAAACTGCAAAGCGCACCAACCTTCCAGTGCAAATCAAAGACATAAAGAGCTGCAAGGAAGCACAGAATAGTGTTCACCCGTACGGAACTTTTTGTATATTGCTTGAGGGGAAAGTGCTGACGTATCGCCCGATAGGGGAAAAGGGACTGCTCTACTCTTTGAAATCGCAGCCGCCTGTTGACTGAGCCATAGACATAAGAAAAAAGGGGCGGTCCGTTACCCCAAGTGTCTTATTCTGCATTCTTAAGTAGTAGGCATAGCTCTTTAGCTACGATTAAGAAGAGCTGGAGGATGAGTTTTATGTCTCTTCTTCAGATGGCTGAGAAAATCGTAGGGTATGTTGTCGAAGAACTCGGAGATCACGTCAAACTCATACTAGTGTACGGTTCTCTGGCTCGTGGTGAAGACACAGAGTTCTCAGACTTGGATATGGTAGTCATTACAGACGGCGCCCCATATCATCGGTCTTTCATCCTACAGGAACGGCCGTTTGAGATATGGTCGATGACGTTAGAAGAATGCGAAAAAATAATTACAACACCCTCAACTTCGTGGGGAGTCGCAACCGCCTTGTTCTTCCAAAACCGAGTGTTATATGGAGATCAAAGTATCCTGGATCCGCTTAAGCAGCTGTATGATTCACTGGATATGCAACCCTTCATCCAGTCTTGCGCAGACACGTTAGTCTATTTTGCTGAGATTTTGGGGAAGGTTAGGAGCGCCGCCAAGGACAGAGATTTGATATACGCAAGATGGGCTTCATTTGACTTGGCCAACACTGTTGCTGGCATGGTCGCTATGATTAATAAGAAATATTATTTGAACCAGTGGGGAAAGCATCTGCCAGAAATCCTGCAGTGCAAGATGCTTCCAAAAGGCTTTAAGCGCTGCTACCAAACCCTTTGGCTCAGCTCCGACTTTGAAGAACTAATCAGCACCATACGCCACTTGTACGCCGAGTTTGAACAAATCCTCCGCGGATTAGGAGCCAGAATCCCTGAGGTAAAATCCCTCCGAGAGGGAATCAAGAGTTCAAAATCTTGATTCTTGCTGCTGCATAAGAAAGAGTGACGAAAAGAGGGAAAGTGGTCTTAACCTGATTTAGGAATTTTCTTCAGAATTTTTTTCCCATAAATCTTATTTGCTTGCCCGAAGCAATGAATTGGACGTTGGGATAAAATATGAAGAAAGCACTGTTTATCGTTGTGCTGATTGTCTTTGCATTGTCGATGTTTGCGCCGATTGTGTCTACATCGGGTAAGCTGCGTTTGAGCTACATTAAACCGATGAAATTCAGTGACCCCGCAGAACCTAAGGCGGCTCCTATTGATCCTTTAGCTGGAACCAAGTGGGCGGTTGTAATCGGCATAGCGGACTATGAAGGAACCGCAAACGATCTGTGGCATCCGGATGAGGATGCGAAGGAGATGAGCGCTGAACTGACGAGGCAGCAAGGCTACTCAAAGGCTAACGTCAAGTTGCTGACAAACAAGCAAGCCACCGCCTCAGCCATCGTAAACACCGTCAACTGGCTCGTTGCCAACGAGAAAGCAGGAGACGAAGTCGTGTTCTTCTACAGCGGTCACGGCTACAGGGCGCCAGATTCCGAGGGCTGGGACAGCGACGTTGAAACAGATGGACAAGACGAGATGATTGTCACCTACGATTCCTACGGCTTGCCAGACGGTTGGTTCAAGCAGAAGTTTGCAGCCATCGAGAGCACAAGGTTCGCGCTGATGTTCGGGTCATGTCACTCAGGCGGCATGTTCGACGACAACGACGACTTGCAAGGAACGGGAAGAATCATAGCCTCAGCGTGCAAAGCCGATCAGTTGGGCTGGGACTACTTCTTCCTAGGCAACACCTTGTGGGGCTACTACTTCATAGACGAGGGGCTACTAGATAACAACGCCAACTCGGTCGAAGCTGCACACGCATACGCTTATCCACGTGTGGTTGCGGAACAGCCGGATTCTCAGCCTCAACTGTACGACAACTACCCTGGCGACTTCACACTCTAACCCGAAAAACCAGCGGGCTAAGAGACTAACCTTCCCCCTTCTCTTTTTACCTATTTTTCTCTTGTATGGGCTTCTTGGATGAAAAGAAATGTTAAGGCAATCGTGAGAATCATAGTGAGCAATTGAAGTTGAAAGGGTGCTTCCTGTGAAATGTTCTCGTAGATGAAGCCTCCTAGTAGGATGCCGCCTGAGGCTAAGAGGCTGTCTAGAAAGTTTGTGAAGCCAGTCACTTTGCCTCTGTATTCTTTTGGAACCAAATCTGCCTGCAGGGCGGGATAGGCGATGAAAACCAATGCGTTGCCAAGGGAGGAGAGCGCAAAGAAAACGTACAGTTTAGGGACATCGCCGAAAAGAAACAGCGCGAGGCTGAGGGCGAAGAGGGCTGAAGACGCCATAAGAGGCTTTTTCCTACCAAACATATCCACTATTTTGCCGATGGGCAAGGCAGAAACATAGAAGACGAGCGCTGACCAAGTCTGCATTAGTGCCCACTGGAATTCTTCTATCTTGAGAACATGGTTAGCGTAGAGCAGATAGTAGGGCAGACACATCCTGACAGAAAGCGTGGCAATTGCGTAGACGAGGAGAAGGTTGAGCGCAGACCTT